>WNFI01347940.1_pt1 | contig 10735 bp, 7 predicted proteins | sample 5400471 | NCBI WGS metagenome assembly WNFI01 (sample SAMN13153348, study PRJNA577476) | soil metagenome | isolation source: 100 cm saprolite on Douglas fir-dominated hillslope | place: USA:California | collected 2013-09-17 | reverse complement strand
ATGCGCTTGTGAAATTGCAGACCGACAGCGTGATCGATGGCGTCTTCCTTTTTCTCGCGACCACCGCCAAGAATGGCAAGCGCAATGCCGAATCGCTCGGAGTCGGCGCCGGAGATGTAGCCGGAGGCAGGACTGGCAACATCCACATGAAAGCGGGCTTTGGGCAAGCGATGCGGTTCATCGACGACGCGGTCGTCGCCGCCTTGCAGGCGAAGGCCCTGCTTGAATTTTTGCTTGGCCTGCCCGCTCGCGATCATGGTCTCGGCCAGGTTGCGGCCCTCTTCGACGCTTTTGGTGCGCTCGCCGAGGTAGAGCATCCAGGCGGAGAGTTGCAAACTTAATTCGCGAAGATCAGCGGGGCCGCCGCCGCTCAGGACTTCAATGCACTCGGCGACTTCGTTGGCGTGGCCTGCGGCGCGGCCGAGCGGCTGGTCCATATCCGTGATGAGAGCAACGACTTGTTTGCCCATGCGCTTGCCGGTCTCGATCATTACTTCGGCAAGATTGGCAGCTTCTTCTTCGCGCTTCATGAAGGCGCCGGAGCCCACTTTGACATCGAGAACGAGAGCGTCGATGCCCTCCGCGAGTTTCTTGCTCATGATGGAAGCGCAGATCAGGCCGATGTTCTCGACGGTGCTGGTGGCGTCGCGCAACGCATAGATTTTCTTATCCGCAGGGGCGATTTCCTTGGTCTGGCCGATGAGGCCCATGCCGCATTCTTGCAGCACGCGACGGAATTGATCGAGCGAGAGATTCACATTGAAGCCCGGGATGGCTTCGAGCTTATCAAGGGTGCCCCCAGTGTGACCCAAACCGCGACCGCTGATCATGGGAACGGTGAGACCGGCGGCGGCGACGATGGGAGCGAGGATGAGCGAAGTCTTATCGCCGACACCCCCAGTGGAGTGTTTGTCGACCTTCTTCCCAGGAAGATCGGAGAAATTGAGCACCTCGCCGGAATACAGCATGGCTTCCGTTAGCGCGGCGATCTCGGACCGGGACATCCCGCGAAGCCAGACGGCCATGAGCCACGCGGCCATCTGGTAATCGGGAATGTCACCACGGGTGTAGCCGGCGACAAGGAAATCGATTTCGTCACGGGAGTGTTCCCCGGAATCGCGTTTTTTGCGGATCAAATCGACGGCGCGCATGCGTGTGTGAGCGGTGCCGCGGGAGCGTAGCACTTCTGGAAGCCGGAGGCCAGAGGTTCGAAGCCGGTTTCATCAAAGCATGCGAAGAAACTCTGCTTGATTACATTTTTTGGCGCTGCTCAGGCGTATATTGCCCTAAGTTGGGCGCTCCCCGGAAAGGATCAGGTATGAACTTCCGCGCTTGGGGGCTTTGCGGGGTCAGCCTTCGGATCAGCGGAGCGATGAACTACGACTTGGCGCGCAAATAGAGTCCGTAGATCAACAAACCCAGGCCGCTCAGAAAGACAATGGGCGCCAAGTAGGTGGTGACCACGGGCGGGATAGAAACGGGCGGAGTCAGGCCACTATAGCCACCAGCGAAGTATTGAATGACTCCCGCCAGCAGCATGTACAGGAGAGCTCGACGAATCTGTTCGCGGCCTCCGATGCGGGTGCGCGATGCCGCTAGGCGAACCTGCGGGATATCCTCGCGGCAATGCGGACAGCGCGTCAGATGAGAGAGCATGGTCTTCCCACAGTACACGCATGTGCGCGACGCCACGGTTTGGCTCTGAAGCGAGACAGACATTCGGGTCGAGAAACCTCAAGAATAGCTTAGGTTTCAAGGACTTTGGCGTCAAGCAGGGCGGATACAGACAGTAAACAGAGCAGCACCGCGAGCCAAAATCTCTTCCCCTCTTCTGTTCGGAAGGCCGCGTGCGGGGTACACTCGACCGGCGGTCGCGGGCAAAAAACGTGTCGAACCCTTCCCACGAATATTCAGTGCGGCTCGAAAGATTTGCCGGAGCCGTCGGGGCTAAGCACCGCCACCACCTACTTGCCGGAAACACGAAGATAGCCGTAATAGCCGCCGCATTGCTCCTCGCCTGGTTCTCTCTTGCGAAGGACTGGGTCTCTCCATATTGGCTGGCGCTTCCGTCATGCGCTTATGCAGCGCTCGCGGTTCTCCACGAATATATCGTCCGCGCCCGCACTCGCGCTGAAACGGCTGCAGAGTTCTATCGCAAGGGTCTTGCACGGATTGAAGACCGTTGGGCGGGAACCGGCCACACCGGCGATCGATTTCGCACGGAAGCGCATGTATACGCGGAGGACCTTGACCTTTTCGGCCGAGGCGGCCTTTTCGAACTGCTCTCAACCGCGCGCTTGCCAATGGGCGAAAACCAACTGGCGCACTGGCTTTGCGTCCCTTCGTCGAGAGAAGCCATTCTCGAGCGGCACAGTTTGATCCGCGAACTCCGAGACAAACTCGACTTGCGCGAGGATCTTGCGGTGACCGGCGAAGATCTGCGCACCCGGCTCAATCCCGAATCGCTCGTTGGCTGGGCCGAAGGGCAGCGAGTTTTACCTAAATCTCGGTGGCGAACTGTCGCTGTTGCTCTCGCGCTTTGCTCTGTCGCGGCCATCCTCTACTACTTCGCGGGCGGACCCTATCGGATCGCGCTGATCTTTCTCGCTGTGGATGCTATTTTTTTGCGCGCTTTGAAAAAGCGAGCGCAGGCAGTCATTCACGGGGTCTCTTGTAATGCCGAAGGACTCCTTCTCTTTTCTCGGATCCTGCAACGACTCGAACGGGAGCCGCTTGCTTCGCCGCGGCTCCGAACCTTTTCGGCGGAACTGACGGCAGAAGGGCGGCGCGCTTCGCCCGCGATTCGAAAGTTGGCTCGGATCGTTTACTGGATCGATGCAGAACACAGCTTGCTCGCGCATCTGGCCGAGCTACCTTTGCTGTATACGATTCAAGTGGCATTTGCGGCGGAGGCCTGGCGCAGCCGTTTCGGCCAGAGCATGCGCCGTTGGGTGGAGATCACCGGCGAGGTCGAGGCATTGCTGTCGCTTGCGGCCTATGCATTCGAGCATCCCGCCGACGCGTTCCCGGACTTTGTGAATGCGGGGAATCCCGCGGCGACGTTTCACGCTGAGGAACTAGGCCATCCGCTGATTCCGGCGGCTCGCTGTGTACGCAATAACGTGCGGCTCGACCACGACACGCGAGTTCTCCTGGTGAGTGGTTCAAACATGTCGGGCAAGAGCACGCTCCTGCGCGCCGTCGGGATCAACGCGGTTTTGGCGATGGCCGGAGCTCCGGTGCGCGCAAAATCGCTGCGGCTGACGCCGCTGGCCATCGGAACGCGCATCCGCAGCACGGATTCCCTGCAGGAAGGCCGTTCCGGCTTTTACACCGAGATTCTGCACATCCGCGCGGTGTTCGACTTGGCCGACGGTGCTGACCTTCCGCTGCTGTTCTTGTTTGACGAATTGCTTGAAGGAACCAACTCCAAAGATCGCAGGATTGGCGCCGAGGGTTTGCTTCAGGCGCTGCTCGGGCGGGGAGCGATCGGCATTGTCACAACGCACGACCTGGCGTTGACCGAAATCGGGCAATCCCTGGGTCCGCGCCTGTGCAATATGCATTTTCAAGACTACGTCGAGAACGGCAAAATGCGTTTCGATTACACGCTGCGCGACGGTGTCGTCGCCAAGAGCAACGCCATCGAGCTGATGCGCCTCATCGGGCTGCAGCTGTGATGCAGCGCCTGTGACGGCCGTGCGTACAGGCCTCGCTTCCCTCCCGCTCCCGCCAAAGCGTTTCTATTGCTTTCCCATAGGAGTTGTGCGAGCATCGCTATGGGTAACCCATAGGAGATCGCATGGCCGAGAAAAAAGACGTCTGGCAGGGAACGCTGGCGTTAATGGTGCTGAAGACGCTGGATACGCTAGGGCCGCTGCACGGCTACGGCATCGCGAGACGCATCGAGCAGACCAGCGGCGATTTGCTGGCGGTGAATTACGGCACGCTGTATCCGGCACTCCTGAAGCTGGAGCAGGAAGGCTACATCCGCTCCGAATGGGGCCTCTCCGATAACAATCGGAAAGCAAAGTATTACAAACTGACGCGCGCCGGCAAAAAACAGCTGGAGCGCGAAGCTCGGGACTGGGAGCAAACGACCTCCATCCTTGCGCGCTTTCTGGCACCAGGGGAGGAGCCGTTATGAGAAATTTGCGCGCGTGGTTGCTGCGAGTCGCCGACGTATTCCACAAGGAGCAGAAGGAGCAAGAGCTCGCGGAGGAAATGCGCTCTCATCTGCAGATGCACATTGATGACGATTTGCGCGCCGGCATGAGCTTCGAACAAGCGCGACGCGACGCGCAAATCAAGCTTGGCGGAGTCGAAGCCACCAAAGAGCTTTACCGCGAGCGTCGCGGATTACCGTTGCTAGAAACTTTTCTCCAGGATGTGCGCTTCGGCTTCCGCGTGCTGCGAAAGAATCCCGGATTGACCACTGTGGCCGTGCTTACCTTGGCGCTCGGCATTGGCGCGAATACTGCCATCTTCAGTGTGGTGAATGCGGTGCTCCTGCGTCCGCTTCCCTACAAAAATTCCGCGCGCATGATTGCGGTTCACACCAAAACCGCGATGTTCCCGCAGTTTGAGCTCGCCCCGTCCTGGCCGGCATTCCAGGCCATACGCGACGGGGCCGGCGCGCTGGAGAGTGCCGCCGCTTATTGGACGACGGAGCGAACGCTGACGGGCCAAGGCGAGCCGGCGGTCCTCCATGTTGCCGGCACTTCGGTTGACTTCTTTCAGCAGTTCGGAGCAGAAGCAGAAAAAGGTCGTTTGCTTACCGAGGACCATCAAAAACCAGGTGAAAATCTTGGCGCGGTTATCAGTGACAGCCTCTGGCGCACTCGCCTGGCCGCCGATCCGGCGATCCTCGGACGCACGCTGATTCTCGACAAGCAGATCTGCACTGTTGTGGGCGTCGCGCCCAAGAACTTTCGGTATCCGCGCCAGACCGACCTCTGGGTGCCGCTCTCGCTCACTCCCGATATTGAACAAAACCAAACGTTCTTTAGATTCCAGACGATTGGCACGCTGCGGAAGGGAGAAACGCAGGAGCGCTTGCAAGCGCAACTCGCGATCATCGCTCAGGAATTTCCCAAGCTGGCTCCCCAATTGGGCAAGAATTTTGAACTCATCGCTAAACCGTTGCTGGAAAATACCGTGGGCCATGCGCGTGAGACCTACTTCGCGCTGCTGGGCGCAACGACGTTCGTGCTGCTGATCGCGTGCGCAAATCTAACCAGCCTGTTGCTGGCGCGCGGTTGGGGACGGCACCGCGAAATGGCCATGCGTGCGGCCTTGGGTGCTTCGTCAGGGAGATTACAACGACAGTGCCTGGTGGAAAGTTGCCTGCTCGCGCTGCTTGGCGGAACAGCGGGGATTGGTGTCGCGGCCCTGGGCGTCCAGGCGTTTCGCGCGATGGCGCCCGTCGGCACGCCGCGATTGGATGAAATCACGACGGACTGGACGCTGCTGTGGTTCGCGCTCGGAAGCTCCCTGGTTGCCGGCCTTGTCTTTGGTCTTCTGCCGTCGCGCCATGCATCGCGAATCGCTCCGATTCAAATCTTAAAGGAAGGAGGCGCGGGAAGCCTCGGCAGCTCTTTCAAGATCGGCAATGCCCTGGTTGTGCTCGAAGTTGCATTGGCCTTCGTGCTTCTGGCTGGTTCGACGCTCATGCTCCAGACACTGGCGCATCTGCTGCGTCAGAATCCGGGCTTCCCGACGAACCGCTTGCTTACGTTTGACTTGCCTCAGTCGCCGATGCCGGCGCAAGGGAACCAGGACGCTCTTGTCGACCGGCAGAACCAGCAGCTAAAGGAAATTGCGGGGCAAGTGCGGGGCCTGCCGGGCGTCATCGAGGTCGCGGCTGCCGACCACGGGTTGCTCAGCGGAATGCGATACGTGCACTCCGGATTGCAACTGGAAGATGCTCCTTCCGGTAAGGAGCCGTTGGAGCAGGACGTCATGGAACGTTATGTCTCGCCCAGTTATTTCCGAATTCTGGGTATCCCGCTGGTGCGCGGACGAGAATTCGATGAGCGCGATGCGCGCAACGCGCCGAAAGTCATCATCGTAAACGAATCGATGGCCCGCAAGTATTGGGGCACGCTCGACGTTCTGGGGAAACGCATCCGCATCTCCCGCAGTGGTCAGGGACCTCAGGAGTGGAATGAGATTGTTGGCGTTGCCGCGGACGTCCGCGACCTCGATATCCAAAGCAAAGCCGAACCGGAATTCTTCCAGGCCCTGTCGCAGCAGGGGGCGCGGTCGTATCACCTGTTTGTGCGCACGGAAAGGGACCCCGATGCGCTTGCGACTGTTATTTCCCGTCAAATTTGGGCCAAGTACCCCGATCAGCCGGTGACGCATGTCGCGACGTTGCGACGAACAATTTCGGACTCAATTGGCGACCAGCGCCTTTACACGGTGTTGCTCGGCACATTCGCGGCGATTGGCCTCTTCTTAGCCTTGTTGGGCGTCTATGGCGTCATCTCGTACTCCGTGACCCGCTGCACGCGGGAAATTGGCGTGCGTGTGGCGTTAGGTGCGGGAGCTGCCGATGTGCTGCGCATGGTCATGGGTCAAGGGCTCGCGTTGATTGCAACCGGCGCCGTCATCGGGCTGGCTGCGGCCCTCGCCATGACGCGCCTAATCTCCGGTGAGCTGTACGGAGTGAAACGCAACGACCCCACAACGTTGTTCGCGGCTCTCTTATTGATTTTGCTGGTTGGAGGCATCGCCTGTTGGACTCCCGCTCGCCGCGCTATGCGCGTCGATCCTATTGTCGCGCTACGCTACGAATGAATTCGGTTGCCGGACTGGAAGGAGAGCGCTCATGAGAGGTCTACGTGCGTGGTTCTGGCGATTGAACGGATTATTTCGCAAAGAGCGGCGCGATCAGGAATTCGCCGCGGAGATGGAAAGCCATCTGCAGATGCACATCGAAGACAACCTTCGCTCTGGAATGAGCGCTCAGGAGGCGCGCCGGCAGGCGCTCCTGAAGCTCGGCGGTGTCGAGCCGACCAAAGAAATTTATCGCGAGCGCCGCGGACTTCCTCTGCTGGAAACCGCGCTGCAGGACCTGCGCTACGCGACGCGGACGTTGCGTAAAAATCCAGGCTTTACAATCATCGTGGTGCTGACGCTGGCTCTGGGGATCGGAGCCAACACGGCGATCTTCAGCATGGTGAATGCGCTGCTCCTGCATCCCTACAATTTTCCTGAACTCGACCGCCTCGTCCGCATGTGGGAAAACCGCGGGATTGATGAGGGCGCGGACGCGAGGTTCATCGCTCCCGGGGATGCCGTCGACCTGCAGAGCGGCGCTCCCGTGTTCGACGCACTCACCACCTACAAGTGCGGCGATTTCAATTTAAATGCCGAAGGAAATGTGCAGCCTGTGCTCGGTTGTCATGTCTCCGCGAACTTCTTTGATGTGCTCGGCGTGGGTCCGGCATTGGGACGCGCATTTAGTGCGCCAGAAGAGCAGCCGGGCGCAGACCAGGTTGCCGTCGTCAGCTATGGATTTTGGCAGCAGCGCTTCGCTGGCGATGCCGGACTCCTCGGCAAGACGATCCAAATGAATGAAAAGAAGTACACCGTCATTGGCATCATGCCGCGCGGCTTTGACTATCCAGTGCCCATGGAATTGTGGGTTCCTCTGGCTCTGAGTCCGGGGGAGAAGACGGATCGCGTCAAGCTTTCGCTCGAATCCCTGGCCCGGCTCACGCCCGGTGTCAGTGTCGCGCAGGCGCGAAGCGCCGTTGGCTCCGTATCCCGGCGACTCCAACAGGAATATCCGGCGACTAATGCAAACCGCAGAACCGAGGTGTTGCAGCTTCGCAGGGAGTTGTACCTGTATACTCTGCCACTCTTTCTCCTATTGCAGGCTGCGGCCGTTTTTGTGCTGCTGCTCGCCTGTGCAAACCTCGCGAACTTGCTGTTTGCGCGAATTTTCGGGCGCCAGAAGGAAATCGCCGTGCGCACCGCGCTGGGTGCGGGACGCTGGCGTCTGGCGCGCTTGTTTGTCACGGAGACTTTATTGTTGTCGTGCATCGCGGGAGCCGTCGCGGTGGCGGTCTCTTTCTGGAGCGTCAAGGTTCTGCGCACTAGCATTGCGCCGAGCTGGACCATGTGGGTTCCCGGATGGGACGGAATTCGGGTGGATCGCACGGTCCTCGCGTTCGCGGTGCTCCTCGTCGCCATCGTTGGGCTTTTATTCGGTTTGGGAACCGTGCTGCACTCCGGCCAAGCGCAGCCGTACACCACTCTGAAGGAAGGGGGCCGCGGCCCAATGCTCGGTAGCAGAGGCCGCCTGCGCAGCGCTTTGGTGGTCGCACAGGTGATGCTCGCTTTGGTGCTGCTGGTGTGCGCGGGCTTGACCACCCAGGCGTTCGTGCGGCTTGTGGATGTATATCAAGGCTTCCGGGCGGCCAATGTCTTGCGAACGAAAATTCGCCTGCCTGAAAAGCCCTATTCGGAGGATTCGCAACTTGCTAGTTTCTATGAACGCATGCTACGCGGAAGCACATCGCTGCCCGGCGCAAACGCCGCCGCGCTGGTGACCAACAGTCCGGCCAGCAATGTCGACAATGAGACCACTTCTTCACCATCCACGGACACCCTGCACTGAAAGCCAGCGAAGCCCCTTCCGCCGACTTGCAGATTTCGAGCCCCGACTATTTTTCGGTACTGCGGATTCCGTTGGTCGCAGGCCGCTCGTACATCTTTGCCGATAACGCAAATGCCGCGCGGGTTGCGGTCATCAGCCGCAGCGTGGCCACGCGCTATTGGCCCAATGGAGATGAACTGGGTCAGCAGATCAAGCTCGGAGCTGGCGATTTCAAAGAACCGTGGATGACCATCGTAGGCGTGGTCGAAGACGTGCGGCAGAACTGGTGGAATCCCGCGAGCCGGCCGACGATTTACGAGCCCTTTTTCCAGACGCCGCAACGCTCTATGGTATTTCTCATGCGCGTAGCCTCCAACCCGGCCGGCTATGTCTCGGGCGTTCGCGACGTGGTTCGCGGCATTGATGATCGAATCGCTCTGACAGGTGTCGGGACCTTCGAGACGGAGATCACCGATTCCATCGCGATTATCCGCATCATGGGCGTGCTGATGGCGCTGTTTGGCTGCGTTGCTCTGGCGCTGTCTTCCGTCGGAGTTTACGGCGTGCTCGCCGAAGGCGTCGCACGGCGCATCCCGGAGAATCGGCGTTCGCTTGGCTTTGGGCGCCGAACCGCGCGACGTAATGAAATTGGTTTTGGGACAAGCGGTGAAGCTCACGGGAATCGGCTTGGCCATCGGAGTGCCCATTGCGTTTGCCGTGAACCGCGCGATGAGCAGCTTGATATTCGGTATCGTGAGCATCAATCTTCTTCTTCTCGCAGGCTTCACCCTCCTTCTGCTCCTCGTAGCTCTCGCCGCCGCGTACATCCCCGCGCGTCGCGCCATGCGCGTCGATCCTTTGGTCGCCCTACGCCACGAGTAGTACTTCTCAAAGCGACAATGGTTAGAGCGGCTGCTCGAGATATGGGGGCAGCAAGGTCGTCTGCGCGGCAACCACGCGATAGCCTCCGGGCCCATACATATACACATGCAGTACGCGCATTTGACTGCTCATTCGCTGTCCCTTTAGTACCCCCCGCATCGACCACGTGCTCGTGGCCACCGCGATGTCACGGTACAGCCTTACTTTAGTGTCGGAAGCCCGGAACGACTCATACTTGATCCCCGGTGCTTGCACCACCGCTATAAGGGACGCCTTATCAACGTTTTGGCCGCGTGACAGCACACCGCTAAAATCATCGCTGTACACCCGCCGGAAGAATGTCGCGTCTCCGAGCTCAATGGCATGCGCTGTCTCCCTTTCCAAAGCAATCACCTCCTGACGCTGCAGGTCCGCATTTGGACGCTCGCGCATGCACGCGCCCATGCACGCTTCTCGCTGGATTTGGCGTTCATCCTGCGGATGCAGGGGAGGGGCGAGAGCAAACCAAGTCGTCAGGACAATCGCAATCTTTTTCATGCGCTCGAGCCTCCCTCGGGAATAAAAAGGACGGTATGGAAGTTTGCTTTCCCTAAGTATAAGGAGTGCAAACGCAGACGCCTGGTTTACCAGGAGCGGTGTGTGCAATCAAAAACGGGCACAGCGCTTCAAAGGCCAACTCGCAGGCGCCAGGCTCTTCTAACATACGGCCGACCTTTCCCGCGATCGGACCGACCATCACGAAACTCTACGCCGAGTGGCAAGCGAAGTAGCCGCTGGCGCGGCTTAAGAAGGTTTCTTCACTGCTTTGCTTATGCAGTCCTGCTTCAGCTACTGCGAATCAACTCCAAAGATCAGTCCGAGGATGAGCAAATGCTGCGTCGGCGTCAGCGCAATCACGCCAGGTGAAACTTCAGCGCCCCGGAAGAAACCGCCGCCCTTTCCGCGTGAGTCGTCGAAGCGATATTCCAGCCGCGCGATGGTGGTGGTCTTCCGGTAGGACAGTTTGTATTCGAGCGTGCCTGTCACTGCCTTGACCAATTGAACCGAGCCGGTCCATCGCCCGTCGCGATCCCAGGCCACTTCCGGCCGCGCTGTCACGCTCCAGGGACCGTGCACGATTAGGTGAACGGGTAACTGTGCGGACATCCATAATGCGCGCGGATTTCCCGGTGCTTCGACTCTTTCAGTTCCGACCTGATACTCAAACGCCATCGTCAGTCGATTTCTCTTCCATTCCGTGATGGT
>WNFI01347718.1_pt1 | contig 10736 bp, 5 predicted proteins | sample 5400471 | NCBI WGS metagenome assembly WNFI01 (sample SAMN13153348, study PRJNA577476) | soil metagenome | isolation source: 100 cm saprolite on Douglas fir-dominated hillslope | place: USA:California | collected 2013-09-17 | reverse complement strand
CCGCCCTCGATCACCCGGGCGACCCCGTCGACGAAGGCGTCGTAGGTCTCGCCGGGCAGTCCGATGATGAGGTCGGAGTATGTGGCGACGTTGTCGCGGGTGAAGCGCTTCTGCAGCTCTTCATAGGTGGAAAGCGAGATGTTCTGCCGCTTGATGCTCTCGAGGGTGTGCAGATCGACGCTTTGCAGCGCCAGGGCGACACCCTTGCTCAATCCGGCATCGGACAAGATCTTCTGGGTCGTGTAGGCGCGCTCGGTGGCGTTCTTGGTGTTCTGCACCGACAGCGCCTTGGGATAGCCGCTGGCCCGCTTGTTGGCGGCGGCGTATTCGGCAATCTCCACATCGCGCGGCAGGATGCCGAAATTGGCATCGCAGCAGAAGATGAACTCGATCTGGCGCTGGCTGAACCAGTCGAGCTCGGCCCTGAGCCGATCCATCTCGAACTGGAACACCTTGCTCTGCGTGGCCGAGCCCCAGTCGCAGAAGGTGCAGGCAAACGGACAGCCCCGGTTCGTCTCCCAGAGCACGATCCAGGTCTCCTCGGGATGGGCGGCGATCAGCGGGCCGAAGGTGCCGCTGAGATAGGGCGAGGGCGTCGCGGCGATCTCGCGCCGCCTCCCGGCCTTGGCTTGATGGACGAAACCGCCGTCTGGGCCGAGATAGCTGATGCCGGGCACGCCGGCACGGTCGCCATCGGGAACCGACTCGAGGAGCTTGAAGAAGGTCTCCTCGCCCTCGCCGTGACAGGCGACATCGACGAATGGATGGGCTCTCAGCCAGGCCTCGGCCCGGTCGGGCACCTGCGGGCCGCCGAAAACGATCAGGATCTCAGGCCGAGCCGCCTTCAGACGCCGGGCGACCTCCAGACTGAGGCGCTCGTTCCAGACATAGAGGCTGAAACCGACGACATCGGCCGAGTAGAGGTGCTCGACCGCGGCATCGGCGCCAAGCCGCTTATAGAGCGGCAGCAAAAAACGGTAGCGCTCCGGCCGCGCCGCATGCGCCCGGACATGGGCTTCGAGCAAGCCGACCGCATAGGGCAAATAGTTCTGCCCGGAGAAGCTGTTGTTGATCTGAGCCAAGCCGACGATGAGCGGATTGCTCCGCGTCCCCTTGCGCTCGCCAACCGCGGCTGCCTCGCCCATTTACATATTCCCAATGCTGCCCAAATGGGTCTCCGCGCACCCTGGCAAGGGGCCACTGATACCAAATAAGCACGATGCGTGCCAGCGCCGCCCTGGATCAGCGATGCTTGTCCTGCTCGCGATACCATCGAACGGTTCTGGCGACGGCCTCCGCGAGGCTCGTCAGTGGCGCGAAGCCAAGAATGTCCCTGGCGCGGGCGATGTCAGCGATCTTGCGGGGCTCGCCCGATGGTCGGCTCAGATCCCAGCTGAAGGCGACGTTTCGGCCGCAGGCGGCGACCACGGTTTCGGCAACCTCGCGGATCGAGTAGCCGACGCCGCTGCCAAGATTGATCGGCCCCTTGCCGAGGCCGCGCTCATAGGCTCGGAGCAGACCGTCGACGACGTCATCGACAAACAGAAAGTCTCGTACCGCGCTGCCGTCGCCCCAGATCACCAACGGATTTTCTCCGGCCTCGGCGCGCGCGATCAGGGCGGGCACGACCAGGGCCGTCTTCGGGTCGAAGTTGTCGAACGGCCCGAAGCAGTTGACCGGCCGCACGATGGCGATGTCGGTCATGCCGTATTGAATGCCCATGGCCTCGATCTGCTTCTCGGCGATGCGCTTGGCCCAGGCGGCATATTGATCGGCCGGGTGCGGGTTGGCCGACCAGGCGAGATCCTCCCGGTAGAGCGCCATCGGCGGATACACCGAGATCGTCGAGGTGTAGACGAAGGCGCCGATCCTGGCGCGCCGGGCCGCATCGAGGGTATTGAGGCAGATCAGCGCATTTTCGCCGAGCATGGTCGCCGCCTGGGTGTTCTGGATCCCGACCGAGCCCCGTCGTCCGGCGAGATGGAAGACGACATCGATCCCGTCCATCAGCGAATCGGCAAAGCGGCGGTCGGTGAGGTCGCCGATCCGGTGCTCCCGACTGGGAAGATCCGGCCGCGGCGGTCGGGTCGAGGTGGTGAGCACCTGAGCGCCGCGTTGCTGCAGCGCCGGGACCAGTCCGCGGCCGATCAGTCCGGCTGCGCCGGTCACCAGCACGCGGCGGCCGGCATAGAGTTGGTCGGCAAAGGGGTGGCGGCTGTCCATCGCGGTGGCGAGACTATGCCGGGGAGCCAGACTCGCGCTACACCCGGCAGGTGATGACCCTGGCCGAATTGGTCGCGCGGGGGCTCGCTTATCAGCGCGCAGGGCGGGCGGCCGAAGCACGGGTGCTCTACGCCCACGTGCTCGATCGCGAGCCTTCCCAACCCGACGCATTGGCATTCCTCGGCGCGATCGAGCTCGAAGCCGGCCACGCCGCGGCCGCACTGCCGTTCTTCAGGCGCGCGGTCGCCATGCGGCCTGCCCGCGTCGATGCCCATGTCGGCTGCGCGCGGACGCTGCACCAGGGCGGCGAGGTGGGCCGGGCGATCCACAGCCTGCGCCGCGGTCTGGCATTGCAGGGGCCGGATGCCGGCCTCTTCTTCGAGCTCGGTCAATGGCTGCTGGGCGCCGACGCGCTGGCGGCCCTCAAGGCATTCTCGCATGCGCTGCGGTCGAAGCCCGACGCCGTCGGACCGTTGTGCGGGATCGCCGCCGCGCTCGATCGACTGGGGCCGGGCGATGATGCCGCCCGCCCCCTGCGCATGGCGGGGGCGCTGGCGCCCCAGCATCCGCCGGTCTGGCAACTCGCCGGCCTAAGGGCGCGCAGCAGCGGCCGCCTGGGCGATGCGATGCGCGACCTTGGTCGCGCCGTGGCGCTGGTCCCGGCCAATGTCAATGCGCTGGACCAGCTGGTTTGGTGCCGGCAGCTCGCCGGCGATGTGACCGGCACCGCCGCCGCCGCCCGCGCCGCCCAGGAAGCCGCGCCGGACCGGGCCGATCTGCACGCATCTCTCATCCTCGCGCTGCATCCGCTCGCGAGCGCGAGCCAAGCGGAAATCCTGGCCGCGTGTCGGTCATGGAACAGAAAGTTCGCCGCGCCGCTCGCCGGCGCGTTGCCGCCGCCGCCGAACGACCCCGACCCCGATCGCCGCCTGCGGGTCGGCTATGTCGGCGTCCAAGGCTTTCGCATGCACACGGCGGCAACCTTGCTGATGCCGCTCATCGATGGACATGACCCGGCGGAAGTCGAGGTGTTCTGCTACAGCGACGTGTCGCTCCATCAAGAAGACTGGGTAACCGGCTGGCTGGCGGCGCGGGTAGGGCATTGGCGGCGCACGGGCGGGCTGGGCGACTCCGAGTTCGCGCAGCAGGTCAGAGCCGATGCGATCGACGTGCTGGTCGACGTTCATGGTTTCCCGCCTGGCTCGCGCCTCCTGGCCCTGGCGCGCGGGCCGGCGCCGGTGCAGGTCAATGGCGTGCCGATGAGCAGCTTCGGACTTGACGCCGTCGGCTGGGCGCTCGGCGACGACCGGCTAACTCCACCCGGCTCTGAGGTCTGGTTTCAGGAGCGCTTGCGCCGGGTGCCGCTGTCCTACTGTTATCGGCCGCTCGTGCCGGCGCCCGAGGCGCGGCATGACCGGCAAGGCGCGGGACCCATCGTCTTCGGCTCCCTCAATCAGCCGGGCAAGATCTCGGAAGCAGCGCTCGCCGCCTGGGCCCGCATCCTTCAGGACCTTCCCGACTCCCGTCTGATCCTGAAGGGCATGGGCTTCCTCGATGCTGCCGTGTGCGCGGCATTTCAAGCCCGCGCGCAACGCGTCGGCATGCCAATCGCTCGCGTGGAGCTGAGGCCCTGGTCGCCCACCACGATCGAGCACCTCGCGACATATGACGAGATCGACATTGTCCTCGACCCATTTCCCTATTGCGGGGTGACGACGACCTGCGAGGCGCTCTCCATCGGCGTTCCGGTCGTCACCTTGGCGGGCGACCGCGTGATCGGCCGTTATGGAGCGGCTCTGCTCGGCGCCATCGGCCTCGAGCGCCTCGTCGCCACCTCGAGCGAGTCCTACGTCGAGATCGCGCTTGCCCTCGCTGCGGACCGAGACGCCCTCGCCACCCTCAGGATCGACCTGCGCCGGGATTTTCCCGCCTCGGCAATCTGCGACGGCAAGGCCTATGCGCGCTCCCTGGAGGTGGCTTACCGCGAAATGTGGCGCGACTGGTGCGCCAGCCAGTGACCGACCGACGCATCGCCGAGGCGCTCGGGCTCCACGCAACCGGTCGGATCGCCGATGCGGTGCGGCTCTCGCTCGAGGTGCTCGCTAGCGACGCAGAGCAGCCCGATGCGCTGCATCTGTTGGGGGTAGTCGCGCTTGACGCGGGCCAGCCCGAGCAGGCCATTGGCTTGATTGGCAGGGCGCTCAGATCCCGCCCCTACGAGGCGGCGATGCATAACAATCTCGGCAATGCCGAACGTCGCCTGCAACGGGGCATGGCAGCAACGCTCTGCTATCGGCGGGCGCTTGCATGCCTGCCGGATGCGGGACAGATCTGGATCAATCTCGGAGCGGCCCTCACCGAGGCCATGACGGGAAGCACCGCTGCCAGCGCCTATCGACGGGCTCTCGCTCTCGATCCCGACTCGGCCGATGCGCATCTGGCCCAGGGGTTGACCGGGCGCGGTGCCGGCAGGGATGGAAGCTCCGGCTTCAAGCGCGCGATCTCGCTCCAGCCGGTCCTCGCGCAAGCCTGGTTCCAGCTCGCCAATGGCATGCTCGCCGGCGACGTCGGCGCCGCCGAGCGCGCCTACGGGCGGGTGACGGCGCTCGAGCCCGGCGACGCGGCGGCGTGGACGAATTGCGGCGCCGCGCGCCACCGCCTCGGCCGCCTCGGCGCCGCCGCCGCCGCGCTTGGACGGGCGCTTGAAATCGATCCGGAACTGGCCGATGCCCACAACGCCCTTGGAAGCCTGCGGCTCGACCAGGAGCGCGCCGCCGAGGCCGAGCGCTGCTTTCGAATGGCCGTCCTGTTGCGGCCGGACTTCGCCGTCGCGCATTACCACCACGGCAATGCAGTGTTTCAACTCGGCCGTATGGCTGCGGCTGCGACGGCGTTCCGGCGGGCGCTCGGCTGCGACGGCGCGCTCGCCGCCGCCGCGATCAACCTCGGCAATACGCTTCGCGACCAGGGACGAACCGAAGGCGCGCGGCGCGCCTACGACCGCGCGCTTGGCATTACCGAGCTGCCGGGCGCCCGCGTTCGGCGGGCCACGTTGCTGCCGATCATCCCGGAGTCGATCGCGGCCATAGAGATGTCCCGCACGGCGATGCGGGACGCGGTCGAGGACTTGATCCGAGGCGGCATCACTCTCGCAGATCCGCTGGGCGAAGTCGGCGCGGCGAACTTCTATCTCGCCTATCATGCGCTCGACGACAGGCCGCAGCAGGAGCAGCTCGCACGCTTTTACCGTGGGGCCTGTCCGAGCCTGTCGCAGGAGCTGGCAGGGCGGCGGGCGACGCCGCGTGCCGATGGCCGCATTTCAGTGGGTTTCGTCTCGACCTTGCTGCGCACCCATACCATCGGCCGGCTGAATCTCGGCCTCATCCGGCATCTCGACCGGCGGCGCTTTCATGTGAGCGTGATCGGACCGGCGCATGCCGGAGACGAATTGGCGCAGCTCATCGCCGCCGCCGCCGACCAAACGATCGCGCTGCCCCGGAATCTGGAGGCGGCCCGGCGCGTGATCGCCGGCGCCGGGCTGCATGTCCTCTACTATCCCGACGTCGGCATGGATCCGCTGACCTACTTCCTCGCCTTTGCGCGGCTGGCACCTCTGCAGGTGACGAGCTGGGGCCACCCCGACACGACCGGGCTCGACTCCGTCGACTATTTCCTCTCCGCCGACGCGATGGAGCCGAAGGACGCCGAGGCGCACTACACCGAACGCCTGGCGCGGCTGGCTGGGCCGACCGTCTGCATCGAGCGGCCACGGCTGCCGGCGGCTGCCAAGACGCGTGCCGAGCTGGGTCTGCCTGAAGCGGCGACCCTCTATGTGTGCCCGCAGAGCCTGTTCAAGTTGCACCCGGATTTCGATCCGGTGCTGCGGCGCATCCTCGATGCGGATCGGATGGGCCGGCTCGTGCTCATTCACGGCAAGGATCGCCATTGGGCCGAGCTAGTCTTGGCCCGCCTCGGCCCGAGCGCGGCCAGACGAACGATCGTGCTCCCGATGCTGTCCTCGTCGGACTTCCTGAGCTTGCTCGCTTGCGCCGACGTCATGCTCGATCCCATCCACTACAGCGGCGGCCACACCAGCCTGGAGGCGCTGGCGTTGGGGCTTCCCATCGTCACCTGGCCCGGTCGCTTCATGCGGGCGCGGCACACCTACGGGTTCTATCGCCTGATGGGTTACGAGGACCTGGTTGCCGCCGATCCCGACCACTATGTCGAGCTCGCCCTCGCGCTTGGCCGCGATCGCGGCCTCAGGGGCGCGGCCCGCCGGCGCATCATCGCTGCGAGTGCCGTTTTGTACGACAACCGGCAGACAGTGGCCGCGATCGGCGATTACCTCGAGGCGGCTCTGGCAGCCCGATGGTGAGCGCCATGGCAGTGGACCGACCGCTCGGCTATAGATGCGAGCATCTATGCACGCCCTGATTCTCGATCCCGCACTCGCCGCCCCGATCGGCCATCACTACAACCTAGATGCCTGCCTGGCCCAGGAGTTCGGCAAGCTCGGCGTGGCCGCGCGCATCGTGGGCCATGCCGAGACGGCGCCCGTCATCATAGAAAAGCTCGGGGCGATGCCGCATTTCCGCGCCCATCCCTATCTGATGCTCTCCAAGGACCCGCTGGTGGCCCCGCTCGAGGACTATCTCGAGATCAACGAGAGGCTGGCTGAAGACCTTGCGGGGCTCGCCGCCAAGGTCGACTGGAGCGATGCGCTCGTCGTGTTCCATACCGTCAATGAGCAGATGCTCTTCGGCATCGCGCAGTGGCTCGGCTCGGCGCAGCTGCCCGCCAGTTGCAGGATCATGATCGTGCTGCCGCATGAGGCGGGCCTCGACCAGCAAGGCCGACCCACGAATTGGAAGGGGTTGCTCTACCGCCATGCCTTCAACGCGCTTCGGCGCCTGGCCGACCGGCGCGCGAGTCTGCTTACGCTCTCCGACCTCCAGGTCCGAGAGTTCGCGCTCTTGTCGGAGCGGGCGTTGGAGGTCATGCCGTATCCGTCCTGCGCCGTCGGCTGGCGTCGCGCACATGCGCCGATCGAGCGGTCGCGGCGGGCACGCCGCCGCGTGCTTTATTGTGGCGAGGCGACACGGCGAAAGGGGTTCGACCTGCTCCCGGAGATCATCCGCAAGGTGAGCGCAGCCCGGCCGGAGGTCGAGTTTGTCATCCAGATCCATACCTGGCATGCGAACGATCCCTTGACGGCGGAGGTGGCGAGCCTTGCGCGCAGCCAGACCAACGTGCAAACGGTGGCCGGGTTCACCTTGCCGGACGACTTCTACGCTCTGCTGGACGATGCGGACATGGTTCTGCAACCCTATCAAGCGCCCGCCTACAAGTCCGGCACCTCGGCGATCTTCGAAGAGGCGATGTATCTCGGCCGACCCTGCGTGGTCCCCCCCGAGACGATGATGGCGACGGTGCTGCAGCAACATCCCGAGGCGGGAGCCGTCGCGGCCACTCCGAGCGCCGAGGCGCTTGCCGATGCGGTCATTCGCGTACTCGCCGACTATCCGCGCTATCAGGCGGGCGCCGGCAACGCCTCCGCGGTCTGGCGCGCCCGCGACGGCATCGACCGCTTCGCCGGATTTCTCGTCGACCGTGCCGGGCGCCCATGAGCGATGCGGGCGAGCTGCTCGCTCGAGGATTGGCCGAACACCGCGGCGGTCGTCTGGCGGAAGCGGAGCGGCTCTACCGATTGGCGCTTCGGGCGGCACCGGAGCCGGCCGCGATCCAGCATCTCCTCGGCATGCTCATGCATCAGACCGGGCGTTCCGCAGCGGGCGCCGCCTTGATCCTGCGGGCACTGGAGGCGGAAGCCATTCCACAGTACCGCCACAGCCTCGCCGGCATCCTGATGGCGATCGGACGGACCGCGGAAGCGGCAGCCGAGCTCCGCAGGTTCATTGCCGAGGAGCCTGGACATGCCGAGGGGTTGCTGACGCTCGCAGGCGCTCTCAGGCTTGCAAGCGGCCCCACCGCGGCGGTGGCATGGGCGAGGCGAACGCTGGCCGTTCGCGGCGACTATGCGGAAGCGGAATACAATCTCGGCAATTGGCTGCAGGCTGCCGGCGAGGAGGCGCGGGCGGTGGCAGCCTATCGGCGCGTGCTTCAACTTCGCTCCGACTACGGGGACGCGCTTGCCAATCTCGCGCCGGCGCTTTTGAGTCTCGGCCGGCCCTCGGAGGCCTGGCGCGCCGCGGGGCAGGCGATCGCGCTTCTGCCCTCGCACGCGGCTGCGCTCAACAACTGGGGCCAAGCGGTCCAGGCTGCCGGCCTGACGCGCGTGGCCACGACCGCGTTCGGCCGCGCGATCGCGGTCAACCCGCAGCTCGCCGCCGCGCACAGCAATCTGCTCTTCAGTCTGAGCTATGCGCCCGAGACGACGCACGCCGCTCTGTTCACCGCCTATCGAAGCTGGGCGCGACGTCACGCCGTCGCATCCCGAGCTTCGCAGCGCCATGGGAATTCCCGCGACTCCGAGCGGCGGCTGCGGGTCGGCTATCTCTCCGCCGATCTTCGCGATCATCCCGTCGGCCACAATCTGATCGGCCTGATCGAAGCCCATGATCCCACCGCGGTCGAGCTCGTCGCCTATGCCGCAGTGGCTCGGCCCGACGGCATGACCGAGCGGTTCCGCAGCGCCTTCAGCCTCTGGCGCGACATCGGGCGGCTTGAGGATGAGCGTGCGGCGGCCCTGATCCAGCGAGACGCCGTCGACGTGCTGGTGAGCGTCGCCGGGCATACTGCCGACAACCGGCTGCTGGTCGCCGCGCTGAAGCCCGCGCCGGTGCAAGTGAGCCTCTATGATCTGTCGACGACCGGTCTCGAAACCATCGATGCCTGGCTTACCGATCCGGTGCTGCACCCGGCCGGGACCGAGGAGCGCTTCACCGAGCCGCTGGTGCATGTGCCGTGCCTCTATCTGCACGAGCCGCCCGATCCGTCGCCCGATCCCGGGCCGCCGCCGGCGAGCCGGGCAGGGCGCGTCACCTTCGGCTCCTGCAACAATCCGGCGAAGTTGACCGATGCCGTAATCGCATTGTGGGCGAGGATCATGGCAAGCGTGCCAGGCTCGCGCCTGCTGCTCAAATACCAGGATCGATTCGCCGATCCGGTGCTGAAGGAACGCCTTGCCGGCCAGTTCGCTGCGGCGGGCATCGCTCGCGGCCGACTGACGTTCCTCGAAGGCAGGCTTCCCCGCGCCGCGCAGCTGGCCGTGCTCAACCGCATCGACGTGGCGCTCGATCCGTTTCCCTTCAACGGTTCGACGACCACCTTCGAGGCGCTCTGGATGGGGGTGCCCGTGGTCGCGCTGGCGGGCGACCGATTCATTGGGCGGGTTGCTGCCAGCTTTCTCGTGCATATCGGGCTCTCCTCGCTGGTAGCCGAGGATGAAGAGGGATATGTCGAGACCGCCCGTACGCTTGCGGCAGATGCCGGGCTCAGGACCAAATTGCGCGGGGAGCTGCGCTCGCGGCTTCTCGCCTCGCCGCTCATGGATCCGCCCGCCTATGCGCGCTCGCTCGAAGCGGCGTTTCGCCAGCTCTGGCGGCAATGGTGCGCGCGCGGCTGATCCCGCCCTCGGCGCGAGCCGCGTTCCGTTGGCAAGGCCTTTCTGCTATAGCTCAAATCCATCGCAACGCGAGCAGAGCCTCGACGGGGTTTCGTGATGAGCCCGCTGGGCCGGTCTCGCCATGTCGTCCCCAAGGGGCCCGATCCATGACCATGGCTGCGTCACAGACTGCCTCGCTTGCTCTCGCCGGCGGCCCGAACGGCTACAACGTCCTCAAGAACTGCCGCCACGGCGCGATGCTCTTCAACCGCAACGACCAGTATGTCGGACGCTCGCTCGATCTCTATGGGGAGTATTGCGAGGCGCGCGTCGAGACTATTCGACAGCTGCTGCAGCCTGGAGACGTGGTGGTCGATGCCGGCGCCTATATCGGCTGCAGCACCCTGTTCTTCGCCCGAGCGGTCGGGGAAAAGGGAGCGGTGATCGCCTTCGAGCCGCAGCGCCTGATCTTCCAGGCCCTCTGCGCCAATCTCGCCTTGAACAGCCTGGCCAACATCTATGCCGTGCATGCGGCGGCCGGGAGCGAGCGCGGCCAGGTGGTGGTGCCGTTGCTCAATCCGGAGATGGAGAACAACTTCGCCGCCCTCGGGCTCGAAGACTCCGATTGGCAGCAGGGCGATACCGTGCCGCTGACCACCATCGACAATCTCGAGCTGCACAACTGCCGGTTCATGTCGGTCGATGTCGAGGGCATGGAGCTGGCGGTGCTCAAGGGCGCCGAGGCGACCATCGCCACCTGCGCGCCGACGCTGTTCGTGGCCAATCACCGCAAGGACAAATCCCCGGCTTTGATCGCCCACCTCCTCGATCGCGGCTATCAGCTCTACTGGGATGTTGCGAAGATCTACGGCCCAAGCAATTTCTTCGGCAATTCCGAAAACGTGTTCGAGGACATGGTCAGTGTCGGGATGATCTGCCTGCCCCC
>WNFI01347829.1_pt1 | contig 10737 bp, 12 predicted proteins | sample 5400471 | NCBI WGS metagenome assembly WNFI01 (sample SAMN13153348, study PRJNA577476) | soil metagenome | isolation source: 100 cm saprolite on Douglas fir-dominated hillslope | place: USA:California | collected 2013-09-17 | reverse complement strand
ACGTACGTCCTATTTCCGATATGCGATTCCCGGTGTGGTCGAAGGCGATATCGGCAAAGGGCACCGTGAAGGCGACGCTCGGTGCGGTCAACGTCCCGGTGGTCTGTGCGGGTGTGAATGTCGAACCTGGCGATGTCGTGGTGGCGGACGACGATGGTGTCGTGGTGATCCCGAAGGCGCGCGCGGTCGAGACGGCGCAGAAAGCGCAGAAACGTAAAGACGACGAGGACGGCAAGCGCAAACAACTCGAAGCCGGGACGCTCAGTCTCGACATGTACAAGATGCGCGAACCGCTCGCGAAAGCAGGTTTGATTTATATCGACCGTTCAGATGACGCCTGATCGGCGGATACGCATCTCGCGCATCGACTGTGCGAAAGAGTCAAATCAGCCGCAGTATATAATGCAAGCGCTACGTTCGCGACGGCTGCAACTCGCTCGTACTGCTGACGACACACAGTTGTCTTTAAGCGGCACCTGAGACGACATGCAGTTGTCGTCAAGCGGGCCTAATTTTTTGAAATTTAGTACGCGCACTAGAAGATGCTTTTAAGAGCGCATCGGTAGTGTGGCTTTGTTTCCAGCCACAGGGAGTACGCGGATGTTCAAAGTGTTTGCGTTTTTGAAAAGCGAGTCCGGCACCACCGCGATCGAGTACGGCCTCGTCGCTGCCGGCGTTGGAGTTGTCATCATGGCGACCGCCAACGCGATCGGCACCAATCTCAATTCCATGTTCAACTTCCTCTCGAATTAACCGAGGAAGACTCGCTGCGAAAATGTCTCGCTATGAGAACGCGTTGAACAGGTTGCAGCCGCCGGCAATGGCGGTTGCTCTTTTTTCCGGACTTCTGACGGCATCTCGGTCGCAGCCGGTCCAAGACGAGCGCCCGCACCCCGGACATTCCACCAGATGGCCAGTCCCAGAACGGGGCCGGTTTCGCCTGGCGGCAGTGTTGGAACTCTTAGCGGTTTGGATAATAGCCCGTTAATGCAATGAGGCCTGCCAACTGAAGATACTGTCTCGTCGTCGCGTAACATCGTTCGAACGGCTCAGATTCCGCCGAAAATTCAGCCTTCATGAAACCGGTAGCCGTCGGCATGCCTGATACGTCGCGCGAATTTTCGTAAGTATTGAAGTAATTCTATCGCCTCCACCGAAATTTCTTTTTAACAGGCCACAGGTACGGTCATGCCATCAGCCATCTGGATGATGTCTGACGTCTCGTGTTTCAGCCACATGGAGGATGTCTAATGTCTAAGGTTGTTGGGTTTTTGAAGAATGAGTCGGGCGCCACCGCGATCGAATACGGCCTGATCGCCGCTAGCATTTCGGTTGTGATTATTGCCACCGTGAATTCGATCGGCACGACCCTCAATGGCAAGTTCGACAGCATTTCTACGCCGCTCAAGTAGTTTTACGCATCGTTCGAATTGCATGAAGCCGCCGCCAACGGCGGCTTCTTCTTTACGCCAGTCGCGACGCAGATTGCTGTTTCAGAATGTCGGGTTGGATGGGGCCGGTCGGAATTTTAATGCGGCGGCAACACCGACGATCAAGAATATGGTGAGCGCCACAGTCTGGGCGATCAAAAACGGCGGCTCGGATTGTGTGGGTGCCAATACCTGCAGTTTTGGCAGTTTTTGGAATGACTGAACGATCAGCACCAGTACATTGAGATACAGTGCGCTCACAGCGCAGGCGACATAGATCCAGCGCCACGCCCCGCCGAGATGTTTGCCGTAAAGCGCGTAGAACGCAAACGCCAACAGAAAGCTAGATACAATGCCGGTGCCGAGGCCGGGGGTAAAGCCATGAATCGGAAACAGAAAGCCGGTGACGCTGGTAAGGATGGTTGTGACTAGAAAAAAGGCGGTCCAGCCTCGCATCGGGCGCGAACCGAGCATTCCAATCAGCACCACGATGCCGCTCGCGATTGCCAGCAGGCTAATGATGACATGAATGATTGTGAAAGTTTGGAGCGACAGGCCGATGATCATAGCGGACGTCCTCGCAGATATACACAATAGACGGCGGACGAAGTTTCGCGCCCCCGAATGACAAATTCAATGGGGGGTAAGAGACTAACGGTTGGCGTTGCTCCATGGCGCAATGCGGCGTCCGACCCACTTTAACAACGAAGTCAAAGAGACGCCGAGCACCATCAGCACAATCACCGGGACAAATGTCTTATCCATCTCGAACACGTTGGCGTAGCGCGTGATCATGAATCCGAGGCCGGAAATCGTGGTGTAGAATTCAGCGATAATCATGCCGATCAGCCCACGGCCGATGGCAAGCCGGATGCCAGCGATGATGTAGGGCACCGCGAAAGGCAGCAGCACGTCCTGCCACACCCGCCATTCGCTCGAGCGGAACGAGTGCGCCACTTCCAGCATGTTTTTGTCGCATTCGCGGACACCCTGATAGGTGTTGATGAGGACAGGAAATACCGCGAACAAAAACACCACGATGATTTTCGCCTTCAAGTAGATCCCAAACCACAGCACAAGCAAGGGAACCACTGCGACCAATGGAGTTGCGTACAGCGCGTTGATCGGTAGATCGAGCGCCCAATCGAGCCAGCGGATGCGCGCCATCGCGATGCCAAGCGGGATGCCGACAATGAGCGCAATGGTCAGGCCGTAGACCATGACTTCCAGGCTCTGCCCGAGAAAGTACGGCAACTCACCAGACACAGTCGTCGTATAAAAAGCAGCCGCGATCTTCGTCGGGTATGTAAAGAAAATCGGATTGATGAAGGGGCCAACGATTTGCCAGACGATGAGGATCAGCACGACAAAGCCATAGCGAAAAAGGGCAGGACGTTCCCACCATGACGATTTGATCGTCGTTGCGGCCGGCGTCCCGTCGGCGAGAGATCCGCCATGAACTTGATTGGCAATGCTCATCGCAATTTTTCCTTGGTGCCTTTTGTCGGCTCTTTAGTGCGACGGGCGCCACTGATAAGGCGGCGCCCATCGATTATCCCGTTAAAGCCTCAGAACGCTGCGGTCGGACAGACCGGGCCTTTCCACTCGCCCACCTGCTCGATCGCCTTTTTCGCAAAAGTCGTGTCGACGATCTCTTCGTATTTGGGCGTCTTGCCCTCTTTGATATTGCCCACTTTGGTCATCAGGTCGGCGGTGAAGTTCACGCGCTCCGGGCTTAGCCCGCTATTGGCGTCCCAAATGCATTCCTTGACCAAGAAGTCAAAACTTTCAGACAGGATTTTCTCCGGATAGCCAGTCTGCTTTACCAGGATCGGCAAAATTTTTGCCTTGTCGGTGTACATGATCCGGGTCGCCTCGATATTCGCTGTAACTACCGCCTGCACAACCTCGGGCTTGTCTTTGATGGTCTTTTCGGTCGCTGACAAGAAAGTATAGAGCGTCTTTGGCTGGAGCTCCCACATGCGCCCGATCGCGTGCAGATCCGGCACCTTGCTCTTCGCTAGCATTTCCTGCTCGACGTGCAGAATCGCTGTATCGACCTGATTGGCGACCAACGCCGGCACGTCTTCTCTCCCGATGCTGACGCAGTTGACTTCTTTAGGGTCGATCTTGGCCACGCGCACCACCATTGAGGCTTCGAACTTCGGCAAGTTGGCGGAAATGGCCTTGACCTCGGCACCGTTGGACCGGCCGATGATGGTCGGAGCGCCCGGAGTGAGACCGAAGTCGATGTTACCTGCCAGCAGTGCGCGATAAACTTTGACGCCATCGCCAAGCGACACGATGTCCACGTCGAGGCCGGCTTTCTTGTAGAGGCCAAGTTCTTTGGCGACGATCGTAGGCATATGGACGATGTTAGGCGGCGACGTCGGAATGCCGATGACTACCTTCTGCTGCGCACTGGCCGCTGATGGCAACATCATCGCTGCCGCGACGAGCACAGCAAAAGTCGAATAAAGGTTACGCATTTCATCCTCCCAGATTTCTTTTTCTAGGGCCATCCGGCGCGTCGCACGACGAAACATGGACCACAGGCTACCCGCTGAAACGCCTATTTTGCCTGATCACACCCCTAAAAACAACGAAGTCAGTCATGTCGTCCATCCGCAGCGGCCAAGCTGAGGCGTACCTTTGACCCTGACATTGCGGCATGCCTTAGTGCGCCACGCAATGCATCCGGCTACAGCCATGGTTAAATTCGTTGTCGACTTTGCAAAAACTGGAACACCGCCTGCGCCGGACGGGCGGCTGGATGCACCCGCATTTCATCGCAACCATGACGCTATCTGGTCGGCGATTGCGCCATTTTTGGGCACGCAGAAGGGAGACGTGCTGGAGCTCGGTAGCGGTACCGGACAGCATGCGGTCACGTTCGCGCGCCGCGCCCCGCAACTGGTTTGGTGGCCAAGCGACATTTTTCCGTCGCACCTCGACAGCATCGCCGCCTGGCGGGAGCACGAAAAGCTTCCCAATATACGCCCGCCGCAACGCATTGATCTCTCCGTTTCCGACTGGAATTGGCAGAAAGGCGAAAACGCCGGCCATGACCTCGCAGCCATACTCTGCATCAACGTGTTGCACATCTCACCTTGGCGCGTGTCGCAGAATCTCTTTTATGGCGCTGGACGGTTGTTGCGCGCGGACGGCCGCTTGTTCCTGTACGGGCCATTCATGCATAACGGTGCTCACACGGCGCCAAGCAACGCCGTATTCGACGCTACTTTACGAGCGGAAAATCAGGAATGGGGAGTACGCGACATCCGTGATCTGCGGGCGCTCGCGGACCAAGCTGAACTATCACTGACCGATATTATGGCAATGCCAGCCAATAACCTGGTGCTGGCATTTGCGCGCGTGCTTCGGCAAAATTGATCAAAGCGAGAAAAAAGACCGGAACCCATGGCAACCGAACCCATTCACGACATTGCTCATCTTGGCCATGTCGAACTTTTGACGCCCAAATTCGAGGAGAGCCGCAAGTTCTTTATCGATGTGATGGGGATGACCCAGAGCGGCGAGAAAGGCGACAGCGTCTTCCTCCGCGGCTGGGATGATTACGAGCGCTATTCGCTTAAGCTCACGGCGTCGAAGACCTCGGGACTTGGCCACGCCGCCTTCCGTACCCGCTCGCCGCAGGCTCTGGAACGCCGTGCAGCTGCGTTAAAGGGTTCGGGCTTCGACGCCGGCTGGAGCGACGGGGATCTCGGCCACGGCAAGACGTTCGTGTTCAAGGATCCGGATGGACACAAATTCGAGATCTACTATGACACCGAATGGTACCAGCCGCCTCCGGACCTAAAACCCGCCCTCAAAAACCAGGCCCAGAAGTTTCCTGCGCGTGGCATTAATGTGCGTCGGATCGACCATTTCAATGGCCTGGCTACCGACATCAAAGCCAATCGCGAGTTTTTTCAGAACTATCTCGGCTTCATGTTGACCGAACAGATCGTACTCGACGATGGCACGGAGGCCGGCATGTGGATGACCGCGACGAACAAGAGTTACGATTTCGCCTACACGCGCGACCATACCGGAACCAAGGGACGTCTGCACCACGTCACCTTCGCGCTCGACGCACGTGAAGATGTGCTGCGCGCTGCCGATATTTTTCTGGAGAACGGCATCTATATAGAGACCGGCCCGCACAAGCACGCAATCCAACAAACATTTTTTCTGTACGTGTACGAACCCGGCGGTAACCGCGTCGAAGTCTCCTGCGCCGGCGCACGGCTCGTGCTGGCTCCGGACTGGAAGCCCATCACCTGGACCGAAGCGGAACGCAAGAAAGGACAGGCCTGGGGATTACAGACAATCAAATCATTCCACACCAAGGGAACGCCACCCGTCCCCGGCGTTCCAGATTCCTGATTACGAGTCGCCTATGAACCGCCGCAACACCCCGCGCATATCGTTCATCGGCTTTGGTGAAGCCGGGCAGGCGATCGCCTCCGGCTTGCGCGATGTCGGCATCGAACAGATCACAGCATGGGACATCTTGTTTCCAGAAGCTGCGGGCGCGCGATTGAAGGCCGCTGGCGACGCGATTGGGATACGACCAGCCACATCAGCCGCCGATGCCGTCCGCGACACAGACATGATCTTTTCGGCAGTGACAGCCGCATCCAGCGTTGATGCCGCGCGCTCGGTTGCGCCATACATCAGCGGCAGCCCCTACTATCTCGACATCAACTCGGTATCTCCGGGCCGCAAGCAGGAAACCGCCAAGCTGCTCGGCGATCACGTCCGCTATGTCGATATTGCCGTCATCGCGCCGATCCACCCTGCGCGCCACCGAACACCGCTACTGATCGCCGGCCCGCACGCAGAGAAGGTATCGCCCCTGCTGCGTGAATTGGAAATGCAGCTCACCGTCGTCAGCGCCGAAACCGGAGCCGCCGCGGCCATCAAAATGATCCGCAGCGTGATGATCAAAGGCATCGAAGCCCTGACGCTCTAATGCTTCCTGGCAGCCGCCCGCGCCGGCGTACTGGAGGAAGTAACGGCGTCGCTCAAAAACAACTATCCAACGCTCGATTGGCGCACAATCGCCGACTACAACCTCGAACGGATGGCAAGCCACGGCGAGCGCCGAGCGGCCGAAATGGAAGAATCGGCGGCGACACTGCGCGAATTGGGCCTCGATCCGCTCATGGTCGAGTCGACGGTCAAACGCCAGCGCGAAATGGGCGTCATCGGGAAGCAGCAAACAGTGCGTGAAACACTGACATCCGGGCGAGCTGCGATGCTTGACGCCATCAGCGCCGCTGCAAAGGACAGGTAGTGAAGTGCTGGCCACATGAACGCACGTTCAGATTGGCAGCGTCCGCAAAACGGTAAAATTCTTGTAATCGCAGCCTGTTACCTCCTACTATGTTTTGTCTCATTGTTGGGAGGAATGACATGAAGATCAAAAACCTTGCCTACACTACGTTCGTTGCAGCGGCAGCCGTCGCATTCGTGATCGGCTCGGCTGTGCCCAGCGAAGCCGCTAAGAAGAAAAAGGCTGCGGCTGCACCGCCGCCGCCGGCGCCGGTGCTATCGTTGTGCACGGGAATGGAATCGGCACCCGTTTGCGCGACCAAAGGCGGGATGACATTTACTTATGCGAACTCATGCTTCGCGAAGAAGGATGGCGCCACATCTGCTACACCCGGCGCATGCAAAGCCGCGAAGGCCGGCGGCGGCAAGAAAAAAGCTTCGAAGAAAAAGATGTAAGCCACTTCAAACGAGATTGACGCAAAGACACGGGCCGCTGTAATGCAGCGGCCCGTTTGCTTTGTGTTCAGGTCGAACGCGGTTCTATTTTTTTCGCGGCGGAATCTGCAACAATTCCGCGATCTGCTCTTTGGTTAAAGGCGCGTCCAAGAACTTCAAAGTCACTGCATCGCGAATAGCACCGTCGAGATCTGCAAATTTATCGGTCTGCAGTGTCTCCTTCGGCTGGAATTTATCCATCGACTCTTTGAGCAATTCGACTGGTTGATGGATCTTGGCCGAATACATTTCGACGGCTTTCGGATCGGAGTACATCCAATCCACGGACTCGCGGTAAGCGTCCATGAAACGCAGGATCGCGTCCCGCTTCGTTTTGAGCGAATTGGCATTGACGATCAGCGTGCGCACCGTTTGTCCCCGAAGCGATGGTACGTCGCTACCCTTCGCGATGATGCGGATTTTACCCTGCTTAATCTCCTGCAATCCGAACGGCGGCGCTGCCCAGCCGATATCGACTTGACCGGACATCACTGCAGTCAACGTTGCGGCCGGACCGCCGGTAGCCGTCGGTTTCGCCTTCGCACCAAGCTCACTGACAAAGGCGACCACAATGTTGTTCGAGCTCGAGCCGTTGGTCGAGTACGCGATGGTGGTCTCCGGTGTCGTATCCTTCAGGCTCTGGATTTTGGAATCCGCTTTCACGTACCAGAAGAGATCACCGGTGCCCGTAAAGGCCGGCGCCAGGATGCGCACCGGCGCGCCTTTCGAAAAAGCGCGCATCACGCCGGCTGCACCTACGCCCGCTCCAATATCGGCGCTGCCCGAAATCACTGCTTGGATGGTTTCACCAGCACCCTGCGTGCCGGTGTTTTCCAGGACGATGCCGTGCTTTTTGAAAATGCCGGCGTCTTGGCCGAGCGTCGGGGCCTGGTTTTCCCAGTTGTTGATTTGCCCAATGACGACCTTAAGCGTGTCTTCGGCCGAAGCAGAGCCAACACACAGCGCGAGCGGCAAAACGAGGCCAAGTGCGCCGACAATGTTCTTGACGGTCTTCATGCGATTCCTCCCTCCACGATTTATTTTGTTTATCGCTCCCAAGGTGGCCAGCATTCAACACCGGGGGCGGCCCACGGGAAAGCCTAATTTGTCAGCGTCGCCGCCGCTTCGCAGCCCGTTTCGGTTTGGCTTTGGCGCGTGCCGGCCTGGCTTTTGCACCAGCCGATTTAGCCCCTTTGGTCGCGGACGCCAGACCCCCAGCTTTGTTGGCCACGCGCATTGACCAGTATTCCCACGAGCGTGTGAGGCCCGTCGTCTTCGCACTGATCTGTCCGGCCAACTGCGTTTCGCCAGGCGAAAGCGCCGCAATATTCGAACCAATGGCCATTGCACGGACCTGATACTCGGCGTTGCGCGCCGAAAAGACCGATCGGAACACGCAATCGCGCACGCTCGTCCCCGCGACGGTGACGCCGTGACGCATCATCAGCACCATCCAATGCTTGCCGAGAGCACGCGCAAGCGAGGCTCCCTCCTCCGGCTTGATCACCAGCATGTTGGTGTCGCCGAATTCGTCGCGTTGATCCCAGAACGGCGGCCGGATGCCACCCACCGCACCGAGATGAAAGATCGGCATGTAGTCTGTGCCGGTCGCGAGCAGCGGCATGAACGGCGGGCAATGGGGGTGGCACACAGAATTTACTTCCGGACGCGCTTTGTAAATTTCGCCATGGATGACACGTTCGGAATATTGGCCGACTCCGGGATCGCGCAGCGGCTGCGAGTCGATATCGTATTCAATGAAATCCTCCGACGTCACCAGCTCTGGCGCGCGCGATCGCGACAGCAGATAGCGGCCCGGATTATCCGGATGCCGCATGCTGACGTGGCCAAAGGCGTCGATCACGCCCTCGTTGGCGACAATGCGGTTGGCGAGCGCAAGCTCGCGGCGGACTTCGACAAGCGTATTGGGCACTGACGTTTCCTCTCGAATGCTCTGACTGATGTCCCAAATTATAGGACAAGGCCCAAACCGAGCCAGCGGACGAAGCTTGACAGATCACACGGGTTAGGGACGCTTGCAAGATCATGGCCGCAGCTGCGCAAATCGTTATTGACCGCGTGAACCATCTGTACCGCCCGACCCACGGGCGCGAAGTGCTGGCGCTCGACCAAGTCTCGCTCAACGTTGCCAATCGAGAGTTTGTCGCTCTGCTTGGGCCTTCTGGCTGCGGCAAGTCGACGTTGCTGTACCTGATCGGCGGCTTCTTGCCGGTGGAAACCGGCGCAATCCTGATCGACGGCAAAAAGGTTACCGCGCCCGGCCCCGATCGTGGCATCGTTTTCCAGCATTTCGCGCTATTTCCATGGAAAACCGTGCGCGGAAACATTCTTTATGGGCTCGAACGACAAGGCATGCCGAAAGATGAGCGCGAAAAGCGCGCCATGGATTTCATCGAACTCGTCGGACTTTCCGGGTTTGAAGACAGTTATCCTTCTCAGCTGTCTGGCGGCATGAAGCAGCGCACCGCGATCGCCCGCACCCTCGCCTTCGATCCGAATATTCTGCTGATGGACGAGCCGTTCGGCGCACTCGACGCGCAGACACGCGGACTGATGCAGAGCGAGTTGCTGCGTATCTGGCAGCGTACGCCCAAGACGGTGATTTTCGTGACCCATGACGTCCAGGAAGCCGTTTATCTCGCCGACCGTGTTGCGGTGATGTCGGCACGGCCTGGCCGTATCAAGACCATCGTCGATACCAAATTCGACAAGAACGACCCGGACATCTTGAAAGCCAAGGCCTTTGTCGAGAAAGTCGACGAAATCTGGCACCTGGTGCGTGATGAAGCGATCAAGGCGCAAGGCAAGCGGGCATGAAAGCTTTGTTCATCCGCTATCTGCCGCTTCTTCTGCTCGCCGCTGCCTGGGAGCTGACGGCGCGGCTTGAATTGGTGTCGACCACAGCGCTCCCGCCGTTGTCCGACGTGATTGCGGCCTGGATCGACATGATCAAGGACGGCGAGCTGATGACCAACGGCGCATCGTCGCTTTACCGCGCGGGTGCGGGGCTGGCGATTTCGATCGTCGTTGGCACCGTCCTTGGAATATCCATGGCTTGGTGGAAACCCGTCAATGTGCTGATCGCGCCAATCGTGGAGATCTTCTACCCGCTTCCGAAATCGGCGCTGATCCCGGTGACCGTGATCTGGCTCGGCTTTGGCGACGGCTCCAAGATCTTGCTGATTTTCCTTGGCTGCATGTTGCCGGTGACAATTGGCGCGTTCAACGGCGCGCGAGCGAGCGAACAAGTGCTCGTGTGGTCGGCGCGCAGTATGGGGGCGAGCCGGCTGCGTATGTTGTGGGACGTGGTTTTGCCGAGCGCCATGCCGGAATTGCTCAACGGCATTCGCACTGCGCTTGCGCTCTCCTTCATCCTGCTGGTGTCGTCTGAACTCATCGTCGCCCAGAAAGGCTTTGGCTATTTGATCGGCTTCCTCGGCGCCAACGGTACATATGACGCAATGTACGCTGTCGTCCTCAGCGTCGCACTCCTCGGCTTCGCGGCCGACCG
>WNFI01347607.1_pt1 | contig 10737 bp, 16 predicted proteins | sample 5400471 | NCBI WGS metagenome assembly WNFI01 (sample SAMN13153348, study PRJNA577476) | soil metagenome | isolation source: 100 cm saprolite on Douglas fir-dominated hillslope | place: USA:California | collected 2013-09-17 | reverse complement strand
ATAATATTGTAATGCGGTTCATCCCAGTCATGAACTGTGTAAAGATTACCCGCAGCATCAAGCGCCATTGCTGGAATATGGAATGGTATATGCCCGACAGTTGTTGTGGGTTGACCGCTATTACCGATTACGGTTGTGCCAGATTGTCCAGCAAGAACTAAAGAATATAGAATAAGTATTACTAAATAAGATTTCATTTGTGTGTGTTGTTTGTTGTTTATTTTAGTTTTTTGTTTACAAATGTTTGCGTTGTTTCTCCTAAGAATATGCGCAACCCATTCTTTCACTAAAGCCCCCGGCGGAGTGTTTTAGGAGGCTCAGAAGATTTTTATCTTAAGCCCCGTTAGGGCTTGAATCATAGTCGGGTTCCTTGTCAACGGTCCTGGCAACAAGAATCAAGCCAACTGGATTCAGCTCAACATTGAAGCGCTTAGCATTTTTCTGGCTAAATGCAGCAACAGATGCCTTAACCCGCTTAAAATCACCATCAATTTTAAGTCCATTCCCAATTTCTAATCCATCAAGCCTACGGGCAAGTTCACTCCGACGAGCCCGTCTTAGTCCCATTGCTTGTACTTCTTCAATAGCCGCTTCTTCAATTGAATTGATTGCGGGGCTAGTATTTCGAACTCGTTTTACCACTGGAGTATCTTCAGTTTTCTTTGGCATATCTAAATTTCTAATCTTTCTAAAGCCTGGATGCACGTAATTGTGACCAAAGCTATTTAACGAGAATAGGTATACGCTGTAAGGTGTCAAATTGATTTATTTTAGTTTATTCTTTTTTTAGAAATGAATTGTGGCTTTTCTAAATGGAATGGCACAATGCTTACCACTAAATTCACCACCACGATTAGGATTGGCGTTATCATGTCGCCCATCTGATGTGCTGGGTTTTGGATAAGGCAAGAATTCAACTCCTTTTATTTCAGGCCCAAAATTCCATTTATTGCTGTCATCGAAGTGTTTTAAATAAGGCTTGGGCCATATTGGTGTTTTATACCAGACGATTGCTATTGCTTCCTGAACGGTAGCAACTATCCGGTGATGTGCGGCATTTGCTTCTGCTGAGCTATTAATTGATATCACTTCCAGATCCATTGTTTTCACTCGGTGGTTTATGTTTTGGTTCCAGATAAGCCGGGAAATGTGATGGGCTTCACTCGTAAACCCAGAAGCAGGGATTGTCAAGTGGAAGATATTTTTTGACTCTGACGTCATATGGCATTAGAGCCTTGGTCTTCGCGGTTCCCCCGCCATCATGACCATTTTGGTTATCAAAATTCAAAAGGGAGGCAAATATGTATGAGGCGTGATGGCGATAATCAAAATCCCGTCATAAACAGCGATTTACTTAATGATACGATAACCAACAATATTACTCGTTTATGCGAATATTTTTTTCCGCTTGGAGTTCAGAAAGGTACTGATTGGGCAATTGGAGATACAAGTGGAGCAAAAGGACAATCTTTAAGGATCAATCTTTCGCCAGAAAAAACTGGTCAATGGCAAGATTTTAGCAATGGAGAAAAAGGAACTTTCGCCGGCTTAATACAAAAATCTAAAAATTTATCATTTCCACAAGCAGCAGATGCCATTGGAAACGCAATTGGAATAAATTTAAGACTGGCAGCTATCCAGGAAAGGAAGGCGTCTATTCCGTTTGATTGGCGCGGAACTGATTTTAAGAAGTTGTCTGAAGCAGAGAAGCAGCAACTCTCGGAGTGGAGGGGGCTAAGTCGAGGGTTTGTAGATTATCTTGATGGGAACGATCTGATTCGAGTATATAAGGATTCAAATTGGGCGTTTCCAATTGAGGCTAATGGTAAAATACTTGGCGCTCATTGTCGTCCCATCATTAATCCTAATGGATCTCATGTTGACTGGGAGGTGGTGCCAAGCAATAAAAAGGGCGGTCCAGGCTTGCGCCTATTTGTTATTGAAGCGACCCCCGGTCAAGAGGTGGGCACGATTCATATCTTTGAGTCTCAATGGGACATGCTCGCGGCCTGCGATAAGCTAGCGATACATAAGACAGATGGCATTGCGGCCATTTGCACTAGAGGCTCAGCCAATACCAAGACAATGTCTCAATTGCCATCTGAGCCAAAATTGTATCTATGGACTCAGAACGATAGGGCAGGTAGAGCATGGTTTAATAAGATTTTAGAATCTGTAAATCGACCTGTTTATAACATAAGCATACCATCTAAGTTTAAAGATCTAAATGAATGGACTCTATCAGGAGTATCATCAAATGAACTTTCAGAATTAATAAGTAAGTCCATACCAATAGATTCATCATTAAAAGAAGAACCCACAATATCTCAGTTTGATTTACCAGCAATTCAGGGTCCAGAAGAACTAAATGTTGAAGATGTAAATACAATTGAACAATCAAAACCCATTATCGCTGGAGTATTAAGAGAGCAGTCAAAAATGGCGCTATCTTCTGGAAGTAAGGGGAGAAAATCTTGGTTATTGATAGATTTAGCACTTAGCGTTGCCAGTGGTGCTGAATGGTTAGGATTTCAAACTATAAAATCCAAGGTTTTATATTTAAATTTCGAACTAAAGGAGTCTACTTTTAAATGGAGAATGAATCTAGTAAGGAAAGCTAGGGATATTGAATCTCATGAATTACATGTTATGCATCTAAGAGGAAGGGCAAGAGATATAGAAAGTCTAGTCAAGCAAACTAAAGATATAATATTAAAAGATCAATATAAATTAATAATCCTAGATCCTATGTATAAATGTCTTGGAAATCGAGACGAAAATTCAGCAAAGGATGTAAATGATTATTTAAATCATGTAGAGCAATGGTGTACGTATAGTTTAGCATCTGTTATAATGACTGGACACTTTCCTAAGGGTGATATGGGATTGCGACAGGGAAATGATAGGCAGTCCGGTAGCGGAGTATTAGCGAGAGATCCTGACATTGTAGCTAACTTTATGTGGGATCAAATGAGAAGCGGAGAATCTAATAAATCAATATACGCAATGGAGTTTTCAGGAATGCGAGAAGACCTAGAGATTCCCCCGTTCTATATACAGTGGGATAAATGGTCTTTCGTAAAATTAGATGGAACAGTATACGGAACTAAAAAAGGCATACAAAGATTAAGAGTTAACGATATGATGGATGTATTATTCAGAGAATTTAACGGAATGGCAACTCCTAAAAGCTGGCTAAGTAAATATACTGAATTATTCTGTGAAAAAAGAATGAGTGATGATATGTGGACAAATTGGAGAAGAGAAATGAGAAAAAATAAATTGATTAAACAGTCTGGACCTAATAATGGAATAATTTGTGAAATTGAGGATGGGGCAAAAGCTGGAGTAGATGGTAATTGGTATCAATCTAAAGAACCAGAACCAGATATAAAAATAATTAAAGCCAATAAATCAAAAGAATAAGAATTATGTTTTTTGCTAATTTAAATGGAAACAGAATTAAAGCAACCCTTAAGATAAGAGGTCTGGAATTAACTTGTCCAACATGCAGTGCATTCCTAATAGTAAAATGCGGAGCTATAAAAGCCTGGCATTTTGCGCATATATCAGACTCATGCAGAAACAGCTGGTATCAACCAATGACGCCATGGCATTCAGCATGGCAATCCAATTTTCCAGATGAATGCCAAGAAGTTATAATAATCAATGAAGAGGGAATAAAACATATAGCAGATGTTAAAATCAATGGACTGGTTATAGAATTTCAACACTACAGACTCTCTAATACTCAAATATCTGAGCGAGAAAAATTTTATGTGAATATGATATGGGTGGTTGAGGAATTAACTGTTATGTCTGAATATTTTGATAAACCATATTATAATGACAATGATGAAACATTACGTCTAAATAGAGCTAAAGGCGGAGTATTTACACTTAAGGTTTCTAAGAATAGCTTAATAGATAATCCTAATAAATGTATTTTAGAGTTTTATAAATATATAGAAATAATAAAACAACAAGAAGAATTTGAATACAGAAGAAAAATGGAGGCTATAAAACAAGACGAAATTAAAAGATTAGAAATAGAAAAACAGAAGAAAGAACAAGAAGAAAGACAGGCGCGTTATCGTGAGGCTCAAGAAAGGAAGCAGATAGAATTCGATTGGCTTAGTAGCCCACAACATGACGAGGAATATGATTGGAATAGATTCCTTAATGAAGATGAACATAATCTTTCTTACACTCGATACTACTCTTCTATAGATGGATTTCAAAGAATTATTCATCAGATTGCATTAGCCGAAAGAAAACTTGCCCAGTCCATTGAATTAGAAGAACGAAAAAGGGAATTAGAAGAACTTAATATATTTTTATCATTAAGTAAGATTGAGCAAAGAAAAAATAATATAGAATACTTTAGACAACAGCAGATAAATACTGGAGTTCCATCGTGTCTGCCAGAAAATTACTATACATATAAGACCCCAGGATATGAAAAAGTCTTCTTTACTAAAGAATTAGAAGATAAATACAATATGCTGCCCGCCGGGTACTTGCTGCCTATGAACCCTGAAAATCCACCAAAATGAGGGCTTCTACCCCGAAAAAGGCATCGGGTACCGAAATCGGGTACTATTTTGGTCATTTTGAGGTATTACATGTCATCTACCCGATAGTGCCATTTCAGGGTACTCGGGTAGTCACTTAAGTGCTTTATAATAAGCATGTTATAACCCGACAACCGCTTTTAGGTGTATTCTTCAACCTTATGGCTTATATATGTGAGGTGTTGTATACGGGTAGCGCCGTCTACCCTAGTACACCGAATATACTATAAGGACGGGTACGGGTACTCGGGTAGCATCTATACTGAAATGCTAGAGTATCCAAAACAGAATAGCCACCCCCGGTTTTCTTAAGATATTTTTGCTTGCGCTCTGCTTGAGCTTGGATATATTTTAGATATTATGACTGATACTGTTAAACAAGCATGCGAAGAATTGGATAAATGCGGGAGAGATCTTCACTTGATGACTTCTTCTGGGGAAAGCGTGGATCATATCGCATTTAAATTAATTGAATATTCACAGAGAATATTAGATGTCACCAATGCGTTATTGACGGAATTTGATAGAAACTATAGATTGTGTCAGACGGTATTGATGCAAATTCATGTAAATTTAGAATTCTTTAATAAAAAGATGACAGAAAGAGATAATGAGAATACAGACGCAACAGGAGACATTTAAAAGTATTATTAAGCATACATTGGAATTTGTTGGAAATACTAAAAAAGTCAATATTGATGATATTTTAAAATCATGGACTTTTGATAATATTTTTGGATTTTATGATGAATTTGTCGGAGGTAAAGTTTCAGTTGTGATGACCAGGGATCAGGCTAAAAGTTTATGGACAATTTGCTATGATTTAAAATTGAATAATGTTTTAAATATACTTGATGATGAGTTAAAATCTAGATCTGAAAATATTGAATTAATATTAAGTAATGAGGATTATCTCAAGTTAGTTCCATATAAGCCAATTAGTTATTTATTATCTGATGGAAGGGTTACTGTTTTATATAAGGGCTCTGATTTTATATGAGTGAAGGTAAAAATAAAGTAATTAAAGTATTGTTGGAAAAAGGCGGTGAAATAATTAATATAAGATCAGCTAATGTTGTTGTTTTAATGCCGGATGGTAGGCAAGCAATAGTAAATTACATTGGTGTGATTGAGTGGGTTAATTGAATACAAAAATGAAAATAATTATTTTAACTTTAGCAACTAAGGGATGGCAGGATGTTTCTGCTATAAGTAAACCGAATAAGAAAAGATATGCTGAAACCCACGGATATCATTTTATGCAGGCGGATTATTTAATCGATGATAGTCGCCATGCTTCATGGAATAAAATTTTATGGATTCGAAAAGTAATAATGTTTGCTGATTGGATTTTTTGGACAGATTGTGATTCTTTAATTATGAATCCAAAAATCAAGTTAGAAGAAATAATTGGAGACACCAAAAAGGATTTAATTATTGCTAATGTACCTGTTAAAGAAAGTAACAGGGGGGAAGTAAATACTGGAGAGTTTTTAATTAAAAGATCGTATTGGACAATGGAGTTTTTAAATAAAATTTACAATATTAATTATTTAATTAAGCATCCTAGTTGGGAGCAATCAGCAATGCATGAATTATTGAAAAATCCAATTATGGAATCTCATGTTGAATATTGTGAAAAAAGAGTTTTAAATTCTTTTATAACCCCATATGAAATGGATTATGAAGAAGGAGATTTTATTGCGCATTTTACTGGAATGGGAAAAGATAAGAAAAATTTAATTGGATTAATGAAAAAGTATGCGACCGGGGAACCGTACGAGTGCGTGGATTCGGGTGGTCGTCTGCTCAAAATGCCTGAATCTCGCAATTTGCAATAAAAACGGATTTGATCCCGATGCCTGAATGCCTCGCCGTCAAACAGAATGACGAAATTAGCCCGGTTTCAGGGCTGTCGGATACAATCTATCAGCCCTTATCCCCTCAAACCGTCTCAGACCGATTTTGGGCAGCTTTGCTCGATACCTGGATTTCCTTGAAACAAAAGAAATAGAAAACAAATAAGAAAGTTAAATTAAAATGACAAAAGAAGCATATAAAGATATCTTGCATGATAGGGGATTGCAGAATCTTGAAGTAATTGGAGTTGATGGGTCTAAGGTTTTTTTAAAAATAAATGATGACAAATTTGCTGTCACAAATGTTAAGCATCACTTAGAATGGCGTAAGGCTCCTTATTATAAGGAAAGAAATATAGAAGGCTATAAAAATTCTAAGCAATATCAGTGTGATTGGCGACATATGCTTACTTATATTTTATGTTATCCATTTATTTTTAATTTGAAGAAAAATAATGAAGACTACGATAAATATGATATTGCTGAAATGAAATTGAATATGAAAAAGTCTTTCGGATGGTGAATTTTTTTTATAGGGGGGATTGCGCTTTGCTTTTAAAAATGGAAAAATGTTGTACCGATTTTTTTAATTTATATATATAAAATATAGGAAAATTAAATTAAATGAATAGTGATTGGTGTTTTATTAAGGCAGATGAAGATAAAATTTGCTGGTGGAGGATGGATTTTTTAGAAGACATAGATTGTGATTCGGTCGGGGCAGATTGTTTATGTGTTTGGCCCGAAATATATGAGGATGGTTTTTGTGAATTTTCTTACGGTACCACTAGTGAATATGATGGTTATTATGAGTTTGAATATATCGGATCTAGGAAAACTTTAATTGAAGCAAAAGAAGCTGCTGAAAGTTTGTTAGCGCAGTTTCCTAAACTAGTTTAGAGTTAACTTAAAATTTTTAATGTTGATGGGGAAATTTTTTTATTTTTGAGATAAATTGGATTTTTAAAAAAATACGGGTAGTCTTCAAGTCTATGAAATATCTATTACTGTTTTGTCTGCTTTTTATGCTGTCTTCAATTCAGCCGCTGCTAGCCTCATCGCTTCCTGTTCGGCCACCGCTGGCTTGGGCGCTTCCAATTCGTCCACCGCTAGTCTCATCACTTCCTGTTTGTCCACCGCTAGCTTGAATAGAAGATCCAAAAAAGACCCCAGGGAATTCAAATCCTGGGGTCTGGATGTTTATTTTTTGGTTTTTTTATTTGTGGGCAATCATTTGTTTTCTAGACCATATAACGGACTCACGCGATACACCATCGCCCAAAACCCTTCCCCGCTGAGATTGCAATAGGGGATTCTTGTCACTAACTTCTGTTTTAATGTTTTCATTCGATTTAATAAATGTAACCATCCTTTTGAAATAATTCTCCACAAGCTGTGTAGAATTTTTCGAAATTGAAGTTAGGATTATATTGATTACAGGCGCTGGCTACTGCTTTAACACACAAATTCCATTGCGTTAATTTATTACCACTCCAGCTTTCGCATGGTCGGTTTTCTTTTAGTTTTTCAGCTAATGCTTTAAAATGTTTTCTAGTCATACTACGCTCCCATATTTGTAAACCAAGTATTGGTAGAGTTCTGATTCTTCACATTCTTTCTCACAACGACTTGTGATATTTACTTCTCCAAGTTTAGATAGAATTCGATATCCTCTTGACCATTGTCCGGAGTGATAATGCATAAGGAAGACGTATAGCTCAAGATAGTTATGTTTAAGGATTTTTTTCATATTATTTTGTGCAGTTTATCCAACAAAGATTTGAAGTATTACTAATGATCCTATCATTAGGGTATCAGGCACCCATTTGTAGGTCAACCATTTACAATGGTGTCCAATTGCATGAATAATTCCATGACTTCCCTTGTGAAAGAAGTGGTGGAAAACTGGCATGCTAATAAATGCCAATAGCCTGATAGCCACTGGCAGCAGAATGATAGGATGTTCTTTCAACTTATCGTCCTCTGTAGTAGCAATCAATAGAATGCTACCAACTATCGCGTTTCTAATCATGTGTTGTTTGTTGTTGTTTGTGTTTGTTAACTAATAAAACTAACTTAGCTTTTCTTTACGACATTTGTCGCAAGCGTAGGTTAGGAAAATGCCTCTAGCATCATATTCAGCGTTAGCAATTAGGCCGCTTCCACAATGACAGTTATTGAGATATTGTTTCATAGTTTTAATCTTGCGATATCGTTTTGAGTGTTCCAACTATTTTTGGCTAGCCATGAGTTAACTTCTCCGCACTCTTCTGTAGGAAGTAAGTCATGTAATGATAATCTTTCTACTAATTGACACAGTCTTTCATTGTCGTCAGCGAAAGGATCAAATTGAAAAGGGTCTACAAAGTTTTGAGTATGCATAAAGTTTTCCCTTTACTTCACCTTAATGATTATTCTGCGATCGTCTACCCAAACGTTTGCGTACCATTTTCGTACGTAAGGTGACGGTCCGACAACAGTCAGCATTTTACCGGAAGAGCATTCGTTTCCAAACAAGGAAGTCTCCTCATATCGGAATGGTTGTCCGACGGCCGCCTTTAAATCTTTTTTGGTTTTATATAAAGCTGCTAACATATTACTCGATTCTTGTGATAATTAAACCTTCTTTAGTTGGTTGCAATACAAAGTATACACAATTACGGCGCGCCCACGTGTAGGCTCTATTTTTTTCAACGAGCGGGCAATTGGTATACATGAAAAATTCCTCTTCTAGCTCTAGTTCTGCTAGGCGTTTAAAAAGTGGATCTTGGAAACGTTTTCCGAATTGTTTAGCTTCTTCGAAATCACTTTGTTTAACCTCTCGAAATTGAGAGCGTTTATTTTCTTGGTGGCAATTACAGTTTTTTTTCATTCTGGGTTTGTTTTTTTGTTTTGGGTTTAAAACTCTGATCATCGTCAGTAACCGCCTTACGGTTAAATAGCGAGCAGTATAACCGGCTCACTATTTCGATCTTGTTTTTACTCAATTATTGGAATCTCAGTCTTGCCTTGCTTGCTTGCCTTAATGAATTGCTTCTCGAACGCGCTTAATCTGTTCCAGAGTTTCGTTGCACTCGTTTTGTAGTCTCTTTTGCCTTTGATAAAATTTAAGCCCTTGGCTTGCGGATGCGCTTGATATCATTTCGCACGATGACGATGGCACTTCCGTTCGGCCGCACAATGAAATGTTTATCTGATTTACTATTGTATGCTGACACAGCCTGGGTTAGCCGCTTCAGGTCACCGTCGACCTGCTTGCCGCAACCAAGCTCGATTGATTCGAGTAGAATCGCAAGCGCTCCTTGCTTACTGACGGTGGTAAAAGGCTTTGCCTCTTCGGCGCTCAGGTCTGTTGAAGTGCTGGCATCGAATAGTGGCTCGGTTGAGCGCGTTTTGCGAGTGGTGGACGTAGGTGTAGTGATGTTGGATTCTGTTTTGTTCTGTTTGCTCATTTTTGTTGTGTGCAGTTTATCTGCCTGGATAGCCTAGGGTTGACCGTATATTAGATCGGTTGGCATGCGCCGATTATCGGGATCTAACCGTGTACCGGGATACATGCTCATGACACGCTAATTGTCGAGGGTGAATCTAGACTATCTAGGCAGACACCAAACCTGCCGCCTGTCTACTAACCATTGACTGTTCAATAGAGTAGACAGTTAGCAAATTTGGATAACTGTCTGTGTTCTTGCTAGCTAGGTGGATCGTGGTTGCTGTCTGTGTTGCTGCTCATTCGGGCTTCGTGCTGGTGAATCGTAGTCGGCTTAAAGCCCTACGCCACGCACGCTCCGTTCTGATCGCTGGTACAGATGCGCTGTCTCTTTCGCGTCGTCTAACTAGATTTGCTGACGCCCTTTGCGGTTCACACCGTGAGGCGTTCCCATTGCGCCTCGTTGTCGTCTAGAATGTCAAAGAAGCCCTAACCCGAACTGTCGATCTTTTATGCGTCCGAACCCTCTAACGTACCCTCGTACTCGCGCTACTTGATCCGTTTTCCTAACTCTGCCCTGCGCAAACTATATCTAACTCTTGGAGCTTGTCAAGTGATAATATTATATGTCAAGGGCTAATTTATGAAGATAAATTCTAATAATCGTAATCTTTTGGCATGCTAATTGTACGACTGACTATCTGTGCCAGGGGTCGTCCGTGAACGTTCACGGCAACAGGTCATTTGCCTCGTCTAGCCCACCCCAGCGGCCCCTCTGAGGGCCGTCACCAGCGGCCCCTACGGTGGATTGCGCCTCACCCCACCCACGCTGTTGACATATCATCTAGGTTCTTTAGCGACCGTTACAAATGCG
>WNFI01186751.1_pt1 | contig 10737 bp, 16 predicted proteins | sample 5400471 | NCBI WGS metagenome assembly WNFI01 (sample SAMN13153348, study PRJNA577476) | soil metagenome | isolation source: 100 cm saprolite on Douglas fir-dominated hillslope | place: USA:California | collected 2013-09-17 | reverse complement strand
AAAGAGGAGTAGGTCTCTTCCTGGGCGGTGTAGTGAATTCCAAGCCCACCTACTTAGTCGATTGTGTTCAATCTATCAAGATGTGATGTTTGACTGCTGTTTCTGTTGTCCCTCGTTGTATAAGCTCAGGTGTGGTTCATGAGTCTTCCATTCTAGCCATGTGTATGCTCCCCGAATCTGCACAATTTTTATTGTCACGATAACAGTTGCCTGTTCATGTGGTATGTGCAGGATGCGATGATCGTAAGAATCGGAGGACAAAGAGGTATTCTCGACCAGCTCGGCGTTGCAAGACAATCTAGGACCCTTGATTAGGGGAACAGACTGAGCGGAGTGGACAAACAATTCATTACCTCGCTCTGCAGTGAGAAAGTCTCTAGCATAAATTCCCGGACTCTGGGAACGTTATTTTGCTTCACCGCGACCAGGTAAAATCTTCCTCGGGGCGAAAGTAGTCCCTAGATGCCTGACCTGAGAGGGTGGAATGATCATGGGGACGCAAATACCAACATCAACTTGTCGCAGGAGCGCATCTGTCACCCGCATGCCGTCTGCGCCGCCAGCCCAAGACCCAGAGATACCAGTGTCGTGCTGTGCAGCATCCATTTCTTCGTCGTATGTCGGCACGTATGGTGGATTAAGTAAGAGGATATCGACCGCGTGTTCGAGGCGACTTGTCAATGGACGCGCGAGTGACGCGACGAGCGGTTCGAGTGGGACCTATATCCAATATAATATCATCCATGACACCCCAAGAAAGGGCTGTACCTCGTTTTGGGACCCGGTACGCGCGGTGCATGTTGCTGCGTGTGGATTGATATCGGTACAAAGGAAGACTGAAAGAAAAGACAGATATCTGAATGGGTATTTCTGCGCGGAGAGGGTGAGACGAGCACGAACAGGAATTGGAGGTTCGGATGATCTGCGCGAGCAAAGTCGAGACGACACCCGTGCCCGAACTTAATTAACGATGCAAGGATGGAGGGAAAAAAGTCAACGTCTTGACGAGGATGGGGTGAAACACGGGTTGGAGATGGGACTCGCCCTATTTCTAGACAGAGCCGAGGAGTGAGAGCGCGGATGGCATCGGCGTCTGCATCGAGTGCGTCCAGGAGAATGAACGTGTCTTCTGTTTTTTTTTATTTTTTTTTTCAAAGTGCTCGATCCAACCAAACTAACCGCTGGATACAGTGTTCCTCACCTGCTGGTTCGTAGACCCGCTCGTAGTCATTCTTGGTCAAATGTGATAGATCGGGTGTTGGAATCATCAACAAAGTCCGATTCGGTTTTCTCGCGCTGCGGGGTGACTAGGATTAGGAGAATTGAACGAAAAATACTTTTTATGCTTATGCCGAATGTCAACAGTACAATGCTGGGATCAATGCTGGGATCAATAATAGTGTACATGGGCAGGAAGCCATTGGCTACGGTCGGCGATCTATAGTATTATAATTCATCCGCTTCCGCGTGCCATTCGCCGGATATTCCTTCCGCCCTCGGTCTTTGCAAGCTGGTCTGTAGCCTGCTCGATATTCTCGTCCGTATAAACCCGCCTGTTTCCAAGTTGTCTAGGAGCAATAAGTTTTAGTGAGCGGCAATGACGCCATTGTCACCAGTCTCACCGTTTCTTTTTCTTCTGCCCCTCATCCCCTTTAGCATTTTGGACAACAATGATCGAGTCCTCATCCTCATCCTCATCCTCGTCTTCCTCTGTTGCCGACACTCTCTTCGATTGTCGGGTTCTAGTGGGCCGTGCCGCTTTTTGGCCAGCCTTTTCACTAGCCAAATTGAGCTCACCAAGATCGTCGACTAGCTCGGACACTGTCGTCTTGTTACTTCGCCGAGCTTGGGCGCGTCCTGCCTTGACGTCTTTTTCGAATACAGGAGATGGTGCCTGCTGGAGCTGGGGCACGGGTCCATTTTGTGGGATTGCCATTGTGGACCACGGGCGGCTTGATGCCGGGAACCATTCGTCTGGGTCCTCGGATTTTGTCTTCGCGAAGTCACTCCCTTCGTCTTCCGTCTCATCGAGTTCCTCCTCTCCTTCCTGGGCATCCAGTGTTTGATGATTGGTGTGGGGGACTGAGTGGCCGGGCCCCACAGGAACCTTCACACATATCCCCTTTGCCAGGGTTTTGCCCCGACCAGCAAGAGGCGATGTTGCCTGGGAGCGGAGAGCGGCTAGGTTATCGACATGATCATCTTCCGATGAGCCATTCTCTTCTGATAGCTACACAGGACGGCCGTTTGAGAGACAGGTATTTATAAAGTAGGACGATTCTGCTCACCTCTTCTGAGCCCCAGACTCTGGCATCATTCTCACCAGACTTGTGCGCTGGGAGTCCCACTTTGCTGGACATATTACCCATCACGCCGGAGCGGTGAAGCATGTCGATCTTGGCGTCCATCCTCGTCTCGTTCAACTCCACCTGAAAAGTTACAAGCAACGAGTCAGCCTTGTCGCCTATCTCATCCGGATAAACGCACCTCGCTCATCAACCGCCTAGCGAATCGTTTCTCCATCTCGCTAATTCGCTCCTCCATTTCACGCACCACTTCCTCGCGTGTTTCTGCCTCGATCGTAGCGCTACGCATTTCGGAGTCGAAGAGCTGGGATACAGTTAACGACATGAGGAAGCCTGGTCAATCCATGGAAACGGACCTGCAATCGAAGACGCTCAATTTCATCAAACAATGCCCCCACCAGCCCGTTCAAAGGCTCCTCGTCTGATTCATCTTCCATATCTTCGTCCTCTAGGGGTGCATTTCAAGTCAAGCCACTGATATAAACGTTAAATTTGTGTTCTAACCTTCAACTACGTCAAGTTGAGTGTCGCTAGACTGGCGATCGCCTCGTCCGTTAGTGGACAATAGCACCTTTCGGTGATGAGATCCTGTTGACCGGGGGTTTCCCATATTTCCAGGTACTTTCGCACGTCCTGTCGGTGGTACACGTTGGGTCGGAGCAGCGACTGACACCTCTCTTGCTAGGGCAGCAAACTTCATGACATTCGAATTCTCGTCAAAACCAGTATCATAAGGGTTGATATTAATTATCACTGTCTGCGCGAGGTCAGCCTCATAGACTGTAGGGAAGCAACCCGTAACGTGCTCACCACACGTCCTTCACCCGTGAAATAGTCCATTAGGATCTCAGTCAGCTTGCTGTGTCGGAAGGGGACGACGGCCAGTGATTTTTTGACATCTCTTGTATCAGAACGCTGACTCTCAGAAGGTCCGAGACTCTGCGCAACCCGCTTCTGGTTGGCACGCATAACTTCAATACATTGACCGAGGACCATCAAGGACTTGTTGATATTCCCCGCCTCTTTGAGTCGTTCGCCGCTGGTGTGGGTATTTTTGCTTCTTTCTGAGCCAGCCAAGTCGATCAGGGTAAGACGTGAGGTTATGTATGAGGAAGGTTCCTGGACAGGCATCGGCGTAAGTTGGGGGACTGAGAAATATAACTCACGTCTTTTTCACCACGATGTTTCCTGAGGAGTTTGATGGTCACGATCCCATGGCTACGGCTACTTTGGCTATTTGCCAGAGTACCAAACACTCGTCGATGCAGCTGACCCAACTTGATCAGCTTCTTTGCCTCCTTTGCGCTATCTACGTGGACATGTGTCAGCCCCGAGATGTATTTACCCATGGGCCCGTCAGCATCGAGATTGTCGGATAGCGGGGTGGGTTTCAAGGACAACGCCTTGCGGGTTAGAAGGATGGGTTGAGAGCGTGAAGAGCCAGCCCCTGTATCCTCTACGTTGGTGAGAAGATCATAAATCTTCTCGTTGTACACTTCTGCATAGGACAACCATATCGAGTACTCATAGTTACGGTCGACTTTGAGCGTCGTAGAATCGTGATCCACTTCAGAGGAGGTAGAAGTTCCAAAATGTTCTGCGAGAACATCACCCAGGATAGGCTGTCGGGTCGGCAATGTGAAGTTTTCTAACGAAGGTGCGCGGGAAAAAATTGGCGATGAATCGCTCAATTCGATTCCATTCAATCGCGCGGGCCTATACTGTGGATGGAAAACGATGAAGATGGTGTGATGTGTCGAATGTGGAGCTCACATTGGGACTGCCGTGCAAGCCTCCGATGCTGTTGAAGAGCACGTCAATTGCTCGAGGCAATATGCCGGCAGATGATTGCTGGGCGCCTCCTTGCATGGTATAGGTTTTACCAGAGTTGGTCACGCCGTACGCAAATAGCAGGCCATCCTCGCCATCAAGAAGGCTTCTCACCAGTGGCAGGGTGGTTTTAGCGAAAAATTCTGGTTGTTGTGTTGTAGGCGGAAAGACATAGGTAAAGGTATAAACTGACGATGTAGGCGCGGCGGAGAGACGGAAGCGGGGGATGCCTGAGTAGCCACGCGGGTCGTCGCGCGAAGGATCCAACATGCGAACGGCAGTGTCTGAAAGGCTATCCAGGTAAGGTGCCCTCTTTGGCCCATCCCCACCTATATCCGGTCTTATCCTCAAGAATGCCTGAGGACATGAAGACATCAGCTAGATCGATCCGTACATAGCCTCTTGAATAGGGCATACTGTGATTGGCTCTCTGTCTGCATCAACCGTAATTTCGGTGGCCACTCTCGAGATCCCTCCTTTGGCGGGAGTAGGGGCTCTCTTATTCTGTGAAGGATAGTCAACGGACTTGCAGTTCTGATCAGTGACTTTCCTACTGGTTGAGCAGACATGGCACGAGATGACTTTGCCGTCGCTGCTAGTGCACTACGAGTAGGGGCAGGAAGGGAAGCTTCAACCTGTGCCGCTGATCTCGTTGTGCGGGTAGAGGCCCGGGTTGCCATAGCTTTTGGCTTTGCTCTGGATGTCATTGCTTTGTGAAAGGTGCGGGTTCAATTATCAATTAATTATTGAGCGCATTCACTTCACAGTATACGACCAGACAATGTCTCCCTCACCCACTCGCCGCAAGTCCATCGCAGTATCCCATCAAGTAAACAAGTCAAGACCTGCTCACAAACGCCGTCCGCACAGTATCACACCCGGAGACTCCGTCCTCAAGCAGCTCAGCCCAGCATCCAGGGCCCGCAGATCACTTGTTTGTCCTTCATGCCTTTTCCTGCAGGCATATCTCATTTAGCACTTTCCAGGGCCCTCGAAAGAGTATACTTAAGTCTCGATCTTCTTTAGCTCCTGAAGATGCAGATGACATCACCCAAACTATGGACCTTACTCGCGTTTCAATCAGCGACAACGCGACCCGTAAGAGTTTGGGACGGCGCGTGAGCTTTGCCTCTCATGCTCAAGTACGCGTATTCGAGAAGGATCCGAACCGCGGTGATAAATCCCCTTCCGCTGCTACCAACCATCCGGGTCAATCAACCCAATCTGGAACCCAGTCCGGGACCATTGTCAATGATGAGAACGATTACCCTGGTGCATCCTCTATGGCTCGCCGCAGGAGTTCTTTGAGGCGTTCCGCAGTCTTCAGTGAGAATGGAGAGGCGTTTATGGATATGGATTCGGAGCCAGGTTCTTCCCCTCTTCCGACTGATTTCTTAGCACAAGGATCTTTTCTACGAGACGAAGAACCGGATGACGTTTCTGGAGTCTGGCATGAAGAGGCGGATATGGACATTACGACAAACGTTGCCGCAATCAAACCAAGAAAATCCTCTCTTGGGCTCTCATCTCTTCCTCAGCCTGGAGAAGACATGACCTTCGACGATTATTCACGTTCTGACGACATACCGCATGACTCTGCCGGTGACTTATCCAGAGAGGAATCCGAGCCCACCGAGTTTACAGTTCCCCTCAACAAGTCTTTGCGTGAGCCAGAACCTCCGAGCGCTGAATGGCTGGCCCTTCGGGCCATGACGCACGCAGGAGATGCCCCCTATGTACCTCCATCCTCTGATATGGATGAGGATGAACCACCAGCTCAAGAAAGTGCTGTTGGCTTAGCTGAAGAAGACATGGAGCTCACAGAGGCTGAAACCAGGCTCAGGCGCATGCGTGAGTCTCTTGGACTCGCGAATACTGCACACGACGACAGCTTCACGGACTCAGAAGGAAGCTCAATTGGCAGTGGGGACAATCACACTGTTAACTTGACTAATGTCTGGCGTGAGAGCCTTGGGACAGATTCGAGCTCCGTAATGGACTTGACGAATTTCCAGGGTTACCCCGTCAACAGAGCCCCCCCGCATAAGCTTTCTCTTGAGAACCCGCCTCCGCCGATGCGATCGACTTGCCTCATGGCACTCCTCCCCCTGTTCCCCCCGTCTTTGTCAAGCCTGATCATGTATTTTCGGCGCCAAGGCGCGCATCTCTCTCTCCTTCTAAATCCAAATCTCCCGCATCCCCTCGAAAGGTAGGCACCGCTGCCTTTGCGTTGCCGGTGGCGCGTCCACAACCGAAGAAACCGGTGGCAACCCCTAGTATGGAGGATGATGATCCTTTCCTCTATGAGGGTGGAAGTAGTCTACAAAAAAGGCAAACGCCTCAGCCCTCGCCTTCAAAACCAACAAATGCCACTGCGCCCACGGAGCCACTGGCAACATCTTCGGCTGCGCGGCGATCTAGTGCCGCCGGTTTACGTCGGCCTTCTGGATACTTTGCTCAGCGTAAGAGCCTCGGACCTTCTGGCGTCCTGAATATCCCTCAGTCAACATCGCCCCAGAAGAAGGCCGCCCAGGCGCGAGCAAGTGAAGTTGACATTTCCGAGATAGATCAAAATGCGATGAATGTCGGACGAGAGAATGCCGAACCATTGCTACCGTATCCTCGGCTTCCAGTGGAGGGCCCATTGGAACGAGCCAACTTGTCGGATCCAAGCGAGCCGTTTCCACCCACACCGCCACCGCTCTTCACAGAGACCAACTCAGTTCTGCCCTCCGAATCGGAGACCTCACAGCCAACCGTAACTTTTGCCGACGTTGAAGCAGCAGAGCAATGGAGAAACAACATCCAACCACCCGACGTCACTGAAGAAGACGAGGGCGTAAGGGCACTTTTCGTATTAATCTATCAAGTGACATTGGTACTTACCTTGTGTTAGCCTCCCATATCCATTGAACAATTTTTCAACATGACGGGTATCCGCTTCCTGGATGAACTTTCTGCACCACGCCGCTCGACCATCCTTCCATTCCAACTTCAGTCTGCGCAACGACGGGCATCTCTTCAAACAAAAGAGGCGACATTGGCTGATTACGCCATTGCGATGGCCGTTGATGCGCCACAACTTACTCCCATGCTGTTCCGGGAGTACTCGATAGCGGATGAGCAGACTCAAGCAGAGTTGCTGGTATCTCTCCCGTCATCCCCATACCATGTCCAGAAGAACTGATGTCCTTGCCTTAGCAACAACTTAAGCTTATCAAGGCAAATAACCATGCCACAGCGAGATCACAGTGGTATGACTGGAGGTTGCAATGGGTGGACCAACTCTACGCTATTTCTGACCAGGGCTTTAGGGAACTTGAGCAGGTAAGACTAAGTCCCATAATGCGCTTATCCACTCCATCTGACTGTCGTCAAGGATGCCGGTACCTTAGTGACTATCATCCAGCAGGCTGAGAACTTCTTGCCTTTGTTACGAGAAGAGCATGCGCATGTTATCAGAGAGTTGGAGCAGGAACAGTGCATCACCGCCGAGATTGAAAACTGCGATCAGGGGTACCTGGGCGAGCTAAAGGCTACTCTCGCAGAACAAGGGTATTGACGTACTTTTACTACTAGAAGCGGGAACGACGGCTAACGCGGGTAAGCAGGACGGCGCTGGATGAGTTTCGTGCCGAAGTTGCAGAGGCAAATGCGAAACTCGAACGCTTGGAGGAGAAGCTCCGGGACCTCGAAACAGAAAAGGCAGAAACGACATCATCTATTGAGGTTTCTCAACGGACGTTACATATCCAGAAGAATAGCACGCAAGCTGAAGCTTTCCGATTGAAAGGTAACTCTCCCTCCGGGCAAAGGTCCTTTGTGCAATTTCCTCACTTAGCATTCATGTGCAGATGAACTCACCTCATTAGAACAACTTCATCTCTGGCATACTTCCAGGGTCCATGCCGATCTCTTCGAATTTGTCTACGCATCCCGTTTCCACGTCCACATTCCGTGTTCCAAGTTCAAGCCGTTGAAGAAACAGATCCAAATAACAAAGACGAAAGAGATGCTCTTCAAAAGGAAGGATCAGTTCCCTCGCTTCACCGACTTAACTATCAAAGTGGCCGAGCAGCGGGCTGCCTCGTCTTCCTCCAATCTAGGCAGCATCAAACAGGTAAGTAACAGATTTTAAATATCGACAGGTCCAGAGATGGCCAAAAGGGGCCGCTCGCTGATTCGTCGTCCCCGTCCGTAGATTGTTCAGGGTTTGGGCGACTTTTGGTCGGGATGTGCACGACTCCGCAAACAATTTAGGTTCCTATCCATCAAATATCCCGTGTCTGTCGATCCTCAACCGCCACGAGACAACGGCGATCTTCAGGGGCTCGTCACAACAACCACAGTTCTATTACCGAGCGTCAAAGCGAAACTATTTGTATCGTTCATCTTGGATGCTGATACCCTCTGGGCGTGGCCTATGTCTATCGGAAACGTCGACTGCCAGATCAAGAAGGCCTACGGTCCTGACGTCGAGTACGCCTATTTGTTTCGGTATTTTTGTGGCCCTTGCTAACGGATTGACACGTTGTCAGCATTGAGAAGATCCGCAAGGCTGTTCTTCAGCGCATGTCGAAATCCACGCCCGATGACAACCACGCCTGCTTCTTAGACTCCTGCATCGAGGCCACCCTGGAGTATGAAGTCATCGAACAGTAAATTACCGCGTTTTTCCCTGTCCTCAGGACATTCACCTTTTTCTACATTATTATGCAACATTCTGGGACGTCTTTGAGTGTATTCAATTGGTTAGCATTGAAGATGCATTTAATATGTATTTTATAAGAGGTAGTACGAGTTGAAAGAGTATTGAAAACCAAAGATGATGAGATGGGCCTCTGAGTGAAAAATGTATCAGACTTCCGACCGATGTTCTTGCCATACACCATCACCAAAAGTACATGGATGGTGGCTTGTATGGTATATTATGGTCTGCCCTGTGATCTACGTTGTTGTATTCTGGTCCTTATCCTCAAGAAAGTTGGTAGAATGGACGTTTTGCGAAGGGGCCTTCTCGTGCCCATCCATCACCGGAGTTTTCCATCGGACTGATGAAACTACATAGTTAACAATAACAATGACAAGATTGTATATTCCTGCTCTCGGTCCCTTGTAACCAATCTTAGTTGGATAGATATCACTGTAGTTGCATGCGAATACTTCATACATAGATACTCAATATATTACAATCTCGAGTAGGATCAGGTAAAACAATGAAGAACATGGCAGAAACCGTATTCGGGGTCGTTTGGCATCGTTCAATGGCTCAAGAACGTCGTCGTAAATATCATGACACTACAGTCGCGAGTCAGCCCCCGCTTGGAAGAAATAAATGAAATGGACCTGCGTACTCATGCGTTCATAAAATGGCATACTTGTCGATTCTGATCAAGAGTCGCTAATAGGAGGCTCAAAGTATCGCGCTGAGACTTCACAAACTCCAGTTCGCTCTCTGCCCGGTCGTGAACAGAGACCCATGACGTCGCAGCACTACGTGCCGCACCGGCGGCCTCGCATTTACGACGCATGGCCGCCTCCGCAGTGACCCTGAGCCGCGCGGCATCCTCCGTGGCCTTCTTCACCGCTTCCTGCACAGCCAACTCCTTGGCCACAGCTGCTCCACGCAACTGTTCCTCTAGCGTGAGGCGCTCTTCGGCAGCACGCTCGCGGCTCTCGAAACTGACGTGCATTTGCTCCTCAAGTGCAGACACTTGGGCTGCGAGATCAGCAGCCTCACGCAAGCGTGCTTCCTTTGCTGCATCCAGCTGCACCTCGAGAGTGGTAATCTGGGTGAGACGCTCCTTGGCAATGTTCTCCATAGATGCCAATTGCAAACGCAACATCACTACGAGGGATGCATCCGCCGCAGCGGGCCGACTATTCTCCAGAATGAACTGCGATTGCATGTTTTTGGTTGAAGCAGGTGACGGCGTCACATCGGGAAGAAGGACCTGGGATATGCAGCCATAGCCTGCAGGCGAAGGGAGAGCACTGAGGGAAGGGCTCTCCGGTATGTTCAAGTGAAGATCCACTGTGCTTGCCGCGGGAGAGAACGGTGCAGGAATATCCGCGATCATATTCTCGGCCTCCCCTTCGCCCAAAGTCTTGTCCCCAACCGCAACCAACTGATCCCAGGAGAGCAACGACCCTCTGTCATGACCAGCACGCATTTGCCTGAGGGAAGGGGGTGCACCGGTAGGTGGAGGCAGCGGTGAGAGGTAGGAGAGATCTGCACGGGTAGGGATGTTCAACGCGCGCGAAGGAGTTTGTGGTACTCCACCACGCTGAAGTCGGTCATGGAGACGAGGTAACGCTGGTGTCGGCGCAGTGGGCGAGATAACTGAGCCGAGCATGAACTCGATATCATCAGCACTGTCCTCCTCTGTAAGGGCAGAACTGGAGCTTGACACTGAATGTGATCGATTGAACTGGTCAACCTCCACAATCTTGGGGATGTCATCTTGTCGATTGGGTCTCCGCAGAAGAGGTGCTGGCTGCTTGCGAGCTGGGCTGCGTGATGGTGTTCCACCTTTGACCGGGGGTTTATTACTTCCAATGACCTGCCGAGTTGGTGTCCGAGGTGTAGGCAAGGAACTTG
>WNFI01115262.1_pt1 | contig 10737 bp, 9 predicted proteins | sample 5400471 | NCBI WGS metagenome assembly WNFI01 (sample SAMN13153348, study PRJNA577476) | soil metagenome | isolation source: 100 cm saprolite on Douglas fir-dominated hillslope | place: USA:California | collected 2013-09-17 | reverse complement strand
TGGGACGTGCTCGCCGAAGCGGTCCAGACCGTCATGCGCGCGCACCGCATCGAGGGCTCGTACGAGAAGCTGAAGGAGCTCACGCGCGGCAAGGGCGGCATCAGCAAGCAGGACCTGCACGCGTTCGTGCGCTCGCTCGCCCTTCCCGAGGCCGAGCGCCAACGCCTCCTCGCGCTCACGCCCGCGACCTACGTGGGGCTCGCGCCCCGTCTCGCGCGCGGCGAATAAAGAGCGTCCCGGGGGTTGTTCCCCGCGCGCGCTCTATTATGATGGCGCGAAAGCGCAATCGCCATGATCCGCGACCCCGCCACCCTCGACCTCGCCTCGCCCGGACGCCTGGAGCAGATTCCGGCGCGCTGGGCGGGAGCTCGCGGCAGCGCGCTGGCTCTCGCCGACTGGTCGCGTTGCTGTTCGCCATCTCCTCGGTGGGCGCGTGGGTCGTGCCGGTGAACGCGCGCCTGTCGCCGCGCGAGATCGACGCCATCCGCACGCATTCGAGCCCGCGGCGCGTGCTCTACCTCGGCGACGATTCGCCCGATGCGCGCCACCACGCCGAGCGCGTCAAGGCCACGCGCCTGTCGCTCGGCCGCTGGGGGACGATCAGCGTCACGCCGCTGGACGAGCGCTGCGCGGCCGAGCCGGTGGTGGGCAATCCCGCCAAGGACGTGGCCGCGCTCCTCTACACCACCGGCACGACCGGCGAGCCCAAGGGCGTGATGCTCACGCACGCGAACCTGCTCTTCATCGCCCGGCTCTCGGCGGAGCTGCGCCACCTCGGCCCGGATGACCGCGTCTACGGGCTGCTGCCACTCTCGCACGTCTACGGCTTCGCGTCCGTCTGCCTGGGATCGCTGCGCGCCGGCGCAAGCCTGCACCTGCAGGCGCGCTTCGCGCCCGCGTCGATGGCCGAATTCCTCGTGACCCGCGGCATCACGGTGTGCCAGGGCGTGCCGACCTTGTATGTGAAGCTCCTCGAGCACCTCAAGGCGCAGCGCGCGGCATTCGCCGCGCCGCGGCTTCGCTCCCTCTATGCCGGAGGCGCGCCGCTCGCCCCCTCGGTGAAGCGGGACGTCGAGGCGTTCTTCAAGCTCACGCTGCATAACGGCTATGGGCTCACCGAAGCCGCGCCCACCCTCATGCAGACGCGCCACGAGGAGCTCCGCGGCGACTGCTCCGTGGGGCGCGTCCTGCCGGGCGTCGAGGTGCGCATCGTCGATCGCGAAGGCAGCGACGTGGCGCCGGGGGAAGCGGGCGAGCTGTGGGCGCGCGGGCCGAACATCATGAAGGGCTATTACCGCGATCCGGATGCGACCGCCGCGGTGATGCGCCCGGGCGGCTGGCTCGCGACGGGCGACATCGCGCGCCAGGGCGACGATGGCGCCTACTTCATCGAAGGCCGGCTGAAGGAGCTCATCATCCGCTCCGGATTCAACGTCTTCCCGGCGGAAGTCGAGACGGTGCTCAACTCGCATCCGGAGGTGTCGCAGTCGGCCGTGGTGGGACGCTGCGCCGGTCCGGACGAAGAAGTGGTAGCGTTCGTGGAGCTCGCCGCGGGCGCGCACGTGACGGCCGCGGAGCTGCAGGAATTCGCCGCCGCCTTGCTCGCGCCCTACAAGCGGCCCGCGGAGATCATCGTGATGGCGGCGCTGCCCGCGGCCGCGAGCGGCAAGATCCTCAAGGCACGCCTGGCGCAGCTCGCGCTCGAATCCCGGCGCGCCTAGCCGCACCTCATTTCGCCAGCAAGCCGAGGCGCTCGATCAGCGCGCGCTCCGACACGTAGGTCTCCGCGGCCCACTTCGCGTAGTCGTCGCTCGACTTGTACCAGTACACCTGGTCGAGTTGCTGCAGCACCTTCTGGTGCTCCGGATCGTCCATCGCCTTCTTGAACGCGTCGTGCAGGATCTTCACGACCTTCGGATCCATTCCCTTCGGGCCCACGATTCCATAGGGCGAATACGACACCACGTCGTAGCCCAGCTCCTTGGCGGTGGGCGCGCCCCAGCGCGTGCGCTGGTCGCCGAACGTGACCAGCAGCCGGAAGGCGCCCTGGTCGACGAACTTGCCCCAGCCGGTCGCATCCGATTGCACCATGACGTGGCCGCCCATCAACGCCTGGGTGGAATCCGCGTTGCCCTTGAAGGGCACGTGCAGCAGCCGCACGCCGGCCTTCGAGGCGAGATCCTCCACGAGAAGGTGCGGCGACGTGCCCGTGCCGGTGGATGCGTACGACATCTGTCCCGGATTGGCGCGCGCGAACGCCATCACGTCGTTGAAGCTCTTGAAGGGCGAGTCGTTCCTCACCACGAGGCCGAAGGTGTATCCGCTCACGCCGATGATGTAGGTGAAGTCCCGGATCGGGTCCCAGTCGACCTTCTGCATGTACGGCTGGCGGAAGGCCGCCACGGTCAGCTGCGAGAGCGTGTAGCCGTCGGGGGCCGCGTTGCGCGCCATGCCGGCCGGCCCCAGCATGCCGCTCGCGCCGGGCTTGTTCTCGATGATGATGGCCTGGCCGAGCTGTTTCGAGGCGAGCTCGGCGAGCTTGCGCATGTGCGTGTCGGTGGATCCGCCCGCGGGCCACGGCACGATCAACGTGATGGCGCGGTTCGGATAGCCCTGCGCGAACGCCGCGGGCGATGCGAATGCGGCGAGCGCGAGAGCGGCGAGCGCGAGGCGATGCAGGGCGTTCATTTCTCTTTTCCTCCTAGAGTTCCGGCTTCACGTTGGCGGCGGTGATCACCCGGCCCCATTTGACGATCTCCTCTTCGAGGAAGCGCGCCGCCTGCTCCGGGGTGCCGCCCACAGGCTCGACGCCCATCTGGTCGAAGCGCGCGCGGATCTCCGGCGAGGACACCACCTTGGCGGTTTCGGCGGCGAGGCGCGCGATCGCCTCGCGCGGCGTGCCCGCGGGCGCGAGGAACATCACCCACGTCGATCCCTCGATCGCCGGTCCGCCGGCCTCGACGACTGTCGGCACCTCGGACGCGCCGGGAATGCGCTTGGCGGAGAAGAGACCCAGCGCGCGGACCTTGCCCGCGCGCACCTGCGGCATCATCGTGATCGGCACGTCGACCAGCACCTGGATGTCGCCCGAGAGAAGTGCCGTCAAGGCGGGCGCGGTCCCCTTGTAGGGAACATGCACCATCTCGATGTCGGCCACCTGCTTCAGCAGCTCGGTCGTGAGGTGCGCCGCCGATCCGATGCCGCTGCTGCCATACGAGATGCGGCCCGGGTTTGCCCGCGCGTAGGCGATGAGCTCCTTCATGTCCTTCGCCGGGAAATCGTTGTTGACGACGAGGATGAGCGGCGCGACGCCCACCAGCGACACGGGCGCGAAGCTCTTCACCGGATCGAACGGCAGCTTGCCCGCGTAGAGCGTCGCGTTGGCGGCGTGGGCCGCGATCACGGTGAGCGCCGTGTAGCCGTCGGGCGCGCTGCGCGCCACGAGGTCGGCGCCGACGATGCTGTTCGCGCCCGGCTTGTTCTCGATCACGACCGGCTGGCCCAGCCCCGCCTCGAGCTTCTGCGCGACGATGCGCGTGAGCGAGTCGGTGATTCCGGCCGGCGTGTACGGCACGATCCAGTGGATGGGGCGCGCGGGATATTGCGCGGCCGCGAGCCCCGGGGCGGCGATGGCGAGTGCCGCTAGGGCGGCGGTGATGCGGCTTGGCACACGTCCTCCTTCGGAAGTGCGCCAAGCTTACCCTCGGCGGCGTTATTTCGGGAACTGCGCCGCGCCCTCGACGAGCGCGCCGACATCTCCGCTCATCTCGCCGCCTTCCTGCACCAGCATCTTGCCGTAGCGGATCTTGCCGGACACGCGCCCGCTCGCGTGGATGACGAGCTTCTTGCGCGCCGTCATCTCGCCCTGGAACGTGCCGCGGATCTCGGCGACGTCGACGTCGACCTTGCCGCTGAAGGCCCCGGTCTCCGCGATCTGGATCGCGCGGCTCACCATGGTCGCCTCGACGCGCCCTTCGACCACCAGCGTGTCGCAATCATCGATCTCGACGCCCTTCAGCTTGATGTTGGGACCGACGATGAGCTTGCTCCCGCCGGGTTCCTCCACTCGCGGCGGCAACGGTTCGTTGGAGGCGGGCTGCGCCGCGACGCGGGGCGCGGGCGCGATCGATGACGGCACGGATGCCGGCGCGGCGGGCGGCGCCGGCTGCGGGCGCGTATCGCGGGTTCGATTGAAGAGATTGTCTGCGTACTTCATGGTGCCTCCCTCTGTTGACGTTGGATATCCGGGAGGGACGCACTCATGAATCGTGCCAGCCGTGCGAAAACACGCGCGCTTCACTCTGTGGCGCGCGCTCCGCCGATGATCGCAAGCCGCACGCGATCGTCGCCGCGCGGCAACGCAATCCGCGCTCCGCGGCGCAAGTCCTTGAAACGAAGGCGGCGCGCGTGTCTCCGCGGCCCGACTCGAGTGACGCATCCGCGGAGCACGCGCGCGGCGCCGGCACCGGCCAGCGCCGCTACGGCTTCCAGGTCTAGTACATCGCCAGCGGACGCTTGCGCCGCGGCGGCGGGAAGGCGCTGTCGAGGAGCTGCAGCGATTCGTCGTCTAGCGATATTTCGGTGGCCGCGCGGTTCGCCTTCACGTGCTCGGGGCTCGACGCCTTGGGGATGGCGATGACGTGCTCATTGCGAGCGAGCCAGGCGATGGCGACCTGCCCGGGAGCCGCGCCCAGCCGCTCGGCGACCGAGATCACCGCCGGATGGCGCACGAGCCGTCCCTCGTCGAGCGGCGAGTACCCCATGAGCACGACCTGGCGCGCGATGCACCATGGGAGCAGGTCGACCTCGATGCCGCGCTGCGCGAGGTTGTAGAGGACCTGGTTCGCCGCGACCGCCTCGCCGCCCGGCACGGCGACGAGCTCTTCCAGGTCGTCGGTATCGAAGTTGGACACGCCCCAGCGCCGGATCTTCCCGGCGCGCACGAGCCCGCCCAGCGTGTCGACCGTTTCCTCGAGCGGAACCGGCCCGCGCCAGTGGTAGAGGTACAGGTCGAGCGACTCGATGCCCAGCTGCGCGAGCGAGCCGTTGCACGCCGCGATCAGCTTGGCGCGCGAGGCGTGGTGCGGATAGAACTTGCTCACGACGAACACTTCGGCGCGCCGCTCGCGGATCGCCTCGCCGATGACCTTCTCGGCGCCGCCCTCGCCGTACATCTCGGCGGTGTCGATCAACGTCATGCCGACGTCCTCAGCGGATCGCCACGCCCCAGGGGAGCTTCCCCACCGGGATGTCGGCGATGCGGCGGTCGGCGCGCGTGTCGATCACGGACACCGAGTTCGAGCGCCCGTTGGCGACGTAGAGCTTGGAGCCGTCGGGCGTGAACGCCATGTTCCACGGCCTCTCGCCCACGGCGATCGTCGCCACCGGGATGTTGCTGCGCACGTCGATCGCGGTCACGCTCGCGCCGCGCCCGTTGGAGACGTAGACCTTCTCGCCGTCGGGACGCATCGCCACGCCGTTGGAGTAATTTCCCGCCGCGATCTTCGCCACCACGCGGCGCTGCGCCACGTCGAGCGCGTACACGGTGCTGTCCAGCTCGCACGCCACGTAAGCGCGCGTCCCGTCCGGCGTGAACGCGATGCCGCGCGGGCGGCGGCCCACCGCGATCGAGGCCACCTGCTTGCGCGCCTCGACGTCGATCAGGTCCACCTGCGACCCCTCCTCCGCGCTCACCAGCATCCAGCGCGAATCGGGGCTGAACACGGCGTGCTCCGGGTTCTTGCCTTCGGTCGCGATGCGCGCGATCTCACGCCCGCCCTGCACGTCGATCAGCACCACCGCGTTGGTGATCTCGCTCGCCGCCGCGATGAGGCGCCCGTCGGGCGACAGGCTCACGCCTTCCGGCGATTCCCCGAGCGCGATGCGCCCGATGATCTCGCGCGTGCGCGTGTCGATCACGAGGAGCGCGTTGGCCGGCTGGTCGCTCACGTACAGGCGCGCGCCGTCGCGGCTCAGCACGATGCCGCGCGGCTTCGTTCCCGCGGGCACCTCGGCGACGACCGCATCGCGCTCGGTGTCGATCACGCTCACGCTGCCCGAGCCCTCGTTGGGCACGTAAGCCATCGGGCCGGCCGCGGCCGAGGCGGCAAGAAAGAAGAGCGCCGCGGCGGCGGCCGCAATGCGTGCCGGGCGCTGGCTCCTCATAGCGTCCCGTTCGCTGTCGCCGCCTCGCCGTACTGCGGGTTCATGCGCTGCGACTTCGCCGCCATCTTGTTGAGCGCGCTCACGTAGGCCTTGGCCGACGCCACCACGATGTCGGTGTCGGAGCCCATGCCGTTCACGATGCGCCCGTTCTTCGACAGCCTCACCGTGACCTCGCCCTGCGAGTCGGTGCCCTCGGTCACGTTGTTGACCGAATAGAGCAGCAGCTCCGTGCCGCTCTGCACCATGCTCTCGATCGCCTTGAAGGTCGCGTCGATGATGCCGCCGCCGCGTGCCTCGCTGCGCTTCTCGCGGCCCTCCTCCGAGATCACCACGCGCGAGAACGGCTGCTCGCCGGTCTCGGAATACGCGGAGATCGAGATCAGCTTGTAGTGCTCGGCGTCCGGCGTGACGGTCTCGTCCGACATGAGCGCCTGGATGTCCTCGTCGAAAATCTCGCGCTTCTTGTCGGCGAGCTCCTTGAAGCGGGCGAACGCGGCGTTCAGCTGCTCCTCGGAGGCGAGCGTGATGCCCAGCTCCTGCAACCGGGACTTGAACGCGTTGCGTCCCGAGAGCTTGCCCAGCGTGAGGCGATTCGCGCCCCAGCCCACGTCGCTCGCCTTCATGATCTCGTAGGTCTCGCGGTGCTTCAGCACGCCATCCTGGTGGATGCCGGACTCGTGCGCGAACGCGTTGGCGCCGACCACGGCCTTGTTGGGCTGCACCGGATAGCCGGTGATCGTGGAGACGAGCTTGCTCGCGGGAACAATCTGCGTGGTGTCGACGCCCGTCGTGATCTTGAAGATGTCCGAGCGCGTCTTCACGGCCATCACGATCTCCTCGAGCGAGGCGTTGCCCGCACGCTCGCCCAGGCCGTTCACCGTGCATTCGACCTGGCGAGCCCCCGCCATCACCGCCGCGAGCGAATTGGCCACCGCCATGCCGAGGTCGTTGTGGCAGTGCGTGGACCAGACGGCCTTGCCCGAGTTGGGAATGCGCGTCATCAGCGTGCGGAAGAGCTCGGCCCAGTGGTCCGGGACGCTGTAACCCACGGTATCCGGCACGTTGATCGTCGTCGCCCCCGCCTTGATGGTGGCCTCGAAGATGCGGCAGAGGAAGTCGACCTCGGAGCGCACCGCATCCTCCGCGGAGAATTCCACGTCGTCGGTGTACTGGCGCGCGAGCTTCACGGTGCGCACCGCCGCTTCCAGCACCGCGTCGGGCTCCATGCGCAGCTTGTGCTTCATGTGGATGGGGCTCGTCGCGATGAACACGTGCACGCGGCTGCGATTGGCGTCCTTCACCGCTTCGCCGGCGCGCTTCACGTCGTTGTCGTTCGCGCGGGCAAGCGAGCAGACAGTCGAGTCCTTCACCGCCGCGGCAACGGCCCGGATCGCCTCGAAGTCGCCGGGGCTCGCTGCCGCGAAGCCCGCCTCGATCACATCCACGCGCAGGCGCTCGAGCTGCTTGCCGATGCGGACCTTGTCGTCCTTGGTCATGGCCGCGCCCGGGCTCTGCTCGCCGTCGCGCATCGTGGTATCGAAGATGATCAATTGGTTCTGCATGGTGTTCTCCAAATTACGGATGGACTGACCCGCCCCGCGTTGCCGAAGCGGCCGAATGCTGCACGATTGTGGGTTGGAGTTTTTAGCGCGCGGGGCGCAGCAGCAGGCCGAGCGCGAGCGCGCCGGCCAGGGCGAGGCGAGTGATCGAGATGTCGCCGTGCATATGCATGTCGAAACTATAGCCGCTTTGGGGACAGGTCACAACTCGAAGCCGGATGTGCCCTGTCCCCCTTACTTGGCAAACCGACCCGAAAACTAAGGCTGCTGCGGCGCCAGCTCCTTGCTCGACTTCGCGCCGAATCGCAGCAGCAGCGCCGCGATGTCGTGCGCGCCGTGCTCCTCGGCGATGTCGAGCGGCGTCATTCCCGAAAGGTCGTGCGCGTTCGGGTTCGCGCCCGCCGCGAGCAGCAATTCGACCGCCTCGTGGAAACCGATCTCGACCGCGTGGGAGAGCGCCGTGGAGCCGTGCTCGTCGCGCTGGTCCAGTGGCGCCCCGCGCGCGATCAGCAGCTCGATCGCGGGCAGGTTGGTCTCCTCGACCGCGAACATGAGCAGCGACTCGCCGTCGGGGTTCACCTTCGCGTCCAGCGGCGTCGCGTTCAGCATGCGCGCGAGCCCCGGCACGTTGCCCTCCTCGATCGCGTCGCGCACGTTGCGGTACTGCTTCTGCGTGACGTCGGTGCGGTAGCGCTGCACCATCCACATCACGTAGCCGGAGAACCCGTACGCGAGCATCACGCCCCACAGCACGTGCGACGGCTCGATGGTGATCGTGAGCAGCACCAGCACGAGCACCAGCACCACCCAGAACGGCACGGCGCGGCGCAGGTTGATGTCCTTGCCGCTGTAGAACTTCACGTTCGAGACCATCGTGATGCCGGCATAGACCGTGACCGCCGCGGCGATCCACTTCACGTCGCCGCCGCGCACCTGGTAGTCGTTGAACACCCAGATCATCCCCGCCACCACTGCCGCGGCCGCGGGGCTCGGGAGCCCCGTGAACCAGCGCTTGTCGGCCACGGAAAGCTGCGTGTTGAAGCGCGCCAGCCGCAGCGCCGCGCCGACGCAGTAGACGAAGGCGGCCACCCAGCCGGCGCGCCCCATGTCGCGCAGCGCCCACTCGTACATGACGAGCGCGGGCGCGGCGCCGAAGGACACCATGTCGGCGAGGCTGTCGTACTGGGCGCCGAAGGCCGACTGCGTGCGCGTGAGCCGCGCCACGCGCCCGTCGATGCTGTCGAGCACCATCGCCACGAAGATCGCGATGGCCGCCTTCTCGAACTCGTGGTTCATCCCCTGGACGATGGCGTAGAACCCGGCAAAGAGATTCAGCGTGGTGAAGATGTTCGGCAGCAGGTAGATGCCGCGCCGCCTCGCGGGCTGCAGCGTCTTGCCGGTTCGCTCGAGGTCGATCGCCATCGGGGGCGCCTAGCGGCGCGGCAGTTCCGCGATCACGGTCGTTGTTGCCTTTACCTTGTCGCCGATCGCCACGCGCGGGCGCGCGTCGGTGGGCAGGTATACGTCCACGCGCGAGCCGAAGCGGATGAAGCCGTAGCGCTGGCCGCGCTTCAGCCGGTCGCCCGGCTTCACGTAGCAGAGGATGCGCCGCGCGATGAGCCCGGCGATCTGCACGCAGGAGATCTCCGTGCCGTCGTCCATCCTCAGGATGAGCGCGTTGCGCTCGTTGTCCGACGAGGCCTTGTCGAGGGATGCGTTCACGAAGAGACCCTTGTTGTAGACCACGTCCTTCACCAGCGCGTCCACCGGCGAGCGGTTCGAGTGCACGTTGAAGACGTTCATGAAGACGCTGACCTTGAGGGCGTCCACGTTGCGGTACGGATCCTTTGCGACGCCCACCAGCAGTACCCGGCCGTCGGCCGGGCACAGCACCAGCCCTTCGCCCTGCGGGATCTCGCGCGGCGGATCGCGGAAGAACTGCAGGATGAAGAAGTAGATGATCCAGAACGGGATCGACCACCATCCGCAGCACCACGTAACGGCCACCGCGACGATCAGGGAGACAGTAAGGAAGGGCCACCCTTCCCGGGCGATGATGGGATGCGGCCAGTCCTTCACGGCATCAGTTCCTCGACGTGTCGACGAGCTTGTTCTTCTTGATCCACGGCATCATGGCGCGCAGCCTCTCGCCCACCTTCTCGATGTCGTGCTCGGCGAGGAGCCGGCGCTTGGCGTTCAGCGTCGGCGCGCCGGCGCGGTTCTCGAGGATGAAGTCGCGCGCGTACTCGCCCGACTGGATGCGCGCCAGGCACTCCTTCATCGCCTTCTTCGACTCCTCGCCGATCACCTTCGGCCCGGTCACGTACTCGCCGTACTCCGCGTTGTTCGAGATCGAGTAGTTCATGTTGGCGATGCCGCCCTCGTAGATGAGGTCCACGATGAGCTTGGTCTCGTGCAGGCACTCGAAGTACGCCATCTCCGGCGCGTAACCCGCATCGACCAGCGTTTCATAACCCGCCTTGATGAGCTCGACGATGCCGCCGCACAGCACGGTCTGCTCGCCGAAGAGGTCGGTCTCGGTCTCCTCGCGGAAGTTGGTCTCGATCACGCCGCCACGGGTTCCGCCGATCGCCGCCGCGTAGGACAACGCGAGGTCCTTGGCCTTGCCGGAAGCGTTCTGGTGGACCGCGATCAACGCCGGCACGCCGCCGCCCTGGGTGTAGGTCTGGCGCACCAGGTGGCCGGGGCCTTTCGGCGCGATCATCACCACGTCCAGGTCGGCGCGCGGCAGGATCTGCCGGAAATGGATGTTGAAGCCATGCGCGAAGGCGAGCGTGGCGCCCTTCTTGATGTTCGGCTCGACGCTGTCCTTGTAGACCTGCGCGTGGTTCTCGTCGGGCAGCAGGATCATGACGAAATCCGCGCCCTTCACCGCGTCGCCCACTTCCTTCACGGCGATCTTGGCCTTCTTCACCTTGTCCCAGGACGCGCCTGCCTTGCGCAATCCCACGGTGACCTTCACTCCGGAGTCGGTCAGGTTCTGCGCGTGCGC
>WNFI01207492.1_pt1 | contig 10739 bp, 7 predicted proteins | sample 5400471 | NCBI WGS metagenome assembly WNFI01 (sample SAMN13153348, study PRJNA577476) | soil metagenome | isolation source: 100 cm saprolite on Douglas fir-dominated hillslope | place: USA:California | collected 2013-09-17 | reverse complement strand
GGTGGGGAAAAAAAGCACGCACCACGACCCAGCGATCGTCATTCGCGTAACGGCCTTTTCTCAGGGCAGTATCTGCCACGCTGAAGAGCGTGGTGCTGGCGCCGATGCCCACCGCGATAATCAGCACAGCCATAGCACTGAATCCGGGGTTCTTGCGCATCACTCGCAGGGCATAACGCAGGTCCTGCCACACGGTTTCCAGCCAGTTCAGTGTGTCTTGAGTACGGGCTGTCTCTTTGATAAAAGCCTGGTTACCAAAGCGGCGCGCGGCTTCTGTTCGAGCTTGATCTGGCGGCATGCCTTCCGCCATGTTTTCTTCCGCACGCATCTCCACGTGAGAGCGCAGTTCGTCTTCCAGATCGCGGTCCAGTTTGTGATTGCGAAAGAGATTGACAAAGCGGCCCAGCAGCGACATCCGGCAAACTCCTTTACGCAAAGCGGAGCAGCGTGGATACGCCTTGCACCACGCGGTCCCAGCTCTGCTGTTCTTTGGCCAGTTGTCTGCGCCCTACGGGAGTCAGTTTGTAGTACTTGGCGCGACGGTTGTTGTTCGATGTACGCCATTCTGATGTGATCCAGCCGGTTTGCTCAATGCGATGGAGCGCCGGATAGAGCGAGCCCTCTTCCACGCGCAGCAGATCGTCAGAAACGCGCTGTATGTAAAGCGCAATGCCGTAGCCGTGAGTAGGCCCGGCCTGCGCCAGTGTCTTGAGGATAAGGAGATCGAGCGTTCCGGAGAGTTGGTCTTTTTTGCCCATGGTCCTTCCCTAGAAGTCTAGGCCTGGAGCATAAGCGCAAGAATACCTAGATGTCAAGGGAAAGGCTGCAACGGGCAAATAGTCAGTCGTACCTTTGCTGCGGCTCCAGTTTCCCGGTTCTCTCCGTGCCTCCGTGGTGAGCGAATTTGGTCAGACTTTACCAAGACTTTACAGCTTTGGCATCTCGTCCCGACCGAAATCTGTGTTCTCATTGAAACGCGCCATTTGATGTGAAAACCGTCCCCGGCTGAAAGCGTGGGGACGAGCCAAGAACGCTGCAAAAACCGAAAAGGAGATTCAATCCATGAACAAGTTACGAAACAGTGCTTTTTTGTTCCTATTCCTCTGCGGGCTGGGTGCGTATGCGCTCCAATCGCCTCAGGGCGGACCACCCTCTCAGGGAGGACAAGGCCCCGGCGGGCGCGGCCCAATGAGTCCAGCAGACCAAGTCAAAGACCTTACGGAAAAACTCAGTCTCACCGACGATCAACAAGGAAAGATCAAGACGATCCTGGAAGACACCCGCGACCAGATGCAAAAAATAAGAGCGGACGATTCCCTGTCGCAAGAAGACAAGATGGTCAAGGGACGCGCTCTGCGTGAGACCGCGAACGGCAAAATCCGCGAACTGTTGACGGACGATCAAAAGAAAAAGTTTGACCAGCTCGAACAGGAAAGACGCGAGCGCATGAGACAGAGACAGCAGGGCGGCGGCGAACCTCCTAAATAGGAGCAGCAATTCTGGCACGGGGGTACTCTTGCGAGTGTCGGCGTGCGAGAAAACGCTCTCCGAATCATGGTGACGTTATCGCGGGTTGATCGTCGAACCTTTATTAGGGATCTCAGCTTCGACGCAACCCGCCATTTCCCTGAAACCAGAGTTATTTTGGGGAGTCGGTGATGATGTCAAAAGCAAATTACGCCGGGAACGCCTGTATGGCCTGAATGCACCGGGCAACCCGGCCTGGAGGGACAAAATACGTCTGCTTCGCCTACTCGCTATTGCTGTGCGCGCGTTATTGCCGGTTGGGCTGCCGGCGCTAGAGGCTGCCTGCGTCAATGGGCAGATTGTTCCGTACTTCGGCTGGGACGGGACGGAGTGCACAAACTGCGTCATACGTGGAACGTATACCGAGTTTCTGGGGCGTCCATCGATCAGCAGTATTCGGAGTGATGGCCCGGCCGCCGGACGGCTCAGGGAACACGACATGCTTCTCGCGTTGAGGGCCTCGACATTACGACCCCTGAGGCGTGGCACCGTCTATGCGATGCGAAACCTGGGGAGATGCTTCGTTTTACCGTCCTCAACGACGGCGTAACGCGCGATGAAACCATTCGCGTGGCAGCCCGTTGCATGCCGGCGCCACGACAACCGGAAACGCGAATTATTGTCGTTCGGCGTAAGGCTGGAAAGGTATAGAAGACGAAAACGGTAGTCGACACTGCCCTTGTGTTTTCGTAAATGCTCCGAAAAAGAGGCGCTGTTCTTTCCGCTAGGATGGTCTTGCGCGAAAACCTGTGCGCCCGCTGCAAAGAACCGATCTAAAAAACTACAATCAGCCCGAAGGGATTTTCCCGCCCTGAGCTGGCAGCAAAATCTCTTCTTCTTCCAGCCTAAAGAACTGTTCCTCTGCAAGATAAGCGCTTTATTAACAATGACCTGAGAGCATATAAAGAGGACTGTTCTGAGTGCGGAACAATGTCCGCAAACGTCTGCGGGCCAAAGCCGTCTTATACAATGGCCGGTTTGCATCTGGAGGAGAGATTCTATGCGCAATTACTTGCTTAAGTTGAGCGGCATTCTGCTTTTCAATATGGCAATCGTGTTGGCCCAAACATCGCGGCAAGCACCATCATCACAGCCAGGGGCGCAGAAGGCGGCGGCGAACATCGCATCCGCAGGCGGCGAAGAAACCCGTCCGGCACCCAAGTTTGATATCACCAACATTGATAAGACGATCGATCCTTGTGTGGATTTTTACCAATACGCCTGCGGCAACTGGATGAAGAACAATCCCATCCCCGCCGACCAGCCGGAATGGATCAGTTTTTCTGAAGTCTATGAACATAATCTTCTCGTCCTCCGCCAGGTCCTGGAGAAGGCCAGCGCCAATGATCCCAAGCGCACCCCGGTGCAGCAAAAGATCGGCGACTTCTACGCTTCCTGCATGGATGAAGCGGCGGCCAACAAGGCCGGCGTCTCGCCGTTGAAGCCGGAGCTTGATCGCATTGCAGCGGTGAAGGACAAGGCGCAGATGATTGAGTTGATGTCCCATGAACAGCTCATTGGCCCCAACCCGCTCTTGGGTTTTGGCGCTACTCCTGATCTGCACAATGCCGAGATGACGATTGCCGCAATCGACCAGAGCGGCCTCTCTCTGCCGGACAAGGACTACTACCTTAAGGACGACGAACCAACGGTAGCTATCCGCAAGGCCTTTGTCGACCACATGAAGAAGATTTTCGTTCTCAGCGGCCAGACGTCCGAACAGGCGGCCCAGAGCGCTGATACCGTTTTGAAGATCGAAACCGATCTGGCCAAAGCCTACATGGACCGCACCGAGCGCCGCGATCCCAAGAATCGCGACCACAAGATGACCATTGCCGAGGCTGAAGCGATGGCGCCGAATTTCCATCTGGGGCGTTACTTCGCGGCGTCAGGCGCGCCAGCGTTCACTGAGTTGAATGTTGGCAATCCGGATTTTTTCAAGAAGATCAACACGGTGGTGGAATCGACGCCGCTGGACGCCTGGAAGACCTATATGACGTGGCAGATGCTGAACAACGCCGCCACATGGCTGTCTGACGACTTTGTTCAGGAAGACTTCAAGTTCCAGCAGGCCGTCACCGGACAACAAGAGCTGCCGGTCCGCTGGAAGCGCTGCGTCAACGCCACCGATGGCGCGCTGGGTGAAGCCCTGGGTCAGCCGTATGTAGAGGCAACTTTCGGACAGGAAGGCAAACAGCGCATGTTGAAAATGGTGGACGCACTGGAGAACGCGCTGAAGCACGACATCGGCGAGTTACCCTGGATGACGGAAACCACCAAGAAAGAAGCCATGGTCAAGCTGGCGGCCATCCGGAATAAAATTGGCTATCCGGACAAATGGCGCGACTACAGCAAGCTGAACGTTGTGCGCGGAGACATGATCGCCAATCTGTTTCACGCGTCTGAGTTTGAGTCGAACCGGCAGTTGCAGAAAATCGGCAAGCCGGTGGACAAGCTGGAATGGGGCATGACGCCGCCCACGGTCAACGCCTACTACAGCGGCAGCCACAATGAGATCGTCTTCCCTGCCGGCATCTTGCAGCCGCCGTTCTTTGACAACACCATGGATGATGCCATTAACATGGGCGGAATCGGGCTGGTGATTGGCCACGAACTGACTCATGGCTTTGATGACCAGGGCCGCAAGTTTGATCCCAAGGGCAACCTGCGCGATTGGTGGACGGCACAAGACGGCCAGGAGTTTGAAAAGCGCGCAAGCTGCGTGGCCGATGAATACTCGAGCTTTATTGCGGTCGACGATCTGCACTTGAATGGCCGGCTGACTCTGGGCGAGAACACCGCGGACAATGGCGGTGCGCGCATCGCCTTGATGGCCCTGCATGATTTGATGGCCAAAGCAAAACAAGATCCCAATAAGAAAACGGACGGCTACACGGCGGACCAGCGCTTCTTCCTTGGCTTTGGCCGCGTATGGTGTGAAAACATTACTCCAGAACTTTCGCGCCTGGGCGTGCGCACTGATCCGCATTCGCCGGGACGCTGGCGCGTGAATGGCGTGGTCCGCAACATGCCGGAATTTCAAAAAGCCTTTGGGTGCAAAGTGGGCCAGTCGATGGCCCCGGCAATAGAGACCAGACAGAATGGTTATGTGACTCAGACTCCCATGAAGAGAACGTTGGAGCAACCCGGCGATAACGCCGCCGGAACCACTAAAACTACTGAAACCACCGGAACCGAAGATACCGCGTCGGCATCGGTCAACGCCGGCCCGGGACGCGAGTACTCACGCTGGTTGAATCAGTACGAGACGCAGATCAGCGTTCTTCTCCGGAAACACATCTGGACGGGGAATGCGCGGGTCGTCGTCTTTGTCGGTATCCTGGGTCTTTGCTGGAAAATCGGCAAGACCAGGTCTCCTTCTGTTTACTGGCTGCTGGCGGCGGTGCTTGTTTTTATAGGTCTAGTGGTTGTTCATCGCCGTTTTTTGCGCGCTCTGGAAAGAAGCAAGCGCGCTACAGAAGTCTATCGCCGCGGACTGGCGCGTATCGAAGACCGCTGGGCTGGGACCGGAGACACCGGTGAGCAGTTTGCCAGCCTTGGCCACCTGTATGCGGAAGACCTGGACATGCTGGGCAACGCAAGCCTTTTCCAGCTGCTCTGTACCGCGCGAACGCGCATGGGCAAACAACGCCTTGCGAACTTTTTGTTGGAACCGGCCACGCTGCAACAGATCAACGAGCGCCAGGAGGCGGTGGCTGAACTGAAGGTGAAACCGGACCTGCGCGAAGAACTCGCCGTGCTGGGTGAGAGTGAACATATTGAAGCCGATCCGGCAGCACTGGTGCTTTGGACTGAAGACCTCTGGGCTGGCGAAAAGACCGCGCTGAAGGATGGACGCTGGTGGGCAGCCGCTCTGGGCATGCTCAACATCGCTGCCCTGGTTTACGGATTCATGGTGCTGTGGACGCCCTTCGTGCTCTGCCTGGTCATCAACGGCTCCATTATGTTCAGCTTCCGCCATCCGCTGGCCAAGCTGTTTGCCAGTTTGGGCAAGGCCTGCAAGAACCTCGACGAACTAGCACAGCTCCTTCGCCGCATTGAAACGGAAAAGTTTGAATCACCTCAGCTGCAACAGTTGCAGGCCGAGCTAATGACCGGCGGCGTGCCTCCATCGGAGTGCATTGCACGGCTCGATACTCTCTCTAATCTTGAAGACTCACGGCACAACATGATCGTGCGTTTGTTTGACGTGCCCCTGCTGTATTCCCTGCAAGTGGGTTTTGCCCTGGAGCGGTGGCGCAAGCGCTTTGGCGGTGGCATTGCAGCATGGCTGGATGTGGTCGGGGAGATCGAAGCCTTGGTTGCGATTGCAACCTATGCCTATGAGCATCCGCAAGACCCGTTCCCGGAGTTCGCGCCTGCCGCAGGACCAGCATGTTTTGCAGGCGAAGCGCTCGGACATCCATTGTTGCCTTCAGACCAGTGCGTTCGCAATGACGTGGAGTTGGGCGGTAAGAACCAGATATTGCTGGTAAGCGGGTCCAACATGTCCGGAAAGAGCACGTATTTGCGCGTGGTTGGGATCAATGCCGTGCTGGCGATGACTGGTGCGCCAGTCAGGGCACGTAAGTTGCGCCTGTCGCCAGTGGCGGTCGGAGCGTCGATGCGAATTTCAGACTCGCTACAAAAAGGAGTCTCGCATTTTTATGCGGAGATCAACCGCATTCGCCAGGTGGTCGATCTGGCCTCATCGCACGTTACCTTGTTCCTGCTTGATGAAATTCTGCATGGAACGAACTCTCATGACCGGCGCGTGGGAACCGAAGGCATACTGCGAACATTGATTCGGCACGGCGCCATCGGATTGGTGACCACGCACGACTTGGCGCTGACATCGATTGAACAGATCTTTCCCGATCAGATCCAGAACGTGCATTTTCAGGAGAAATTCGAGGCAGACAGGCTTTCCTTCGACTACTGTTTACGCCAAGGCGTAGTAACCACGAGTAACGGACTGGAGTTGATGAAATCCATTGGGCTGGATGTTTCATGACTTACCCTTTCTGAATCCGGAGCGCTCACGGCCCGTGAATGATTCCGCCGTTAACGAACCCAATGATCGCCGCCACCAGGATCAGCCATATTTCGTTCACACGGAATCGGAGCAGCAACACTAAACTGACGCACGCAATCGCAATGGTTAGCGCATCAACCAGCGCTGCCCTGCCAAGTTGCCAGGCAACCACGCCCATCAAAGCGAGCGATCCGGCAATCACACCGTCGAGCACGGCGCTTGCGAGCGCGGAGTGGCGGATCTTTGGAATCAACGGCCCGCTTACGGCCACCAGGAGGAATCCTGGCAAGAAGATCCCCAGGGTCGCGACAACTGCTCCCGGCACACCACCCAGGATGTACCCGATAAATGTGGCCGTCGTGAACACTGGTCCTGGCGTCACCTGGCCCACGGCCACTGCATCCAGCAATTGTTTTTCCGTGAGCCAGTGGAGCCTCACCACAAAGTCAGAACGGAGAAAAGCCAGGAGAACGTATCCGCTGCCAAACAATACTGACCCAACTTTAAAAAACGTAAGAAAAAGCCGCCACAAGCTGAAAGGAACAGACGCCAGCACGCCGGCCGCACCGATGGAGGCAAAGATCGTTTGGGGGATAAATATCTTGTGCTTGAGCGAGACCAACCATGCCATCGCCGAGCCTGCCGGCTTGCGCGTGAGTCGCTCCTTAAACACCGGCAAAGTAGCCAGAACTCCAGCGAGAACCAGGACGCCCAGACTATTGAAACCGAGAGCAAAGAGAAGTGCGGAAATAGTTCCAATCAAACCCAGAAGCTTGGTCTTCACCGCGGTTTGTGCCAGCTTCCAAAAAGCTTGCACGATTACCGCGATCACAACAGCTTTCATGGTGTAAAGGACGCCGCCAATTTGCGCCATGGAGCGGTAACGGACGTAAGCGGCCGCGATCAGGCAAACGAGAATTGCCGCGGGAATAATGAAGCAACAACCGGCAATGATCAGGCCGGGCCAGCCACGCTTGGTGTGGCCGATGTAGATGGCCATCTCCGTCGAGCTGGGGCCAGGAATGAGGTTCGCCGCTCCCAGCCGGTCTAGAAATTCCTGCTGCGTCAGCCAGCCGCGCCGCCGCACGAACTCTTCTTCCATGAATGCGATGTGCGCAGCAGGTCCGCCAAACGCAATGGTGCCCAGCTTCAGGAACGCGATTGCACGTCCAGATCAACCGTATCTTCCAGCGCTTCCGCCTTGTGCGGCATGTGGGAAGGAATACAAAGCACCTCGCCCGCCCGGACCACGATTTCTTTGCCGTCGATCCAGAATTTCAGCGCGCCTTCCAGGATATAAGTGAGTTGCTCATTTACATGGCTGTGCTCGGGAACCACGCAGCCCTTCTTCAGCAGGACCCGCGCCAGCATCAGGTCTTGGCCGGTGACCATCTGGCGATCGAGCAGCGGGTTCAGTTTTTCCAGCTCAACGTCATTCCAGCGGATGTGCTTAAGCATAGTCAAACATTTTAACGAATTTTGGTGATTGAGGTATGAAGACCTTGTTTATATTTCTCAAGCCAGCGTCCCTTGGCCATGCGATGGCTGCTAGTCCGTATGCACCAGGAAATGCGTTGGTAAACCGGGTACATTACTACAGTCATATTGTGAAGCCCTGACTAATCGGTTCCAATAGCCGGTGTGGGATACTGCACACAAGCACCGCGGGTTTGCCTCGCCTTTTTCCTAGCTGCGGCGCTGGTCTCTGCACGCGCCCAAAGCGCGCCCGCACCTAGGTCCAACAACGCTCAAGCACAGAAATCCCCGGTTACAACATCCTCAGCGGCTGCGGCCCACTATTTTGAGACGGGCATGGTGCACTATGAAAAACACCGCTGGAATTTCGCCCTGCGCGACTGGCATGAAGCTCTCCAACTGGACCCAAAGTTTGCGCTGGCATACACGTGGATATGTTTTACTACCACCGATCCCGCGGAAGAGAGCCAGTACCGCGCCAAAGCCAAAGCTTTAATGAGCGCAATCACACCGGCGGAGCGGCTGCAAGTCCGCTGGATGTCGGGCGTCCATGAGAATAACTACGTGGATGGCATCCAGGCCATGAATGACTTCGCGGAGATGTATCCTCATGACAAACGGCTGAACTTTCTGATTGGATATTGGTTATACAAACAGGATGAGTACGAGCGTTCCAAAATATTTACGTTAAGGGCCCTGGCGGACGACCCCGCTTATGCCACGGCTTATAACCAGTTGGGCTATCTTTACTCGCGCAGCGGCGACTACAGCAACGCCCTTGAAGCCATGGCCAAATATGTGAAACTGCTTCCCAATGAACCTAACCCGCATGACTCTTACGGAGAAATCCTGCGCCTCTCCGGGCACTTCCAGGAAGCGCTGGACGAGTACCGGACGGCCCTCAAGATCGACCCTACCTTCTATATCTCACAAAAGGAACTGGGCGAGACATACGCAGTCATGGGCGAAGGAGAAAGAGCCCGCGCAGAGTATGCCAAAGCGATCCACGACGCTCCCAGCGCGGGATTGAAAGCGGAGTACATGCAGAAGTCCGCCATGACGTATCTCCGCGAGAAAAAATATACGGAAGCGGACAAAGCTTACAGTGAAGCAGCGAATAACGCACACGCCCTGGAGCAGTGGGTATGGGAAGCCCGGGCCCATCGCATCATGGCAATGTACCAGCCCGACAACGCAATTGCTCTGAAAGAACTCGACCGCGCGGAAGAGCTGCTGGCGGCAAGAAGTGAGGTCGTCGCCAAGGTTGACCTGGCCGAAGAGCAAGCGCGCATCTTACGCGTAGGTGTGGAACGCGCTGTACTCGTCGGCGACCAGCCAACAGCCCAAAAGCTTCTGGCTGATCTGGAGAAAATGGCAAGCTCAGGATCAAGCGTAAGCATTCAAAGGACATACAGCGGCGCCACTGGGACTCTTCTCGTCGCCCAGAAAAAATATCGCGATGCTATTCCGCATCTGGAAGAGGATTTCATGAACCCGCTTTCCCTACGGCTGCTGGTAACGGCGTATCGCAAAACCCACGCCACCGGCCCGACGGAAGCGCTGCGCAAGAGACTGCTTGACTGGAAGATCCCTACCATTGAAGAGGCGCTGGCGGTTCCGGCATTCCGCGCACAAGAAGGCGTGATTTCCGCAAAATAGTACGGCTTGAGAGCTAGGTCCTCGCGTCCCGTCGCGGCTCTATGCGGACTGCACCAATGGCAACTCTTCCTGTGGGCGACGCACTTCCAGATGGCGGTTCACAGTCACGGTGATCCGCTCCATCGATTCCAGCGAATCCTTTGAGGGATACGCAGAGTGATGCAGAAGGCGCAGCATTTCCGTGATCTGCCCCAACCGTTTGCTTTGCAGCGCGTAGTCCACATGCGGGTCCGAATCCGCCACAGCGGATTCAATGTAACACCACAAGAAATGTCTCAGAAGGTCGACGGCGCGCTTCAGGTCTTCGCCCAGGCCCGCGTCTAGCACGTCATTCAAGATCTGATTTTGATCACCCGGACTGGAGGAACGAAAAGTGTTCCACTCTAACTGCGGTTGAAGGGCCTTGAGTTCCTGCGTAAGCCTCTTAATGCGCTTGGAGAGATCTTGCATTGTCTGTCCTTTTTTTGCTGCGTTAAGACCTTGAGACCCCTAAAGAACGCTCGGAAAAAGTGCTGGCTTGTCAGAATGCAGTTCTGACGCCAATCTGCTGTGTTCCTCTATTAAGGATGTGAGGAATCTCGGACAACGGCGTGTAACTCATACGTGAGAAAACGCTTAGGTTTGTTTTGAGGCGATTTCAGGCTGCACAAGTTATATGCAAAAAAGTTGCTATTGGTTCCTGGTAGCGGCGAAGTTTCTGCCATCGACATCGCTCCAATAAGTAGAATTTTCATAGCGAACGCTTTGCGAACCTCCGGTACAATATGAAAATGCACTCCTCTGTTCCCGACTCCCTGGCTTGGGCGCACCCCATCGTGCAGGAATGGTTTGTCGAAAAATTCAGCACGCCGACTGAACCCCAGGAACAAGGCTGGCCACACATCCTGGCCGGACGCACGACCCTGATTTCCGCACCCACCGGATCAGGCAAGACCCTGTCGGCATTTCTGATCTGCATTGACCGCCTGGTGAGAAAAGCTTTGAGTGGCGACCTCACCGACCGCACCGAAATCCTCTACGTTTCTCCGCTCAAGGCACTGAG
>WNFI01074092.1_pt1 | contig 10739 bp, 10 predicted proteins | sample 5400471 | NCBI WGS metagenome assembly WNFI01 (sample SAMN13153348, study PRJNA577476) | soil metagenome | isolation source: 100 cm saprolite on Douglas fir-dominated hillslope | place: USA:California | collected 2013-09-17 | reverse complement strand
GTCGAGCCGATCTCCGACCATCAGCGTGTGTTCGGCAGATGTACCGAGTCGTTCGAGCGCAACCTGGAACATCACCGGCTCCGGTTTGCCCATCAAGCGCGGCGCACGGCCCGTCATGGCTTGAAGCGCCGCCAGAATGCTGCCATTGCCCGGTGCAAGTCCCGCCGCAGTCGGCAGGGTGAGATCGCCGTTTGTGCCGATAAAATCTGCGCCCACCAGAATCCGCTGGCCTGCGATACGCAGTTTGTCGTAGGTCAGCGTGATATCCAGCCCAACCACCACGACTTTCGCCTCGCCAGGATCGACAACGTAACCGTAACTGGTTAGCAATTCGATCAGGCTCTCGCTGCCAATCACGTAAATCGGCGTGCCACTCGGATATTGGCGTGTCATCGCCTCGGCGGTCACAAGGCCAGAGGTCACAATATTCTCGGCAGTGACAGGCACATTCAGACTGTTCAACCGCGCCACGTACTCGGCAATGTTCTTGCTTCTGTTGTTGGTTGCCAGCATGTAAGGAATGCCGCGCTGCCGCAAGAACAAAAAAAAGTCCGGGACACCGGGCAGCGTTTCCGCTCCAGCCCAAATCACGCCGTCCATATCCAGGACAACGCCCTTAATTTTCGTTAGGTCTAAGGTGAGTTGAGTTTCCATTGATGAAATTGTATCGATCTCCAATTTGAATTGCAGGGAATTTTCTCGACATTCTGGGAGCATGATAGTAAGGTTATCTCAGCACCCAATTCGTAACTAAGTAGAGGAAAGTAGATTGAATTGGAGTTCGTTTCACCGTCGCCACTAATCATAATCGTATCCTGCGCGGTTGTTATTTGGCTTTTGGTTCGTGCGCATTATTACCTAACAGCCGATCCGGACGCAATATGGGAACGTTGGCGGCGCAGCTATGAGCAGCGCGGTCTCCTTAAATTTCGTCCCAATAACTGGAAGGCACATGTGCGTCGAGATGGGGTTATTCTACTGATCATTGGAATTGGTCTTTTCGGTTTTGTGATTTGGTTGTGGTTTACGACCTATAGATAGAGTGTCAGTTCAACAGTGTCTCCCGTGCAGTTAATCCTCCTGAATCAAACCAAAACCTAACCGGATTGTCATAACTCTACTACGCGGCCCGACTATATAGTATGGTTGGCTTGTGCTATCCTTAATGAATAATGTAGCCAGGGTCACAATCCGGTGTCAAACTTTCCTCTCGTCAGTAACTTGCTTCTGTCTCGTGCAGGCATTTACCTCGCTCCGGATCGGAGCGATCATCTTGAGTATTGTTTGCAGGCGGCGTCCCAGGAAGCTGATTACGCCGATCCTGGCAGCTATGTTGCGGCACTCTCCGGCAATGATGTAACCCACTTCTCCTGGCAATACCTGCTGCACCATCTTGCCATCGGTGAAACTTATTTTTTCCGTGACGCCGATATGTTGTATCGTGAAGTCCTGCCCCGACTAATCGCCCGCCGCCGTGCTGATAACTCACACGCGCTTCACATTTGGAGTGCAGGCTGCGCGACTGGCGAGGAACCGTATTCTGTGGCGATGCTGCTGCGCCATTTGCTGCCCGATTTTGTCCGCTGGAAGATCACGATCCTCGGTACGGACATTAACGAGAAGGCGCTCATCCAGGCGCGGCGCGGACGCTACAGCACATGGTCAATGCGCGGCGCAATCCCGCCCTTTGCCCAGACGTACTTTAAACGCAACATCGACTCGTGGCAACTGTCCGAGTCCATCCTTCAAATGGCCTCCTTCCGCTACGGCAACCTGATCGAATCGCAGATGAGCATAGCGAACGCCGATCTTATTCTGTGCCGCAACGTGCTGCTGTATATGGCCCACGATCAGCGCCGAACCGTGATAGCCCGACTCAAGCAGGCACTGGCGGAAGGCGGCGAACTTCTGCTCGGCAATCACGATCCGGCCTTCAAGCCGTTCTATCTGCCGACGTGGATTGAGCGCCCTGCGGGTAAAGAGGTTCCGGCAGCAGAATTCAGCAAGCCAACTGAACGGTTTATTGAGCAGGCCAGACGTGCGGCAGATGGCGAAGAATGGGACGAGGCGCATCGCTGGCTGAATAAAGCGTTAGCGGCAAATCGCCTGGACTTACCCGCTTATTACTTGAGTGCGCTCGTTTTTGAAGGCGAGGGCCGCACGGATGAAGCGATAGCAGCCTTGCGGCGCTGCCTGTACCTCGATCACAACTTTGCCCTGGGCTATTTTACGCTTGGCAATCTTTATGCGCGACGTGGCGAACGCGGACAGGCCAATCAACTCTGGGCGAACGCGGCAACGCTGCTCAAAGAGAACCCATTACCTGATCCGTTGCCAATGGCTGATGGCCTGACAGCGGCGGATATTCTGGCGCTCATTAATAACCAGATCGCGGAGTTGTCGGCATGAGCACATCATCCTGGGACGAATTATGGGCAGTGCTGCGTGAAACCGCTGACATTCTCGGTCAGGAAGGCGCTAACGCGGATGACACGCTGGATGAGCGAACCCGCCAACTGGCACAACGACCTGCCTATGATGCGGCTGCCGGGCACGAAACGCGCAATGTCCTGACCTTTCGATTGGGAGATGAGCGATACGCGTGGCCTGTCGAGAACGTGCGTGCCATCGCGCGAATATCGCACCTGACGCATGTTCCGTCCGCACCGCCGTATTACTGGGGCGTAACCAGCCTGCGCGGGCAGGTGCTTTCGGTCATGGATTTACGAACTTATATGGATTTGCCACCGCTCGAAATTAGGCCAGAATTTATGATGGTTATTGATGGGGCCGGATTGGAGATCGGTGTGACGGCGAATAATGTCTATGATGTACTCACCGTCTCCGCCGATAAGCTGTCTGCGGCCTCCAGCGCCGGGCTGGATGCTGAACTGGTCATCGGACTCACAACGGATGGATTGACCGTCCTGAACGCCGAGGCACTACTCAGGCGCGAACGGGCGCGGGTTGAAGCAGAGGACCGATGAGAAATATACGAGTACCCTTTCTAATTTTGGTGGGTTGGCTGGTGATCGTGCTGGTGATCGGGGCGCTGCTGCGTGTCCCCCTGGAGTGGACGCTGGTTGCTGCCTTGTTGCCCGCCGCGTCGTATGGCTTACGGTCCGCCTATCGCCGCAACGTACAGACGCCCATCGCACCAGCGCCGATTGCCGCTCCCGTCGTCACCGAAAAGGTGATGCCGGATCGTGCACAGCAGATCGTTCGTGAACTGGAACGTATTGCATCCACACTGTCAATGCTATCAGCAGAACAGGGTAACGTCGGCAACCAGGTCACCGAGATGACACGCGTGATGCGGACTGTGGATGACTTCAACGAGACATCCAATCAGGCCCGCCGCGAGGCAGTGCGATTGGCGGTTATGGCACGTGAAACTGCTACGGTGACGACGACAGGACAGGGGGCATTGGAATCAGCCATCAGCGATATAGCCAAGATGCAGCACCAGGTGAGCGAGATCGTCAATATGCTTGGTGCGTTAGCCCGCCATCTCCGGCGCGTTAGCGAAATCAACGCGGCTATCAATGAGATCGCCACACAATCCAACTTTCTGGCGCTGAATGCTGCCATCGAAGCGGCCCGCGCCGGGGAACAGGGCCGTAGCTTCGCTACCATTGCCGATGAGGTGCGTACCCTGTCAGAGCAATCGCGTGCCGCCGTGACGCAGGTACGGGATGTGATGCTGCAAATTCACCAGGCGATGGAACAGACCGTCAGCGCGATGCAGACAGGCGCGGAAAGCGTGGATGGCGGCGCTTCAACCGCCCGTCAGGCACGCGAAACCATTGATCAGCTATCGGGCCGCCTGGACGAATCGAGCGGTGTAATCCACAAGATTATCGCATCCATCGATCATCAGTCAGCGGACCTGGAAAACATGGTCCAATCCATTAATAGTGTCAATCAGACGACCTTGCAGGTGCAGGCCGGGCTGCGGCTGGCAGAAAGTGCCGCCCGCGATCTGGGTCGGCTTTCGGGGGAATTGAATGCAATCGTTGCGCAGGAACAATAAAGCATGATGAATACACAAGCCCTTTCGACTTCAAAAGATAATAGCCGCTGGCGTTCATGGCTCCTGCTGGCGACCATCGGTATCGTGCCGATGCTCGTGCTGGCCCTGGTAATGTGGCTCTGGCCGGGGACGCTGCTGGTATGGCTTGTCGCCCTGGTCGTGACAACCGCGCTCGTCGCCTGGGGCCTCAGCGACTCCGAGTTTGGCATGAACAGCGAGACACTCATCGCACAGCAGCGGCAGTTTGCCGAGCGCGTTGCGGCTGGCGATCTGAGCGCACGACTCGATCTGAGTGCCTTCCGGCATTCAAGCAGTTTTTCGCAGATGGCGGCGGACCTCAACAAGATGGTGGAAGGTGTTCATACCGTCGTCTCCGAATTGCAGGGTGCCGCAGGAAGCGTCACCCGATCAGCGATGGCGATCCTCGAATCGACCAACGAGCAGATCGCTACCTCTGGCGATCAAGATTCGAGCGTGATGCAGACCAGCAGCACGGTCAACGAAGTCCGCGCTACGGTGACGGAAACGGCTGAACGGGCGCAGGCAGTAGCCGAAATGGCGCAGCTATCGGTGGCAGTTTCACGGAATGGGCAGGAATCGGTGTCGGCGACGATTGACGGTATGAAGTTAATCCGCCAGCGCGTCGAAAGCATTGCCGACAATATCCTTTGCCGTGGTAGCAATGGAAGGGCGCAGTCTGGCTGAACACAGCCGGGAAGCCACTGCGCAGATACGCGAAATCCTGAGCGAAATTCAACAGGCAACCAACAGCGCCGTGATGGTCACGGAACAGGGCACCAAAGGCGTTGACTCAGGCGTCCAACTTGTGGACCGGGCGGGCGAAGCAATTCGCGAACTTGCCAATACCATCGAGGGCGCGGCACAGGCTGCTATCCAGATTGCAGCGTCAACGCGCCAGCAAACCGTGGGAATGGATCAGTTGACGGATGCGATGATGCGCATCCGCGATTCGACAGCGCAGGCCACAACAACGACCATGACTGTTGAACGGACGGCCCGTGAACTCAACATCGTCGCCCGCAAAATGGAAGACGCACTGGCACGGTATCGCCTCTAATGGCACAAGCATAGTAGCTAACATGACCGATGATCAAGAACTGCTAACCCTATACGCTGCTGAAGCTGCTGAACACCTCGGCGTGCTGAACGAGACGTTGTTGCGCCTCGAAACCATGCAGGGTGCGGATGACAAGGAACGTAAGCGGCAAATTGAGGCACTCGGCAGGGCCGCGCACAGCCTCAAAGGGGCGTCGCGAGTGGTTGGCATTAGCCCTGTCGAGAAGCTGGCCCACCGCATGGAATCGATCTTCGACGGCGTGCAGGCTGGCAAGCTCGCACTCGACGCGGATATTGCGGATGTCCTGTACGACGCGCTGGACACGATCCAGGAGGTGTTGAGCGGGACGGACACGATTGATGTAGAAGGCGTTTTGATCGCGCTGGAAGAAGCCATATCGGCCTTGCCGGATTCCCCGGTGCCGGTTGTCCAATCAGTGACGACGGTGCGTGAAACTCCCGCCCGGATAACGCAGACCCTGGCAATCATCGAGCCAACTTCAACACCCGGCTTCCCGATCCCCGCACCCGAAGAATCGATCCGGGTGGCTGTCTCCAGGCTCGATGACCTGATGGCCGATTCAAGCGATCTGCTGGTAGCGCGCAGTGGCATTGAGCAGCGTCTGGAAGACGTGAAAGCGCTGCGCAAGGCTAACCAGAAATGGCAGAAGGAATGGCGACGTGTGCGAACGCTGTATATTCGCGCCGTCCGCCAATCAACACAGAGTGACAACGATGAGTGGTCGGCACTGCTCACTTTTCTGAATCTGACGCAGCGCTATATGCGACTTTCGACACAGCAACTGCTGGCATTGGATCGCGCATTGGCGGCTGACAGTCTGCGGCTCAACTTGATATCGGATTCGCTACAAGACAATATCCGGCGGGTGCGGCTTGTCCCGTTTGAGATGCACATCAGCACGTTTCAGCGGGCCGTACGCGACTTGGCTCGCGAGGAAGGCAAGGAAGTTGCCCTGCAAGTCACGGGCGCAAGTATTGAACTCGACAAGCGGGTGCTTGAGACAATCAAAGACCCGATCTTGCACCTGCTGCGTAATTCTGTAGACCACGGCATCGAGTTACCGGACGAACGCAAACGGAATGGTAAGCCTGCGGACGGTATCATCATTCTGGCGCTGTCGCAGCGCGGCGGCAACGTCTCGATCATTCTGGCTGACGACGGGCGCGGCATTGATGTGTCAGCAGTACGGCGTGCTGCCCGGCGCGTCCTCAGCGAAAGTGAAATCGACGCGATGAGCGACGACGAAGCACTGTCCCTGATTATGTTGCCCGGCCTCTCAACCAGTTCACAGGTGACACAAATCTCCGGGCGTGGTATTGGCCTCGACGTGGTGCGCCAGAACGTCGAAGGTGTACAGGGTCGCATCGCGATTGAGAATTCACCGGGCGGTGGAACGACATTCCGCTTGACCATCCCCGTTTCGCTCAGCACCATGCGCTGTATGCTGGCGCGCGTTGGCAGCGAAACGTATGCTATTCCCACCGCATCCATTGAACAGATCGTCAAGCTGGACACTGTTCCACGCGAATCGCGTTTCACGGCAGCGGGTCGGCCTATGCTCACGCTGAATGACCGCACGGTGACACTGGCAGCGCTGGCGGCTGTGCTGGAACGTCCGTCGAGCGACAATCCGCAATACGTGGTTATCGTTGGCAGCGGCGACAGGCGCATGGGCTTTCTGGTCGATGACCTGATCACTGAGCAGGAGATGGTCGTCAAGAACCTCAACTTTGAACTCTCGCGGGTCAAGCATGTTGCGGGCGCAACGTTGCTCGGCAGCGGTGAAGTTGTGATTATCTTGAATGTGGGCGACCTGATCAAGACGGCGCAAAATGTCCCGACACTGCACTTTGTCCCGGCTAAAACGACGATTCAGCAGATTGTAACGACACGCACAATTCTCGTGGTCGATGACTCGATCACGACGCGCACGCTGGAGAAGAACATTCTGGAAGCGGCTGGCTTTGAGGTGATCACCGCCACCAATGGGCTTGAAGCGTTCGATGCCCTGGATCGGAGCGCCTGTGCGCTGGTGGTCGCCGATGTCGAAATGCCCTACATGGACGGCATCGAACTGACCACGCGGTTGCGTCACCATGATCGCTACCAGCACCTGCCTGTGATCCTCGTCACGTCGCTTGACACGGAGGAGCATAAAGCGCAGGGCTTCCACGCGGGTGCGGATGCGTATATCGTCAAAGGCAATTTTAATCAGGGCGAACTGTTACAGACAGTGCGCCAGTTGTTGGGGCATTAGGCATGAGTGGAAGTATGATGACCACCCCCAAAGGATCGCAGGCGTGGGCATGATTCGCGTGCTGGTCGTCGAAGACAGCCTCTCGCAGCGTCACCGGCTGGTGTCCCTGATCCGGGAATCGGCGGGGATGGTGGTCGTGGGCGAGGCAGGCGATGGCGTTGAGGCGCTTGAAATGGTCGAAAAGCTGCGGCCTGATGTCGTCAGTATGGACCTGCGTATGCCGCGCCTGAACGGGGTAGACGCGACGCGCGAGATCATGGGTCAGTTTCCGACGCCGATTGTCGTGGTCAGCAACTCGGCAAGCGACTCGGAGATCACCATGCAGGCGATGCAGGCCGGGGCACTGGCCGCGATTGAAAAGCCCCCGGCTGACGATCACGCGGATTTCGCCCGACGCCGGGATGAGTTGGTTTCTATGCTTCGACTGATGGCGGGCGTACGCGTCATCCGTCATTGGCCCGTCGCCGTGCCCACGGGCAGCTTCCGACCAACCGAGCGGGTACGGACTGGACTGCGCGGAACAGGGCCGCTGTCTTCAAGCCTGCTGTACTGTAACGAAGCCGCTCCGCCAGAAATTGTCGTGATTGGTGCCAGCGCGGGCGGGCCAAGTGCGCTGGTTGAGGTGCTAGGCAGTTTATCCGCGTCCCTTGAATTGCCAATTCTCATTGTGCAACACCTGACGTCCGATTTTATGCCTGGACTCGCCGACTGGCTGAACCGAAGTTGCGCGCTGCCAGTGCGCCTGGCGCGGCGCGGCGAACCGCTAACGCCCGGAACCGTCGTGCTTGCGCCGGGGGGATCGCATCTTGGTATCGGCACAGATCGCCGTATTGTGCTAGACTCAAACCCTAATGGGTACAGGCATCAACCTGCCGCCGATGTGCTACTCGAATCAGCGGCAGCCGAGTATGGCCCCCATGCCATTGGCGTCATCCTGACCGGGATGGGTGACGACGGTGCGCTCGGACTGCGGGCGATGCGCACTGCCGGAGCACGTACTGTTGCACAGAATCGGGAAACATGTATCGTGTTCGGGATGCCTGCGGCAGCAATTGCCCTTGAGGCTGCTGAATTTGTTCTACCATTGGATAAAATAGGTTCCGCGATCATGACCCTAAGTGGTTGTGGATAGGGGATGAAAGTATGCCACCCGAAGTATTACTCGTTGAAGACAGTAAAACACAGGCCAAGCAGATCAGGGACGCGCTGGAAAGCGTGGGTCTGGTCGTGCGTGTCGTTAATGATGGCCCCGATGCCATTCGTGAGGCATTGGAAAACCCACCGCAGCTTATTGTGCTCGATATTCAACTCCCCTCGATGGACGGCTATCAGGTTTGCCGACGGCTCAAGCGGGCTGAGGAAACCAAGGATATCCCCGTCATCATGCTCACCGACAAGGCCGGAGCAAAAGAGACAATGATCGGCCTGAAGGCGGGAGCAGATGACTATATTCCTAAAGACATTTTTGCATCAGAGCATCTAATGGAGACACTCAAAGAGTTGGGTGTCCTGGATTAGCCTATTGGCGCACGGAGCAACAGAGGATCGAATGACAGCAGGAAGCAGTAACGTAACAGTTCCCCCGGTGATGGTCATCCGCGTCGAGGACACCATGGACGTGATGATCGCCCGAAACACGGCGCGGCGGGCTGCATCGCTCCTCGGATTTTCGTCGGCAAGCCGCGCACAGATCGCTACTGCTGTCGCCGCGCTGGCCGATATTATTCTGAATGTCGAAGCTCACCAGACGATCCATCTGCATGGATTGCGCAACGGCAATCATATGGGTATCCAGGTAACAGTCGAAGCGCCGTGGCTTGCCAGCGCCAGTCACGATAATGCTCTGCTGGCATTGCGTTCCAAGTTAGGTGAGATGATGGACGAAGTAGAGCTGGAAGTCGGGCCACCACCGCGCATAAGAATGGTGCTGTGGCTTTCGGCAGGGCGGACAACGCAGCAGTAGGAATGTAACAGTGATTATTCTGACCTTTTCGCTGGCTGACCGGAAATATGCGCTGGACGTGCAGGATGTGCGCGAAGTGATCCGCATTGTCAGGATCACGCCGCTGCCCGACTGTCCGCCGGAGGTGTTGGGAGCGATTGACGTACACACCCGGCCCGCGCTGGTCTTTGATCTCCGCCAGCGCTTCGGTTTACCGTCGAGGCCGCTGGCATCGAATTCGCCATTGCTGCTCGTCGAATGGCAGGATGGCCTGCTGGCAATTCTGGTTGATGAAATACACGGAATAAAACATGTTGAGGGTGAGGCCGACGCAGCAGGTCTGCTCCGCGTTGAAGACGAACTTGTGTCGCTGCTCAAGGTGGACCAATTGCCCACCAGCAGTATGCTGCCGTTGCTTGTAAAATCTACCGTATAATGCCTGCCAGAAGGTGGCAGGCGCGAGGTGTGCCATGAAAGATCGCGTTCTTATCGTCGCCAAAGATGAATCGTTCAAAACTCGACTGATTGAAATGCTAGAGGCCACTGGCGATTACCTCGCGGTGGGGACAACCACGTTCGAGGAAGCGCTCAGCGAGATACTCCTTGCCGAATTCTCGCTGGTCGTCACCGAAACGGAACTGCCCGACCTGAGCGGCATGGACCTGCTGGCGGTGGTTGGTGGACTGCGGCCCGGTACGGCAGTCATGATGATTGACGATGACCTCTCCGCCAAGTCTGCCGTTGCGGCGATCCGGCTCGGCGCGTGCGATTATCTGCACAAACCGATTAACATGCACTTCCTGCTGATGCAAATTGAGCGCCAGATCGATGTTCACAACATGGCGATGAAAAAGAAAACCGTGCAGGAAAAGCACAAGGAACCTGCACCACAGCGTGACCGTGAGAAGCAGTTGAACCCCGCGACCCGCGCTGCCGCCTTGATGCTTGGTCGTGAGCAATTCACCGTGATAAACCAGGAATTGCAACGTCTGTTAGGCCACATCAAAGCGCACTTTGTTGGTCTGGTAGACAGTGACGGCAACCTCGCGGGCGCGGCAGGGACTCTCGAAGAATATGACCTGGTGCTGCTAACGCGCGCCCTGTCCATCGACCACGGTGCAACCCGAACGCTGGCGACGATTCTCGAAGAAAACCAGTTCCACAGCACCTATCTGGAAGGCGAACATAACGGCGTCTATATCGTCGAAATTGAAAAGCCATATCTGTTGTCGTTGGCTGTCATCTGCTCGGTAGACGTGAAAGCGGGTATGGTCTGGCTGTACAGCAAACGAACCGCCGAGACCATTACGCAGATGCTAAAATCGACGCCGCGTGCGCCACAGACCAGCCAATTGTCGCTGTAAGCGACCATGAATAATCAAGCCAGTCTATCTGAGCAGTCTTCAAA
>WNFI01034387.1_pt1 | contig 10739 bp, 10 predicted proteins | sample 5400471 | NCBI WGS metagenome assembly WNFI01 (sample SAMN13153348, study PRJNA577476) | soil metagenome | isolation source: 100 cm saprolite on Douglas fir-dominated hillslope | place: USA:California | collected 2013-09-17 | reverse complement strand
CGCGATGAACAGCGCCGGCAGACTCGACTTGGCAAACAGCGGCTGCGCGATCGGCACGTAGACCTCGGGGCTTGCGGCGGTCTCCAGCCCGTCCTCGCGGACGTTGCCCGCCACGCCCACGACCCGGCACCAGTCGCCGCCGTGCTTGCCGCCGGCGGGGCTGAAGGAAAGCCGCTTGCCGACCGCCGCCTGGCCCGGCCAGTAGCGATCCGCCATCGCCTGGTTGACGATCGCGGCGCGCGGCCGGCCGGCGACGTCTCCAGGCGAGAAGGCGCGGCCGCGCAGCAGCGGGATGCCCAGGGTGCGGAAGTCGCCGTCGCTGACGAAACGCAGCTGCTCGTCGGCATCCGCACCGCCGGGCGCGGGGGCAAGCCCTTCGATCCACACCGTGCGATCGCCGCCGACCCCGGTCAACGGCAGGCCGTTGGCGGCGCCGGCCGAGTGCACCGCGGGATGGGCGGAGAGGCCCGCCAGGAGCCGCTGGTAGAACCTCAGGCGCTCGCCGAAGCCCGGGTACTTCGAGGCCGGCAGGGCGACGCGAAAGCTCAGCACGCCGTCGGCCGCGAAGCCGGGCTGCGCCCGCTGCACACCCAGGAGGCTACGCACCAGGAGGCCCGCGCCGACCAGCAGCACCAGGGCGATGGCGAACTGCGCGATCACCAGGCCGGCGCGGACGCGTTGCTGTCCGCGCGGCGCGGTCACGGTGCGCGATCCGGCGAGCAGCGCGTCGCGCAGCGATCCTCCCGCTCCGCCGAGGGCCGGCCACAGGCCGAAGAGCGCCACGGTGAGCAGCGACAGGCCGGCGGTGAACGCGACGACCGGCCAGCCGATGCGGACGTCCTGGAGGCGGGGCACGAGGCCGGCTGCCCGGCGGGCGGTGCCCCGTGTCAGCAACAGGTTCGCGGTGTTCGCGCAGGCCACCAGCAGCACCAGGGTCACCGCCGCGAACAGCAGCCACAAGGTCCGCGGCGCGCTGCCGACGACCTCCTGCTGCAGAGGCACCAGCGCCGCCCCGAAGCCGTAGGGATAGGTCCCGGGGTGACCTCGGCCGATGCGCCCGGCCAGGTCGTCCATCCGCGCCTGCGCCTGGGCCAGGCTCACCCCGGCCGCCAGCCGGGCGACCAACCGCAGGTAGTGCGAGCCGCGGTTGTCCTCGGTCAGCAGGTCGGAGGTGACGACGAGCGGCGTCCACAGCTGCGTCTCCGGACCGGGGAACGCGAAACCGGGCGGCATCACGCCCACCACCGTGTAGCTCTTCCCGTCGAGCGTCACCGCTTTGCCGAGAACCGCCGGGTCGGCGGCGAAGCGGCTCTGCCAGATGGCGTGCGACAGCACGACCACGCGATTGAAGCCGTCGCGCTCCTCCGCCGGTAGCAGGCCGCGCCCCGCGGCGGGCGCTACGCCGAGCAGCGCCAGCAGGTTCGACGACACCGCCGCGGCGGTGACCTGCTCGGGCTCGGCCCGGCCGGTGAGCGTCATCCCCCGGGCCTCGAACGCCGCCACCGCGAGCAGGGAGCGCGCGCCTTCGCGGTAGTCGGCGAGCTCCGGCGCCGAGGCCAGGACCTTCTCGAAGCCCGGCGCCCGCAGGCTCGCCCAGATCATCACCAGGCGGGCCGGATCGCGATAGGGCAAGGCGCGTAGCAGGACGCCGTCGACCACCGAGAAGATCGCGGTGTTGGCGCCGATCCCGAGCGCCAGCGACAGGACCGTCACCGTCGCGAAGCTCGGATTCTTGCGCAGCGCGCGGGCCGCGAAACGCGCGTCCTGCCAGAAGGTCTCGAGCGCCGGGATGCCGCGCTGCTCCCGCATGCGCTGCTTCGTCGGCTCGACGCCGCCGAGGCGGATCAGCGCGTGGCGGCGCGCCTCCCGCGGGCTCATGCCGGAACGGATGCATTCGGCGACGTGCATCTCGAGGTGGCTCTCGAGCTCCTCCTGGAGCTCGTGCTCGCGCCGCTCGCGACCGAAGAGCCCGGCCACCCGCAGCAGCGCCGCGCGCAGGCGCGCGAACGCGGTCACGACTCCTCCCGCGGTGTCAGGAACTGCGCCAGGATGCCGGTGACGCGCTCCCACTCCGCGGTTTCCTTCTCGACCTGCCGCCTGCCGGCCCGCGTCAGGCGGTAGAACTTGGCGCGCCGGTTGTTCTCCGAAACGCCCCACCTGGCGGCGATCCATCCCTCTTGCTCGAGCTTGATCAAGGCCGGGTAGAGGGTGCCGTAGTTCACCGCCAGCCGGTCGCCGCTGACCTGCTCGATCCTCCGGGCGATGCCGTAACCATGCAGCGGCCCCATGGTCTCGAGAGTCTTGAGCACCATCAGCGACAGCGTTCCCTGCGAGATGCCGGTCTTGTCGGTCATCTGACTCCTATGGGTACCCCATATGAATTGGATCACGACTCCTATGGGAATGCAATAGGGATTACGCAGGCCGCCGCGAGAAGTTGCTATGATCTCCGCGGGCCGGGCCGGGCCGGGCCGGGCCGGGGCGGCGCGGGGCGGGCGCCGGCGTGGGCGCTGGCGCGGCGAGGGGTGCGCAACTTCCAGGCCCGCAACCTGCTGCGCGACGACCTCGAGGTCGGCGACGGCGTCCTCTTCTACGCCTCGAACGCCGAGCCTTCGGGGGTCTCCGGCATCGCCGAGGTGGTGAAGGCGGGCTATCCGGACCCCTTCGCCTTCCAGCGCGGCCACAAGTACTACGACCCGAAGAGCGACCCGGCGAACCCGACCTGGTACGCGGTGGACATCCGCTTCGTCGAGAAGCTCCCGCGCCTCGTGTCGCTCGCGGAGCTCAAGGAGACCGCCGGCCTGGAAGACATGATGGTGACGAAGAAGGGCTCCCGGCTGTCCGTGCAGCCGGCCACGGCGCGCGAGTTCCAGATCGTGCGCCGCCTCGGCCGCGCCGCCGTCGCCCCGGACGCCGGTACCGTCCGGGGAGGGAAAGCGCGGCGCTCGTGAGCGGCGACGGCTACTGGAACGTCCCGATCGAGGTGCAGTGCCCCTATTGCGGCGAGCGCGTCGAGATCGCGGTCGAGCCCGACGTCTGGGGCGCCCTCGTCCAGGACTGCGAGGTGTGCTGCAATCCCTGGCAGCTCACCATCACCCGCGACCGCGACGGCGATCCGGACGTCAAGGTCGAGCGGCTGGAGTAGGCGCCGGCGCGCGCGGGGCAGGCTGGCGCATGCCGCGGGCCAGGCGACCGGACGACGACGAGCAGCTGGGGCTGTTCGAGGAGAGCCCCGACGAGGCCCCCGCCTCCGCCTCCTCTGCCAGCGTCCCTGCCCCGCCGGCCGCCGCGCCCGCGCCGGCGGTGGGCGCCGCGCCGCCCGCGGCGGAGGTCGCCGAGCTGGCGGGCCGCCTGCCCCCCGGGCTGTTCCTCGGCGGCTCCACCTGGTCGTTCCCGGGCTGGGCCGGGCTGGTCTACGACCGCGCCTATCCGGCGGCTCGCCTGGCGCGCGGCGGTCTCGCCGCTTACGCGCGCCATCCCCTGCTGCGCGCGGTCGGCATCGACCGCACCCACTACCGCCCCCTCCCGGCCGGCGAGCTGGCCCGCTATGCCGCCGCGGTGCCGCCGGACTTCCTGTTCCTGGTCAAGGCGCACGAGGTCTGCACGCTGGCGCGCTTCCCCGATCACGCGCGCTACGGCGCCGAGCGCGGGCGCCGCAATCCGCGCTTCCTCGACGCCGCCTACGCCGCCGCCGAGGTGGTGGCCCCGTACGTCGAAGGACTGGGCGGCAAGGGCGGCGCGCTGCTGTTCCAGTTCGCTCCCCAGGAGCTCGGCCCGCCGCGGCGCTTCGCGGCGCGCCTGCACGCCTTCCTGGAGACCCTGCCGCGCGGGCCGCGCTACGCGGTCGAGCTGCGCAACCGCGAGCTGCTGACCGCCGACTACGCCGCCGCCCTGGCCGCGGCCGGCGCTTGCCACTGCCTCAACGTCCATCCCCGGATGCCCGACGTGCGCGTCCAGGCCCAGCTCGCGGGCGTCGGCCATTCGCCGACGACGGCGGCGACACCGACGACGCTGGCGCCGCCGGCAACGCCGATGACGGTCGGCCGCTGGCTGCTGGGGGCCGGCGCCGAGTACGAGGCCGCCTCCAGGCGATTCGCGCCGTTCAACCGCCTCGCCGCTCCCGATCCCGGCGCGCGCCGCGCGCTCGCCGAGCTGGCCCGCGAGGCGGACGCTGGGCGGCCCTTCCTGCTCACGGTCAACAACAACGCCGAGGGTTGCGCGCCGCTGTCGATCCTGGCCCTCGCCCGGGAGCTGGCCGCGCGCGGGTGATCGCACCGCGATCGGATGGCGTACTTGCGCGAAGAATGGGCTAAAATAGAGGTCATACCGCTGTCGACGACGAGGTCCCACACGTGCCGGTGGAGATCGATCCCATCGCGGCCTGGCGCCGCGCCCAACAGGACGGCGCCCCCGAGCCGCCCGAGCCGCCGCTCTCGCGCGGGCGCCTGGCCGCCCTGCTCGCGCTCTGCGTGGCGCTGCCGGCGGCGGCGGCGGCGCTCGCCGCCGGCGGCGCCCGCTACCCGGTGCTGGTGGCGGCCTCGGGCCTGGCGCTCGCCGCGGCCGCCGGGGCGGCGCTCGCCCTCGCCGGCTCGGTGCGCGGGCAGCGGCAGGCGGCGGCGGCGCTGGCCGAAAGCCGGCGGCGCTACCGCCGGTTCTTCGAGAGCACGCCGGCCGGGATCTACCGCGCCTCGGCGGACGGCCGGTTCCTCGAGTGCAACGCGGCGCTCGTGCGGCTGCTCCGCTACGATTCGGTCGAGGACCTGCTGGGCGCCGATGCCGCCAGCCTGTACTTCGACCCGGCCGAGCGGCGGCGCTTCGTCGACCGCCTGAGGAGCGCCGGGCGGCTCGACGAGGCGGAGCTCCGCCTGCGGCGCAAGGACGGCAGCCCGGTGTGGATCCTCGAGAACGTGACCTGGCGCGAGGGGCGGGACGGGGAGCCGGACTCGATCGAGGGCGCCATGATCGACATCACCGGCCGCAAGGCGGCGGAGAGCGGCATCGCCTACCAGGCCTACCACGACGGCCTCACCGGCCTGCCCAACCGGGCGCTCTTCCTCGATCGGCTGGCGCAGGCGCTCGCCAAGGCGCGCCGCCTGGACACCGGCGTGGCGGTCCTCTTGCTCGACGTGGACCGCTTCAAGGCGGTCAACGACGTGCACGGCCACGATCTCGGCGACCGGCTGCTGCGCACCGCCGCGGAGAGGCTGCACGCCATGGTGCGCCAGGGCGACACGGTCGCCCGCTTCGGCGGCGACCAGTTCACCGTGCTGCTGCAGTACGACGCCGGCGCCGACGACGCCGCCAAGGTCGCGCAGAACCTGCTCGAGCGCCTCGCGGTGCCCTTCCACCTCGACGAGCGGCCGCTGCGCGTCACCGCCAGCGCCGGCATCAGCCTGTACCCCGCCGACGGCGGCGACGCCGAGTCCTTGCTGCGCAGCGCCGACCTGGCTCTCCGCCGCGCCAAGGAGCTCGGCGGCAACTGCTACGAGCTGTGCACCGCGGCGATGAACGCCCGCGCCGTGGCGCGGCTGGCGCTCGACGCCGACCTGCGCCGGGCGCTCGAGCGGCAGGAGCTGGAGCTCGTCTACCAGCCGGTGGTGAGCTTCGCCACCGGCTCGATCGTGGCGATGGAGGCGCTGCTACGCTGGCGCCACCCGCAGCGGGGCCTGGTGCCTCCCGCGCAGTTCATCCCGCTCGCCGAAGAGCTGCGGCTGGTGATCCCGATCGGCGAGTGGGTGCTGGCCACCGCCTGCCGCCAGGCCAGGGCGTGGCAGCAGGGCGCCCTGCCGGGCATCCGCATCGCGGTCAACCTGTCGGCGCTGCATTTCCAGAACGCCGGCCTGCCGGACAGCCTGGCGGCCCTGCTGCGCGAGGTCGGCCTCGATCCGGGGTCCCTGGACCTCGAGATCACCGAGAGCGCGGCCATGCAGAACGTCGAGCAGACGGTGAAAACCCTGGCGGCGCTGCGCGGTCTCGGCGTGCGCATCTCGATCGACGACTTCGGCACCGGCCAGACGTCCCTCGCCTATCTCCAGCGCCTGCCGATCGACTGCCTCAAGATCGACCGCGACTTCGTGCGCGACATCGCCACCGGCCGTCCCGCCGAGTCCATCGTCACGGCGATCGTCGAGCTGGCGCACGGCCTCGGTTTGACGGTGATCGCCGAGGGCGTCGAAACCGAGCAGCAGCTCGCCTTCCTCAGGCTGCGCGGCTGCGACGAGTACCAGGGATACCTGACCAGCAAGCCTCTCCCGGCCGCCGAGATCGAGCACCAGTTCAAGGGATGCTCCGTGCCAGTCCCGCCCGCCCTGCCGGCGAGCTGAGAGGAGCCAAAACAGCGGCGGCGGCGGACGGAGCGGCGCCGGCGATGCCGTTGGCTCTCGTGTTAACGTTCGTCCTCAGGCCGGCGGCGCCGGGGTCGGCTCGCCCCTTGGCGAGACCGACATCACCCTGAGGCGGTTGCCGGACCTGCTCGGACGACCTTCGCGAGGGAGCCCTGGATGGGTGAGCGCGTCACGCACATCGGCTTGGTGGGTTTCGGCAGGGTGGGGAGGTACCTCTTCCGCCTGCTCTACGACAGCCAGGACGTGCGGCTGGAGGCGGTGAGCGACCGGTCCGACCTGGCCGCGCTCGCCTACCTGCTGCGCTACGACACCCTGCTCGGACGCTTCCCGGCGCCGGTCGCCGTCGAGGGCGACACCCTGCGGGTCGCGGGACGTCCGGTCCGCGTGCTGCCGGCGAAGGAGCCGGGCGACATCCCGTGGGGCGAGCTGGGGATCGACACGGTGATCGAGGCGGCGGCCCAGGGGCGCACCCGCGCCCAGCTGGAGCGCCACCTGGCGGCCGGCGCCCGGCGCGTCTTCCTCTGCTCGCCGTCGGCCGAGGCGACGCCCGAGCCGCGCGGGCCATCCCCCGAACCGTCCCCCGAACCCGTCGACTTCACCGTGGTCATGGGGGTCAACGACGGCGGCCTGCGCCGCGAGCACCGGATCGTCTCCAACGCCTCGCCCGCCGCTCACGCGGTGGCGCCGATCGCCGAGATCCTGCACGGCGCCTTCGGCATCCGGCGGGCCTTCCTGACCACCATCGACGCCTACTCCGACGACCAGGGGCTGGCCGACGCGCCGGCGCCGGAAGCGCGCCGCGGCCGCGCCGCCGCCGAGAACATCATCCCGCTGCACACCGCCGCCGCCGCGACGCTGGCCGGCCTGCTGCCGGAGCTGCGCGACCGGTTGACGGCGCTGGCGATGACCGTGCCGGTCGCCAACGGCTCGGCGGCCGACCTGGTCTGCTGGCACGACCGCCCGGTGACCGTCGAGGAGGTGAACCGCGCGGTGCGCGCCGCCGCCGCGTCGCCGCGCCTGGCCGGCATCCTCGACTACGCGGACGATCCGATCGTCTCCTCCGACATCCTACAAGGCGAGGCATCGGGCACTTTCGACAGCCTGGCGACCATGGTGCTGGCGGGCAACGTCTCGAAGACCCTCACCTGGTTCGACAACGGCCGCGGCTACGCCCGGCGCCTGGTCGACCTCATCCGGCGCTTCCAGGAGATCGATGCCCAGGCGGCGCCGGACCGCACGGAGGCCGCGCCATGAGCACCGGACCCCTCAGGATCGGCATCAACGGCTTCGGCCGCATCGGCCGTAGCGTGTTTCGCATCCTCTCCGGCCGTCCGGACCTCGAGGTGGCGGCGATCAACGACCTCTTCGAGATCCCGCAGCTGGCCTACCTGCTGGAGCACGACACCATCATGGGCGGCTTCGACCAGCCGGTGAGCTTCGACCACCAGACGCTCCACGTGGGCGGCAGAGCGATCGCGATGACCGCCGAGCGCGATCCGGCGGCGATCCCCTGGGGCCGGCTCGGGGTGGACGTGGTGATCGAGTCGACGGGGGTGTTCACCAGCCGGGAGCAGATCGCCAAGCACCTCGCCGCGGGCGCCAGGAAGGTGGTGCTGACGGTGCCGGCCAAGGACGAGATCGACGCCACCGTGGTCATGGGCGTCAACGACGACGTCCTGCGCCCCGAGCACCGGCTGGTGTCGTGCGCCTCCTGCACCACCAACTGCCTGGCGCCGCTGGCCAAGATCCTCGACGAGAGCTTCGGCATCGAGGAGGGCTTCATGACCACCGTGCACGCCTATACCAACGACCAGCGCCTGGCGGACATGCCGCACAAGGACCTCCGCCGCAGCCGCGCCGCCGCCGAGAACATGATCCCGACCACCACCGGCGCGGCGCGCACCGTGGGCAAGGTGATGCCGCATCTGAACAAGCGGCTCGACGGCATGTCGATGCGGGTGCCGGTGCCCGACGGCTCGATCGTCGATTTCAAGGTGCGGCTGCGCCGCCGGCCCGACACGGCGGCGGTGAACGCGGCGGTGCGCGAGGCGGCGGCCGGACCGCTGGCCAGGATCGTCGAGTACAGCGAGGTGCCGCTGGTCTCGTCCGACATCGTCGGCAACCCGCACTCGTCGATCTTCGACGCGCTGTCGACCGCGGCGCGCGGCGACGGCTTCGCCCAGGTCGTCTCCTGGTACGACAACGAGTGGGGCTACTCGAACCGGGTGGTGGACCTCATCGAACGGCTGGGCGCGATCGGTTGAGGGCCGGTGCCCGGGGGCCGCCCGCCGGCCCCGGGATCTCCACCTGCGGCAGCATGGCGAAACGCATCGGCATCCTTACCGGCGGCGGCGACGTGCCCGGCCTCAACATGGCGATCAAGGGCTTCGTCGGCCGCATGGAAGAGGCGGGCAGCGAGGTCATCGGCCTGCGGCGGGGCTGGGCCGCGCTGCTCAACATCGTGCCTGCGGCGGGCGCCGACAACTCGGAATGGGTGGTGCCGTTGACCCGCGCCAGCACGCGCACCATCGACCGCAGCGGCGGCACGGTGCTGCACACCTCGCGCATCAACCCGGCGATGATGAAGCTCGACAGCGTCCCGGAGCGGCTGCGCGGGCGGGTGAGCGGCGCCGGCGGCGGCGCTCACTCCCCTGAGGTCGCGATCGACGGGCGCCTCGACCTCACCGCTGACGCCCTGGAAGACGATGGACAACGACGTCTTCGGCACCGAGTACTGCATCGGCTTCTCGACCGCGGTCACCCGGTCGGTGAATTTCATCCACGACCTGCGCACCGCCGCCGGCTCGCACGAGCGCTTCCTGGTGGTCGAGCTGTTCGGGCGCTACTCGGGCGAGACCTGCCTGCTCGCCTCGTACCTGGCCGGCACCGACCGGGCGCTGATCGCCGAGGTGCCGTTCGAGCCGCGGCGGGTGGTCGAGCTGCTCGCCGAGGACAAGCGCGCCAACCCGAGCAACTACGCGGTGGTCGCCATCTCCGAGGGCGCCTACCCGGTGGGCGGGGAGCCGGTCGAGAGCGGCGACCCGGACGTCATGGGCAACCGCGAGCTGGGCGGCATCGGGCGCACGCTGCGTCACGAGCTGCAGGTGACGACCGGCGACCGGGTGATCTACCAGCGCCTCGGTTACCTGATGCGCTCCGGTCCGCCCGACGCGCTCGACCGCCTGGTGGCCAGCAACTTCGCGAGCCTCGCCGCCGACCTGGTGCTGGACGGCGAGACCGGCCGGATGGTGGCGATCGCCGGCGGGCGCTACGCCACGGTGCCCATCGGCACCATCCGCGCCGGCACCAAGCAGGTGGACGTCGAGCGCTTCTACGACCGCGCCAGCTACCGGCCGAAGATCGTCGGCGTCCTCGACCTGCCGATGTTCCTGCACTGACTAAACAACCGGAAAAATCAGGCTTTCCAGTTCTTTAGAGATGGCGTCCTACTCCAGCTCCAGGTCGTAGGTGAATCCCAGGTCGAGCATGGCCCTCCGACGCAGCCGGCAGCGGCGGCCCAGAAAGCGCGAGGCGCACCAGCCCTCGGCATCGGCCGCCGCCAGGACGTAGCCGTCGGGTCCGAGGTTGAAGATCGCGAGCTCGACGGGCATCGGGCCGGTCTTCCGGGCATCGACCAGCCAGAGCTCGGGGACGCCGGCGCGGGCATAGAGGGGCGGCAGACGCTGCCGATCCTTGCGGACGGAGCTGTCGCTGATCACCTCGACGACGAGGTCGGGGGCGCCCTCGAGCTCGATGTAGGACTGGGGGGACTGGGGTTTGCCGCGCGCCGCCGGCACCCCGCGGACGCGGCCGCTTTGCAGCGAGTCCCAGAGCACCGCCACCACGTCGGGCTCGACGGAGAGGAGCGCTTCCACCGACACGATTCGCGTGCAGTCCACGAATACCGCGCCGCGCCCCGTACCCGCCACCTGCTCTTGAAGCCCGGCGGCGACCGCCGTCTTCACCGTGCCGTGCAGGAACAGGTTCTCAGGGGTCAGGTCGATCTCCAGCTCGCCGTCCAGGAAGTCGATACGGCCGCGTTCGGGAAAAGAGTCGCTCCATGTCCAGAGGCGAAACCCTTCCAGGGTGTGGGCTCCCGGCGGGACGTGAACCCTCTCGTCTACCTCTGTTGACGGATTCCGGCTCATCGGCTGTACTTTCCTTCCCGGGGCCCGTTTGCCGCGCATCGGCTCGTCTGCCATTAGTCCAGCTCCAGCTCGTAGACGAACCGTTCGCGGCCGGCGGTCCGGCGCCGCAGGCGGCAGCGGCGGCCCAGGAAAGGCGAGGCGGACCAGCCTTCGGGGTCGGAGGGCACCCGGACGTATCCGGTGGGACCGAGGAGGTGGATCTCCAACTCCACGACCTTGTCACGGGCATCCGCCAGCCAGAGCTCCG
>WNFI01187614.1_pt1 | contig 10740 bp, 9 predicted proteins | sample 5400471 | NCBI WGS metagenome assembly WNFI01 (sample SAMN13153348, study PRJNA577476) | soil metagenome | isolation source: 100 cm saprolite on Douglas fir-dominated hillslope | place: USA:California | collected 2013-09-17 | reverse complement strand
GTGAACGAGTAGAGGATCAGGAACAGCAGCACCGGATCTCGCGCAAGACTCAACAATTCCTTGATGCCGAGTTGAATGATGTGGCGAAGATTCTGCATCACTAATTTTCCTGCTTCTTGAGCAGAAGCACGGATAGGGAAAAATAGACGAGCGCTATGGCTCCGAGCGCGGCGACATTGGTCCACAGCGAGGCGAATCCGAGCGCTTTCGTAAAAGTACCCACGCTGATTGCCTGGAAGTAGGTACTTGGAAATATCTTTGCGCCTATCCAGGCGCCGCCCGAGAGCGAAGACACGGGCACGAACATTCCCGAGAATTGCACGGCAGGCAGAATGGTAATGATGGCAGCGGCGAATATCGCAGCCGTTTGCGTGCTCGCGAACACCGAAATGAGCAGACCGAACCCGGTGCTCGCCATGACATAGACGAGCCCGCCGATCACCAGCGTGACCCAGCTGCCCTTCAGCGGTACTTGGAACAGGACAACAGCAAGTATCACGAGAGTCGCGAATTGAATGAGCGCGACGCCGAGATATGGAAGCTGCTTACCGAATAGAAACTCGAGCCGAGTCGCCGGTGCGGCGTAGAAGTTGGCAATGGAACCCAACTCTTTCTCCCGAACCACGCTCAAGGCCGTCAGCATGCTCGGAATCAAAATGAGCAGGAGCATGAGGTCTCAGCGCGGAAGGGCACTGCGGCATCGATGAATGCGTTGACCTCCGGCTGACGCCCGCGCTGCAGGTCCTTCTCGAATCCCGGGGGAATCTCCATTGCAATACGCAGCTCTCCGTTGCGGAGGCGGCGGTCGAGCTCATCGTAGCCGGATATGGGCACTTGCTCGTCGAAGTAGTAGGAGCCCCGGAAGCTGTCGATATACAAACGGCTGGCGGCAGTGCCATCGGAATCCAGCACTGCAAATGGCAAATGGTCCACGTCGAGGGAAATGCCGTAACCGAATACGATCATCAACAGAATGGGCCCGAACACCGAGAACGCGAGCCGTACTCGGTCATGCTGCAGCTCGACTGCCTCGCGGCGCGCGAATGCCCAAATGCGGCCGATGCTGAACTTGCTGGATGTCTCCTCGGCGCGGCTCGGCGAACCCGCCGCCTGCGCCTCAGCAGCCTGCGCAGGCTCACTCGCCAGAGGTTCAGCCGCCTGCGAGGCCGCGGCCGCCGGTGCAGCCCCCGAAGTAGCCGTCTTGCCGCCGGCCTCTTCGAGATACCCGATGAACGCCGCTTCGAGATTCTTCGCCTTGCGCTCGGCAACCAATTGCGCCGGCGGTCCCTGCGCAAGTACCTTGCCGGCGTGCATCATCGACATGCGGTCGCAGCGTTCCGCCTCGTTCATGAAGTGCGTGGAAAGAAAGATCGTGACGCCGTTCACGCGCGACAAGCGAATGAGCAATTCCCAGAACCCATCGCGGGCGACCGGATCGACGCCCGATGTCGGCTCATCGAGAATGAGCATCTCCGGTTCGTGTATGACTGCCACCGCCAGCGAGAGCCGTTGCCGAATTCCGAGCGGCAGGCTTTCTGTCAACGTGTCGGCGACCGACTCCAAGCCGAAACTGTTCAGTAGGTCGTCGACGCGCTTGCGCCCCGCTTCATCGGGTAGATCGAAGAGCCGTGCGTGCAGCATCATGTTCTGCCGAACCGTGAGTTCGGTATATAGCGAGAAAGCCTGCGTCATGAAACCGACGCGTCGGCGCGATTCCACATCGCCGCCTTTGACCGCCTTGCCGAACAGCAAAGCTGTTCCTTCGGTGGGCGGCAGCAGGCCGGTCAACATCTTCATCGTGGTTGTCTTGCCGCAGCCATTGGAGCCGAGAAATCCAAAAATCTCGCCGCGCTCGATGCGAAAACTCACGTGATCGACCGCGGTGAAGGCGCCGAACCGCTGCGTCAAACCCTCGGCTTCGATCGCTGGAGTGCCGCCGCTCGACTTCCAAGGCAGGATCACAGGTTCCTTGTGCCCGCGGCGCACCTCCTCCGGCAAAAGTTTGATGAACGTGCGTTCGAGCGTCGTCTCATTCGAATTGCGCTTGAGCTCCTCCGTAGATCCCGTCGCCAGAACCTTGCCGGCGTTCATCGCCACGAGCCAGTCGAAACCCTCGGCTTCATCCATATACGCAGTCGCGACCAATACGCTCATCTGTGGCCGTCGGATGCGGATTCGCGCGATGAGTTCCCAGAATTGCCGGCGCGCAAGCGGATCGACCCCGGTCGTGGGCTCATCGAGTATGAGAAGGTCCGGGTCGTGAATCAGCGAGCAGCACAAACCGAGCTTTTGTTTCATTCCGCCGGAGAGCTTTCCCGCGGGGCGGTCTCGGAACGAGATTAGATCAGTGCTTGCCAGAAGATCGCTGATCCGAGATTCGCGCTCCTCGCGCGATTGCCCGAAGAGGCGGCCAAAAAAATCAACGTTTTCGAAGATCGAGAGCGTCGGATATAGATTCTTGCCGAGGCCCTGGGGCAGATACGCCACGCGAGAAGAAACCGCCGTACGAAAACGTGCATCCGAGATGTTTCCACCGAGCACCTGTACATGCCCGCTCTGAAGCCGTCTGACGCCGGCGATGATGCCGAGCAGGGTGGATTTCCCGACGCCGTCGGGTCCGATCAGGCCGATCATCTTGCGTCCCGGAATGTCCAAGTTGATGGCGTCGAGCGCAATGGCCTTTCCGTACCGTTGACTCACGTCCTTGACGCTGACAACCGGGTCGCTGCTGATGCTCTGCATTACCGTGTGCCGGTGGGGCCTGTCGCGTTGCCGGTGGATCCCGTGCTGTTCCAGGGTATCTGGGGGTTCGGATTTACCTGAAGCATCGGCGGCCAAGCGGCATTGTTGTCGAAGCGCACGTAGCCCATGCCCGGAATCCCGACCTTCACCAGAGCCTCGTATTGGCGCAGCCGCTCCTTGTCGATCTGCAGCTTCACGCGAAACGAAAGGTTATGGCGTTCCTCAGCGGTTTCCACTGTTTTGGGCGTGAACTGTGCGCTGGGCGAGACAAAGGAGACCACCGCTCTAATGGGATATTCTGGAATGGCATCAAGCACGATCCGAGCTTCCGAACCCAAGCCCACCTTGCCTGAGACGTTCGCGGGCAGGAAGACGTACATATAGACGTCGCTGAGATCCGTCGTCGATAGTACCTTGCCGCCGGCAGGGAGAACTTCTCCGGGTTCAGCCATTCGCGTTTGAATTCTTGCCCTTATGGGGGTCCTCAGGGTGTTGTCTTTTATTTCCGCCGCGATCTGCTCGGATTCCGCCGTGGCAGCATCAATGGAGGACCGCGTTCTCACTGCCTGCGCCTTGGCGCCAACCAAGGCGGCTCGAGCCGCTTCGGCGCGGGCAAGATCGATATCCCGCTCCTGCTCGCTAACGGCACCACGGCCGACCAGCTCTTTTGAGCGCTTGTATTGTTTGTCAGCGTATTCAAATTCTGTCTGCTTGACGTTCACCTCGGCGAGTGCGGTGTTGCGATTGTCTTGAGCCTCGCGAATCTTGGCGTTGGCCGCGCGCAATTGCGCCTCGAGAGGCTCGGTGTCCATTGTCGCGACCACCTGGTCCGCGTTGACCGTGTCGCCTTCGTTGGCGAGCACTTCTTTTATACGCCCCGAATACTTGGTCGAGATGTCGACTTGTTTCGCTTCGAGCCTGCCGTTGCCTCCGGCAAATCCCGGCGGCAGCGCGGGTTTGGACAGTACCCACCATGCGACGGCGCCACCGCCGACGGCTGCAATTGCAAGGGAGACGAGGATAATTTTTTTGGGCATGGGTGTGGGCATGGGTATTTACCCCGCGAATTTCGACGGCAGAGCCGGGTCAATCTGCCCGGATTTCGTTGCGATCACGTTGCGTTCCTCGCTTCAAGTCGGTGAGAAGATCGACGACCTGGGGCAAGCAGAGTCTGCCGGCGGGTCGTACACACCGCTGCACGCCAGTTCCATTCACCATCCGGCAAGACATGCCGGACGGCGGGTGCTCGAGCGTTAGTTGTTCGAGAGAGGCGGCAGCACAGTCCAGTGATCATGTTGCGAGCCCGGCAACTCGAAGGCTTCCAGGCGTTTCTCGGATACCCAGATGGTGATCTTCTCGCCGACCTGCAGATCGTGGAAGACTTTTTCCTTTCCGTTCGCGATGACGTGTTGGGTCGGTGACGGTTTGAAGCTGAATGTCGTCACTGTGTCGCCCGCCACGTTCAGTATTTGAACGGTCATAGGGCCGAACTTCAACTCGCTGCACGACACCTGGGGAAGCTCATCGGGATCGACAACTGCGTGCGCAATACCAATCATTAGCGCGAGCGCCGAGAGAAGCAGCACGTGGATCTTGTTCATCTGGAAATCCTCCTAATTAGCATTTGTCCTTGTCTCGCGATCACAGAGACGCCCCTTGCCGCGATACGATTTATGTGGGGCCGCCGGTGCCGCTGAAGACTGAACACTCGTGCACTAGCCACTCAGACGCCATCGGATCGGCCGTTACTTCGATATCGACTTCTTGAACATGCGATCAATCTTTTCGTTAATCTGCGCGATTGCCCCCGAATTCTGCTGGGCCGCTGCCAGGGCTTGATTCGCGGTGCTCTGCGCGCCCGCAGCGGCAGATCCGGCACTGTGCGCCGCGCTCATCGCGGCGTTGGCGTCGCTTTGCGCTTTCGCAGTGTCATTTTGGAGCCTGCTCACCTGCGATTTGAGCTCGTCAATCTGAGCTTGGATCGGTTTCAAGTCAGTACACCCCGCGAAAGCAATGATGCAGACCGCGGCGGCAGACGTTTTTAGTATCGTGGAACGTGTCATGCATAAACTCCTAGAGTAAACGCGCCGGCCCCGACGTCGAACGTTTTGGATCTCGATCTTGAGATGTCGAAGAAGACGCACTGGTGGTCCTTACCTACGCTGATTGCAACCAAGGCGTTCATGGGGGGCAGCGATCAAAATCTATAGTTGATCCCCACCCGGAAAAGGCTTGCCGTGACGCTGTTATGAATGTTGTCCAGCTCCAAATTGCCGAACCTTGCACACGTTGTTGCGGAGCCGGTCCTGAGGCGTCTGTGAAAGAAGCGGCAAAGTGCCGCGAGCCGCTGGTGAAAACGCCTCCCAACCGAACGTAAGGCAGCCACTGGTCGAACGCGTAGCCAACCCTGGGGCCGAGGATGAGAAAGCCGTCCGGTTCGCCTTTGCCAGAAAAGGTATAGGTGCCGTTAGGGGGCGGTGTCGCGCCGTTGTAGTCGTACGAGAAATGGCGGTCCTTGGCGCCATAAAATTCGTAATCAAGGCCGAAGCCCCAGACCCAGAGGTCGTATTGGAAGTTGTAGCCTATCTGGATGCCGCCGATGAATGTGCCTTCGCTGGGACAATCGCGGTGATAAAAGGCATTGGCGAGTCCGGGAGTAGATGTCACGAGGTTTCCCGGTTCCCACGTACTGCAGGTGGTATTCCAACCTCCGCCGATGTTTCCGCCGATATAGAAGCCCTCCCAATGGGTGCCCGATGTGGCGATGACATCATCTTGCGCCTGCGCAGTGCCTCCGAAGGCAAGCGCAAGCAGAACCGCTGTGATCTTGAATAGTTTCATGGCTGACTTCCTTGCAAAAAGATTTGTAGAGGGCGCCGTGCTTCCTTCACCGCGACTAGGCCAGGCATTCGTCACCGCGACCAGGCCAGGCATCCGTCGGAGCGATGATTGTCATGAGTGAAATGATCCCGGCATATAGTTAGTTGATGAGCTATCTCGCTTTGCGTTCGCGTGATGCATCGTGCCTACGGAAGCAACACCGGACAATTGGACAAACAGGCAGGGGGCTCTGCCCAGAGGGGCAGGGATTTGAACTCCGCAGAACTCGCCGCGGAAGATCAGGGCGGTTTTATTGTTCCGGCAGGTTGCGCAGTTGCTCGGCTAACGCGCCGAGCTCAGCCGAAGAGCGCACGCCAAGCTTTAAAAACATCTGCGCGCGGTACACCTTGACCGTGCGCTCTGCCAGCCCAATTTCGTGGGCGATCACCTTGTTGGCCTTGCCTTCGATGACGCGAATGAAAACGTCCCACTCGCGCGAAGTAAGATGGCCGAAACGCGAATGTAGTTCGTGCGAGTGACCGCGTGCTCTTCGTGAGATCAAGTCATTTGCAAGTGCACGGGAGATCGCTCCCAACAGCGTCTCACGTTCGACAGGTTTCTGCAGAAAATCGACGGCGCCTGCTTTCATTGCGCGCACACTTATAAGCACATCGGCATGGCCCGATATAAATACGACCGGTAAATCGATCATATGAGTACGCAGCGCCTCTTGTAGATCGAGGCCGGAAGGGCCGGGCATCTGCACGTCCAAGAGCACACAGCCGGGCCCGGTGGGTGGATGCAACAGGAACTCGCCGGTCGAGGAGTATCCGCGCACCGCGTAGCCCTCAATCGTCAGCAAGCGCAGAAGCGCCTCGCGAAACGCGTCGTCGTCGTCGACGATGTGAATCGTTGGTAGGGTGTTCACGACGTGTCGGCAGTGCGCAGGTCTTGCATTGCTGATTCCATGGCAGGAAAAGAGGCGTGAAAGTCGGAGCCGCGGCCCGCTCGACTCTCGACCCAAATGCGACCGCCATGCGCCTCGACGATGGCACGCGCGATCGATAGCCCGAGTCCCATCCCCGCATGCTTTGTGCTGTAGAAGGAATTGAAGACCTTGTGTAATTCGCTACTGCGGATCCCTTGACCGAGGTCGGACACCGTTACCGTTGAGCGCTGTTCGGAACTCGTTACCGATATACAAATTGTGCGCCGCTCCTCGCTCACATTCGCCACTGCATCCATGGCGTTCATCATCAGATTGATCAGCACCTGCTGAATCTGAATTCGATCTCCCATCATTTGGGCGACTGAATCCTGGACAATTTCAATCCTGACCTTGCGCCGATCCGCTTCGCTGCGCAGAAGCGCGCAAACATCCGCGACAACCGCGTTGAGTTCAGTCGGACGATGCTCGACCTCATGTTTGGCCAAAAGCGTGCGCAGGCGCCGGATCACCTCGCTTGCGCGAATGTCATCACGGCGAATGTCGGCCAAAATGGGGCGCAGCGAGTTACGCAAGTTCAGATTGGAATGCAGAATAACCTCGGCCGTTTCGGCATTACTGAGGATTGCGGCCAGCGGCTGTTTGATCTCGTGTGCAATCGAGGCGGTGAGCTCCCCCGCGAGGGCGAGCCGCGACGCGTGCGTAGTTTCGATCAAATGACGCTGCAGCGTTCGTTCGGCCAAGCGGCGCCGCCAAAGCTCAATGAGCAACGCTGTGATCAGCGCGGCTTCACTGAGCATTATCGCCAATATCGCTGCAAATCGGACCGGATGTTCGCGCCAATACGGGCGCTCGGCAAAGCGAATCTCGCAGCCGGCAGGCAGGCGACTCGCGTCCAACGACCAGTGCCGAAGTGCCCTCGCGTCCACGATACAGCGACTCGGTGCTGCGAGCAGGACGCGGCTCGGTTCATTGGGCTTGCCCGCGACCGCTGCTTGCACTTGTTCCGCAACCATGCGGCCGCGCCGTGCATAAGATTCCATGGTGCCGCCCAAGATTCCCGAGCCAACATAGGTCTCGACGGTGCCGTAAACGGGTGCGCGTGATAGCCGGCCAATTTCGCTCAAGTCCTCTTGCGGCGTGTAGGGACGGCCGTCACGGTCACGAAACTGCGCCAGGTAAATAACGATAGAGTCCGTCGGCTCCGCGGCGATTCGCGCAATCAGCTCCGGCGAAGGGAGACCGGAAAGAAATTCGACCTCGGGCTCGGTAACCGTCGCCAAGCGCTTGCGCGCCAGCTGCTCGCTTCTCTTGTCGATGTCTGACGCACCGGAGACGACAAGTATGCGCCGGGCATTGGGTTGCATGCCGCGCGCCATATCGATGGTTGCGCCCACATCATTGCGTGGCGCAATTTCGATCGCGTTGGGCGGCAACTCGGTCCGATCGACGGCCTCACCCATGAATCCCTGATACACGATCCGTGCACCTGGCCACAGCCGACTCCCGTGGCGCTGATAGAATTCGAGCGCCGCGCGCGAGAACACATCGACCACGTTGATATGCAGACCCTTGTACTTCTTCGCCAGCAGCGCGAAGTTCTCGCTGTCCAGTGCATCCTCGGTGAAGAGTTGAGCATCGAGCGACTCGGAAAATAGGACGATCCGCTCCGCGCCGTGATTGGCGAGGCTCGCGGCGAGGCTCGCGCGCATAGCGCTGTCGACAGCGAGATACTCCGGGAGATAAGGATCCGCACCGTTGAGAATCAACACGTGCGCTTCGCGATCGCCGCCGTTCGCGGGTGCACTCGCGAGACACAGCGGCACGATCAAAGCAAGCAACCAGGTCGCGCCTAACATACGGCTCATCCGACTTGAGCGCACATAGTCCTCGGCGAATATAAACAGCGTCCCTTCGCAACACCGACTCTCAGGCCCCGCAGTCGGTCCCCGCGCCTTCTAATCTAGCGCTAGTTAACATAAGAATGCCATTCGCGCAAAGGGTTTGCAACGTATTGGCACCTCCCTTTCGGGCACTGAGTTGTGCCTGTTGGCGGAATTGTAAAGCTTTCATTTCACACAGACGATGCGGGGAGAACGCACGGCAAAAAAAGGACGCTGCCGATAAGGCCTGCAGATTCGATGGACGCCGGCATGGTACTCGTGATTGAGGATGACGAAAGCGTACGAAGGGCAATCCAACGGTTTCTGAACGCATCGGGCCTGTCGACTGCAACCTATGCATCCGCGGAGGCACTGCTGGCGGTAGGTCCCTCCGGCGGCGATACATGCGTGATCTCGGACCTGAAACTGCCGGGCTTGTCCGGCCTCGAGCTTCTAGGGGAGTTGCGCAGGCGTGGCTGCACGCAACCCCTTATTCTAATCACGGCGCACGATTCGACCAGTGTGCGTGCAGAGGCTGAACGTTGTGGGGTTGCAGCGTTTTTGGCGAAGCCGTTTCTTGGAGTTGCGTTGCTGGCGGCTATCGAGGCTGCAATCGCGCCGAGTCATTGATGCTAAACCCGCCGATACGCGCACTAATCCTGATGCTTGCGCTTGCGCTCGCCACCGGTTGCGCGACGCAGATCGGCGTCAGGAAAGAGAGCGTGGCGGAGGGCAACAGCTTCCGCACTCAGAGTGCCCTGACCAATGGCCGCCCGAGCCAGACATCCACGCAGTATCTGTATCGTCTCGATCTCGTCGAGCGCGCCAAGGAGGATCCGCAAGCCGCGCTCACGGAATTGCACGCGGGGCTTGGCCAGGTGGACGAGCCCGCTCGACTAATGGCGCTCGCCGAGTTGTCCTACATCTACGCGGCGCATAGCGGAGATCGCTCCTATGATCTGGCTGCGGCAGCTTACGCTTGGGCGTTCCTGTTCCCCGCTGATCGCACCAAGCGTCCGGGTCGCTACGATCTCAGGGTTGCGCTTGCGCTGGGCATCTATGGCCAGGCGATCACAAAAGGCTTGAGCGAAGGGGAGGGCGAGGCGGAAGTCCTCGACCTGTCCGCCCGGTCAGTCGACTTGCCGTTCGGTACACTGGAACTTTCGCTCGCCCCCGGCGGGTTCCACGACGGTGCAAGCAAGCTGACGGATTTTGTGGCACTCGCCGATTTCAAGGTGTATGGCCTGCGCAACCGCTACCGGCAGCCTGGTATAGGTGCGGCGGTCGTCGCGAACGCCTCCGCCACCGGCGACGTTCGAGTGGACCGATGGCTGCCTCCGCGGGGAAAGGTTCCCGTCACGCTTCTGCTGCGGTTCGACGCTCCGCGGCAAGGCATGGCCGCAGGTACTTTGCGGGCCACTATCGAGGTGCACGATGCGGTGGCCGACCCCGTAGACGAGAAGCCCGGATGTCAAAGAAGGGAAAGGTCTCTTCATGCTGCGTCCCTACACAGCGGGCCGAACGCCCATTGTTTTCGTGCATGGCACCGCCTCGAGCCCCGCCCGATGGGCCGAGATGGTGAACGAAATCCTCGGCGATCCCGAGCTGGCGCGGAAATATCAGTGCTGGTTCTTCATTTACAACACCGGTGACCCGATTCCCTACTCGGCCCTTAGGCTGCGCGAGGCACTCGAGGAGGTCGTCAAGGATGTCGATCCGGAGGAGAAGAACAGCGAACTCCGAAGAATGGTGGTGATCGGTCACAGCCAAGGCGGCCTCTTGGCAAAAATGCTCGTGGTAAACAGCGGCGACAAATTGTGGAACAACATCAGCAAAGTGCCGTTCGATCGGGCCAGCTTACGTCCCGAGACCCGGGATCTTTTGCGGCGGGCACTGTTCGTTGAGCCCCTGCCTTTCGTCAAGCGCGTCGTCTTTATTGCGACACCGCATCGAGGCAGTCTTCTCGCGAACAACTGGCTGGGGAGCATCGCGAGCCGGTTCGTCAGACTACCGGGAAACCTCCTGAGTATCGGAGCCGATCTGATCACGCTGAAGGGGGCAGATTCCCTTGGCAGGCGACTGCCGACCAGCGTCGATAATATGAAGTCCTCTAATCCGTTCCTAAAGACGTTGGCCGCGATGCCCGTCGCGTCCGGCGTCTACGTCAACTCCATCATTGCCGTCAAGGGCGACGGTCCGCCCGCTGCGGGCAATGACGGAGTCGTCGCTTACCAGAGCGCGCACATCGAGCCGGTCGAGTCAGAACTCGTTGTTAATTCGGGGCACTCGACGCAGGGCACACCGCGTACTATTGAAGAAGTCCGTCGCATTCTGCAACTGAGTCTCGAA
>WNFI01191010.1_pt1 | contig 10741 bp, 6 predicted proteins | sample 5400471 | NCBI WGS metagenome assembly WNFI01 (sample SAMN13153348, study PRJNA577476) | soil metagenome | isolation source: 100 cm saprolite on Douglas fir-dominated hillslope | place: USA:California | collected 2013-09-17 | reverse complement strand
TCTATTTTTGTTCAAACTTTCTTCATGCGTGGCTTTAATGCTATCATTCAACTATTCATGCCTAAGGACAAAGTCTTCTATTCCCTCTTCGAGGAAGTGGCAGACGGCGTGGCCAGGATGGGGGAGTTATTAAAGGAGGTAGTGAGCGAGCCTGATTATGATAAACGGGCGGCGCTGATCTCCCAGGTGGAGATACAAGAGCATATTAATGATGAGTTCACCCACCGGATCTTTACGGAGCTGGGCAGGAATTTCATTACCCCCTTCGACCGGGAGGATATTCATTACCTGGCCAGCGCCCTGGATGATATCTGTGATTATATCTACGCGGCGGCCAAAAAGATCAATTTTTATAAAGTCAATCCTAATGATCCGGGGATCCAAAAGATGGCGGAACTGATCGAACAGGGCGCTCATCATATCCGGGGGGCGGTGAGGGAGTTACGGAATATGCGGGATATGCGTACGATCACGGATGCATTGGTGAGGGTGAACAGCATTGAAAACCAGGCTGATGATGTATTCGACAAGAGCATTGAGCGTTTGTTCGAGACGGAGCCGGACGCCAAAGAAGTGATCAAGCGGCGGGATATCTACCAGGTTATGGAGATCGTTACCGACAAATGCGAAGATGCGACCAATGTCATTGAATCCATTATTATTAAATACGCGTAGGAAGGGGCACAAACAATGATATTTCTAATTCTCATTATTATACTGGCCCTTATCTTTGACTATATTAATGGATTTCATGACGCCGCCATTTCGATCGCGACCATTGTATCAACGAAAGTCCTGACTCCCTTTCAGGCTGTATTATGGGCAGCGATCTTCAATTTTGCCGCCTTTTTCATTTTCAAATACTTTATCGGGGAATTCAGGATCGGCAATACCATCGCCAATTTTGTCCACCGGGATTTTATTACGTTACCCGTTATTTTTTCGGGACTGATTGCCGCCATTACCTGGAACCTGCTGACCTGGTGGTTCGGCATTCCTTCCAGTTCCTCCCATACGCTGCTGGGGGGCTTTGTGGGGGCGGCCCTGGCGCATGCCGGAGGATGGACTATTCACGGAAATGCCGTCATCAATTATGCCCATGTGATCCCTACCTTTCTTTTTATTGTGCTGGCGCCCCTCATCGGCACGATCGTAGGGCTTCTCATCACGATCCTGATCGTGAACCTGTTCCAAAAGAGTAATCCCTACCGGGCCGAGAACTGGTTCCGCCGGCTGCAATTGTTATCTTCCGCCCTGCTGAGCCTGGGGCATGGAAGCAATGACGCGCAAAAGGTCCTGGGCATTATTGCTGCGGCGATGATCGCGCATGGCGACCTGGACACGCTCCGGCATATTCCCAACTGGGTGCCTGCGGCCTGCTTCACCGCTATTGCCCTGGGTACGATGAGCGGTGGCTGGCGGATCGTAAAGACCATGGGCACCCGGATCACCAAGGTAAGTCCTTTGGAGGGGGTATCTGCGGAAACGGCGGGCGCCATTACCCTTTTCATTACCCAATCCCTGGGTATCCCGGTGAGCACTACCCATACCATTACCGGGGCCATCGTGGGAGTAGGCGCTACCAAACGTCTTTCCGCTGTCCGCTGGGGGGTGACCATCAACCTGATCTGGGCCTGGATACTCACCATCCCCGTCAGCGCCCTGCTCGCGGCTCTCGTATATTGGATCTTACATCTGTTTATATAAGCGATATTTATTTCAGCGACCCGGATCCGCTGGATATGCTGTAACGATCACCGTTCTTTTATCGCAATCGCCAATAAGCGGTAGTACCGGGTTTCCGTTCGTCTGTGCTTTTCACCAGCAGGGTATCTCCTGCGGTCAGTTTACCGAATACTTCCACGCCCGAATCGGTGGTAATCCCCTGGCGTACATCTATCCAATCCGCCTTCCCCTGTGTTACTTTAATGACGAATTTTTTTTCGAGGGTGGTCGCTATGGCTGAGGCCGGTATTACAAAAGAAGGGCCGCTGCGTTCAATGCTGATCTTTGCAAAAGCAAAAACCCCGGCTTTTAGTAAATGCTTACTGTTGTCTACCCCAAACTCCCAGAGTTCCGTGCGGGTAGAGGGATCGATCGTTTCTGTTTTGCGGGTAAGCACCCCGGTAAAAGTTTGTTCAGGATAGGCATCGACGCTGAACCAGACATTACGGGCGGTACTCGCTGACGCCACATACATTTCCGGGACGGCTACCCGCAGGCGCAGCGTGTTGTTATATTGTACCGTCAGCAGCATCGCATTGGCTCCCACTAAAGCGCCCGGGTCTGCCTTCCGGGCGGTGATGACCCCGTCAAAAGGTGCAGTAATCGTAAGGTAGCCGGATACCTGTTTATAGGCCTGGGCCTGTTTCCGGACGGCTTCATAAGAAGCGCTGTCGGCCATCATCTGGTTACGGCTGCGTTCGAGGTCCACCGGCGCCACGATACCCGGGGAAGGGCTTTGGGAAGCCCTGAACAGGCGGTCATAGTTGTCCTTGCTGGCAGTCCATTTCGATTTTGCCGCCTGGATGGAAGATTCCGCCTCCGCAAATTGCGTATTCACTTCCGGCGCCTCTATGACGGCCAGGGTCTGCCCTTTGTGCACGCGGTCTCCGATATCCACTTTCATGGTTCGCACGAAGCCCGATACTTTGGCATAGAGGTCTGTCTGCTCATAGGGGATCAATTCCCCGGGTAATTCCACTGTCTTTTTAAGAGTATCGGCCTTTAATAGGAACACCGGAACGGTATCCGCCACAGGCTTGTCAGCGGAAGCCGTTTTTGCGTCCTGAGTCGGACTGCTGCCGCAAGCAGAAAGGATTGCCACGAAAGCATAGGGGGCCAGGGATCTGATGCTGAATCTGATATTAATAGAGGGATGCATATTATTGGATGTCATAGTTTTTACTGTTTGTATCATCAGGGTCCAGCGATACGGGTGCATATTCCTTTCCTCCGGCCAGCCATTGGTACACATGCGGCAGGAAAAATAAGACCCCGAAGGCGGAAAAGAGCAGGCCTCCGATCACGGCGATTCCCAGCGGAGCAGTCTGGTCGCCGCCTTCGGAAAGCCCCAGGGCCATGGGCACCATACCCGCGATCATGGCGGCGCTGGTCATGAGGATAGGACGCAACCGGTTGGCAGCCGCCTCCATATGAGGCAATGCTGCGCGCGACCGCCTGGAATGCTCCGCATGGGTGATAAATAACACCGCATTGGCAATGGCGACCCCTACCGCCATGATCGTTCCCATATAGGATTGAATGTTTAGAGTAGTACCGGTAATAAAGAGCAGGAACAGCGAGCCGGCAAGGACGGCGGGTATGACCGATAAGGTCACCAACGCTACGCGAAAGGATTGAAAATAGATGGCCATCGCCAGAAAGATTACCACGACAGCCACCAGCAAACCGAATTGCAGACTGAACAAGGTTTGCTGCAACAGCTCCGGTTGCCCACGCAAGAGTATTTTCGCCCCGTTCGGCAATTTGCCCATATCGGCAATAGCCTGACGCACTGAGTTGAAAACCGCTCCCATATTGTCCTGCTGTATATTGGCGGTAATGGTAATATAGCGCTGCTGATTCAGCCGGTCGTACTCCCCGGGAACAGTCGTATGCTTCCAGGTAGCCAGTTCATTCAGGTAATGCGTGTTTCCTCCATTTCCGGAAGAAACCGGTATCGCTTCCAGTTGGGTGGTGCTGTTCATACGATAGGAGGGATACTGTACCTGCACCTGGTAGGCTGTCCCGGTTGTTTTATCCAGCCAATAGCTGGGAGTGGTAAACCGGCTGGAGGAAGTGGCGGCCACCGTAGAATTGGCTACCTGTGTGCCGGAGATGCCCAACTGACCCGCCCGGATGCGGTCTATATCCAGTTTGATGGCGGGATAATCCAGCGGAGTGGCTATTTGCAAGTCGCGCAAGGCAGGGATACCCGATAATTTTTGTAATAATTTTTGCGCCGTCTTTTTCCCTTCTTCCAGATTTCGGTTGACGACGGCGATCTCTACCGGGCTGGTGCTCCCCAGGTTGAGAACCTGTTCCACGATATCACCCGGCTCAAATGAAAGGCGAACGCCGGGCATTTCTTTGGTAACGGCCGCGCGGAGTCGATCCCGGAAACTTTGTATAGGTATCACACCGGGCCGAAGTTTGATCCTGGTAACGGACTCATTCGGGCCGCTGGTCCATAAATGGATTAAGTTAACCGGGTAACTGGAGGGTTGCGTTCCGATGAAGGCAGAGGTGATTTCTACATTCCCCTTGCCGGCAATACGCTCCGTAAGCGACAGTAATTGGCGGGTGGCATCTTCGGTACGCTCAAAGCGGGTACCTACCGGTAAACGCAGCCTTACCTGGGCCTGCCCGCTGTCCGTCCGGGGAAACAAGAACCGGTCAAAGCGGCTTTGCCTTTCCGGCTCTTCCCGGCTCTTCCCGTGATGGGGCAGCATCCAGTTGGATACGACGGGAACGAAAGTCTGGGACAGCAGGAAAGAGGCGATCATGGCAAATCCCACGGCCAGCGATAAGGGCAGGAACATCGCCCGGGGTATGCCATTCATGAAAATGGCCGGTACGAATACGGCGAGGATACTCAGCAGGATCAGCAATTTCGGCCCCGCGATCTCTTTACAGGCATCTGCAATGGCCCGGGCCTTGTCTTTGCCCGTTTCCATATGCCGGTGTATATTTTCAATCGTCACCGTCGCTTCATCCACCAGGATGCCCACCGAAAGCGCCAGGCCGCCCAGCGTCATGATATTGATGGTTTGCCCGGTAAGATATAACAAGGTAGCTGCGGAAAGCAGGGCCAGGGGAATGGTCATCATAACGATCAGCGCGCTGCGCCGGTCCCCCAGGAAAAGCAACACCATCAGGCCGGTAAGGATCGCTCCTAAGCCGCCTTCAAACAACAGGCTCTTAAGGGAATTGATCACATAGCCCGACTGGTCAAATTCATAGGATACTTTGATATCCGGCGGGATGGCCGCCTGCATGTCCGGTAAGGCGGCTTTTACTCTCTGCACCACATCCCAGGTGGAGGCATCCGCCCGTTTGGTCACCGGGATATATACGGAACGCTTTCCGTTGACGAGCACATAGCTGGACGTAATGTCCGTTCCCATGCTCACACTGGCGATATCCCGGATATATACGGCGGGACCGCTGCTTAACTGAAGAGGGATATTCTGTAAATCCTGCAAGGTTTCAATGACGCTGTTTTGCGGCGTCAGGTAGGTAGTGTCTCCTATGCTTACATCCCCCGCAGGTGCAATGGAATTGAATCGGACCATCGACTGGACCACCTGGTCCGGAGAAAGATTGTATCCCCGCAATTTTTCCGGGTCCACCGTTACCACGACGGTCTTTTGATTGCCGCCGAAGGGAGGCGGGGCGGAAACGCCAGGCAAGGTGGAAAACATGGGACGTACACGGAATAAGGCAAGATCCGATATTTCTCCCAGGGAGCGGGTATCGGATCTGAATACCAGTTGCCCTACCGGAACGCTGCCGGCATCAAAACGGGTGATGAAGGGCGGGACCGTACCCGGAGGCATAAAGGCCCTGGCCCGGTTTACGTACCCTACTACTTCCGCCATGGCCTGGCTCATATCCGTGCCTTCGTTAAATTCTATCTTGATCAGCGCCGCTCCCTGGATGCTTTTGGAATCGACAACCTTTACCCCTGTGATGTAGAGAAAATGATACTCATAATAAGAGGTGATAAAACCTTCCATCTGTTCCGGTGACAAACCGCCATAAGGTTGCGCCACATATACCGTAGGCAGACCGAGGCGGGGAAAGATGTCTATTTTGGTATTACGGATGGCCAGGTACGAAAAAAAGACAATGGCAATCACCGTTACCAGGATTGTTATGGGATGCCGCAGTGCTGCAACGATTAGCTTCATAATAGTTGGCTGTAATTATTTCAATTGATTGGTGAACAGGTTGAGGTTGCCTTTGGACACACCGATGTCCAGCAAGGATCTCCATACCTGTAAATAGGCATTGGCCTCCATCATCTCCGCATTTAATAATTGATATTGTCCCTGGGTGAGCCGGGTAAAATCGACCAGCCCGCTCTGATAGCTTAGCTTCAGCCCTTCGTAGGCATAGCGGGCAGCCTTTGATTGAACAGGCGCCTGTCGGGCGATCAGCATATTTTGCCGGTAATTAACACGGGCCGTTTCTACCTGCCTTTGCAGGTTGATGGCAACTTGCGATAGCTGCGATTCGTCCGCTTTCAGCAGGGAACGGTATTGCTTCTTTTGGATATTTACTTTGGTGAATTGAAGAATAGGAAAGCTTAATTGAACGCCTGCCCCATAGTTGTTCCGGGTTAAAGACCAACCGGCTGTTTTATCGATCGTTCCATTGGCCTCCACCCCCGAACCACGGGCATACCCATTGGCCCAGATATCGAGCCGGGGACGCCAGGCCCGCTCTATCCCTTTCAGATTGGCTGCACTCAGCGCCACCTGCGCCTGGGAAACCTTATAATCCGGGTTCTGGCTATACAGACCGGAGGTATCCGGGGCAAGAGGCAATTGCTCGGCCAGCGAAGTATCAGAAAGGATCAGGTCCTCCGGCGCATCCGGCAGACCGGTCAACCGGCAAAGCTCCAAGGCCTGGGACTGGTAAAGGCGCTGCGTATAGAGCAGGTCCATTTCAGCCTGGGCAAGTACCGACTGGAATTGAACGGTATCGAGGCCGGGGCGTAACCCCTCTTTGGCCAGCACCAGGGATTGTTGTAAATCTACCAAGGTACGATCTATGTTGGCCTGCTGGCTGCCCTGCAGCTTTTGGAGATACACCAGGTCCAGGTAAGTGGCGATGCCTGCATATTGTTGCCGGAACAAGGCATTGTCATAAGCGCTGCCAGCCAGCTTGAATTGGGCGGTTGCCTTTTCTATATCTGCCTGTCGCTGCCCGAAAGTGAAGGGAGTCCATTGTAATAAGGCCGATAAGGCGGTGCCCGGCACCGGATCATAGGTATTATTGGCAGAAGGAGGACCGGTAATGGGCATCATTAATCCGGAATAGCTCATGCCGGTAATATTATTATAGGTAGCGTATCCAGCCTGGTAACTTGCTGTCAGGTTAGGCACAAAGGTGTTTTTGGCAAGATCGATCGTATACCCGGCTGCTTTGGTTTGTTCCTGGTAGGCCTGAAGCTGAGGCTGCCCTGACGGCACCCGATTTAATACCTCTTTAATCGATAAGCTGTGCTTTTGAGCGCTGGCAGCCTGTGTTAATGCAATGAAAGTAACGGAAATAAAAATTACTATTGATCGGGTATTATCCATAAAGAAGTTGACTTTCGTATCGTCAACAAAGCTAAAAACCAATTTAGGATGAATTTAGGATGCCTGAACCTGTTCAAAGCCCACCCGGATCCGGTGTATATTTTCCGCATAGCTATATTGTAAATCAAACCGATAGAGGTGGCAAATCTGTTTTACCAAAGAAAGCCCCAGTCCGGTGGTTTTTGATTGCTCCCTTCCTTTTTTAAATCGTTCAAATAGCTGGTCTGTTTCCCCGATGATGGAATGCCCTGTATTTTCAATAATCAATTCCTTGTTATTAAGTTGAATATGGATAGACCCATTAGGGATATTATGTACCATTGAGTTATTAATAAGATTACCAATAAGAATCTCCATTAATGAGGAATTGGCTACCAAATAAATGTCCCGTTGGATCGACTTACTGATAAGGGGTGGGTTTTCATCATAATATGCCTGGTAGTAAATAAGTAGTTTTTCTATTACACCGGATATATTGATCCTCGTCAGTTCCGGAAACTGATTGTTATCGATTTTGGTGAGTAAGAGTAAGTTTTTATTCAGTTGGCTTAGGCGATCATTGGCATCTGTAATGTCAGCCAGTAAACCGGCAGTTTCTTCTGTAAGATTCGGAGTATCGATCAATAAGTCTAATTTTGACCGGATGATTGCCAGGGGTGTTTGCAACTCATGGGAGGCGTTCTCCACAAATTGTTTTTGATTACTGTAAGCCTGGTTTACATCATTGATCAGGTTAGCCAGTACCTGGTTCAATTGGTCGAACTCCGAAATCCCGGTCTGTTTATCCAACCGAAGGGATTGGTTTTTATTAATATCATACTCTTTTACTTTTTTCATAGTAGTATAGAATGGCCGCCACAACAGGCCCGAGCTTTTTCGGTTGATAATAACAATTGCACTTAGCAGCAGAATAAAAATGAATATTTCCGCTATAAAAACTTTAATGATCAGATGGGTTATTTCTTTTGAAGAAATATATGTGGTCAATTGATAGGGGTTCCCCTTTACCGTATATTGTTTAGTCCATATATCGAATGCAACCCATTCTTTGTTATCCGTATAATAAATGGAGGTATCTCTGGGTCCACGCAGCTTGTCGGAAGGAATGGGGCTTCCCTTTACAATATCATATTCTCCAATTATATGCATCGCTATGGAATCCGGCTTCGCAAGGAAGGCATTTAAAATATTTTTCTGCTTAAGCTCCAGTTGCTTTTCCTGCATATGATGCACATGCATGGTCAACATCAGATAAAATAATAAGGTTCCGACCAGTAAAACAAAAGGCAGCCAAATCAGAAAATAACGGGTATTCTTTTGCTGCAGGGATTTGCTCATAACGACAGTTTATATCCTAAGCCATAAACAGTTTGAATAATTTCATTACATCCTTTTTCTTTCAATTTCCTTTTCAGGTTTTTGATATGGGAATATACAAAATCGAATGAAGGAACCTGTTCGGAGGGCCCGTCATAAATATGCTCTGCGATTGCCCGTCTGCTGACGACGCGGTTTTTATTAGTCATCAGGAACAATAGTAAATCATATTCTATTTTGCTTAGAGACATTTGTTGACCTGCGGCGACAATGGTCCGGGACAGCAAATCCACTTTCAGGATGCCCAGCTCCAATATGCTTGCGCCTTCTGCATATTTTCTACGGATCAATGCTTTTACTCTTGCATTGAGCTCGGATAAATGAAAAGGCTTGGTGAGATAATCATCAGCTCCCAGATCCAGTCCTGCAATCCGGTCGTCCAATGAATCGCGGGCGGAAATGATAATAACCCCATCTCCTTTTCTGTTTTGACGCAGGTACTTTAATAATTGCAGCCCGCTTCCCCCGGGTAAATTAATGTCAAGAATGATACAATCATACTGGAAGTCTTCTATCTTTCGGATACCCTCATTAAAGGAACCGGCCGTTTCACATACGAATTTCTCCTGGTGGAAGTATTGAATGATACTTTCAAGCAGGCTGGGCTCATCCTCAATGACCAATAGTTTCATGAATTCTTTTTATGGAGGTTGCAACAATTTATCTAATCTTTATGATCTAAAGATAGGCCGTCCGTAAATTTATCGCTATTTTTATGGCCCTGCCATGGAACTGGTTAAGAGAACATATCGAATTACGCTTCACGCACTGATATTTGCAGTGTATGCCATTTTCTTTTCAGTACAATTCTTCTTTAATTTTGAAGGGCTCTCCAATTCGCAGCAACTTTTCCACTATTGCTCTTTTTTGCATACCGCCTCCCCGCAGGTATCTCCCTTGCCGGGCCCAAAAGACGGGGCATTAACCAAAGGCCGGCCTTTACGTTCTTCCGCCGGACATAAGACCCGGTTAAACAAACGTTTTCACCAGGAAAACATGCCCCCCTGTGATGTCGTCAGCATTGTCATACCGGAGCGGTATATTCCTTTACAGACTCCTGATTATTATAAGGATATTAACCTGCCGTCGGTCGTCCGGGTGAACCATCCCCTGCGCGGACCTCCTGTTGTTGCCTGATCCTCCCGCAACAACATTTTTCATTTTAACTCTTTCATATGGTCACTTTCTGTTATAGAAAGTTTCTTTGGACATTCAGCCTTGTATTGCTGGTGCCATCCCTTTCATTATTCGCGCAACAAAAAAAGTATTCATTATCCGACTTCGTCGATTCCTCCCAGCGTCATTTTCCGGCGCTTATGCAGAAAAAAGCCTTGGTAGATGCGGCAAAAGCAGGTATTATCGATGCCCGGCATACCTTCCTGCCAACTTCCTATATAGGTGACGAGCTGACCGTGGGAACGGACAATTCCCTGCCCGGAAGCTATGTATCCTTCGGGATCATACCGTCCACTTCGAGCGGGCTCCGCCCTTCCAATACCTATCAATCGGCCATCGGCAATATTGGTTTTCTGTACAACGAATATCAACTGGTGGATTTCGGATTGAAAAAGGCGACGACGCGGAGAGCGGAAGCCTATGCCAACCTGAGCCAGGCCGATCTGGACAGGGAAATTTACCTGGTAAAATGGCAGGTGGGCAAATTATACCTGGAGATCCTTAAGAATCAATTTCAGCTGGGCATCGACCAGGAGAATGTCAGCCGTTATGAGACGATCTACCAGGTCATCCAGGCGGTAACCCTCAGCGGGATCAGGCCAGGGGCGGACTCTTCCCTGGCGATGGCAGAATTATCCAGGACCCGCACTACTTATAACCAGACCCTGGGGCAGATCAGCCAGTTGCAGCAGCAGCTGAGTTACCTCACCGGCCTACCTGTTTCCGATATTAATATCGATACTTCGCGGACCAAGAGCTATTTGGCGGGGATGGGTGTTTCGGGGCGGCCGGGCATTCCTGGTAGCCTGAGCCTTCCGGGGCAGGCGCCCGATTCCCTCACGCCTAAAAATCCGCTGACAGATTATTATGACAAG
>WNFI01328653.1_pt1 | contig 10743 bp, 8 predicted proteins | sample 5400471 | NCBI WGS metagenome assembly WNFI01 (sample SAMN13153348, study PRJNA577476) | soil metagenome | isolation source: 100 cm saprolite on Douglas fir-dominated hillslope | place: USA:California | collected 2013-09-17 | reverse complement strand
TCAACCGGCCTCTACATCCGGAGCACCACGAACCCGATCTGGGCCAGGATGTCGATCGGCATGCTCCGGATGTAGAGGCCGGTTGACGCCGCGAGCAGGCACATGGGCACGATCAGCACGATCGCCAGCGGCGTCGTCCAGCTCTCGTACTGGGCGGCGAGCACGAGGAAGACGAAGAAGGCGGATGCCGCGAAGATTGCCACCGTCGGGATGCCGTGCTGCTTCTGCTGGTGAGAGAGATCGGTCCATTCAAATGCAACGCCGGGTGGTAGCACCTCCTTGGCGAGCTCTTCCATGCGCTCCATGGCGGTGCCCGAGGCGACGCCGGGGGCCGCCGCTCCCATGACCTCGGCGGCCGGGTAGAGGTTGTAGCGCGGCACACGATAGGGCGAGGTCTTGTTCTTGAAGGTTGCCACCGCGCCGACGGGCACCATCTCGCCGGTCATGTTCCGCACCCGGAGCCGCGCGATGTCTTCCGGCGTCCTCCTAAACGCCTCGTCTCCCTGGGCGACCACCTGGTAGGTGCGGCCCAGGTAGTTGAAGTCGTTCACGTACTGCGAGCCGAGGTAGAGCTGGAGCGTCGAGAACACGTCGGTCGGCGTGAGGCCCACCATCTGGGCCTTCTTGCGGTCGATGTCGGCGTAGACGGACGGGGAGCTCGCGTTGTAGAGGGTGAAGACGCCGGCAAAGGCCGGGTCCTTGTTGGCCGCCGCGGCCAAGTCATTGGCCGCCTTGGCGAGGGCCTGCGGGCCCAGCTCGCCGCGGTCCTCGAGCATCAACTTGAAGCCGCCGGCAGCTCCCAGACCTTGCACGGCGGGCGGGTTGATCACGATGATGACGGCGTCCTTGATGCCGGCCAAGCGCTCGCGCAGTCTTGGCAACATGGCCGCGGCGTTGGCGCCGGGGATGTGCTCACCGTAGAGTGACGGCAGGGAGGTGAAGACCGTGCCGACGTTGGGCGCTACCGTTCCGGTCGTCACGTCATAGCCGACCGTCGGCGAGGTGTGCTTGACGCCGGGGGTGTTCAGGGCGATCTCGTTCACCTCTCGGACGACCTTGTCGGTGCGTTCGAGGCTCGCGCCCGGCGGAAGCATGACGATGATGGCTTGGTAGCCGATGTCCTGGTCCGGGATGAAGCCGGTGCTCATGTGCGACATCTGGTAACCGGTCAGGCCGATCAGCCCGAGATAAATCAACAGCATGACGCCGGTCACACGGACGAACCGGCCGGTCAGCTTGCCGAAGCTCGATGACAGCCAATCGAAGCTCGCGTTGAAGAGGCCGAACGCGAAGGCCGGGATGCGGGCGAGGCCGCGTGGTTTTTCGTGACCGTCGCCTACGGCGTGAGGCTTCAGGAGGACCGCGCAGAGGGCCGGGCTGAGCGTCAGCGAAACGAAACACGAGATCACCGTGGATGCGGCGATGGTGATCGCGAACTGTTTGAAGAACAGCCCCGAGATGCCGGAGATGAAGGCCGTCGGGACGAACACCGCACACAGCGTCAGAGCGATGGCGATGAGCGCCCCGGACACCTCGTCCATCGTGCGGTGCGCCGCCTCGCGCGGCGCCATGCCGAGTGCCATGTTCCGCTCGACGTTCTCGACCACGACGATGGCGTCGTCCACCACAATGCCGACCGCCAGCACCAGGCCGAACAGCGACAAATTGTTGATTGACGCGCCGAAGGCGGCAAGGATCGTAAAGGTGCCTACGAGCGAGATCGGGATGGCCACCACCGGGATGATCGTTGCTCGCCAGTTCTGAAGGAACATGTAAACGACGACGATCACGAGGAGGATCGCCTCGAAGATCGCCTGGATGACCTCCTCGATGGAATAACTCACAAAGGTGGTCGGGTCGTAGATTTTGATATAGTCGATACCGGGCGGAAAGCTCTTCTTGAGCTCCTCCATCTTGTCCCAAACCGCGTGCTCCACCTGGACGACGTTCGCGTCGGGCGTAGCGATGACCCACCAGGGGGCCGCCACGTGGCGATCCGCGTAGGCAATGGAGCCGTAGTCCACCGAGCCCAGCTCGACGCGCCCGATGTCGCGGATGCGGGTGACGCGCCCCTGGGGGTCCGATTTGACGATGATGTCGCTGAATTGCTCGGGCGTGGTGAGGCGGCCGAGCACCTCGACGTTGATCTGGTAGGCGGCGTTGTTCGAGACCGGCGGCTGATTCAGCACGCCCGCCGAAACCTGGGCGTTCTGGGCGCGGAGCGCACTGAGGATCTCGCTCGCGCTGATGTCGGACATCGCTGCCTTGTCCGGATCGATCCAGATCCGCATAGCAAACTGCCGCTCGCCCAGGGTCCAGAAGTCCGACACGCCCGGGAGGCGGGCGATCTCGTCCCTGACACGGAGCATGTAGTTGGACATGTACTCGGCGCTTCGCGACCCGTCCGGTGAGTACACATGCACGCCCAGGAGCAGCGCCTGGATGGTCTTTTTGACCTGCACCCCTTGGAGCTGGACCTCCTGGGGCAGTCGGGACAACGTGTCCTGCACACGGTTCCGCGTGAGCATGAGGGCCGTGTTCGGGTCGGTGCCGATTTTGAAGATCACCGTGATGGTGAGGCGCCCGTCGCTGGTCGATTGGCTGCTGATGTAGTCCATGTTCTCGACGCCGTTGATCGCTTGCTCGAGCGGCGTTGCGACGGTGCGGGCGATCGTCTCGCCCGAGGCGCCGGGGTAAGTGGTCGTGATCTGAACGGTCGGCGGGACGATGTTCGGGTACTGGGCCACCGGCAGCCTCGTCATCGTCGCCAAACCGAACAGCGTTACGAAGATGTTGACAACGGTCGCGAAGCGCGGGTGATCAATGAAGAAATGTGCCAGTTTCATGGCTCTGGGGCCTTCCACAATTGTTTGGTTATTCGATCCTTGTGCCGCCTGGATGAACGCGGAGATCAGGTCTCCCGGCCGTCGAACGACCGCATCACTTAGTCTCGGTCAGAGTTAAACCGGATCGACCCAGCGGTCGGTGAAACCTTCGACCCCGGCCTGACGGTCGGTATTCCGTCGATGATCACCCTATCGGTGGGCTCGAGGCCCGACCGAATCACCCTCAAGCCGCCACGAACATCACCGAGCTTGACCCTTTTGGGCGTTACCGTATCGTCCGGCCCGACGGTCAGGACGATGTGCTCCGATTGGTCGGCCAGCACCGCTGCGTCGGGAATGAGCAAAGCCGGCGTAGGCGACGACACCGCCAGCCGGACCCGGGCGAAACCACCCGGCGTCAACAGCAGATCACCGTTCGGTACCGTGGCACGGGCACGGATGGTGCCGCTCGACCGGTTGAGTGCGTTGTCGATGAAGTCCAGCGTCCCCTGGCGGCTGAACGCCGTCTCATCGCTCAAGGCCAGCTCGACCTTGTCGGCGAGCGGCCCTTGCCGGCTCCCTCGGGCGCGCAAGAAGGTCATGTAGTCGGCCTCGCTCATGTCGAAATTCAAGTAGATGGGGTCCAGGGAAACGAGGGTCGTAAGGAGAGTGGTCGGACTACTGGCCGCCCGGCTGCCCGCCACCAGGTTGCCCACCGAAACCAGATGGGTCCCGATGCGACCCGTGAACGGTGCGACGATTCGGCAGTGATCCAAATCGAACCGCGCGTCGCGAATCATCGCTTCAGTCTCGTCAACGGCGGCTTTCGTCACTCGTTCCTCCGAGCCGCGCTTATCGACTTCCTCGGTGGAGATGCCGCCCGAAGGCTTCAGCTGTTTTGCACGCTCCACGTTCCGAGACGCGAGATCAGCCCGTGCTTTTGCACTCTTCAGTTGAGCCGTGGTGTTGGCCAGCTTGATCTCGTAAGGCTCCGGGTCGATGACAAACAACAAGTCGCCCTTCTTGACGACATCGCCGTCCTTGAAACCGATTTGCGTCAGCGTCCCACCGACCTGGGCGCGCAACTCGACCCGTTCCACGCCCGAGAATTGCCCCAGGAATTGCAGCCGCGCGGCGACGTCGCGCTGGAGCGGCTGACTGACGGTGACGGACGGAAGGGAAGCCGGGGGCGCCTCGGCCTGACCGGCGGCCGTCCCAAAGAGCCGCGAGCCCCAGGCGAAGGCCTCAGGCCCTGACGCCGACCGCACCGGTCGCGTTGGGCAGCATCTCGCGGCCGGCACCGCGGATGTGGTCTTCAAATCAGCCCGTGGTGCCCCAGCCACCGCTCGGCGTCGAGCGCCGCCATGCACCCCGTCCCGGACGCGGTGACCGCCTGCCGGTAGTAGGCGTCGGCCACGTCCCCTGCGGGGACCACCCCTTCCACGCTGGTGTACGTCCGGGCGGGAGTCGTCCACTTCACGTAGCCGGTCGCGGTCAGCTCCACCTGGCCGCCCAGGAATGCGACGTTCGGGGTGTGCCCGATCGCCAGGAACAGCCCGGCCGCGCGGGCACGTTCTGCTTCGACCCGGTCTTGTTGTTCCTCACCCGCACGGCCGTCACGCCGGCGTTGTCATCGCCGATGACCTCGTCCACCTCGGAGCTCCAATGGACCTCGATGTTCGAGATGCTCTGAACCCGGTTGGCCATGATCTTGCTCGCCCGCAGCACGTCCCGGCGGACGAGCAGGTGGACCGTGCTGCCGAACTTTGACAGGTACGCCGCCTCCTCGACCGCAGTGTCCCCGCCGCCGACGATCACGATGGGCTTGCCGCGGAACCGCGGCAGCGCCCCGTCGCAAACGGCGCACGCGGAGACGCCGTTGTTCTTGAACTTCTCTTCACTCGGCAGCCCGAGGTAGTTCGCCCGCGCCCCGGTGGCGATGATGACGGTCAGGGCTTCCACCGTCTGCCCGTCATGCGCGGTGAGCGTGAACGGGGACTGCTTGAGGAAGCACTTCACCACGTCCTTCGACTCGACCCGAGTGCCGACGTTCATCGCCTGCTGTCGCATGAGCGCCACGAGCTCCGGGCCGTTGATCCCGTGCGTGGGCTGCGGCCGGTTCGCCGAAACCCAGTAGGGAAAGTCCGGGTCGTCCGGCTTCAGCGCGGACCTCAGGTATTCGCGGGTGTCCCCGGCCGGCCAACTCGGGAAGTTGTCGACCTCGGTCGTTAACGCGAGTTGGCCAAGGGGCATGGTCCCGTTCTGGCGGTTCTGGTCGTCGGCCGGGTTGCCCTGGAAGATGAGCGGGCGAAGGTTCGCGCGGGCGGCGTAGATCGCGGCCGTCCACGCGGCGGGGCCGGAGCCGATGATGACGATGTTCTCGGGCATGGGAAGGAACCCTCAAGCGGTCACAGATTCGCGTACTGGCCCATAGGAGGCGCCTCCCGCCCCATCCTTGGAGTGGTGAGGGAACGGGCTTCAGCTTCCGGCAGCACTACTTTCAAAAGGTCCCGAATTTGCGAGACCTCATTCGACCCACCCACTCCGTGGTTGCTTATTGCAGGCCTTCCTGGCCCGGGTGAGTGCTGCCGGAAGTCTGAAGCTGTTTCGGCGTCAACACCTGCGGCTCGGTTTCGTATTTCAACTGGACCGTGTCCCAACGAATACGAATGAAGTTCGAGTCACTCCTACTCGTGTTCGGTCGCGGGGGGCGCCGTGCCGGGCGGCTTGGCCGGCCTGACCGGGCGAGAGACCAACTCCCCGCTACAGTTTGGACACCTGCCAGCCATCGCCTTCGTGCAGGCCGGGCAGAACGTACATTCGTAGCTACAGATATAAGCGGGAGAGGACCATCCGAGCGTATCCCCGCAGCGCTCACAGTTCGGCTTCATTTCCAACATGGATATCCCGTCCTAACCATCAACCAGGGGAGCCAATACATCGTTATTACGGATGACTTTTATCACAAACATTAACGGCGCTCGATGACGTGAAGGACTTGTAAACGAGAGCCGTATTGTTTGCAGCATGGAGAACGCTGCCGAGCCCGTCGTTGACCCGGACGGGCTTGCCCGGCGCTGCCCCGGATCAGTCCGTCAATCGGCCCCGTCGAAGAGACCCTCGAACGGGTCACGTGCGGCAGGCTTGCCGAGCGCCAGGCGAAGGACCGACGCCTCGCCGGCCAGAAAATGGACGTACGCGGAAGCGGAGAAAATCATCTCCCCGAGCGTCGCGAACGAGAAAGCCCCATCCTCGTCAAAGGCGTCTGCCGGGTCGGATGATTCGTCGAAGCGGTGAGGCCCAACTCTCCGCACCGCGCCGGCAAGGGCCTCCAGGTGCTCCGAGAAGATGGCGGGCAAGCCGCCGACGGCATTCGGGGCCGGGCTCGCGGGCCATGTCATCGGGGCTGATTCCGGCTAGCGCCCCTCTCATCGAGACCCCTGCCGAAGCAAGGCTATGGTTGATTACGGTCGCGACTTCGGGCATGCCACTCTCCTTACCAGAAACAGTCGGCATGCTGGCCTCCTTCCGGGCGGAACGGCCGGTCCCGCCGCTGCGAACGGACGAACGACCGACTCTACAATGACACGAGTTCGCTCACCCACCGTACATGGGGTAGTCCGTGTAGCCGCGGGCGGTGAACGCGTAGAAGGTGCTCCGGTCATAGGGGGCGAGAGGTAGGCCGAGCTCGATTCGCTTGGGCAGGTCCGGGTTCGAGATGAAGCGGCGACCGAATGAGACCAGGTCGGCATCGCCATTGGCGACGGCCGCATCGGCCGTCTCGGGGGTGAAGCCACCGGCGGCAATGAGCGGCCCCCGGAAGATCTTCTTCAACTCCTGTGCTGCCACCGGACCTTGCCCTTCGCCCACCGTGTCGCCACCCTTCACCCGGGGCTCGATGCTGTGCAGGTAGGCCAGCCCGTAGTCGTTCAGCCGCTCCGTCACGTAGCGGAACAGCGTGCGGGGATCGCTATCAGACATGCCGTTGTAAGACCCGCTTGGCGAGATGCGCGCCCCGACCCGGTCAGCGCCCCAGACGGATACCAGCGCCTCGACCACTTCAAAGAGGAGCCGCGTCCGGTTCTCGATCGAACCGCCGTAGCGGTCGGTGCGCTTGTTACTGCCGTCCTGGAGGAACTGATCGACCAGTTGGCCGTTGTCGGCCATGGCCTCGACGCCGTCGAAGCCCGCGCGCTTCGCGAGGACGGCGGCGGTGCGGTGCTGCTCGACGATCTCGGGGATCTCTGCCGTCTCAAGCGCCCGGTGCGGCGACGGCTGAGAAAAGCCATCCGGGGTCATGACGCCAATGGTTGGGTCCGCCCAGTAGGCCGGAACCACAGAGGCCGATACCGGCTCCATCCCTGTCACGGCGATGTGCGCCGTGCGGCCCGCGTGGAAGAGCTGGGCGAACATGTTGCCGCCCTTGGCATGGACCGCATCCGTGACGCGTCTCCACCCGGCGGCGTGCTCGTCGCTGAAGATCGCGGGCGTCCCGGTGTTGCCGCGCCCTAACGGCGAGACCGCCGTCGCCTCTGTGATGATGAGCCCGCCGTCTGATGCCCGTTGGCCGTAGTACTCGACCATCAAGTCGCTCGGGACACCAGTCAGCTTGTGGGCCCTTAGCCGACTGAGCGGCGGCATCACGACGCGGTGCTTGAGCGTGATCGGTCCGATCCGCACGGGTGTGAACAGCTTCTTCTGAGTATCCTCAGGCGTCCTCGACCTCGACTGAACAAGCATGGCAACCCTCCGGCTGTGATTCTCACTGTGCCACATGTAACGCCACCGCACGGTCCAGGCTCTTTATGAGAGGACTTTGAGCGCATCCTCTTTGAGAGCGTTCATCGCCCTGATGTAAGGGATCGGGCCGTAGCTGATGCGCGCCACGCCAAGCTCCGCCAACCGCCCGTTCGACGGCACTCCGTCCATGACCATCACGTTGACCGGCAGCTCCGCGCCAGCGCGGATCTGGCCGATGAGCGCGTCGTCCTGCAGACCGGGGATGAAGAGGCCCGAGGCGCCGGCCCCGGCGTAAGCCTTCGCGCGGGCCAGGGCGTCGCCAACCGATTTTGCAGGATCGCCTTCTTGACCCAGAAACAGGTCCGTCCGCGCGTTGATGAAGAGGTCGATGCCCTTCTTCTTGGCCGCCGCGCGGATGGCGGCGATGCGCCGCGCCTGCCTGTCGATCGGATAAAGGCCGGTGCCTTTGACGACCCGGTCTTCGAAATTAATCCCGACTACGCCCAGGTCGAGCAGACGGGACACGTTCTCGGCAAGCCCGCCCTCGTCCTCGTTGTACCCGCCCTCGAAGTCGACGGTCACGGGGAGGTCAATCGTGTCCACCATCCGTCCGACGATCTGCTCGACCAGACCGACAGGGATGGCTTCGCCGTCTCTGTAGCCCTGGGCCTCCGCGACCGCCCAGCTGCTGGTCGCGATGGCCTTCGCTCCCGCCTCCGAGATCGACCTGGCGGAGCCGGCGTCCCAGGCGTTGTAGAGCAACAGCGGCGCGCCTTTGACGCGGAGCGCGGCGAACCGCGCGGCCTTCTCACTCTGTTTCATCTCAAGTCCCTCCAGACGCTGACGCTACAGACCTGTCTGTTTCAGATGCTACGGACCTTTCTGTAGCGTGTCAAGCTGGTCCGTGGTAAAATGTTGACGAGCCTCTACCGCCACTTCGGCACGAAGGATGACCTTGTCGTCGCGTTCCTGCAACGCATGGACGAAGAATTCTGGAAAACGTGGGACGAGGTCTCGCAGCAGCACCCGGACGACGGCAGAGCCGAGCTCAAGGCCCAACTCGAATGGATCGGCGAACGGGTCAACCAGCCTGACTACCGGGGCTGCCCCCAGCTCAACATTGCCGCAGAGTACCCCGAGCTAGGCCATCCGGCGCGCAAGTTCGCCAAAGAACACAAGCGCGAGATGCGTCGGCGCCTGAAAAACATCGCCGAAAAGCTAAAAAGCGCGGACCCCGATCAACTCGCAGGCCAGCTGGCGGTGCTCATCAACGGCGCATTCGTCAGCACACCGATGTACAAACCGGGGGAAGCGACCACGCTGCTGCAGCGAGCGGCGGACGCCTTGATCTCTCCCCGGCGTTGAGCCTCGGCTGATGCGCGTTGTCCGGCCGAGCACCAAGAGCCTTCGTTTACGGGAGCAATCGCCAGTCTTGCGTGAGTGCTTTCTCATGATGAGTCTCCCTGGTTCGAGGGGTGATCCTCCCCGTGATCCGGTCGGGCCAGAGCCCGCGTCTCGTCCCACACTCTTCCTGGGACCGACGGGGTGGACAGGAAATGCATAAAATGGCCGTAGCCGCCTTGGATCATTGGGGCCCTGGCCATGAACGAAGAACCGACCACCGTCATCGTCCAGAGCTACCTGGACGCCCTGCCCGGGGACACGGCCGCCGCCGAGCCGATCGTTCGAGAGTTGCTGGAACGGGCGGCCGGCCGCTTGCGCCTGCTATGTGGCACGCTCCTGCACAAGAGCTACCCACGGCTCACACGGCCACCCGCAAACCTGGAGACGGATGAGCTGCTCGGGAACGTCGTGGTGGGGCTCCTCACGGCTTTGCGCAAGACCCGCCCCCCGACCGTACGCCGATTCTTCGCGCTGGCCAACCAGCACATGCGCTGGCAGCTCAATGACCTGGCCCAGCGTCTGGATGAACGGCCCGCCGCCGCGGCCCTGGCGGAATCCGGCGTTGCTGCCCCGCCCGACAGCACCGCCTCCGGCTTCAGCCCGGACGCGCGGCGCATCCTGGACGTGATCGAGGGTCTCCCCGAGGACGAGCGGGAGGTCTTCGAGCTGGTCGGAATCCAGGGGCTGACGCATGCCGAGGCGGCGACGGTGGTGGGCGTTTCCCAGAAGACCGTGCAGCGGCGCCTGAGCGAGGCCCGGCTCCTGCTGGCGGAGCGGCTGGTGGACCTGCGCCCGCCCGCGCCGCCCGCTGACACGCCGCCAACGTGAGGAGGCGCCGCCTATGGCCAGCAACCCTCAGATGCACCGAATGCTCAGGGAGATGCTCGAACTGGGCAAGACGCCGGAGGAGGTGTGCCGTGACTGCCCCGAGCTGCTCCCCGAAGTCCGGCAGCGGTGGCGGCAATTCCAGCTCATCGACGTGCAGGTGAGGTCGTTGCTTCCGGGGATCGCGACACGCCCGGATGCCGGCGCGCCCGCGCCGCCGGACGGCGCCCCGGCCCGGCCCGCGGCCTTCGGCCGTTATCAGGTGCGGGGCGCCCTGGGGGCGGGCGGATTCGGCGCCGTCTACCTCGGCCACGATACCTCCGATTACCTCGACGGCCCCAACCTCGGTCACTGGCTGCGTGAGCACCGCCCGGCCTGGCCGGAGGCGGCCCGGATCGCGGCCGCCGTGGCCGACGCGTTAGCCCACGCGCACGCCCGGCTCATCATCCACCGCGACGTCAAGCCGTCGAACATCCTCCTCACCGCCGAGCGCGCGCCGGTGCTCGTGGACTTCGGCCTGGCCCTGGGCGAGACCCAGGCGGGCGGCGCTGACATGGGCGTCGTCGCCGGCACTCCGGCGTACATGTCGCCGGAGCAGGCGACCGGCACGGCCCACCGCATCGACGGCCGCACCGACGTCTACAGCCTGGGCGTGGTGCTTTACGAAATGCTCACCGGCCGCGTGCCCTTCCGGGCGACCCATGTCCAGGAACTATTGCGGCAGGTGCGTGACGACGCGCCGCAGCCTCCTCGACAGCTTGTCGGCGACATTCCGCCCGAGCTGGGACGGGCGTGCCTCAAGGCACTGGCGAAGCGGCAAGAGGATCGCTACACCACCGCAGGGGACTTCGCCACCGACCTGCGCCGGGTCCTCTCGATGGGAGCCGAGGTGCAGGATTCCCGGCCGAAGCCAGTTGCGCCTGCGGTGGGTGAGCCGCGCGCGGCCCCG
>WNFI01346830.1_pt1 | contig 10744 bp, 15 predicted proteins | sample 5400471 | NCBI WGS metagenome assembly WNFI01 (sample SAMN13153348, study PRJNA577476) | soil metagenome | isolation source: 100 cm saprolite on Douglas fir-dominated hillslope | place: USA:California | collected 2013-09-17 | reverse complement strand
TTAGTCACGGTTTATGGTATTTGAACGACTTGGGACACAGTTGGCGACTCACCTCCCAACGCCGACGAGCAGAGAGAAGGTCTGTCCTCCGATCGTGGCTTCCACTGAATACTCTTGACCAAGGAGTTCACTACCCAATGTTGCCAGCTCCCTCTTGTACTTTGTCCGCCGCGACACCAGTGGAAGCACGTCCCGGGCTGTGGAAGGCTTATCTACGGAGGGTTGGATCGAACGTCGAGGTATGCGAGCGGCCCATGCTTGGCTCGTAGCGAAGATGGCTAGAACGAGGAATAGAAGACGAGCCATTATGGGGGGAAGAGGGGTTGTTGATGCATGACAGAGTTTGAGGGCTGTCTTTTCTAGAATTAGACTGTCTTGACATGTCGCTAATATCAAGAGTCTGATCTACAGTTAAGTGATGATGATGGTGTTGATCAAATCAGTGGATCGCGTTCTCACGCCAAGTAGTTACAATACAATCGGCCAACAACTAAGGCCAAGTAGCGCTACCCTCCTGTCACTTATGGAGCCGCAATGGGTCTTCCTACATCGGTAAAAAGGTGTATTTGGGACTCTGGAGTGCGCTATTTACTGTGCATTGTCTGGGGCATCAGTGGGTACGTACACCGCTATGATGTTATATATAAGTATGTTTGATCAATATAGCCTCAGCTGTGGCTAGACATAAGAACCCGCACGCTAACGTGCAACGTACGAGGTGAGATGTAGCCTTCCTGTAACGAGGTAAGGGTTGAAGATTGGTGCACGGCTTATCCAAAGTACATTCCTACTACCAGACCGAATGTCGTGTTGTTCTTGCTGTAGGTTGCTATTGATCATTATTTATTATTAACGTACATCTTATTTAACATCTATCACCATTCCCGCGCACCGCACGACTTGGCACCACTGCAACAATGAGACAGTTGGAGAATTAGGCTGTAGCACAGCCCAGAATACAAGATCCTGCACTCTGTGCTCAGTTAATGTCGGTCGTAAATTTGATGGGGGACGCACTGTATCTATCTACAGTACATGTAGCCACTTACGTGAGTTACACCAGCTCTTCGTTGTCGGAGCCTCTAATTATAGAATGACACTGCCGACATGAGGCTGTACTATCTATTTTCGCCGAGGTCTCCCGGACCAGGAACGAAACGGGCATTTCGGGCCGGACACGCAAAGATTTCGCTCTTTTTCCCGACCATTGCGAAAGCGACGTAATCACGGGGTGTCAACAGACAGTCCTCAACACTTTCTATAACTACTTGGGGCCACGCTTGAAACATCCGTGCGAGTGTTGAATTTGACGGGCAGTGGGTGGGACAGCAAAGGTTGGTTCATAGTTTGTGTGCAGTACTTTCCCATGGCTAACATGACCACATACGCATCTATGACGCAAGGCACTCAAGCGGACCAGATCCATAGCCCCCAAGAGCTAAAAAAAAAGGTGAGCTTGTAGTCTGACTGTGGGAACATCTTGTTGAATGAGAAAATTTGCTCTCCGGTTTCTGGCACTCGTTCTCTTTGGGCGTCTAAAGATGGTGTATTGGCTGGATGGCCGAGATCTTCCGTTAAAGGACATCCTTCCGCGTCGACCACGTTATTTTGTTTCCGCTTCTCGCGATGAAGAGCTCAGAGAGCTTGTGCGAGCCGTAAAGAACCTTGCTAGCAATGTTCGTTCCGCTGCTATTAAAGGTGACTACCTGCAATGGCTGACGTCGGCGAGAGAGTACGTCGAGTGGGTTGTTTGGGTATCACGAAGATACGCGCTTTGGAGTTACGAGGACAAGGTCCAAGATTTTACTACTTGCACCCAAGTCTTCGCTTGGCTTGATGGTATCCAAACCAAGTGGACGGCACGCATCTCGAAGGAAACTTATGATATTGCTCGCCAGCGTTATAATGCGTCATTACCTATCGGTACTGTCTCCCCTCCGTCCTCACCTATACGAGCTACGCCAAAAACTTCGGAACGTGACAACGATGTCAACGACGTCAACGCTATCTCTACAGCTCCCGTCACACAACCCCCTTCATCTGCTAAAAAGGCTCCAAAAGGGTCAAAAAGAGGTCATAGACGACATTCCTCCACCCCCTGTGCTACCGCTCCGCGACTCTCACCAGACGAACAAAAGTCTGCAGCAAAACCCAGACGTCGTTCCACTCATCCTGTGATTCAACCTTCAAGTACTGAACCTGCTTCCTTGTCCGCCGAAGAGGAACCACCTAAGGAGACGTCACCCACCACACCGCGTAGCATAGAGGAGCAGCCTCCATTGGACCCTTCTTCTTCCTCATTACCGATTACCCTGGAAAAAAAGAAATCTCTTCGCCCACCTAAACCAGTTCACGACAATCTATCCCGCCGAAAGTCAAGAATGGTTCTTCGGATGCCTGGTTATCGCGTTGTGAGCGAGATGGTTGAAGATAACGAAGTCCTTGTGCTCAAGTTGTTGGGACATGGGAATGACCCAACTAATCGGACGGGTTGAGCGAGATAGTAGGACCGGCCAGTAACGGTCAATGGATGACCGGCGCACAAGGAACGATAGCGTGCGACTCATAACACTCCAACGATAAATGAGGACGGAGGTTAGGGTGGGTGGTGGGTAGTTTGGCATAGGTAAGCGAGGAAGGCTTGCGAGTTCCGTCTGTCTACGATTTGGATGCGATTAAGAGTATAGCAAGCGCGGTAGCATCTCCGGACCAGGGTGAATGACTTGTGACATCATGGGAGGGGTAGGGTTACTCTTGAGTCGGTTGATGAACCAAAGGCGGATGGACACATTGCCACACTCCTCCTGGGGCCACGCCAATGACCAGGCTTCATGAACAGGCTGCCTGGCCAAGGAGAAGAAACGGAGGTTCATTTTGGGCTCACCCAGCGGGGGGTGTAAAATGACGAATGGCGAGTGTGGGAAGAAGTGAACCAGCCAGGGAGAGGTCATGGTGGGATAGAGCATCTGCCACGATATTTTTCTTCCCCTTCAGTGTGAAGAATGCGAAGATCCATGCTAATGTCAAAGTGGATTTGAGAGTGGCAAACAATAACGTTGTTATTTAAGCTCCATTGAATGTGGAGTAGACATTGAAAACCCCCAACGAGCTCGTAGAGTGTGTATGAATAGCCAAACGTCGTGGGATCGGGGTAATAGTTGAGGCCCATCGAAGAGCAGCGAGGATAGCTAGGGTTTCATTGAAGAAAAATTAACGCCGTCAAACCACGGCGTCAGCACTATGGGCGATCTTTAGCGCAGGAGTCCAAAATGCAAGAAGGAGAGCTCACCATTCTTCCACTTCAAGTGAAGTGTTCGGATCATACAATTTGGTCGGTAAACCAAAGGTACAAGTATGCCCTGCCACTTTAGCATGAGAAACCCCCGATCCGCAGACCGCAGGATGCATAACCAAACGTAGGTATCCGACGAGGGAGTGGGGGTTACTAGGGTGAAATCTCTAGTTGCTTCAACGAGCATGGCGTTGATTCACGGGTGATATACATAAACACCGTCATCATCGCCGTCATCTTTTGCACCGCCACCTGTTTGTTGCATGGTATGGAGGAACACCCCGCTTTCGAAGCTTCTGAGGCGCTGAATTACAATGCATCAACCTGGATTCCTCCTCAATTCGATGTTCGTGTTGCACCCCATCCAACTTTTTCAGAACTGGTGGATCCTTCGAAAGGGACTCCGAACTTTTATCGTGCAGCAAAGTGGTACATCCTGGATTACTGAAAGGATCTTGTGCAAACTCTGAGAGAGTATTTATTCTCCGCAGGTCTTCTGACGGGTCTTGTGCACTAACTCTAGATGAACTGCGGACATATCGAGTCTTGAAACTGTGAGCTGATATACAGCATCTAGCTCGAACCTTGACATTTACTAGTGAGCAGCGGCTCTTCGGATCAGGTCCCTTCTTTAGGTTCGGCATTTTTCTATTTCACTGGATAGTTTAAGTTTTATTTCTGAATTATGTTCGTAGATATCGTAAATACAATGCCACAAGCAGGTCCAATCTTGGATGGCATTTGGTACCCGGCGGCTTCAATACTCAGTCCAGCAACCTTTTGTTTCATGGCGTCTGTTAGGAACTGCCCTGTGAAGCTTCTTGACGCCTCATCTGGTAGGGTAACGACTTAAGGCTATACGCTCTCAACAAACCATGTTTATGATCTGATTTTTTGTAGCTGCGAGCTTCTTATAGGATCGTAGATCATCGTGAACGCTTCATTGCGCCTCATAGCATGGCTTTTGATCCTTCAATGACTAAGTGCGCGATTTTTTTTTTTTTTTCGAATGTCAGACTCTAATCTCCTCCAAGGTTATACTGTGGTTGTGAAGACTTCATCGAAGTTTTCGATATCCAACGACCTGGGGATGGGACCCGTCTCCCTACTACTCCATCAAAGAAGAGTCGGGATGGTCTGAAAGGTGGGGGGTGAAAATAAAACTCATACAACCGGCTTCTCACGTCATCAAAAGGTATCATATCTGCTTTAGCTTTCTGTTCCGATTACAGTGGCCTCTATGCCGCAGCTACCTATTCCACCACACCGAATTCCATTGCTCTATTTGATCCAGATATAGGTGATGGTGCTTCCCCTACACATTTCTTGGGTGATGTGCGTCCAGGGGGTGTGACCCAACTTCACTTTCACCCAACACAACCGCACTTGTTATTCGCAGCATCTAGAAGAAGCCCTGTCATCCAAATATGGGACTTACGGAATCCAATGTCTGTTGCTGCTGAGCTGATTCGAGCCCACGAAGGCAAGAAGACGAACCAGAGGATGAAGTTCGATGTGGATCTAGGAGGAAAGTGGCTTGCCACTGGAGACGAGGTTCGTGATTCCTTCATTGAGGTCGGTTCTAACCACAATACGTTTTGTAGACTGGTTGGCTTTCCATTTTCGATGTATCTAGCCCGTTGAATCTTATAACTGAACCGGCTTTGAGATTCAGAGCTCATAATGGTGAGCAAGACTCGGTTTGATAGTACCCCAGTAAGGCTAACGAGTTCATAGATTCGATTGGATCAGTGTCATTCCATACCATTCAATCTCTTGCCTTGACAGTATCAGGATCACGTCATTTTGATGCCATGGACCAGGGACTTCCTTCCGAGGTGGACTCCAGGGACGATTTCAGCGTTGTCGAGGAAGATGAGGGGCTTATGGCCTACGATTACACCATCAAACTGTGGGACTTCTCTACAAGAACAAATGTGGATTTTTAATGTGTAATGATAGCTGTGTATGTACATCCTTATGACGCCTTGTTATCCAGAGATGCCATATAAGATTGTGTCGGAAGGCAGGCAGGGATATATGTGGAACCAATTATCGGAGTGAAATGCAATATGATTATGGGGATCGTGTCTCAGCGAGAACAGCGTCTAGCCATCGGAGAAGGGTACGCTCTAGCATGTCCTCCCACCCAGCTGCCCGTCTCGCAGGAATCTTGGGATCAAAGTAAATTGGAGGTGATAATACAGGGTCAACGAAAGCTCGAGGAAGCTTAAGACACTTCCCAAGATTGTCATGTGAAACTGGTGAGGCGGTGATTGGTATCATGTATCGAAGACCGACGGCACTGGTCGTCGAAGTACGTCAGAATCGCACGCCAATTAATTCATTTGATACATATACTTACGCCGCCCAGTAACGTAGATTCTCCGTCCTCCGAAACGTCCACGATACTTTCCCCTTATTACTGAGGTGCGATCCAAGCGTCATCAGGTCCTTCTCTTCATCCGCACCCGAATCTTCTGTGAGCCCCAGCAGATCATGTACTGTCTCAAGCTGGATGAACCCCCAAGGTTTTTTACTCTTCCGAACTGCGCCATTATAGGCCGTACAAATGATCTGACCGTCGGAAAGAATGTCAAGGAGTTTGGAGCGGAATGTCTTTTGAGCGGAAGATGGGGAGGCAATAGGGGATGAAGGAGGGGTTGGGGGGTAAGGAAGGAAGGAGAGGAGCTCCGATGGGAGGTGGTATATGAGGAAACTCAGAAGACGGCAGACTGGGTCATACTCAAATCTTGAGCGTTTGGCCCAGTCAGGTAGCTCCTGGTCAGGTATTTCCTCCTCTTCCTCTTCGATGACCACGTCGTCGGCCCCTTCGACTTCATTTACAGAGGCAAGATCGTTCATGGCATGAAGAAGACCTAGGCTGACCAGCCTCTTCTCGTCTCTTCTCGGCGAGGCTTCTGCTCCAAAGCTGGAGGGTCCACTTCTCCGGCCGACCTTGCTTCCACTCACCGTCTCCCTTCTTGCACGAACCCAGCCTCGCTGTCCTGGCGTCCCGCTCGCACTGCCGAACAATATCTCATCTACCACATCCAGATACCGGCTTACAACTTCCCTCTCTTTATCCAAACTGGACAGGTCGATGTCGTTCTGGTATAGCCATCCGCCCCCAAGCACGAGCCTCTCATCCCAAGGATCTCGCTTTGACTCCTTATCAAAATCATCATCCCACTCTTCATCGCTTGGGTCAGCCCATACATGGACAGCTTTATCCCGTCCCTGCACAATTAGAGGTACAACCTCGGGCCTCGCAGGTGATTTGGTGACACTCCGCCTGCCACGTTGAGGAGACGACCAGGAGGTAGATGAGGAGACAACTGTTCCAACTCCGAGATCACTCACGTCATCGTCAGCTGAAAGTGCCGATGGACTCGCAGTCCGTTCGGTAAGAAAGGTCGTTGGGCTCTGCATTATGCCACTGTTTCGGCCGGAACTGGTAATTTCGAACGGATCGTCTGCCAGCGGCAGGCGGTATCTTTCTTCGATATCCCGGAGAGCCCCTAAGACATCTAGGGCAGACTTTCTGATGAGCGTAAGAGGTGAAGGCGGCAAGGGTACAGTGAGGATCTGACTCGCAGGGTGGAGTATTTTGGCTGCTTTCTTGGGTGACGATGCTACACGTAGCGAAGCATATTTAACCTTCTGATAAGGTTGGTTCCGGAAAGCGTCCACGACGTGCTGCCGAAATGTAAGTGATGGATCGTCTTCGGGCAATGCTAGCACATAATTCCGGACAGATCGAATTGTACGTGTGGTCGTTTTGAGCAATTCCAGGATGTCTAGATTGTTCGACGAGGTCGAAGAGCTGGATGGGTCGAGGAACTTCATGCCTTGAAGGCCTAGTGTAGATGATCCTGAAAAGGAAAGAGACCAGGAGGTCTGGACATCTTCAAGGTCCCGGATGGCGATCGCCTTCAACGCGTTTGTGTCAACAAATGGAGATGGGTCAACTGGTGGAGGCATAGGCTGTGCATCACTTCTAGGTAGTTCTGGAGAGGGTGGCAGGTCGAAAGTCAGGGTGGGGACAGAAGGTTGATTTTGAGGGATTGCAAGGGGGCCCAACGCTGGCACGAATAACCCTTTTCCACTCAAAGGCCTATCAAAAGCGCGTTTAGTACGCGTCATAGACAAGGTCAGCGTCCATTCTCACTTCTGAGAAGCAGAAAGACCCGTTTTGGTGAAGTAGTGCTGCAAGTGCTCTATGCTGCCCAACGCCAGAACACTATCCCGCTTTGCTGCACTCTTTGAGAATGGTTTGTCTATCTTGTTGGTCGAATTAATATTTGGGTATACTGCAGTCTGTCGCCGAAGCTTCTTGAGCGCTGCATTGCTGGATGATGGCTGCGCACTCTCCATTAGAGCATGGATGCGGATTTGGCCGATCCAGTCCGTTGTCAATGTATATTATGCTACGTTTGCAACGCATGTACAACAGTACAACCTCCAACGTAATGACAAGTCCATTTCATTCTCTCTATATACAGGCCCATTTGTTGATGGTTGCTGGACCCTATTGCAGATTCCCTTCAGGAAAGAAACCCTGTTTGAGCCATCTTGTCATCTTGTCGTGACGGGTCTAACGCCACCGCAGAGTAAGCCATGAGACGGTTGAAGTAAGTCGGAGATTTTGTTTACTGCTCTCTGGTCTATTGCCTCTGCCATCGTCCTATCTGATAAATGATTTCATCTTCCTCGAGAGGTCATCAAATACCGAAATGGATGGTCAACTCCACTAACGACTTTTCTCACCCATATCAATTCTCCAAATCCTCTGCTAGTTCCACGCCACGAAACGTTCCTACTGCGTGTTGCTGTTACAGCCGGAGATTGAAGGCATTGGTGGGCGGATGGGCTATAAGGAATTGGAGTGCATTGGTTCCGTTCCATGTTTCTCGCAGCCCACCAATTGCCGCAGTGTTGGGTGCAATCACGCAAACTCTCTGAACTGCTCGGCGCACTTGACGTTCGGCTACTCCTAACCCCAAATGTAGAAGTATCCTGGTCCGAGGCCGAGTGCGGAGCTTCTTGTGAGCTACTAAGGTACAACGACCCGTTCGCTGGGTGTCGTGCCTCACAGTTGAGAGCTCTATCTATATATCCACAAAGTCAGAGGAGCGGACAAGTCGTCGGGTTAAACGTGAGACCGTGGATCGGGAGAATTGAATGGGCTCCTGACCCTGGTGAACGCCGCTTCGGGCGTTACCTTGGCTCATTCGCCTAACTTGGTACCCAGAGGATCATCGGGGCCTCGACGTCCTTTTATGAGGCTGGTTCTACTTCTCAGTACGCTCACTGCTTGTTCGGTGGGGAGCGAGCCCGGGGTTTCCGCGTAATATTTATTCTCAAGGGTCGCTGGGTTCTGGCATTGGGTGTTAATGCGCCACCCCCCCGGGTGTTTTAATATGCGGGTTCGCACTTCTATGGGCTATGTCAGGCTATCACAGTCATCCCGGCTATGTGTCTGCTACCCGTTTCCCTTTGTTAGATGCATCATTGGGGCCGTGCCATATGCCATACTCTATACCCTGCTTTGGTGGTGGTTTCGCCATTGTTAGTACAGGAGCCGTCTGTGGATTCAGATTGGTTTCCCGCATTTGGGGAGACGATGTTCAATTCTATGGGGCCTTGCGCCCTCATCTGCCCATTCCGATCCGATTAAATGTCAACCTTTTTGTCTGGGGCTTGTGGAAGGGAGTGGGAGTGCTGAAGTATTGTTTGCGTGCAATGTAGTATCACCGTAGTAGTAGTATTGGTCAATGCACACCCCGCACTAGTACCGAAGAAACAGTGAATGACAATGTTTGTTACTAGGCATGCTCCTAAAATAATTCGACGTCCCAACTTGGTAATTGGTAGCATAACTTGGTATTTCAGCATGTGTAATCTGGTTCTCAATAGGTCCGAGAACAGTGTTTTCCTATGTCGGAAATGGTAAAATACCATGAGGAACGATCCATATGTTACTGGTAATTTACAACGATTCACTTCCCGCAGTGGTCCCCAGCGCTGTGTACGCGCTAAGGGTAATCTGTGGAAGTGGTGTTCGATGATTCTACTCGGACAGATTTGTTGGAGCATTCGCTTCGATAACTCGACGGACGCATTGAAATTCTGGATTCTACAGGCAGGAAAAACATGTATGCAACGGCCATATAACTACAAGATGGGTATCAGAATGAAATCCCTACATGTGATGGGAAGAGAAGTGCTGGAGAACTGCGGTGTCTAGGACATGAGGCAGGCGAATAAATTGGGAAAATGGCGTGGTAAAGGTGAACGAAACAAGTAAAAATTGAGTGAAAGGAGGGGGGATGTTCATCAGACGCCACGACTACTGCCTTATATACACGATAGAGCTAATTGTTCTTCAGAGTTCTGCGCAGGTGGGTTAAAACCTGCTTGCTGAGCTTTTCTTGCCCAGTGTTTAGATTTGGGAACGTTACTGGCAACTCGAGCCTTTCCTTCCCCATTACGATCCAGATACTGTACTCGATTCCTTGTGCAGTATGGACCGTATTGGAGTGGAATACGGGTCGTGGCTTACCAGCTTCGTTACACAATTCTGAGAATTGAGTGTGAGCGGAAACCAGAGCAACAGAATGCTTTGGCATACCAAAAAGTTGCGCTAAGTAAGATTTTCTACTTGGCTCCGCGGGTTCGGGTAGGCAAGTAGCGACTGGAGCTGGAGGGGTTGGCGGCTCTTGCGAGACTTCGCCAGGGGATTTCGTAGTAGAAGAGAATGGAATAGTGTCATCATCAAAGTTAAAGGCTGAGGGATGTTTCTGTCCACGAGAGAGTTCGAAATGTGTGCTGTTTTGTGTGTCAGATGTTGGCCCTGAGCCACCAAGATGTGTTAATGAGATCAGAAGATGAATTTCAAGGTGACCTAACTGTTAGAAGACTTACCATCGTGTGCTAACACCGTATTGTACACTCTACCAGGAGAGGTTGTCGTTCTTTCAGGAGAGTTTCGAGGCTCATAATCGGAGTCACGCGTCGACACCGAGACAGTGGGGCCCGGACTGCCGTACAAAGAGTCCTGATATGGATCGCTACTAATGGCTGCGTCTAGATCGTGGTATGGCCTATAAGCCTGATCTGAGAGATTGGCACGCTTGGGAGACTGGCGAGGAGGATGAGGATGAGCAGCATAGATCTCGTCCAAGACGTCCTGTTCTGGAGCCGTGAGACGCTCGAGACCAGAGAACTCGATGTAGCTTGGTGGATTTAGTTGACTACCTGGAAGATGAGAAAAATTGGTGTCCGGTGGAGGACCGAGATTATGATATTGGGGGAAATCGGGCTGCCGTCTTTCCGGCCCCAGTTCAGCGAAGCTTCCAGATGGACGATACTCCTCTGTAGGAGGAACAGGGTGCTGATCGGGACGAGAATCTGCAATCATGGCAAGCACAGCAGAACGATCGAGATCAC
>WNFI01479266.1_pt1 | contig 10745 bp, 8 predicted proteins | sample 5400471 | NCBI WGS metagenome assembly WNFI01 (sample SAMN13153348, study PRJNA577476) | soil metagenome | isolation source: 100 cm saprolite on Douglas fir-dominated hillslope | place: USA:California | collected 2013-09-17 | reverse complement strand
GGTGCGGCAAGTCCTTCGCACCAGTCCATACGAGGTCATCAAGGCAGGATCAACCGGCGCAGTTTGGGCTGCGCGAGGAGTAAATGAGTAAGACGTCCGCGAGTCAGCAAAAGAAACGCGGCAGGCATTGCCTGCCGCGAACCTTTCAATTCAGCCTGCCTTAACATACAGGCGTACATACTTCCTGGCCTAGTGGTTGTTCGGTTGCATGAGAGTCAAGTTGAGGGTCATGTTGCCGGCGTCGCCGCTTGTCGCACTGGTCGCGGTAACGGTTACGGTGAAGGTGGACGGTGACATTGACGGCGAGGACGACGTAGCATTCATCATCCCGGTGTTTCCGCCGCAGCTCACCAGACCCAGCAAGAGCACCACAGCCATGGCCGCAAAGGCGAGCCGTAACCGCAGATGCTTCTTGAGTGACTTCCTGCTGCCGAGCCCTGCTCCCAGCACCACCGATACGATCAGCGCGTAGAGAGGTGCACGGGGTCCGCTCAGCGGCGTTGCCGACGCCGAACTCGATGACGTATCCACGGTCAGCGTCACCAAGGGGGACATCTGGCTTGTAGACGGAGGATCAAAGGTGCAGCTTGCGCCCTCCGGAAGCCCGCTGCAGCCGAAGGTGACCACTCCTGCGGCTGGCTTGGTATTGAACGTGAACGTAGTGGAAGCGCTGCCGCCCTTTGTAACTGTCAGACTGAGTGGGCCGTTCAACTCTGGCCCGAGCGGCGGGTTGATATGAGTAGGATCACTCGCTGTGTGGCTGTTCGGATCACCACCCCCGGAAACCGTAGCGGTGTTAGTCACGTTCGCCGTGATGTTCTGCGGAACATTCACAACCAGCAAGATGGGCGGGTATGACGCTCCTGGCGCAAGACTATCGCTGCGTGTGCAAGTGAGCGTGGCCAAATTACAAGTCCATCCTGTTCCAGTCATGGACACGGGCACGAAGGTGTGATTTACGTCCGGCAGGTTATCGGTTACGGTAACCGTGCCGAGAGTTGGACCTGCGTTGGGATCGTCGCTCACGGTAATCGTATACGTGCCGGTGCTCTTGCGATTGAAGTCGAAGTCATCAACCGGCTGTTGGGCAGAATAGTTCCGCCGCTCAGGCTGATGGTGCCGGAGCCCGCATTCGCGGTGAAAGTTCCGGTATTGCAGTTACCGGTGGCGCCGCTGGGCGAGGCTACGAACACGTTGGCCGGCAAGGTGTCAGTAAACGAGATTCCCGTCAGCGGGACAGGATTCTGGGATGGATTCGTGATGGTGAAGCTGAGCACCGATACGCCGGTGGGTGCGATCAGCGATGGATTAAAGCTCTTGGCGATCGAAGGCGGCACAAGCACCACGATGCTCGCCGTTGCCTGATTGCCGGTGGTTGCAACGAGGGTCCCGGTGCCGTCGTCGAATAAAGCGGTCACATTGCCGCTGACGTTGTTCTGAACGCCGGAGCTCACTCCGGTCACATTCACCGAGAACGAGCAGGAACTCGATGGGGGTAGCTCTGCGCCGCTCAGTGTGATGCTAGCGCTTCCCGAATTAGCGTTAACTGAGCCGCCGTCGGCGATGCAACTGCCTCCAATAGCGCTCGGATTGGAAACAACCAGCCCACCAGGCAAGTTGTCGCTAATGCTGACATTCAACAGCGTGGTTGAAGAATTCGGGTTGGTGATGGTGAAGGTCAGCGAAGTAGTGCCGTTGACTGGAATAAACGCGGCACCGAACGCCTTTGCCGCGGTTGGAGGCGTTACGACCGGCGTGGGGTTCACCGTCAGCGTGGCTTGATTGCTGGTAGTGCCGGCGCCGCTCTCGTTGGCGGAGATCGGTCCCGTTGTGTTGTTGAAGGTTCCGATGATAGTTGGCTTGATTTCGACGGAGATAAAGCACGATCCGTTCGAAGTCGGCGCACTGGTCATGGGACCGATGAATCGGGGCGACCCCATGGCCATGCCTTTCATGACGGGCCTCAACGCCGGGCTAGGAGGACCGAGGTCCCCACCGGAGAAGCTGATGGAGTTTGAACCAGGGACAGCCGTCACAGTGCCGTCGCAGCTATTGCTGACCCCATTGGGCGAAGCTACCTGCAGTCCTGCGGGCAAGTTGTCGGTGAATTGGATTCCGGTCAGCGTCACGGTGCTGTTCGGGTTGTTAATCGTGAAACTCAACGCCGACTGTCCGCTCAGCGTGATGGTGTCCGGCACAAAGATCTTGCTGATCGTCGGCGGGACGGCCACTGCCAGGGTCGCGGAAGCTGAGAGTCCGGTGCCTCCTTCTGTGGAACTGACCGGGCCTGTGTTGTTGACATAAGTACCAGCCGTCCCACTGGTCACATTCACGCTAACCGCGCAGGAGGTGTTGGCTGCAAGGCTGCCTCCGGTGAGCGAGACGGTTGTCGCACCCGCTGCACCAGTTGCGGCGCCGCCACAGGTATTGCTGAGCGAATTGTCCGCCACCACAAGGCCGGCGGGGAAGTTGTCAGTGAATGCAATTCCTGAGAACGATGAGTTGCTTGTGTTGCTGAGCGTGATGGTCATTAAGCTCACGCCGTTAGGCTGAATGCCCGACGGATTGAATGCTTTGGCGATTGAAGGCGAAAGAACCACACTGATGCGCGCGGTCACTGTCTGCTGGTCCACAGTTGCGTCAGCGGATCCCGCGCCGGGTGTGTTGCCGGCATTGTAAGTTGCCGTGGCCTGTGCCCCGGATGAGAGCGATTCCGGTTGTGCCTCGGCAATCGTGCCCAGGACCGCATTGTTGAAGGTGATGGGCAGACCGTTGAGCACATCAAGATTGCCACTCAAAGTAAGGCCACTTCCATGATTGTCGCTGCTCATGTCGCCGGTCAGTGTGGACGAGCCATTGACGGGAATGCTGGACGGGTTCGCAGTGTGCGTAAGCACGATAAAAGGATCGAAGGTGACTGCGCCGTTGGCGTCGAAGATGCTGCCAGCCGGTGAGTTTAAGCCCCACCAGTTGTTGGTGGCATTGTCCTGGCTGGAGGCTGCGCCCAGGTTAGCGAAATTGCTTCCGGCCGCGGCAGTATTGTTGGTAAGTCGGCTGAAGTTGATTACAAGGTTACTGGTGGCAACGCCCGTATCCGCAGCAAACACGCCGCCGCCGCAACTGTTGACGCAGGTTGTTCCGTCAGAGCCGGTTGCGGTATTTCCGGTAATGGTCGCTTTGGAAATTGTTGTGGTGTCGTTGGTCAGACTGTTCCAGATTCCGCCGCCCTGATCACCCGAATTGCCGGTGATCAGCAAGGCTCCTCCGCTGTTGTCGATGACCAGACCCTGTCCGGTGAAGATGCCTCCGCCGTGTCCAACTGCCGTGTTCCCGGAGATGGAGCCTCCGCGAAATACCGAGCGTATATTGCCGTTGCCAGGAGACCCCAGGAACATGCCTCCGCCCTGGCCTCCGCCGTTCGCGGTCTGCGTGGCGCTGTTGTTGAGCACCTTGTTGCTGGTCATTGTTATTGCCGTGCCGCCGGTGACGAAGATTCCGCCGCCCTTGCCGGAGTTACCGGTGGAACTTTCCTGGACCGAGTTGTTCTGGACAGTGCTCGAGGTCAGAATGAAATTTCCGGTTGCCGTGCCAATGGTCGCTGTTCCATTGCTGTCGATCGCAATTCCTCCGCCGTCGCCATCGGTTGTCGAATTGTCAGTGATGATGCAGTTGACCACGCTCATATTGCCGTTCTGACTGCCCTCCCAGAACAGGCCGCCGCCAAAACCATGAGGGATCACGCTGGCGACGCCACCTCTGAAGCTGCCAGGGTTCTTGCCGAAACGAATCACCAGATTGGAAAAGTGCGTGTCAAAACCAGGATCAGCATTGGGGTTTACCGCGAAGACTTTGTCAATGCCGTTGGTATTGTCGGTGCCGGCCTGAACGATGGTGGCCGGATTCCCGCTGCCATCCACGGCGCCATTGATCGTAAGACCATGGAAAATATCCAGAGAGCCATACGATGCGGTTGCTCCCGCCGTTTCTTTGTTGGGGCCGGTCAGCGTGAGCGTATAAGTCCCGGCGGGCACGTTGATCGTGTCGTTGAGATTGTCGGCATTGGCTTCAATGATGGCTTCGCGCCGACTGCAACTATTCGCCACATTGTTCGCGCAGGCGTTTGCTACTACAACGTCGGCAGTGGTGTTGACGTTAAACACCGGATCGGGCAACGGCATCATCACGCTGGGCGCGCTTTCTCCGCGATTCAGCGCAACTACGCCCGGACGGCCGTCAATATTCACGTGCATGGAGACTGCGGCAATCGGAGAGCCCGAGTAAGAACGCCGCGATACTTCGCCGGCCACAAAGGTATTCGCTCCCTGAGGCAAATTGGGATGCGAGATGACGGCCATCTGTCCGGCAGCGCCGTTCAGGACCATCACGTCATCGGCCGCGTTCGAGGAAATTCGGGTGCGCAGCAGCACGGATTGCTGGGAAGCATGCAGCGCAAAACTCTCAGCGATCACCCAGCCTTCGCCCGGATTTGGAGCAGGTAGAACCGGGCTGGGCAGCCCGCGCACAGCAGCTAGAAAAACCTGCCTGCGCTCGTCATTACTCAGCGGACGGGAATCAATTCCCGAACGGACAACGATATAAACCGAGCCATCGGCGCCCAGGAGCGCCATTTGCGTCCGGCCCGCGCGATCATAGATGAACGAACCGGTCACGACCGCACTTGCGGTAACGGGCAACGCGACTTTTTCCAGTTGCCGCGAAGCAGAGCCAAGAATCCAGAGCTCGCCGCCGGCTACGATGGCAGCGTCGGCGCCGGCATGTCCGGTTAGATTGCCAAAGGCGATGGAAGAGACTGGTCCGCCAACACTGTAAGTACCGACCAGCCGCGGTCCCTTGGTGGCGCCCTGATAAACCAGCAGCGAGGAGCCAGTCTGGCCGGTAATGCCTACGATGAGATCCCCTGCAAGACCAGCGCGGCCAAGTTTTCCGCTGCTAACCGCTGTGACTGCGCCGTCCAGGTTGATGGCTTGCGGCGCGCTGAAGTTCCCACGACCGTCGCCGGGCAGGAGGTAAACCAGGTTGGAGCCACGAGCGGCTACTACCAGGTCATTGGTCCCGTGTCCGCTGAAGTTGCCCGCGGCTATAAAGTCCGGGGCGACCGGGACTGAAATCACGCGAGCATTGCGCAGAAAAGGCGCAGGGAAATCACCCCGGCCAATCGCCTGAAATGAAGCATCGCTCTGGGGCGCGAGGGCGTCCAGGCTGCCGTAGTGCACCGCGAGAATGCCACCCCCGCCGGGCGCGGCATAACCCGCTGCCACATCGCCGACACCATCTCCATTGAGGTCGGCGGAAATAAGCGAGAGAGCGGTGCTCTTTCCGGAAGAGAGAATTTGCGCGGGTGTTGTCGCTGGCTGGCCTGAATCGTCACCCGGAATGCGTCGCACCCCGGAAGCCGAACTTATGGCAACCGCACCGGTGTCACCATAGTTTGAAGCGACCGGTTGCCGGTCCGCGAGCCAAATCCTGGCTCCCGTAGCTGGACCGGCCTGCTGTGCCGAAACGGTGGCGGCCGCGAAGACCACTGCAGCAGAGAAAACGAGGGCAGTGATCAGCGAAGAATAATGAGCTTTCGTTCCGCTAACCTGGGCAGAAATCGGACAATCTTTCATTGCGATGCTCCTTTGTGGGAGGCTGAAGAAGGGATCCTGTGTACTTGGCGGATGTGCTTGGAGCAAAACCTTCCAGCCAGAGTCCTATCTGCAAAACTCCGCAACTTTCCCTACGGAAAACTTTGGCTCCAAGTTGGTTTTTCCGACGGTCTTAACCTGGGGGATTACTCTACGTCAAATAGTTGGCAAAAACCGACTATCAGCAAAAACCAGAGCGCAATTTCAGCACAGGCGTGTGGGAAGGTCAAGTTAATACTTTTTCATTGATTGGAGATGGTGAGTGCCTTAAAGAGAATCTCCTTGAAGTTGTCCTTGGAAACAAAGTCACAAAAAGCTTGACAAGAGATATAGTGTTGTACTTAACTATATCACTAGAATTGATGAGCGCAGAGGATCAACTCATACCTCTGGTTCCCGAGAGCAATAAGGGAAATGAATTCTTTAGGAGAATGAAACATGAAATCGCTTCGTATTATGCTGTCCGTTCTCTTGATGTTGCTCGTTCCAGCGGCTTTCGCACAGTCCGCTACGCCGACCGACGCGCAAAAATCTTTCACTCAACTGAAAACCCTCGCTGGCACGTGGCAAGCCACGGTGACCACCGACCCGCCGATCCAGGAGATGGGAAATGGAGCTATGGCGCAGGTCTCGCTGCGTGTGACCTCCCGCGGAAACGCGCTGGTGCACGAGATGCAAGAGGCGGGGAAGCCAGACGATCCGGCGCGTTACGACCATCCGGTCACCATGCTCTACCTGGATGGTGATCGTCTGCTCCTGACTCATTATTGTGATGCAGGGAATCGGCCTCGTATGGCGGCCAGAATGTCGGCGGACGGAAAGACGGTGGAATTCGATTTTCTCGACGTCGCCGGCAGCACGAAATACGGACACATGCAGCATGCAGTCATTACCATTATTGACGCGGACCACCACACTGAGGACTGGACCTACATGATGCCCGGGGACAAGCCAATGCGCGCGCACCTCGACCTGAAACGAACAAAATGACGAGAGGTATCTCTTGCAAAGGCTATTTGGAAAAACAGGATGGATCTTGAGTGGAACGACAATCAGCCGATTTACCGCCAGCTACGCGACCGCGTGGTCGCGATGATACTCGACGGAGCCCTCAAGGAAGGCGATCCGCTGCCCTCGGTGCGTACCGTCGCGGCCGAATATCGGGTCAATCCGCTCACGGTGCTGAAGGGCTATCAACAACTGGTGGATGAGGAGCTTGTCGAGAAGAGGCGGGGTCTCGGCATGTTCGTCAAGGCGGGAGTGCGCGATCTGCTACTGCAGGGGGAACGCCAGAAATTCCTTGCCGAAGAATGGCCCAGGATCCACGCAACCATGCTGCGGCTTGGCCTGACAGCGGAAGAACTGCTGAATGAGGCCGACGGCGCAACGCGCCGGTCGAAGCCGAAAGCCAAACAGGAGGAGCGCTGAAGCCATGGCATGCATAGAAGCACGCGGTCTCCGTAAGTCGTTCGGAACAACGATCGCGCTGGACGGTGTCAATTTGCGTGTCGATGAGGGCCGCATCGTCGGGCTCATTGGTCCCAACGGCGCCGGCAAGACGACCGCGTTCAACGCGATCCTCGGCCTTACGCCATATCAGGGAGAACTGAGAGTGCTTGGACGCGATCCCTGGACGGAGCGCGATCAACTCATGCGCGATGTCTGTTTCATTGCCGATGTTGCCGTGCTGCCGCGCTGGATACGGGTCTCGCAGGCGCTCGATTACGTGACCGGCGTGCATCCGAGATTTGATCGCGCCAAGGCGGAAGGCTTTCTTACCAAGACCGCCATCCGGCACACCAGCAAGGTCCGGGAATTGTCGAAGGGCATGGTGACCCAGCTACATCTCGCATTAATTATGGCCATTGACGCGAAATTGCTGGTGCTGGACGAGCCGACGCTTGGCCTCGACATCCTGTATCGCAAGCAGTTCTACGATTCCTTGCTGAACGACTACTTCGATCGCAGCCGCACCATCGTGGTGGCGACACATCAGGTGGAGGAGGTCCAGCACGTCCTCACCGACCTGATGTTCATTGATCGCGGCCGCATCGTATTCGATTGCAGTATGGAAAAGGTCGAGTCGCGCTATCTGGAAGTAATGGTGCATCCCGCTCGACTCGCGGCGGCACGGGCGCTCAGGCCGATTCACGAGCGCCAGGCGTTCGGCCGCAGCATCCTGTTATTCGATCATGGCGATCGTCAGCAACTCGCCGCGCTTGGCGAGCTACGCACCCCCAGCATCGCCGACCTCTTCGTTGCGGTCGTGGGCAATCAGTCCGGCCAGTCCCAAGGAGCGTCTCAATGAACACTCCATCAAATACCGTTCCCGAGTCTCACGCCGGCTCGCAGGCAATCTCGCCGGCCGTCGTGACCACCTGGCCCTTGTTCTGGTCGATTCGGCGCGAACTGTGGGGGAACCGCTCTATCTATCTCGCGCCGCTGATCGCGGCTGCTGTTTTTGTGTTCGGCTTCCTGATCAACATGATTATCCTGCGGCGCCGCATGCATGGCGTATGGACGCTCGACCCGGCGCAACAGCACGAAGCACTCGCCGTGCCCTACGAAATCGCGGCGGCTCTGATCATGGGGACGGCTTTCCTCGTCGGAATCTTCTACTCTCTCGACACGCTGTACGGAGAGCGCCGGGACCGCAGCATCCTCTTCTGGAAGTCGCTGCCGGTCTCCGACCTCACCACCGTGCTCGCGAAGGTCGCGATTCCCCTCGCTATTCTGCCGCTGCTCAGTTTTGTTATTACCGTTGTCACGCAGTTGATCATGCTCCTGCTGAGCAGCGTGGTATTGCTGGGGAGCGGATTGAGTGTGGCGGCGCTATGGACCCACTCGTCGTTTTTCCATGTTTCGCTGATGCTCCTCTATCACCTTGTGACCGTTCATGGTCTGTGGTACGCGCCCTTCTACGGCTGGCTGCTGCTGGTTTCAGCGTGGTCTCCGCGGGCGCCATTTCTATGGGCCTTCCTGCCGCCGTTCGTGATCTGCGGAGTCGAGAAGATTGCGTTCAATTCCACTCATTTCCTCACTATGCTGCAACACCGCCTGACTGGACCGGAGGTTATGACGGCGCCCGGCAGCAATCTGATGGTTGTGATTGCAGCACTCACTCCAGTGGAATTTTTGAGCGAGCCGGGGTTGTGGATCGGTTTGGCAATCGCCGCGGCATTCCTCGGGACAGCGGTCCGGCTACGCCGCTATCGCGGCCCCATCTGATTCGGCCCTGAGTGATGCAACGACCGATACTATGACCGATGCTATGACACAGATTGGAACGGAAGACACTTCGGAAGAGAGAACGCAACGCATTTACGCGAGACTTGCGGGCTTTCTGTTTCTATGGCTGATCCTCACCGGTCTGGCCGGTGCACTCACCGTCTCCCATATCGCTGGGTCTGGGACGTTCGCCGAAACAGCCAAAAGAGTCGCAGCTTCGGAACGCTTATATCGGGCGGCGCTCTCCAGTGAGTTGATTGAGACCTTGAGCGCACTCGTGCTTGCCTTCGCGCTCTATGCAACGCTCAGGCCCGTCGATAAGCTTTTGGCGCAAATCGCAATGTACTGGAGGCTAGGAGAATCATTCATCGGCTGCGTGGGAATCATCTTAGGCTTTGTGAGGCTGCGTCTTTATACTTCCCCACAATCGATCGGGGCATTGGGAGCCGGCCAGTCACAGGCCTTGGTGGATCTGACGCGCCATGCGGGTGTCGCCGCGTACAACATCGGCGCGATGTGCTTCAGCATCGGTTCCATCCTCTTCTTCTATTTGTTTTTCAGATCGAGATATATCCCCAGGATCCTCTCTGCTTTCGGCGTATTTGCCTCGGTCGTGGTGACGATCATCTGTTTTGGCAGTCTGATCTTTCCCGAACACGCAGCCAAACTTCAATATGGCTGGGCGCCGATGGCCATTGCCGAAGTTGCAACTGGATTCTGGCTGATGTTGTTTGCCGTAAAGACTCAGGCCCGCGTGATCAGTAGGTGATTAGAGGAGGGGAAATGTCAGTTTCGCCCTTATTACTTCTTCATATCAGCGGTGGGACAATAGGATTGCTGTCTGGCGCCGCCGCAGTTTGTTTCCGCAAAGGTTCCCGCCGGCATGGCATAGCGGGAAACGTATTTGTGATTTCCATGCTGACCCTGGCCGCGAGCGGGATACTGCTCGCAATCCTGAAGCACAAGACAGGAGACACTGTGGGAGGCGCATTGACGCTGTATCTGGTGGCAACGGCATGGATGACCGCCAGGCGCAGGGAAGAGAGAACTGACCCCTTTGATTGGGGTGCGCTGCTGTTTGCGCTGGGACTTGTAACTCTCGCAGCGACTTGGGCCATAGCAGCGGCCACCAGTCAGACCGGGCTGAAGTACGGGTATCCCGCGGGGGCTTACATTTTCCTTGGATCCGTGGCGCTGCTTTCTACCGTGGGAGACATTCGCATGCTCGTGCGCGGCGGAGTCTCCGGCACACAACGTCTGGCGCGGCATCTGTGGCGCATGTGCTATGCGCTCTTCATTGCTTCCGCGTCCGTATTCCTGGCACGCCCACATTTGTTCCCCGCGTTCTTTCGCACGATAGGTTTGCTCTATGTTCTGACTCTCCTGCCGTTGCTGTTGATGGTCTTCTGGCTGGTGCGCGTTCGCTTCGCAAAAACGTACAGTGCAAAGCCAATGCCACCGCGCGCGGGCGAGGCGTACTCGCTGCCCACTTAGCCTGGAGTTCACCAGCGTCTTCTCGACAACACCTTCGCGCCGTGGTCAACTTATCTCATGACACGTGCTTTCAACTTCATGCGCCTCAATACATTCTTTCTACTGCTTCTCGTGGTTTCTTCCGGCGCGTTTGCGCAAGACCGTCTAGGAACGAACACGGTAGCGCAGGAAGAGCGGGAAGCGCTCGTAGCGTTGTACAACGCCACCGGCGGCCCGCAGTGGACCAATAAGTCTGGCTGGCTTGGACTGCCGGGAAGCGAATGTGAATGGCACGGGGTCCTCTGCGTTCCTTCCGAGGGCGGCGAAAAAAGCACTCTTTCCGTCTTCTCCGTCGGACTGTCGAACAATAATCTTGTGGGCGCCATTCCAGCAGAG
>WNFI01350793.1_pt1 | contig 10745 bp, 9 predicted proteins | sample 5400471 | NCBI WGS metagenome assembly WNFI01 (sample SAMN13153348, study PRJNA577476) | soil metagenome | isolation source: 100 cm saprolite on Douglas fir-dominated hillslope | place: USA:California | collected 2013-09-17 | reverse complement strand
GGCCTGGGCAGCAACGTCCTCGCCCACACGGACGCGGAGGGCGTGGCCCTCATTCCGCGCCTGCTCCCGTACCAGAACAACGCGGTGCGCATCGATCCCAAGGAGCTTCCGGTGAGCGCGGAGATCGACACGATCGAGATCAATGCGGTGCCCGCGTGGCGCAGCGCGGTCAAGATCAAGTTTCCCGTGCGAAGCGGCCGCGGCGCGCTGCTGAAGATCGTGCTCGACGACGGCGAGGTGGCGCCCGCGGGCGCGACCGTGCGCATCGAGGGCGACAAGGAGGAGTTCTACGTGGCGCGGCGCGGCGAGGCGTTCGTGACGGGATTGCAATCGGCGAACCGCCTGGTCCTGAAATGGAACGGGCAGGAATGCCGGATGGACATGAAGCTGCCTGCGGCACGCGGCGATGCGATCGCGCGGGTCGGGCCGATGCCGTGCAAAGGGGTGATGCGATGATCAAGAGACTGATCGGGTGGGCGGTGTGCGCCCTCTTGTTGCCGGCGTTGTCCGAGGCGGCCTACACCTGCACCGTTTCCTCCGGCGGGTTCGTCACCGCCTATTCGCCTTCCGCGCCGACCACCACGATCGTGCAGACGAGCTTCACCATCATCTGCGCGCGCTCTCTCTCGGACGCCTCGACCATGAACTTCGCGGTCGCCGCCGACAACGGCACGCATTCGCTGGGAGCGAATAACCGGGCCGCGTTCGGTGCTTCGTTCATCCGCTACGACGTCTACAAGGACGGGGCCTGCGCCACGCAGTGGAAGGGCAGCAACACTTTCACGGGGACGCTCAACTTCGGCGGCAGCCTGTCGGCCTCGACGACGGTGACCTACTGGGGCTGCATGGGCGCCGCCCAGGCCGGGTTGGCCGCCGGAACCTACACGGACACGGTGACCATGACGCTCAGCTATGGGCCCACGCCGCAGTCCACCGCGACCGGCGCCTTCGCCGTAGCCATCGCCACACCGGCCACCTGCAGCCTGACGGCGGCGCCCGGCAACGTCGTCTTCACGTACGCGAGCTTCGGTTCGGCCGCGGTGGCGAGCACGACCTACGGCGTCACCTGCACCAATTACTTCCCCTACACGATGGCGCTCGACGCCACCAGCGGCACGCTGTTGGGCGTCAATTACACGCTGGCCTTGTCCGCCTCCAGCGCCACCGGCAGCGGTGCACAGCAGACCTACACGATCAGCGGCGACATCGCGGCCGGACAGTCGGGGACTTGCGCCACGGGAACGTGCAGCGCCACGCAAGCTCGAACGTTGACGATCACGTACTGAATTGAGTCCCGGCCTGCGCCGGGATGACCCTTTCGCCTAACGGCGAAATTGCGCGAGCACCGACGAGGTCCAGGTCAGACGCTCGATCAGCGTGCGCAGGAATTCGCGGTTGAAGCGCAGCTGGCAGCCTTCGGAGAGGGATTCGAGGTGCGAGGCCTGGATCTTCAGGAGCTGCACCTCGGAGACCGAGATGATGGAAGCCGAGCGGCGCGCGCGGTCGCCGGAGAGATAGGCCATCTCGCCGAAGCAGTCGCCTTCCTTGAGGACGTTCAGGAGCTTGCCGTCCTTCACCACTTTCACCTGGCCGGTGACGATGATGAAGAACGCCTGGCCGACCTCGCCTTCGAGGAGCAGGTTCTCGTCGCGCGCGTGGCTCTCCCACACGGCTCCGCGCAGCACTTCCCAGAGCTCGGCGTCGCGGAACTCGCGGAAGAACGGCAGCGAGCGCAGCTTGTTGAACTTCTCCGTCGAGCTTATCTCGTGCGAGTAGCGCTCGAGCTGCGGGAAGGTGTTGGCGAGCTCGCTCGCCATCTCGAACCAGGAGGCATAGCGGATCTTGGGATCCTTGTGCATCGCCTTGTCGACGATCTCGACCAGCGCGTCGGACTGCACGCTCGGCTGTTCCTCGTTGATCTGCTCGGGCGACATGTAGGCCGGAGAGCCGAGGAAGCCGTCGATCTGGGTGTGCTCCGCGTGCGAGATCTTGGCGGTGCCGAAGTCGCTGATCTTGATGTCGTCGCGCTCGGAGAGCAGGATGTTCGCCGGCTTGATGTCGCGGTGGATCACGCCGTTCTGGAACGCGTAGTCGAGCGCGCGGCACATCTTGAAGATCACCAGCACGGCCTGGCGCACCGGCAGGAGGTTCGCCTCGGAGCAGAACTTCTTGAGCGAACCGCCGGCGACGTACTCCATCACGATGTAGCGCTGGTCGCCGTCGACGACCGCGTCGAACACGCCGACGATGTTCGGATGGTTCAGCTTGCCGGCGAGCGACGCTTCGTTGAGGAAGAGCTTCTCGAAGCGCTTGGCCTCTTCCTCGCCCATGTCGATGTCGGTCTTGGCGAGCTTGACCGCGACCTTGCGGTCGTTGAAGGGATCTTCGGCGAGGTAGACGTCGGCGGACGCGCCCTGTCCCAGCTCCGACAGGATGGTGTACTTGCCGATCTTCTGAGGACGCTCGGGCACGGTTCAGCTCGCGGTTTTCGCGCGGAATCCCTTGTTTTTCCGCAGTTTAACCGATAAGCCCCGGAGTTGCTGTCGGCGCCTACGGAGCGCGCAGGAGCTTGCGTGCGAGCGCCCCGAAGGCCTCGCGGCCGATTTCCTCGACGGCGAGCGGCGGGGCGGTCGCCGCGTCGCGGTAGTTGCGCAGCAGCGAGCGCCGGTACGCGGGATCGTAGTGACTCTCGAGGAGGTCGCGCACGAGCGCTTCCCACGCGCCCGTTTCGAGCTGCGCCTTCCACGATTCGATGCGCTCGGCGCCATGCAGGCTCTTCAGGCAATCGAGCTTCGCGGCGAGCGCCGAGGGCCGCGCCACGAAGTGCGCGTAATCCTCCATGAGGAGCGCGACCCGGGTGGCCGGGGACGCCTCGAGGCGAATGCAGCGCGAGTCGCGCATATGCGCGATGAGCTCCTCGGGCACGCGCAGGTTGCCCACTTTCTTGCTCTCCGATTCGACGAACACCGGCCGCGCGTGGTCGAATGCCGAGATCGCGGTCCAGAGCGAGGTCTCGAACGCCTTCTGCCCCGGCTGCGGCGCGTCGGGAAGCTCGCCCAGGACGGAGCCCCGGTGCGCGGCGAGCCCCTCGAGGTCGAGCACCTGGGCGCCCGCCTCGGCGAGTGCTTCGAGGAGCCGGCTCTTGCCCGAGCCCGTGGCGCCGCAGATCACGTGGAAGCGCAGCGTCCGCGGCATTGTCTCGAGCTCCGCGACCACTTGGCGGCGGAAAGCCTTGTAGCCGCCGTCGAGGCGCTGCGGATCCCAGCCGACCTGGCGCAGCATGTGCACCATCGCCGCCGAGCGCCCGCCGCCGCGCCAGCAGTAGACCAGGGGACGCCAGCGACGCGGGCGGTCGAAGAAGGTCTGCTCGATGTGCCGCGCGATGTTGCGCGCCGCGAGCGGTGCGCCGGCGCGTTTCGCGTCGAACGCCGATTCGCGCTTGAAGATCGTTCCGACCTGTGCGCGCTCCCGGTCGTCGAGCACCGGCGCGTTGACGGCGTCGGGCAGGTGGTCCTCGGCGAATTCCGACGGGCTGCGGGCATCGATCACCTCGTCGAAGGTGCGCAGCTCCGCGAGCGTCACTGGCGTCGCGACCATCGCCACCGGACGGTCGCGCTGGAAGGGGAGCTCGGTCATTTCGATCCGGGTCCGGGCTCGGGCGATGTTTCGCCGCGAGCGCTGGGTAGAGGCCGCGGAACTCGCGCGCGTAATCGATGCCATAATTCGGGGGAATCATCAGGCCGACCAGCACGGGCTCGGCGCGCGCCTGCCGCACCATCCGGATCATCCGCTCGAGGTTGTCGCGCATGCCCGCGATCGGGAGGCCGCGCAACGCGTCGTTGGTGCCGAGCTGGATGACGACGACGGACGGACGGTTGCGCTTGAGGTCCGCCCCGAGCCGGCTCGCGCCGCCGGAAGTGGTCTCGCCCGTGATGCTAGCGTTCACGATCCGCCACGGCAGCTTCGCTTGCGCGACGCGCTGGCCGAGGAGGTCGACCCAGCCCTCGCCGGGGGAGAGGTTGTAGGCGGCCGAAAGGCTGTCGCCGAAGATCATCACGGTGCGCGCGGCGAAGGCGGCCTGCGCGGCCAGCAACAAGGCGGCGAGCAGCAATGCGCGCCGCATCATGGAGCGAAATGGATGCACTGAGGGAAGGCGATCATGGGGCGCGCGCGAAATCGGGACGCGACGCCAGCATTGTGAGGGCAGAGGCGCTCACCAAACAAGTCACCACGCCCGACCACGTCCTCACGATCGTCAAGCACGCGACCTTCGAGGTACGCGCGGGCGAAGCGGTCGCGATCCTGGGCGCCTCCGGCTCGGGGAAGTCCACGTTGCTGGGACTCCTCGCGGGCCTCGACGTTCCGACCTCGGGACGCGTCTGGATCGCAGACGAGGAGCTCTTCGCGTTGAACGAGGACGGGCGCGCGCGCCTGCGCGGGCAGATGGTCGGGTTCGTCTTCCAGTCGTTCCAGCTCCTCCCGGCGCTCACCGCCCTCGAGAACGCGATGCTGCCGCTCGAGCTCGCGGGCGGCGCCGATGCGCAGGGTCGCGCGCGCAGTACGCTCGAGCGGGTCGGGCTGGGCGAGCGCCTCGGCCATTATCCGCGCCAGCTCTCCGGCGGCGAGCAGCAACGCGTCGCCGTGGCGCGCGCCTTCGTCACCGAGCCGCGGCTGCTCTTCGCCGACGAACCCACCGGCAACCTGGACTCCGAGACCGGCGAGCAGGTGATCGAGCTCCTCTTCGAGATGAACCGCGAGCGCGGCACGACGCTGGTGCTGGTCACCCACGACGCCGAGCTCGCCAAGCGCTGCGACCGGCGCCTGCACATCGCCGCCGGCGAGATCACGCATGAGGACTAGCGCGGCGTGAAGACCCTGCCACTCGCGATGCGCATGCTTCGGCGCAACTGGAGCGCTGGGGAGCTGCGCGTGCTGCTCCTCGCGCTGCTGATCGCGGTGGCGAGCGTGACGACGGTCGGTTTCTTTGCCGATCGCGTGCAGGCGGCGCTCGACCGGCAGGCGAACGAGCTCCTTGGCGGCGACCTGGTGGTGATCTCCGACCATGCGTTGGCCCCCGCCTTCGCGGAGGTTGCGGCGCGCGAGAAGCTCGACGTTGCGACGACGCGCACGTTCCCGAGCATGGTTTCGGCCGACGGCGGTGTGAACCTCGCCGAGATCAAGGCGGCGTCGAGCCGCTTCCCGCTGCGCGGCAGGCTGCGCATCACGACCGATCCGGCGAGGGGCGAGCAGGAGGTGGAGGGTGGGCCGAAGCCGGGCACCGTCTGGGTCGGCTCGGCGATGGTCGGCCGCCTCGGCGTGAAGGTCGGCGACACGCTCCAGGTGGGACGCGCTCCGCTCCGGATCGCGGCGGTCATCACGCGCGAGCCCGACAGCGTGCTCGACTACTTCGGCATTGCCCCGCGCGTGCTGATGCACGAGGCCGACCTCGACGCGACCGGGCTGATCCAGCTGGGCAGCCGCGTGAGCTATCGCCTGCTGGTTGGCGGGGACATGGCGGCGGTCCAGCGCTTCCGCCAGGAGATGACGCCGCGCATCGGGCGGGGCGAACGCATGGAGGGCGTGCGCGACGCGCGCAGCGAAGTGCGCACCGCGCTCGAGCGCTCGCAGCGCTTCCTCGGACTCGCCTCGCTCCTGTCGGTGGTGCTCGCCTCCGTCGCGGTCGCGCTCGCCGCGCGGCGCTTCTCGCAACGCCAGATCGACGCGGCGGCGATGATGCGCTGCCTCGGCGCCTCCCAGGCGAGCCTCTTCGCCATCCACGCCTGGCAGTTCGTCGCGCTGGGAGTCGCCGCATGCATCCTCGGCAGCGTGCTCGGCTACGGGGCGCAGGCGATCCTCGCACGTTGGCTCGGCGCCTTCTTCACCGTCGAGCTGCCGCTTCCCGGCCCGTTGCCGGCGCTGCGCGGCGCCGTGATCGGCTTCGTGCTGCTCCTGGGCTTCACGCTGCCGCCGCTCATTCGGCTACGCAACGCCGCCACGATGCGCGTGTTGCGCCGCGACCTCTCGCCGGCCGAGCCGCTGAGCCTCGCCGCCTTCCTGCTCGGGCTCGCCGCGCTCTCCGCACTCATCTTGTGGCAGGCGGGCGACCTGCGCATGGGCTCGATCGCGCTCGGAGGGTTCGCCGCGGCACTCGCCGTGGCCGCGGCCGCGGGCTACGCGCTCATTCGCCTGGTCGCGCGGGCGCGCGGCGCCGCGAGCGGGCCGTGGCGCTACGGGCTCGCGAACCTGCGGCGGCGCACGGGCGCGAGCCTGGTGCAGATCATGGCGCTCGGCCTGGGCCTGATGGCGATGCTGATGCTGACCCTGGTGCGCACCGAGCTCATCGCCAAGTGGCAGCAGTCGATGCCGCCCGACATGCCCAACCGCTTCGCGATCAACATCCAGTCCGACCAGCTTCCCGAACTGCGGAAATACTTCGGCGGACTCAAGCTCGCGACCCCCGACCTCTATCCGATGGTTCGCGGCCGGCTCCTTGCGATTGGCGAGCGCACCGTGGCGGCGGGCGATTTCAAGGACGAGCGCGCGAAGCGCCTTGCCGAGCGCGAGTTCAACCTCTCGTGGACCGAGCGTATCCGCCCCGACAACAAGGTCGTCGCGGGGACGTTCTGGGGGACTGATTCGGGTGGTCGCGAAGCGCCTGCAGATTCTGTCGGACCGCAGTTCTCGGTGGAGGAGGGGATCGCGAAGACTCTCGGGATCAAGCTCGGCGACGCTCTCGCCTTCGACGTGGCGGGCTCGAAATTCGACGCCAAGGTCACGAGCCTGCGCAAGGTCGACTGGGACTCGTTCAAGCCCAACTTCTTCGTGATCTCGAGCCCGGTGCTGCTCAAGGACTACCCCGCGAGCTGGATCACGAGCTTTCACCTGGGATCGGGCCGCGAGGACGTCATCGCCGGGCTCGTGCGCCGCTTCCCCAACGTGAGCGTGATCGACCTGTCGGCGCTGATGGCGCAGTTCCAGCGCATCACCGACCAGGTGTCGAGCGCGGTCGAGTTCGTGTTCCTGTTCGCGATCGCCTCCGGATTGGTGGTGCTGTTCGCGGCGATCACCTCGACCCAGGACGAGCGCGTGTTCGAAGGGGCGATCCTGCGCACCCTGGGCGCGAGCCGGAGGCAGCTCACGATCCTGCAGCTCGCGGAGTTCCTCGCCATCGGGCTCCTCGCGGGCACGGTCGCCTCGGCCGGTTCGGTGGGCCTCGCGATGGTGCTCGCCGAAACCGTCCTCGGCATTCCCTACGAATTCCACTGGGGCCTGCCACTCGCCGGCATCGTCATCGGCGGCGCGGGCGTCGCCATCGCGGGCCTCCTCGGCACGCGCCGCGCCGTCTCCTCGCCGCCGCTGCAGACCATTCGTGCGGTGACTTGAGAAACCGGGGACAGACCACGGTTTTCCGCGGGGCAGAAAACCGTGGTCTGTCCCCGGTTATTTCTTCGGAGTGTGGCGGGCGATGAAGCGCGAGATGCGCGGGGCGCCTTCGGCGATGTGGAAGGCGTGGCGGCGCTGGTGCAGCGCTTCGTCGGCGGCATCACCGCCTCGAATTCCACCGCGCGCGCCGGATCGACGAGGTACTCGATCGTCACCATCACCGGCCCCTCCTCGAGGTCGATCGGAATTGCGGGCACCGGCTCGTCGAACGGATGCGTCGGCGTGTGATCCTCATGGCCCTCGAGCGAGCGCCCGCGGGTGAGGACCAGCGCGAGGAGCATGCTCGCGGCGCATACGGCGAGGCTGATGGGAACGCTGGTGAGCGCGGCGAGCTTTCCCCAGATCACCGCCCCGAGCGCCGCGCCTCCCATGATCGACATCTGGTAGATCGCCATGCCGCGCGCCCGCACCCAGTCGGGGAGCGCGAGCTGGGCGGCGATGGTCACCGAATTCGCGACGCAGATCCACGCCACGCCCGAAAGGAGCATCGCCGGGGCCGCGATCCACGGATTGGGCGCGAAGGCGAGGACCGCGATGCCGAAGGCGTTGAGGATCGAGCCGCCCACCACGATCTCGTCGCGCGTCCAGCGCACGCGCACGCGCGGCAGCTGCGTGGCGGCGAGAATCGCGCCCACGCCGAGCGAGGCGAGGAGCAGCGTGTAGATGTGTGCGCCACCGTCGCCATAGCGCTTGGCCACCAGCGGCAGCAGCGCGAAGAGCGCGGTGGAGTGCAGGAAGAAGGTGCTCGTGCGGACCAGCGCGTAACGCATGCGGGGCGACTCGCGTACGTACTGGAAGCCCAGGCGCATCGCGCCGAGGAAGCGCTCGCCGGGCAGCACCGACGGCGTGGTCTCGCGCTTCCAGCGCAAGAGCACGATCCCGGCGATCACGGAGATCACCAGATTGAGCGCGAAGACATACTCCGTGCCGGCCGCGGAGATCACCGCGCCCGCGACGAGTGGCCCGAGGACGCGCGAGGTGTTGACGGCGACCGCGTTGAGCGCGAGCGCCTCGCCCAGGTGCGTGCGGTCGATCACCTCGGGAAGGATCGCCGCGTACACCGGCCAGCGCATCGCGAGCCCGATGCCGTTGGTGAAGACGAGGAGCAGCAGCACCGGCGCGTCGAGGTGGCCCGCGATCGCCACCGCGCAGAGCACCGCGGCGTTGGCGGCGATCCAGAACTGCGTCACCATGAAGTAGCGGCGGCGGTCGAGGATGTCGGCGAACGCGCCGCTTGGCAGGCCGAGGAGGAACACCGGCAGCGAGGACGCGGTCTGCACGAGCGCGATCATCGTGGGCGACGTGGTGAGCGTCGTCATGAGCCACGCGGCCGCGACGTCGTTCATCCACATGCACGTGTTGGACGCGAGCCAGACCAGCCACAGCATGCGGAACGTCGGGTATTTAAGCGGAGCCCAGGGCGACGTATTCGCGGCCGTCGCGCCCTCGGGAGTGACGAGATTCTCGCTCATGGATATGAGAGTATCACCCGATGCCGCAGCGCTTCGCCGTGCACGCTTCGCCCTATCTGCTGCTGACCCTCACGTCGCTTTTCTGGTCGCTCAACTGGGTGATCGGGCGTGCGATGGTGGGCCACGTGACGCCGTTCACGCTCGCGTTCATCCGCTGGGTGGTGGCGGTCGCCGTGATGCTGCCCTTCGCGTGGCCGGAGCTGCGATCGCACTGGACCGTGATCCGGCGCGACTGGAAGGTGATCGCGTGGCTGGGCTTCTGGGGCACGGGGCTGCACAACCTCTTCGGCTACGTGGGACTGCAGTACACGACCGCGACCAACGGCGTGATGCTCAACAGCGCCATCCCGATCATGATCATCCTGCTCGCCTGGGTCGTTTATCGCGAGACGATCACGCGCCTGCAAGCACTCGGCGTCGCGGTCTCGCTCGCCGGCGTGCTCGCCATCCTCACGCGCGGCGATCCGCAGGCGCTCGCGAGCCTCACCATGAACAAGGGCGACCTGATCGTGCTCGGCGGCATGATCTTCTGGGCGGCGTACACAGTTTTTCTCCGCATGAAGCCGCCGGATCTCTCCGGGCTCGCGCTCCTCGCTTCGTGCGCCGTGGTCGGCGTGCTGTTGCTCCTGCCGTTGGCGGCGGTCGAGATCCTGTTCTTCGGCGGCCACGCCGAGCTCACGCCCGGCACCGTCGCGGCGATGGCCTACGTGGGCGTGTTCCCGTCCTTCGTCGGTTACGTATTCTGGAATCGCGCGGTCCATGAGGTGGGGCCCAATGTCGCCGGGATCTTCGTGCATCTCATGCCCGCCTTCGGCAGCCTGCTCGGCTGGTTGTTCCTCGACGAGCGCATCTACCTCTTCCATATCGTGGGGATCGCGCTCATCCTTACGGGCGTCGCGCTCACCACCACCACCGGGCGCCGGGCCGTCCCCGAACCCGGGCCGGAATAGGGGGAGTCATGGAGCTGATCCTCTGGAGGCACGCCGAAGCCGAGGAGCCGGGCGGCAAGGACGACATGGCGCGCAGCCTCACCAAGCGCGGGCGCAAGCAGGCCGAGCGCATGGCCGATTGGCTGCGGCCGAAGCTCGACCCGAGCTGGCGCATCGTCGCGAGCCCGGCGACGCGCGCGCTGCAGACGGTGAAGCCCCTCGACCTCGCCTACGAGGTGAGCGAGTCGGTCGGTCTTTCGGCGAGCGCGCGCGGCATCCTCGCCGAAGCCGATTGGCCGCAGGGCGACAAGCACGTGCTGATCGTCGGCCACCAGCCGACGCTGGGCGACGTCGCCTCGGTCCTGCTGCTGGGCCAGGAGGGCGAGACGGCGATCCGAAAAGGCGCCATCTGGTGGTTCGCCTCGCGCGAGCGCGGCGGTAATATGGAGGCGACCCTCAAGGCGGTCCTGACTCCGGACCTGCTCGGGGCCTAGGAGAGAAGATGAAGCTCACGCCCGCGCAGCTCGCCGCGTTCGACAAGGACGGCTACCTGTTCTTCCCGTCGCTCTTCACTCGCGAGGAGATCGGCGTCCTGCTGGCCGAGGTGCCGCGCCTTTATGAGCAGCGCCGGCCCGAGAACGTGCGCGAGAAAGGCAGCGACGCGGTGCGCACCAATTTCGCCGCGCACATGTACTCCAAGCCCTTCGCGCGCCTCGCGCGCCATCCGCGCATGGTCGAGCCGGCGATGCAGGTCTTCGGCGAAGACGTCTACATGCACCAGTTCAAGATCAACGGCAAGGCCGCCTTCGACGGCGACGTGTGGCAGTGGCACCAGGACTACGGCACCTGGATGAACGACGACCTGATGCCCGAAGCGCGCGCGATGAACGTCGCCATCTTC
>WNFI01346608.1_pt2 | contig 10745 bp, 14 predicted proteins | sample 5400471 | NCBI WGS metagenome assembly WNFI01 (sample SAMN13153348, study PRJNA577476) | soil metagenome | isolation source: 100 cm saprolite on Douglas fir-dominated hillslope | place: USA:California | collected 2013-09-17 | reverse complement strand
CTTTCCTTGCACAACATCCCACACCTCTTCCTCATGCACTATGATTTCTGCATAGTGCCGGGCCTTCAACTGGTCGAGATCTTCCACCTGCCTCTGTAGCACGCTTAACGCTTCCCTGAATGATTGTAGATCTGCAAGGGAGTTGTTATGAGCGCGGGAACTGAACACGCCATACCTGTGCTTCAAGCTTACTGCGTTCTTTCCGATTCATGTTCCGCATCTCCGTCTCACGGATAATATGACTCTTTTCGCGGAGAGCGCGTTCATAAGATGACGAGCGCTCCTTGTGAATTGTGATATCCGAGATCTTTTAGTGCGGTGGCCAATAGGTTATGCACTAGCTGGGACACTCACCTGTACGATTGTACGGTAGGTGTCTAGATGCTGACGCAGCGGTTTCTCGAACTGCTTATCTAGTGTTTCGGACTATCATATATAAAGACAGATAAGCGGGGGCTTTGCAATAATGACGGTGAGGGAATGGCGTCTATCTCCTTACCAGAACATGCCAGTGATTGGCCATCAGATAGTGCAGCCCTGCTGCGGCTTGCATACGGGTTCCCTGTTCGTATGAGGGACCCTTCATCCTGAAGTAATGGGAAGGAAGGGCATTGGTGAGTCTTTGCAGTTCCAGGGATGCGCGACAGATATATGGGGTGGTTAAAGCTCAACTGCACGTACCCTGCGCAGGATTCCATTGCGTCTGCGAACGCGGCAGTAGCTCGGGACATTGTGAGCAGCGCAGATTGGAAATTAGAACATGAATTCAAGAGCTAAGACGTGTTTTGTTGAGTGTGTATTTGGAAAAAGAGAGAGGACATATGAGCGTTAAATGTTCCTCCTTCTGCAATGGACCACAAAAACGAGGAAGAGCAGACTGACGTTCTCATAAGACTGCATGCTAGCCTTAAGGTCGGAACGAGTGATGATTTTTGTAGGTCCATTTTCGCCTAGGTTCACGGCGGACACGTTGGTCGTTTCGGTAAATGTGGGTGAAGGTGGGCCGGCGCCTGGAGAAGCGTTGCGCTTTCCTTGGGAATTTGCCGTGATTGTGAAAGGTCGTAGAGGCCGGGATTTTGGCATTGGAGAGCGAGGGTTTGGCCTGGAGAGAGGTGAGAAAGAGGTGAGAGGGAAAGGGGCTGGACGTACAGTCGAAAGCCTTTGGTGGAAATCGGTTCGCTTCAGGCGTCCTCAAGTGGTGTAACATGCGGTACACTCCGCGCTACGCTCGCCGACCGAGTACCGTGACGGCTCATCAGTACGAACCCACTGGAACTGAAGCCGAAGCCCATAAAGGACGCTCATGTTTAAACTTTTAACTGCTATGGAAGAGCTATGGCGTATGAGGGTCGGCAGTAATCATGTCTCCTGTCATTCATCAGCCGTTGCCCATGCTAACGATCTGGCCCCGCTCCAGAATATGCTGTCATTGGCGTCGTTGTTCAAAGATGATGACCTGTCTCATATGTGCTTAAGGGCACATCACGCCACCTCTGACTACGTTCCCACTTACACTTGGCTGGAACGCAACATGTCAGCTCTGTCGACGACAACTGCATTCAGAACAGGAATCGACCAACGAGACCGATCCTTCGGACTGTATCGCCACATCATCCGTGGGAGGGCCTAGCTAGCGATGACACTGTGATTTATATACTATAGACCATCCTGTGATGTAAATCGTGTCCTATTCTAATATACTGTTCTTCGCGGAGAGGGACTGCGTGCAATCAGAACGTGAGCAAACTAGTCGAGGAACGGAGAACAGCGTGCAGACACACCTCAGGTATATCAGACGTCACTGCCAATCATCGTACACCCGTCGATATTGTAGTCATCCTTTCTGGCGAGTCGCGGAGGTAGAACAGCTTCGCCTTCCTCAACCCATTGCGCTTCTTCTTCCCATCAGCGGCGCTGCCGCCTGCCCTGGATACCACGACGATACTCTTGACATGGGGCGAATTGACAAAAAACTGCATCTCGACGCCTGTGCGCTGCACCACGTTCCGGAGGACGAAAGACGTGTCGGGTCCGCGGCGTCGCACCGAGATGAGCACGCCGGAGAAAGTGGTCGGTGCGTGCGTGAGGTTGACCGTGAGCACGGAACCGGGACGGATGCGCTCGGGATGAGTTCTCGAAAAGAGTGTGGTGATGAGTTTTTGTTTTTCCGTGGACGGGAGTGTTCGTTGGAGATATGCCATGAGACCCTTGCCTTGGCGAAGGGGTACTGGGGGTGAACCAGCTGGAGCTGGAGGTATGATGGCCACTTGGGAGTACGGATAGGGTTTAGCGGATGTCATGAGTGACCGCAGCAGTGTGGTCCTCCATGCGTGAAGTCCCGTACGCAATGGCCGTACAAACATGATCAGTTGGTGAAGTGAAGCAGAGCGAGTCTGCGGGCCCGCGCGTCAGTGGCCGGGCCGGTAGTTGCCGAGTACAGGCTTTGGACATAAGTCGCTCGCCGAAAAGTACTAATTACAAAAGGAATGTATAACTGGGGGCAAGTTGGGGTACGACAAGATTTTCAAACACCAAGAATTAATAGCCGCGTCCTCGCCCACTGTCAGGTCTAGTCAGCTAATACCCGCATCACCACATCATGCAATGACATACCGTCCACGGTAGCCCCTGTAGGGACTGTATCCTCCTCCGCCTCTGTAACCACCTCTGTAGCCACCTCTGTAACTCCCTCGTCCCCTTCCTCGTCCTCGATTGAATCCTGGCACATTGGTCCGTTTCGCCATCACCTTACAAGACAGTATTATCTGAGGATGAGTTCTTTCACACACAGTTATCATGATTTACTTTTATTAGCCGCCCATGAAATAGGGAATTATCCAGTGCCAAAGCAGAATCAATGAATTCTGGCTCTGCAAACTCGACGTAGGCAAATCTATGTGCAACGAATTGAGCCTATCATGTAAGAAACGTAGCAGAGAGAACAATTGTTTACCCTTTGGGGTGACCTGTAAATTTGTCACAGAGGATTGTGATACGGTTGATGGTACCGCAAGCTTGGAAGTGGGCCTGGATATCTTCAGCTGTTGCACTATAATCGACCTATAACGAGCAGGAACCGTCAGGCGATGGCCAAAGTAGGAAAATGTGTTGCAGACATTTCCAACGAAAACACTTCTGTTGTCGATTAATGCCTTCTCATCCTCTGTCTCCATCGGGACCCCCTCCTCGCCTTCTGGATGTTCGACACCGGTGGAGCTCTCTGCGGCTGCCTGCAGCTCTCGTAGCTTTTTAGCCTCACGTTCCATCTCTTCGACGCGCTGTTTCATGAGGAGAATTTCCTGGGGTAAATTGTGGTAAGACAGAAGTACAGTTGTAACGTGGATGGAGGGTCGGACGCCACGCACCTTTGACTCGTCTTCCTCATTGTCACCAATGACGGTCTCCGCAATGGCGGGATCAGTGGGAGCGACTTGAGCCATTGTTGCGCCGTGGTGAGCGTGTGACGGTCGACTCAATAATGTGCGTCTGCGGATGCAAAGTTGGTCGGTGGCAGTATCACTGTCAGACACACAGAGGTCGGCACGATTCTCGGGGTCCCACTTAGCCCGGTTTCTATTATGACCGACAGAGGACATGTGACGAAGGGGGTGATAGGTGTGCCTAGGGGCTGAGATGCAGGACCCCAGAAAGTGGAACCAAAGCTGTGCTTTGTCCGCGGCGTGGCTCCAGACATTTAAATTGATATGGGTCCAAGTGACTCAGTACCCGATTATTCCATGACCCACCAGACTAAAAAGAAACGCGTAGAAGACCAATCCCTCCCCGCAGACGCAGGCCAGCGTCCCATACAGCTCCAGCGAAGGCGAGTCTGGAGGGCTTGCGAGAGCTGCCGGTTCGCATCACTTTTATTTCTTTGTTTTTAACACCCAAGCTCATAACAACCGACTCTGTTCCAGCCGAAAGAAGATCAAATGCGACGGAACTGAACCAACTTGCTCTCAGTGCGCCACTTCCGGATCGCAGTGTACATGGTTACAGACGAAGGACCGAGCCGCGCTGAGTCGACAGTACATTACTTTTCCTTTTGCTTCCCTCTCACCCATCTAAAAGCCATCTCCCTAGCTATGTCCAGGAGCTTGAAGCTCGCCTCCTTCATATGGAATCCGTCTTTGCACAAATCACTCAGCAACTTGGTCAGACCCCTAACGGCGAACTAGACGGCGCTTTTGCGGGCTCAGCTGTATCAGACGAATCCAAGGCCGCGGCCACAGCCCTGCTCAGATCAATAATCAATAATGGCCAGGCTTCTCAACAGCCCCCGCCTGATAACCCCTCCACTCCTGATTCATCATCCTCCGTTAAGATCGAGGATGATATGGTAGACTCATTTGGCCAACTGACGCTCGATGAGCACGGTCAGATGCGCTGGATAGGCGGCTCATCCACAATGTCACTCATACAGTCGTTCAAAGCCGCCACAGCCCCGTCGCATAGTCGTGCATCTCCCCTGGCTGATGACTCTGGTCAGCCCAACAAGCTGTATTTCCCTGCCGCCATTTTTTTCGGCAAAGTGCGTGCGCTACCTGGTCCCGAAGAGGTTGAATACCCGGAGAGGGATCTTGCGGACAAGCTGGTAGGTTCTTGTTGGTCTTCCCGTGTATTTCCCGTTCCCTTCACCTGATATAGGTCGATGCATATTTTTCGCGATTTCACTTCCTGCTACCCATTATCGACAAACCGTCGTTTATGAGAAACTATGCCTATTTAATGGATCACAAGGAGGACCAGCAGTTGGCCCGCACACAGACCGCCTTTATCGCCACGGTCTTTGCCTTATTCGCGTGCGCAGCGCAGCTCGTTGAGGATCCTCGCCTGAAAGGCGAAAGGGAAGATGATGGAGGAATGGGCATGGTTTACTACGAGCGGTAAGTTACACTTGGCACATTACATAACGACCTTGCTCATCGCAGCTGCGTAGTGCACTTATCCTCCACTATATCAGTCATGCGTCGATGCACATCGCACATGTGCAATGTTTCGTTTTAATGTCATCTTTCCTCTGTTCCGTGAACTGCCTTCCTCAGGCATGGCTCCTTGTTGGTCAAGCAGTACGAGCGGCGCAAGATCTGGGTTTACATGTACGTCCTTCGGAACTACTTGCTAGCTCCGAGATCTTACGTGTTCGAATAGCGTTCTCCAGAACGCCTATTTATACCCGCTATCGAGAAAGAAACCCGCCGAAAGATATGGTGGGGCGTCTATACACTCGATCGCATGCTCGCTCTCGCTCTAGGTCGCCCTATCGGCGCCGAGGATGTTGACTGTGATGTCGAACTCCCTATTGCTTTTGATGATGACTTCTTGCCGGACTTTTTTGCTGGAGCGCCAATAACGTCAGAGACTCCTGCCCTGATGACTGGTTTTACGTCTCTTGTCTCTCTATATAGAATCGCTGGTCGTGTCATGCGCCAGGTATATGGGGTCGACATGGCGGACAGTATTGCTGACCCTGAGAAGCGTACTCAATTGCAGGTCCACGTCGATGCCCTGGACAAGGACCTTACAAAGTGGCTGGACAATCTACCTTTGGTATTCAAGTCCAAGATGAATAATGAGAAGCAAGTGGCTATAGGCGCTGCTCTCTGTGGTCATTATTATTCTGTCTTGACCGCGCTGCATCGCAACCTCCTCCCTGTTAGGCGAGGCGCCCCCGGATCAAGCGCAAAGGCCGTATCATCTGCCCGTACTTGCATCCGTCTGGCACCTTTCATCAAGAACGTGGTTCCGCCCTCACATCACCTCGCATTTTTCATTCAGCATCTTTTCACCTCTGCGGTCGTCATCTTGCTGTATGCAATGCATGTCGCAGATCCCCGCGCTGCCAACTCCGCCATGGAAGAGGTACAGAGTTGTCTAGCTGTCCTAGGCTCATTCGAGGGACATTGGCCCGGTGCTCAGAAAGTCAGGGAGCTTCTTGTTGAGCTTATGACTACGGCCCGCGAGGCAGTAATCAATAACCAGGCCAATGCGACCGCGAACGGTTCAATGGCGCCAATGCCCACCGCCACGAATGTTGCGTTCACCGCGCCGTCTATTCCATTCGACAAGGGACGGAGACATTCATTCACGGCGTCATCCAGACCCGTGAAGAGCAAATCCAATCTCCGAAGAAATTTGTCACCAGATGCGGGGCGCCCTTCGAGGTCTACGCAGGCATCAACTGCACTCCGATTTGAATGTGGGTGTCAGCTGACAACTCCACACAATTGCTTGTTTCTAAAATGCTTTATAATTTTAGCGCAACGTGCGAGATCTGCATCAAGGAAACGGGGCCATGACGAGACTGATGATTCGCCTAACCCGTCAGGGTCGAGTAGTGCCCATCGCCTCCAACATCAAATAGGCTTCAATCGTAGCCCACATAGTTCTCCGACGTCTGCGAAATGCTATCCTTCCCCGCCCCTCCCCCACATTGACCCACCACTGGAACGTAGCCCGCCTATTGTGAACGCCCCTTCGTTTGGTTCATGGAATGGTCCCGTCTCTCCCGTTGGTGGTGTGCCGTCACCGGTTCGCTATGAGTTCGACTTCCCGGTATCGCCTAGGCAGGGTCCCTTCGGCTCACAGCAGGCACCTGAGCGGTGGCCTTATGAGGGTGAACCGTTCCCTACCTCCTCGCAGAGCAACCTGCCCACCGGTACATACGAACCACCGTCGACCGTCGATCCCTCATTTCTTGGTTATTGTCCTCCCTCGTCACGAGTTAGTTCCGACATCTTCGGGACGTCTAACATGACAACGAGTTCCTCATTCGTTCCCGGCTTACCTTTCCACGGTCTGGATTACCTTCGGAATTTTGACCCAGATGGTGGTGAGAAAGATGCCCTCGGGCAAGGTTTTGACGCGGGTGCATTCCAATATGATCCGGAGATACCTTTCACACTACCTGATCTCGCCGCAGACCGGACGGGCCAATAATCGCTGCGAGTGATTGATGACGATGATGACGACGATGGTAATGATTCAACTAACTGACATGATGCAGCTCAACACGACGACCTATGGCACCCATGACTTGATGTATCAGTATGTAATCTACTTTGCTACCAGGACTAGCTTCGTTCGTTGTACTAGATGTATGTGTTTCGTGTATTTCGCCATGAAGGTGTATTGCGATTGACACAACCTCTTTGCCCTTGCTATCCGTTTATGTTCGGCACTACTGTATTGTAGAGAGTAAGAACATGAATTTAACGTTTGGTTGTATTTACCCTTGAAGTGCTCTACTTTCCCCGGCTTACGATGAAGCCGAAGCCGAAGCATCTGGTAGCATCCTCACTTTGCTCAACAACATCGACCATGACCCCACATCCAGTCACAGAACTCACCTCCCAGTCATCATGGGCCATGGTAAGCCGGACATCACGCTCTCGAGCTAGTGGCCGATATTTCATCAACAGATAGAAGACAAGTTCTCTCCTTATGCCAAAGAGACTCTTGCAAAGCTCATCACTTTTCTCGAGGTTCGTGTTGCCTTACGAAGCAACACACCCACATTCTTTCTCATACCGTGTCTCCTCGTATAAAGGAGGAGGTCAGGCCCGCGGAGAGACTAGCCAGGGCTCAATTGCCTAATGATGCAAGACGGTGGCAGACGGTCATCCCTGTCATCGAAGAACTCAAAACGAAAGCCTGCAAACTCGGCCTCTGGAATCTCTTCCTGAGCAAGGTTCATTATCCCGAGCATGGCGTCCCCTTGACCAACCTCGAAGTGTGTCGACCATCTCGTCTGACAGTCGCTACTTACACATGCTGCAGTACGCTGTCATGGCCGAAATCATGGGGCGATTCGGGCACATAGGCTCCGAGGTGACGAACTGCTCTCCACCAGACACTGGCAACATGGGTAAAAGCATCGTGCTTTTTCGCAGCAGTCTGTTCGGCTCATGCCTGTTTCTTCTGTTCAGAGGTTCTGGCGCGCTATGGTAACTCTGAGCAGCAAAAGAGGTGGTTGGTTCCTCTGTTGAGTGGGGAGATACGTTCGGCATTCGCAATGACGGAAAGGTTTGGTGCGTTTCGGATCACAGATCAAAGAGCCGTTTGCCAATTCGGACCCATATGCAAGTTGCATCTTCTGATGCCACAAACATTCGTACCTCTATCAGGCAGGAAGGGGACGAAATAGTCATCAATGGACATAAGTGGTTTGTTTTCTTTACGTCTGCGATGTGTCAATTGTCGAGATGTCACGGGATGTTCCTCCTCCAGGTACATCAGCGGTGCAGGTGACCCCCGGACAAAGGTCCACCTCGTGCTCGGCAAGAGTGACCCAAATAACTCCAACACGTACAACCAACAAAGCGTCGTGATCGTCCCTGCTGATGCCCCGGGCGTTAAAGTTGTTCGTCATATGATGGTCATGGGGTTCGATGGCGCACCAGAGGGTCACTCCGAGATTATATACGAAAATGTCCGCGTGCCTTTGGGTAACTTGGTACTCGGCTGGGGCAGAGGATTTGAGGTTAGTACCACCTAGTAGTATACCTTTAGCCTTTAGCCTTCGCTCACTCTCGATAGATCATTCAAGGGCGCCTCGGACCAGGGCGAATACATCACTGCATGAGGTCCATTGGTGCTGCGCAGATGGCACTGGACACTATGATACAGCGGGTAACCGACCCGACTCGTAAGACCTTTGGGAAATTCCTCTACGAACATGGTAAACTCTACTCCCGAACGCTCCTGCAGTCCTTAATATCCGTCGTAACCCATTCTTTCTCCTTAGGCACCGTCGTTGCGGACATTGCGAAATCACGCGCAGAAATTGAATCCGCTCGTCTCCTCGTCCTCAGCGCCGCCTTACAGGCAAGCTGCTGGTTTGTCACTCATGTATACTGAACTCCTTATTGAGTGTGGCCTGTAGATCGACAAACTTAAAGCGAAGGGTGCAATGAAGGAGATTGCAATCGCTAAGGCAAGCTCTATTCGCATTCCAAGCATGGGTGCTTTTAACTAGCTACACAGTTTGTGGTACCCTCGATGGCTTTGCAGGTGGTAGATCGCGCTATGCAAGCATTCGGTGCTGAAGGGTTAAGCCAAGATCAAGAACTCGCATTTACGTTTGCGAACCTTCGAACGCTTCGTATAGCAGATGTGGGTTGTTCTTAGTTCTGAGTTTACTTGACCATGCTCATGCTGGCATGTTGCTATTCCATAGGGTCCTGATGCGGTATGTCATGCGTCACAGCGACGAGACGCCATCGTGTGCTGATTATAGTCAATACTAGGTACACATCCAACAGGTAGGACGAGGCGAGTTGAAGAGGGCACCTACTCTGGCTAAAAAGACTGCTGCAACGAGGAAGAGGGAGGCGGAGCTTTTTGAGAGGCACGGCTTGAAGCTTCCCCAATAAATTTGAGTTACTACGAGTTGGTGCTGTATCTACGGTGTGCATATAGTACGCGTCGTAGGCGCCTAAATGATGGCACGGGCCGGGTCACAACTTTGCTTTGTTCCGTCTTACCTTACCGCCATGCACCATGCTTGTATCATAGCTCGCAGAACAGCTTGCCGTGCTAAATCTTTCACACGAAGCATGTCTTCTGAGCCAAAATTCCGAGAAACCCCATCTGGTTTCGTTCTCCCACCCAAAAAACTGCGCGCGCTCGTTTCTCTCTATCATCAATCCGGGTCATTCATCACACCCGAAAATCTCGACGAAGCAATCGACCGCGCATTCACCGAACCTCCCAGCGTGCGCATATTCGGGAACCGAAGGTTGATCGACTGGCCTTCGCTCCGTCTGGAAGCTAAAGAGCGCGATGGCCTATCAAAGTTCGGTCTTCCCGAGACGCTCAACTCGGTGTTGAGCATGTATGAGGCGGGGTATTATGAGGAGCGAGAGAAGCGCGTCGAACAGGTGTTTGATGCCATGTATGGGACGTGGGAGACGGATAAACCGGGTTTGGAGCTGTTGCAGGATACGTGGGAGGATGTTGAGAATCGGATGAAGGGAGAGGACTCGGCGGAGGTGGAGGGACCTGTTTCTTGAGGTACGTCTATCCTCCAACACGTTTCTTCTTCTTCTTTTGTATATATCATCTAAACCACACCATCTGCTTATCCCCAGCTCATTTGCATGGTCTATTTTTACCACCTTCAAATGCTTATTAGTATCCTTTGGGCTGTGGTCTGTTCCTTGCCCGACACGCCAAAGAGACACACATAACGAGATTTAAAAAAGGTATTTGCGTGACTCACCTTCCCAAACTCCACGTCAAGAATCTCAATTCCCGCACCATCATACGCGTTGCTCCCGCCCATCGTCATCAGGATCGCCGCCAAACCCCGATTCAGACGCGTCCTTGAGTCACGGGTTGCCCCTCACGCGGGTGGTGTAATAACCACGGTTGGCTCTCGTTCAAAAACATAACCGTTTTGCCGTTACTGTCTCTGTCATTCGCGAGGTATTCTGCACGGATTTTAGACATGCCGATCTAGAAACATAGCCTTAATATCACTGTCAGAACCTTTCTTAGCGGCAACGTGTCCGACCCATAAAGGTAGTTGGCTAACTGTTGTCATTCTAGTTTGAGCGTAAGTGGGCTCCGCATGTAATATTTCTGTGCTACATCTAGTAGACAAGGTTGACAAGTAAAGCTTTGGGAACCGTTTCCCCACACGGCCCAGAACCAAAGGTCTGCGACTTCTCACCCCCCGTGGCATTTTCCAAATTGAACAGGCTTTCCATCATGAGTGCCATGCATTGGACGCCTGAGTTCAC
>WNFI01195582.1_pt1 | contig 10745 bp, 12 predicted proteins | sample 5400471 | NCBI WGS metagenome assembly WNFI01 (sample SAMN13153348, study PRJNA577476) | soil metagenome | isolation source: 100 cm saprolite on Douglas fir-dominated hillslope | place: USA:California | collected 2013-09-17 | reverse complement strand
TTGTAGTCCGTTCGCGTAGCCGTTGACGCAAAAGGTGACCGCCGACCTGGCAACCACCTCTTATCGGCTAACCCTGGCCGACCGCGTTTCTGTTCCTAATCCAGCTCGATGACTTTTCTTTCCAGCAGCCGCGCGAAGATCAGCAGCACGTCGCTCTCGTTCATCGGGCACAGCTTCAGGATCGACCCGACGTCCCACATCCCGTTCACCCGGGAGAGGACGAAGCCTTCCTGGGGATCGAAGTTCTGGCGGGTCAGGGAGGCCATGTCCATGGTCAGGCGGGGCACCTTGTCGAGCGGCACCTTCTTGACCGTACGCTCCCGGTCGCGCGCCTCGATGGTGGCCACGAGGCCCTTCTTCGCGTTCTGGTTGAGCCGGTCGAGGTTGAGCGCCTGCTCGTAGGCCTGCAGCGCGAGCTCGAAGCGGTGCTCGCCGAGACGCTGGGCGCCCTCGGCCAGCAGCGACTGGATGATGCCCACGGGATCGGATTCCGCCTTCGTCGGCGGGCACCCCGCGCTTGAGCGTGAAGGAGACGTCCTGGGACGGGAAAACGGTGCGGATGCGTCCCCATTCGTCCACGCGCCGCACGCCCTCCATGATCGCGGAGGTGACCTCGAGGTCGATGGGAATGAGGTCGTCGCCCGCGGTCTCACCGTCCTTGAACTCGAACTTGCCCTCCGGCCACAGGAACAGGTCGTAGATCGACTCCTCGGCCTTGATCTTGAGGACGCGGCGGAGGTCCTCCTCGCCCACGGTGCCGTCGGCGATGAGCAGCACCCCCAGCATCCCGCCCTTCTGCTCGACGCTGAGCAGGGCCTTGAAGAGCTGCTCCTCGGTGATGAGCCGCTCGCGCACGAGGATCTGCCCGAGCGTTTCGCGCGGGTCGTTCGACCAGGACGTGTAGATGCCGCCGCCCTGGAAATAGATCTTCTTGGTCACCGAGCGGCGCTCGACGTGGAGGGTGCCCGTCTTGCGCGCGGAGGCAATCCACTGCAGGACCTCGGGCAGGTCCATCGTGCGGAGATTGCCGGCCAGACTCATTGGGGGGCGGTGCCGACCGCGAAGGTCAGCCCCGGTCCAGGTGGATGTCCCAGAAGAGGTAATCGCGCCAGCTCTCGGGCGCGCGATGCAGCCCCAGGCTGAGCGTGAGCGACGGCAGCGACTCGGGACGCCGCGGCTTGCGCAAGAGCTGCAGCCCGATCTCCTCGGGTGTGTGATCGCCCTTCTTGCGATTGCACGGGATGCAGCAGGTGACGATGTTGTCCCAACCCTTGTGGCCGCCGCGAGCGACGGGGATCACGTGGTCGAACGTGAGCTGGGAGGGAGCGAGCCTGCGTCCGCAGTACTGACAACGGTGATCGTCCCGGGCGTAGACGTTGGCCCGGGAGAAGGGGACGTCGGCGAAGGGACGTTTCATCCGGACGTGACGGAGCAGGCGAAGCACCGAAGGGAGCTTGACCCGTACCGTGACGCCGCGGATCTCCCGGTCGTAGACGGCGATGACCTCCACCTTGCCCTGGAAGAGCATGGTGATGGCCTTCTGCCACGAAACGATCCGCAAGGGCTCGTAGGTCGCGTTGAGCACCAGGGTCTGTTCCATGGCCGTCGTCCGAAAAAATTGTGCGCGCGGGAACGTTTACTGTCAAGGCGAGGGTCCGACCCCTGTGACCCCCGACAGGCGGCGCGCACCGCGCACGGGTGGGCGGCCCTTCAGGCCGACGCGCGCGCCTCCTGCACGAGCCGCACGTATTCCCGGGCCTTCTCCGTGACCACCCGGGCGTTGCCGTCGCGAATGGCCTGCGTGTCCACGAGGTCCGCGCCCACGCCGAGGGCCATGGAGCCGGCCCGGATGAAGTCGGCGGCCGTCTTCACGGACACGCCGCCGGTGGGGATCATCTCGATCTGGGGCAGCGGCGCCTTGAGCGACTTGATGTAGCTGGCGCCGCCCAGCGCCCCGCACGGGAACACCTTCACGACGTCGGCGCCCGCTGTCCAGGCGGCGAGGACCTCGGTGGGCGTGAGCGCGCCGGGCATGACCGGCACGGAGTACCGCCGGCAGATCTCGATGGTGGCGAGGTTGAGGGCAGGGCTCACCACAAAGCGCGCTCCCGCGAGCATGCAGGCTCGCGCGGTCTCCGCGTCGAGCACGGTCCCCGCCCCCAGCAGGACGTCCTGGCCGAAGCGCTTCGAGACCTGTTCCATGACGCCGAGCGCGCCCGGCACGGTCATCGTGATCTCGAGGACGGTCACGCCGCCCTCGCGGATCGCGTCCACGACTCTCATCGCTTCGTCGGCGGACGGCGCGCGCACCACGGGCACGAGGCCGATCTCGGCGATCTGGGCCAGGATTTGTTGTTTAGTCATGTCTTTGATCTCAGGGGGGGAACTCTCTCCTCACCTCGAACGGAGAGAGCTCCCCCCCTGAAACCCCCCGTCGCGCGGCGCCGCTGCGCGGCGCCGCGCTCACTGGTTGGCTTGCCAAGCCGCATGGCGCGACGGCCAGGTGGCGCGCTTGCGGCAATCACCGCGGGCCTGCGCTCTGGTTGCCCCTTCATTGCCCGCGCTTCACCTCGCCACTCGCGCGCCGCCGCCTTTCATCACCCGCAGGACTTCATCGAGGGTGGCCATGGTGGTGTCGCCCGGCGTCGTCATGGCGAGGGCGCCATGCGCGGCTCCGCACTCGACGGCCCACTGGGGGCCCTTGCCGGCCAGGAAGCCGTAGATGAGACCGGAAGCGAAGGAGTCCCCCCCGCCCACGCGGTCGAGGATCTCGAGGTCCTCGCGGTTCGCGGCCTGATAGAGCCTTCCCTCGTGGTAGCAGACCGCGCCCCAGTCGTTGAAGGTCGCCGTGCGCGCGGGGCGAGCTGGCGGTTGACCTCCTGCGCCCGCTTCTGCCCTCCGATCGACTTCCACAGCGACGGTCGGTAGGTGAGGTCGTAGGAGATCACGGTCCCGTGACGCCGTGCCGCCTCCATGGCCTCCCGCGCCACCGCGGGCGTCGTCTCCGACAGGGCGGCGAAGATGCCGCCGGTGTGGAACCAGCGCGCACCCTCCTTGCCGAACACGCGGTCCCAGTCGATGTCGCCCGGCGCGAGCTGCGACACGGCGGTGTGGCCGCGATCCGAGCAGCCCAGCGCCGCACGCACGCCGTGGCCGCGCTCCGTGAAGTTGAGCCCGTTGCGCACGGTGCGGCCCACCCCGTCGTCCTTTACCCACCTGAGGTGGGACTGGTCCACGCCGCCCTGGTAGATGAGGTCCTGCACCAGGCGGCCCACCGCGTTGTCGACCAGCGCCGTCACCACCGCCGTGTCCAGGCCGAAGCAGCGCTTGAGGCCGCGGGCGACGTTGTACTCGCCGCCGCCTTCCCACACCTGGAACGCGCGCGCGGTGTGGATGCGGCCTTCGCCGGGATCGAGCCGGAGCATCACCTCGCCCAGGCTCAACTGGTCCCAGCGGCACGCCGCCTTGTCCTTGATCACGAGGGGCATGGGAGCGACAAGGTTTAATGCGGGACCTCCGGGTTGTCAACGCGGGAGCCGCAGGTTTGACCCTCACGGGCGCGAAGCCTAGAATTCGCTCGGCTTCCACGCGGGCGGTGGCGGGATGAGGACGAACGGCGCGAGGGCAGGCGCCCTTGCCAAGCCGGCGGGCCGACGGGCCGCGAGCCGAGCCGCGAGCGGCGCCGCATGACCCGGTCGCGCCTGGCCCTCTCCTTCGGCGAGAAGCTCGACCTCGACCTCGTGGTCGGCGACGCGCCCCCTCCGGCCACGGGCGCGGTGGTCGTCCCCCAGGACGTGCATCTGATCCTCGGGGAGGTCGGACCGCTCGAGGACACCAGCGAGACGCCGGAACAGGTCCTGGCCGCGTCGGCGCAGGACCGGCCGAAGAAGCCCGGCTCCATCGTGGTCGCGCCCGCACGCGAGGGCTCGCCGCTGCTCGTGCAGGCCATCGTCTACGACTTCGATCACACCCCCCCCGCGCGCGAAGTCCACGTCTTCGAGGCCCTGCTGGCCGCGTTCGAGGAGGCGCGCACGCGTGGCCTGCGCTCGCTGGCCGTGCAGCCGCTGGGGACGGCGCACGCGGGCCTCGATCCCGCGCGCTTCCTCGGCCTCCTGGCCCAGGTCTGCTACTCGTCGGCGGAGATGGGGACGACCCTCCGCCGCGTGCACCTGCTCCTGCCCTCGCCCGAGGAACTGGTGCGCTACGAGGCCCTGCTGCAGACACTGGTCGAGCGGCGGGGCCGAAAACCCTAAGGAGTCCGTCCACATCACGATGGGACGGACTCCTAATGGGCCCATCAGGAGCGTGTCCAATCGGTGTGTCGACACGCTCCTATTCGAGCAGCATGGCGTCGCCGTAGCTGTAGAAGCGATAGCCGCGGCGGACGGCCTCCTCGTAGGCATCCAGGACGCGCTCGCGACCCGCGAATGCCGCGACGAGCAGGAGCAGGGACGAGCGGGGAAGGTGGAAGTTCGTGATGAGCGCGTCCACGATCCGGAACGTGAATCCCGGCCGCACGACGAGGGCGGTCTCCCCGGCCCCGGCGCTCACCGTGCTCTCGTTCCGGGCCGCGGCCTCGAGCGCCCGCACGACGGTCGTGCCGACGGCAATGACCCGACCGCCGCGGGTGCGCGCGGCAGCGATGGCCTCCGCCGTCTCCGCGGGGATGAGGTACGGCTCGGGCTCGAGGCGGTGATCCTCGACCTCCGCGGCCGTGACCGGGCGGAAGGTGCCGGGTCCCACGTGCAGGACGAGCTCGGCGACGCCGAGGCCGGCCGCGCGCAGCGCGTCCAGGACTGACGGGGTGAAGTGCAGGCCGGCGGTGGGGGCGGCGACGCTGCCCTTCTCCCGGGCGTAGACGGTCTGGTAGCGCGCGCGGTCGTCGGGGCGGTCGGGCCGGCGGATGTAGGGCGGCAGGGGCACGTGGCCGGCGCGCTCGAGGGCGGCTTCGAGGGGTCCACTCTCCGCGCGGAGGTGGACCACGCGGCGGCCCTCCGTTCCGACGGCGGCCGTCTCCACCACTGCGCTGAGCCCGCCGTCGATGGAGATCACCGCGCCCGGCCGCAGCCGGCGGCCGGGACGGACGAGGGCTTCCCACCGCTCGTCGCCCACCTCGCGCAGGAGGAAGACCTCGGCCGCGCCGCCCCCGTCGCGCCGGCCCAGCAGGCGCGCCGGAAAGACCCGGCTCCGGTTCACTACGAGCAGGTCGCCCGGCCGCAGGAGCCGCGGGAGGTCGCGAAAGACGTGGTCGGTCGGCGTCCCCTCCGTGCGGGGCAGACGCATGAGCCGGGCGGCGTCGCGTGGCTCGATCGCTTCCTGCGCGATCGACGCCGGGGGCAGCGGGTAATCGAACTCCGCGATGCGCATGGGCGAGACTCAGCCGTGAAGGCGCGCGTCGACGCCGGATCTCAAAACAGCTTCTTCTGGTTCTGGGCGGGGCCGCCCTCGGGGACGGCGCGACCGAAATGCTCGTAGGCCCGCCGGGTGGCGATGCGCCCGCGGGGCGTGCGGTCGATGAAGCCGATCTGCAGCAGATAGGGCTCGTAGATGTCCTCGATGGCGTCCGTCTCCTCGCTGATGGCCGCGGCCAGCGCGCCCACCCCCACGGGGCCGCCCCCGAACTTGTCGATGATGGTGAGGAGGAGCTTGCGGTCGACCTCGTCGAACCCGTGCTCGTCCACCTCGAGGAGGGCGCAGGCGTCGCGGGCGACCGCGGCCGTGATCACGCCTCCGGCCCGCACCTGGGCGAAGTCCCGCACGCGGCGCAGCAGACGGTTCGCGATGCGCGGCGTGCCCCGGCTGCGGTGCGCGATCACCGTCGCCCCCTCCGCGTCCATGGGCACGCCGAGGATCCGCGCCGAACGCGTGACGATGCGATGGAGGTCGGCCTCGGAATAGAAGTCGAGGCGGTGCACGATGCCGAACCGGCCACGCAGCGGCGCCGTCAGCAGGCCGGCGCGGGTGGTGGCCGCGATCAGGGTGAAGGGCTTGAGCGGGATCTTCATGGAGCGCGCGCCCGGGCCCGTGCCGATCATGAGGTCGAGGGTGCTGTCCTCCAGGGCGGGGTAGAGGATCTCTTCGACCTTCGCGTCCAGCCGGTGGATCTCGTCGATGAAGATCACCTCCCGGCTGTCGAGGGCGGTGAGCAGGGCGGCGAGGTCGCCCGCGCGCTCGATGATGGGGCCGGCGGTGGCCTTGATCGTCACCCCGAGCTCGGTGGCGATGACGTGGGCCAGGGAGGTCTTGCCCACCCCCGGCGGCCCGAAGAGGAGGACGTGGTCGAGGGCCTCCCCGCGGCTCCGGGCCGCTTCGATCGCGACCCTCAGGTTCGCGATGACCTGGGGCTGGCCCACGTATTCGTCGAGGGCGCGCGGACGCAGCGACTGGTCGAAGCCGACGTCGTCGTCGCCGGAGCGCGCGGAGACCAGCCGCGGGTCGTTCACCTGGCCCCGCCGGACACGATCTGCAGGGCGCGGCGGAGGAGGTCCTCGAAGCGGCCGCTGCCGTCCTCGCGCAGGGCGCGGTCCACGCCGCGCTCGGCCTCGCCACGCGAGTAGCCGAGGTGGGCCAGCGCGGACAGGAGGTCTTCCTTCGGCGTGGCCTCCGCGCGCGCCTCCGCTTCCGCCTCCGGGGCCGCCCGCGGCGGCATCTTGTCCTTCAGCTCGAGGACAAGCCGCTCCGCCGTCTTCTTGCCCACGCCGGGCACGCGCGTCAGGCGGGCGATGTCGCTCCCGCGCAGCGCCGCCGCCAGCTCCGCGGCCTCGATGCCGGAGAGGATGTTGACGGCGAGCCTCGGGCCGACCCCCGCCACCTGGATGAGGCGCTCGAAGAGGTCCTGCTCGTGCGCGGTGAGGAAGCCGTAGAGCGCGAGCGCGTCCTCGCGGACGTGAGTGTGCACGCGCAGGCTCACCTCCGTTCCTTCCTCGCCCAGGCGGTAGAAGGTCGAGACGGGGATGGCCACGCGATAGCCCACGCCGGAGACGTCGACGATGACCTCCTGGGGGCTCTTGCGCAGCACGAGGCCGCGCAGATGCGCGATCACGAGGCGGGCCGCGCCATGTGGAGGTGCGCGTGGCAGAGGGCGACGGCCAGGGCGTCGGTGGCATCGCCCGCGGCCTGCTCCTCGAGGGCGAGGATGCGCGAGACCATGAGGGCGACCTGTGATTTCTCGGCGCGGCCGAAGCCCGTCACCTGGACCTTGACCGTGGCCGGCGGAAACGCGGACACGGGTAGCCCGGCATCCGCGCCGGCCAGGAGCACGACGCCGCGGACGTGCCCCAGGACGAGGGCGCTGCGCGCGTTGACGGAATGGAACACGTCCTCGACGGCCAGGACGTCCGGGCGCAGGCGGGCGATGACTTTGGTGAGGCCGGCTCATCCTCGATGGGCGTTCGCGGCCCCCCCTGAAACCCCCCTCGCAGCGCCGCCGCCGCTGCGCGGCGCCGGTGTGCTCTGCGGTCGGCAGGTGCCCAGTCGATCAACTCGCGGTGGCGGCCTCCATCTCCTTCTCGGAGATGTCGAAGTTGGCCCACACGTTCTGCACGTCGTCCTGGTCTTCGAGGGTCTCCATCAGCTTCAGCATCGACTGCGCCTTGGGCCCCTCGAGCGTGATGTTGTTCTCCGCGTACTTGCCGATCTCCGCCTCTTCGGGCTCGATCCCGGCCTTCTTGATGGCCTGCACCACCGCGTCGTGAACGTTGGGGGCAGTGTAGACCTCGTAGAGGTCGCCGGAGGTCTGGATGTCGTCGGCGCCCGCTTCGAGCGCGAGGTCCATCAGCTTCTCCTCGTCGATCTTCGCGGTGGCGATGGAGATGTAGCCGCGCGGCTTGAACATGTAGGACACGCTGCCCACGGTGCCGAGGTTCCCCCCGTTCTTGGTGAAGATGTGGCGGATCTCGGAGACGGTGCGGTTGCGGTTGTCGGTCGTCCCTTCCACGAGGATGGCGACGCCGCCCGGGCCGTAGCCCTCGAGGACCATCTCCTCGTAGGAGGCCCCCTCGAGCTCGCCCGTGCCCTTCTGGATGGCGCGCTTGATGTTGTCGGCCGGCATGTTGACCGACTTGGCCTTGTCCACGGCCGTGCGCAGCCGGGGGTTCGAGGCCGGGTCACCGCCGCCGATCCTTGCGGCGATCGACATCTCGCGGATGATCTTGGTGAAGATCTTGCCGCGCTTGGCGTCGAGCGCACCCTTCTTGTGCTTGATGGAATGCCACTTGGAATGTCCGGACATGGAATGCTCCTGATAGACGGACTGAGTGGCGCATTTTACCACGACTGCCAGGCCGCCTTGAGCCCTGAGCTACCATGCCGCCTTTGAGGCGCGCCACGGAAGAAAGCCTGCCGGAGGAGCGGGCGGAGCGGCCGGCCCGCGGACGGAAGCGGCTCCCGGTGCTGGCCGCCGGTCTCTCCTACCTGGCGATCGCCACGGCCATGACCTGGCCTCTCCTCGCGGCGCCGTCGCGGCTGGGTTTCGTCAACATGGACGTCTTCGGAAACGTCTGGGCCCTGGCCTGGGTCGTCCACCAGGCGGCGCGCGATCCACTTCGGCTCTTCGATTCCAACATGTTCTTCCCCTACACCTTGAGCCTTGCCTATGCGGAGAGCCTTCTGCCCCAGGCCCTGCTCGCCGCGCCGGTGGTCGCGCTGGGGGGCTCGCCGCTCCTGGCCTACAACGTCGTCTTCATCCTCTCGTTCGTCATGAGCGGCGTCGCGGCCTACCTCCTGGCCGAGGACGTCGCCGGCTCCCCAGGCGGCGCGTTCCTGGCCGGCCTGGCCTTCGCCTTCTGTGCCTATCGATGGGATCACGTCGTACACCTGCAATCACTGACCGTGCAGTGGCTGCCCCTGGCGCTCTTGAGCCTGCGGCGCCTCTGGCGAAATGGGTCCAGTGCGGCGGCCGCCGGACTGGCCATCTTCACGACGCTTCAGGTGTTGAGCAGCGGCTATTACGCCCTGCTGATGGCGGTTGCGCTCGGTATCACGATGTTCGCAGAATGGCGCCGAGGGGGAGCGCCGCGAGACGCCCGCCGGTTGGTCGCGGCTCTCGTGGTCTCCGGGCTCTGCGTCCTGCCCGTATTCGCGCCCTACCGGATCGTGCAGGAGCGGCATGGCTTCTCCCGAGGACGCGAAGAGGCCGCGGCCTGGAGTGCGCGCCCGGCGAGCTATCTGGACCCCGGCCGCTTCGTCGGGCTGCCGCACCTGGCTCGGCTGCATTCGATGATCCAGGACGGAGAGCCCCTCTATCCCGGAACCGTGATCTGGGTTCTGGCCGCAGTCGGCATCGTCGCCGCGCGCGGGACGCGCGAGGCGATGTGGGCGGCGGCGCTCACGGGGACGGGTTTCGTCCTCTCTCTTGGCCCCAGGATCGACGTGGCCGGTCTGCAGTTGCCGGGGCCGTTCCTCCTCTTGCGATGGTTGCCGGGAGGCGCGCTGCTACGCACACCTTCGCGCCTTGGGGTGCTGGCGCTCCTCGGTCTCGGGCTTCTGGCCGCATTGGGCTGGGCTCGGCTCATGAAGGGAAGAAGGTTCCACGCTGCGCTCGCCCTGGCCGCCGCCGCGCTCGTGACGCTGGAGGCCTGGCCCGTGGACCTCGCGGGGGTGGTGCGGCCCTTTCCGCGAGCGCCGGCATCGGTGGAGTGGCTCCGGACGGCGGCGCCCGGCGTCGTGCTGGAGTTGCCCTGGGACGCCCCGGGCGACAGCGCGCTCTACGTCTACTGGTCGACCCGCCACTGGCAGCGGATGGTGAACGGCTTCGGGAGCTTCGATCCACCGGGAATCATCGGTTTCGGCCTCCTCGGCAACCGTTGGCCGTCGGCCTATTCGGCGGCCCGGTTCCGCAAGGCCGGGATTCGATACGTCGTCGTCCACATGGATCGCGTGCGTGCGCCGCACAAGGCGCGCATCCTCGCCGCCGGGCTGCCCGAGGGAGTGCGGCTCGAGGCCGACTTCGTCGCCGACCGTGTGTACGTCATCGATCCGCTCCCCGCGGGCGGGGACCCGTGACGCGGGCGCGACGATCGTGGGCGGGGATCGTGCGTCCAGAAACACGAAAGGCCTCGGGGTCGAAACCCGAGGCCCTATATGTCGAAACGAAAAAATCCCGGCAACGTCCTACTCTCCCACCAGGTCGCCCTGACAGTACCATCGGCGCTGGAGGGCTTAACGGCCGTGTTCGGAATGGGAACGGGTGTGACCCCTCCGCCATGGTCACCGGGATGAACTGTCAAAGAACCATTGACCGCCGGAGAATCCTCTTCAAAGTGGTTGGTGCGGCTCGCACCGTCCAGGCCCGACGGCCGCTCGCGCGGCGCGGGGCCCGTGGCAAGGCGAAGACCACCACGTTTTCAAACACTATAAACGTTATGGTCAAGCCTCACGACCGATTAGTACCCGTAAGCTAAAAGCCCATTCGGCTCTTACACATCGGGCCTATCAACCTCGTAGTCTACGAGGGGTCTTTAGGCAGGTTATCCTGCGGGAGACCTCATCTTGTGGCGGGTTTCACGCTTAGATGCTTTCAGCGTTTATCCCGACCGAACGTAGCTACCCAGCTGTGCCTTTGGCAAGACAACTGGTGCACTAGAGGTTCGTCCATCCCGGTCCTCTCGTACTAAGGACAGCCCCACTCAAGTCTCCTGCGCCCACATCAGATAGGGACCGAACTGTCTCGCGACGTTCTAAACCCAGCTCACGTACCGCTTTAATGGGCGAACAGCCCAACCCTTGGAACCTGCTACAGCTCCAGG
>WNFI01049095.1_pt1 | contig 10745 bp, 8 predicted proteins | sample 5400471 | NCBI WGS metagenome assembly WNFI01 (sample SAMN13153348, study PRJNA577476) | soil metagenome | isolation source: 100 cm saprolite on Douglas fir-dominated hillslope | place: USA:California | collected 2013-09-17 | reverse complement strand
CGCGCGCCAGATTATTTTCTTTACCCAAAGCGGGCTGGTTTCCGTCACGCCGGCGACCGGGCAAGTCCTCTGGCGCTTCCGTTTCCCCTTCGGCACCTCGACCGCCGCCTCGCCCGTTGCTGCTGGGGACCTCGTTTATTGCTCGGCCGATTATGGCGTCGGCTCCGCAGCCGCGCGTATCACCAGGCCCGGTAACGGATGGAGCGCTACTGAACTCTGGCGTTCGCCGGGAAACAAGATGTGCAATCACTGGAGCACGCCGGTGCAGCTCGACGGTTATCTTTATGGCCTGTTCGGCTTCAAACAGTACCAGACGGCCCCGCTCAAATGCGTCGAACTGGCGACTGGCGAAGAGGTGTGGAGCGAACCAGGGTTTGGCCCGGGCAACCTGATCCTGGTGGATGGCCATTTGCTGGTGCTGGGTGACCAAGGCCAACTCGTTCTGGTCGAACCGTCGCCGTCGGGTTACAAAGAGGTCGCCCGCGCCAAGGTGCTCGATGGCAAGTGCTGGTCCACGCCAGTCGTCAGCAATGGCCGCATCTACGCACGCAGCGTGAAGGAAGGCGCCTGCTTCGATGTTTCGGCGAAGACGGCGGCGAGATAGCGCCGGCGTGTCTCTGGCAGCGGGCCGGTGGTTAACTCTTGCTTTACACGAGTTCAGCGCCGCTCCTATCCTGCGGGTGCTTCAAAGGAAGCAGCTTTATGGCGAAACTCATTGTCGAAATGGAGATCGAGTCGGTTACCGTGGAATTGCCCGACACGAAGACCATCCGCCTCGAATGGCCGCAGGGTTACGAAGTGGACTTCAAGACCGGCCAGTTCATCACGCTCTATTGGCCCGACACGCCCAATTACAAACGCGCCTACTCCCTTTCTTCTTGCGCCCTGGATCGCGGATTTTTCGAGGTCACCGTCAAACGCGACGGCAAGATGGGCACGCGCATTGTCGATTGGGCCAAGGCCGGCGACCGCATGGGCGTAATCCCGCCGACCGGGAAATTTCTCCCCGTTTACGAGCCAAACAAGCACCTGCTTTGCATCGCCGGCGGCTCCGGCGTGACCCCCTTCCGCGCCTTCGTGCGGGAGGCGACGCGCCGGCAACTGGAAACCCGGCTCACGATCCTGTACAGCGTCCGCACCACCAACGACATCATCTTCGACGAGGAGTTTCGCCAACTGGAACAGGATAACCCGAACTTCAATTTTTATGTCACCTGCACACGGCTGCACCCGGACGACGCGTGGACCGGCCGGCGCGGCCGCATCGACGCCGCGTGGGTGAAGCACCACATACACGATCTGCCCAATACGACCTTCTACGCGTGCGGTCCGAACGAGCTGGTCGAATTCGCCGAGGAACTGGTATTGCGCGAATTGCAAGTGCCCAAGGAACAGCTAAAGACGGAGAAGTGGGGCTGAGCTGAAGCTCAGCGCGAAGATCCTCAGATGGCGCGATCCTGCGCGAGCAGCGTGACTCTCGAAGATTCTGATCAGTCTATTTTTATGTTGAAACGTACGCCGCTGTTCGCCGCCCACCAAAAGCTCGGCGCCCGCTTGGTCGAATTCGGCGGCTGGGAAATGCCGGTGCAATATTCCAGCATTACTGCCGAACACCTGGCGGTGCGAAACGCAGCCGGTTTATTCGACATTTCTCACATGGGGGAAGTCAGCCTCCGCGGAGCGGGCGCTTTCGAGTTCCTTAATCACACCCTCACCAACGACCTGCGCAAACTCCCGGCTGGACAAGGACAATACACGCTGCTGTGCAATGCGCAAGGCGGCGTGATCGACGACCTCTACGTGTATCGCGTCGGCGCCGCCGAATTCCTGCTCGTGATCAACGCCGGGCGCATCGAGGCGGACCTCGCCTGGCTGGAAAAGCAACTTGCGGCCTGGCCGCAACTCGTTTCGGTCACCCTGAAGGACGACTCGGCCGAGCAGGGCGCCGTCGCATTGCAGGGACCCCGGGCCGCCGAAATCATTGACGCCTGCTTTCCCATCGCGGCAATCGCCGGGACGGCGGTGCCGCGGCCAAGCGAGTTGAAAAAGAACCAACTGGCGCTCTTCCCCTGCGAAGGGCGCAACCTCCTCCTCGCGCGCACCGGTTACACCGGCGAGGACGGTTTCGAGATCATCGCTCCTGCCGAAATGATTCAGACAGTGTGGAACGGCCTTCTATCCGTGGGCCGCAGCCATGGCCTCCAACCTGCCGGCCTGGGGGCGCGCGACACTCTGCGCACGGAAATGGGCTATCCGCTTTACGGTCACGAACTGGACGAGCAGACCACTCCGCTCGAAGCCGGCCTGGGATTTTTTGTAGCGTTGGACAAAGCGGACTTCATCGGCCGCGCCGCGCTGGCGGAACAAAAAGCCCGCGGCGTCGCCAGAAAATGCGTCGCCTTCAAAATGACCGCTAAAACCGCGCCGCCCCGTCCTTCTTACCCGATTTGGAGCGCCGATGCCGGCACGGTGAAAATCGGCCACGTGGCCAGCGGCACACAAAGCCCGTCGCTCGGCATCGGCATCGGCATGGGCTACTTGCCTCCTCCGTTCGCGCAACCTGGCACGCCCATCGAAATCGAAATCCGTGGCCATCGCGCGGTCGCCGTAGTCGTCCCTAAACCGATCTACCGAAAGGCCTGAGAGCCCTTTAGCGCCGCGATGCCCAGACCCGGAGCAGGCGAAATCTAGATGGCCGGGTGTCTTGAGAAATTTTTCTCCTTTGCGCGTTCACCGCTTTGTTGTGAACTCTCTCAGTCCTGAAAGAAATCATCTATGAGCTCGAAAGTCCCGCCCGACCTGAAATACGCCCAAACCCACGAGTGGGTCCGCCTGTCCGGCGACACAGCCACCGTCGGGATCACCGACCACGCTCAACACGAATTGACCGACGTGGTCTTTGTCGAACTGCCCGTTCCAGGGCGGCGAGTCAAAGCGGGTGAGGCCTGCGCGGTGGTCGAGTCGGTCAAGACCGCCAGCGACATTTACTCTCCCATTTCCGGCGAAATCGCGGAGGTCAACCGCGCGGTGGTGGACCAGCCCGGGCTGGTCAATACCGATCCGTACGGCGCCGGCTGGTTTTTCAAAATCAAGCCGGCGCAACCGGCGGAAATTGGAGGCCTTCTCAACCCAGCGGCTTACAGCGCCAGGATTGGAAGCCCGCCAGAATCTTGAGGCCCGCATTCATGATTCCAATCGCCGACCGCCGAGTCCATGCCCGACTCCGGAGACCGGCTGCGGATTCACCCGCGCACTTGGAGACGCCGGATTCATTTCCGCGGTTCAATATGGACCAACACATCGTGCACGTCCGGCAGCGCGTCTCTGATCCGGTCTTTCACCACGTGGCCAATTCCGTGCGCCCGTTCCACAGTCATTGCCGGATCGACCTCAATGTGCATGTCCACAAAGTAATGATAGCCCATCTTGCGCGTCATACACTTTTCCACACGATCCACCCCCGGTACCGCTGCGGCGATGGCGCGGATCTGCTCGCTCAACGTGCGCGCGGGAGCCGTGTCCATCAATTCATCCAGCGCCGGTCGTAACAACCGCAAGCCGTTCCACGCAATGATGCCCGCCGCCACGATCGCCGCAATGTCGTCCGCCGCCTCGAAGCCCTTGCCGCCGATCAAGGCGACGCTGATGCCCATGACGGCGGCCAGCGAGGTGATGACATCGCTCCGATGATGCCAGGCGTCGGCGCTTACCGCCGTGCTTTTCACGGAGTTGGCCTCGCGCAAAACGAAACGGAACAGCGCCTCCTTGAGGATCACCACGCCGACCAACACCAGCAGCGTGAAGGGGGCCGGCCCCTGCCGGGGCTGCAAGATTTCCCGGACCGCCTGGACGGCTATCCCGACCGCCGCGAGCAACAGCATGGTGGCGACGACCGCGGCGGCGATTGGTTCGGCTTTGCCGTGCCCATAAGGATGATCGGCATCGGCCGGTTCCGCGGCCACCACCAATCCGCGCCACACGACGACGGAGCTGAAAATATCCGCCAGGGATTCCACGGCATCGGCGACGAGTGCTTGCGAATGGCCGAGCAGACCCGCAGCCAATTTGCCCGCCGCGAGCAGAAGGTTCACCGCCAGCCCAAGGAACGTCGCTCGCAAGCTGCGTCTTAAGCGAGTATTTGCCACGCGGCGTTAAGTAAGCGACGCATCCCCTACTGGCGAGCAGTAAATCCCCGGGCAGCGAATCGCTCGTACCGAACTGGCTCCCGCCCCACTTCGAAGCGTTGCTTCAGTTCCCTGCCCCGTGGCAAGGGACAACCCGCCCTGGCTGTGACCCCATCCGGTTGTGCTGATCTGCGACCCAATTTCCCCTAAGGGAATTGAGTATTTCAAGCAGCAGCCCGGGCTAAAATTGATCGTTTTGGAAAAACGAAAGTCGGAAGTGGAACTCCTGCCGCTGGTCGCCGAAACGCACGCCCTCGTCGTGCGGTCCGAAACGAAGATCTCTCGCCAGGTGATCGAGGCCGCTCCTCGGTTGAAAGTCGTGGGCCGCGCCGGCGTCGGGGTCGATAACATCGATGTTGAAGCGGCGACGCAGCACGGCGTTGTGGTCATGAATACGCCCAGCGGCAACACTATCTCCACCGCCGAGCTGACCTGTTCCATGTTGATGGCGCTGGCGCGCAACATTGCGCAGGCCCACGCCTCGATGAAAGCCGGGGAGTGGAACCGCAAGGCGCTACAGGGCGTCGAGGTTTACAACAAAACTCTCGGCATACTGGGCATGGGCCGGATCGGCAGCGAAGTGGCCCGCCGGGCCACGGCTTTCGGCATGCGCGTGCTGGCATATGATCCTTATCTGGCGTTGTCGCGTGCCAAGGCACTGCAAGTGGAGCTGGTCGAACACCTGGAAGAGTTATATGCGCGCGCTGATTTCATCACCGTGCACCTGCCCATGAGCGATGAAACCAAAGGTCTGATCAACTCCGCCGCCTTTGCGAAGATGAAAACCGGCGTGCGCGTGATCAACTGCGCCCGCGGCGGCATCATCAACGAAGCTGACCTTTACCAAGCGATCCAAAGCGGCAAGGTGGCCGGCGCCGCGCTCGACGTTTACGAGACCGAACCGCCGCCCAAAGACTTTCCGCTGCGCAGTTTGCCGCAGGTCATCATGACCCCCCACCTGGGCGCCAGCACCGAGGAGGCGCAGGAAAACGTCGGGATCGAAGTGGCCGAGGCGATCACGGACTACCTTTTGAACGGCGCGGTCCGCAATGCGGTGAACCTCCCCAACCTCGACGCCAAGACCTACGCCATCGTGAGCCCGTTCCTGATACTGGCCGAAAAACTCGGCCGGTTGCTCGCGCAAATCGCTCCGAAACGAAACGACGAGATCGTCATCACCTACGGCGGCAAAGCCACCGAACTACCCACCGACACGATCAGCCGGCACCTCCTGAAAGGGTTTCTCGAATCCGCGGGCGGCCATGATGTGAACCAAGTCAATGTCCGCGCGCTCGCCGGCAGCCTCGGCCTGGTCGTCGAGGAAATCAAATCCAACGAGGAAACCGACTACAACGAGTGGATCCATGCCGCGGTCAAATCGGGCGGACAACGCTTCTCGGCCGGCGGCACGATCCTGGGCAAGCGGCACCAACCCCGCATCGTTCGGCTGATGGGCCAGCCGGTGGAGATCATCCCCGAAGGAATTCTGTTCCTCATGAACAACAAGGACCGCCCCGGCATTGTGGGTCACATCGGGACACTGATGGGCAAGCACCACGTAAACATCGCCAGCATGAGTCTGAGCCGTGACAATGCCGGCGGCCAGGCCCTGACGGTGTTGAATCTGGACAGCGTCCCACCGGCCGCGGTGTTAACCGAGATTCAACAGGACCCTCACATCAGCAATGTGCGGGTGGTAAAACTTTAACGAACCAGGAATGCAAATCTCAGTTCAGCGTGTGAAAACAAGCTTTGCCCCCGGCCCCAACCGGAGGAACCATGCGCCTCTTCGTGGAAAATCATTGGGCCTGCTGATGGTCGTGGCCCTCGGCCTATTCGAGGCACGCGCCGAGGAAAAGCCGGCCGCCGCGAGTCTGTTTGACGACCCGGTGATCGCGCGCGGCCAGGGGGTCGAGATAAAACGCAGCCAGTTGGACGACGCCTTCATTGCCTTCAAAGCCAACCTCGTGGCCCGGAATCAGACGCTGCCCGAGGAGCAGCGCCTGTTCCGCCAAGCGCAGTTGCTCGACCGGCTGATCACGACAAGGTTGCTGGTCAACCGCGCCACCGATGCGGACAATGCCAAGGCGAAGGAGTTGGCGAAAAAGTTCGCCGACGAGGCTCGAAAGTCCGCGCCGTCCGAGGAGCTGTTCGGCCTGCAACTCAAAGCCCTGGGGCTGTCGCCCGAACAGTTCAATCAGCGGATCATGGAGCAGGCCGTCGCCGAAGCCGTGATCGAACGCGAATTGAAACCCAAGGTGAGCGTGAGCGAAGCGCAAGTGAAGGATTTTTACACCAACGGGACTGATTTGCTCGTCAAGATCATGCAGGAAGAACACGGCCGACTCGTCAAAATTCCAACCACCACGCTCGGGCAGTTGGGGGCGGTCACCCAGCAAATTGAGGAGTTGAAGAAGGCCAACCTGGCCCGGCTCGAACAGCCGGAGAAGGTGCGCGTCAGCCACGTGCTCCTGGCCACGCGCAAACGGGAGACCGAAGAGGAATTGCCGGAAGACCAGAAGAAAATCAAGCGATTCAAGATCGAGGAGCTGCTCAAGCGCGCCAGGTCCGGCGAGGATTTTTCCAAGCTGGTGATGGAATACTCGGAGGACCGGGGCCTGAAGGAAAGCAAAGGCGAATACACGTTTTCCCGCAACGATCCGTTCGTGCCAGAGTTCAAAGCGGCGGCCTTCTCGCTGCAAACCAATCAAATCAGCGACATCGTAACAACGACGTTTGGTTACCACATCATCCGGCTGCTCGAAAAAATCCCCGCGAAGAAGGTCGAGTTCGAAAAAGTGTCCGCCGACATCAAAGACGCCCTGCTGCAGCAGGAGTTGCAAAACCAAATGCCGGCCTATTTGGAGAGCATCAAGAAAAGCTCCGGCATCGAGATTCTCGAAACCAAATACAAGCTCGACGCGCCGAAGGCGGGGAGCCAAGCCAAGTCTGGCAATTGAAACGGGCCGGTCGCCAGCCCGGTCTCAAGCCGATGAGCCACCCGGCTCCGCGCGCCGCGAAACAGCCGGCGCTACTTCGGGGGCAGCTCGCGGATCTTCAAGTCGCGAAACCATATTTCGTCGCCGTGGTCTTGCAGCAAAATGTGACCTTTGAGCTTCGTGCCGAAGCCCGCCACGCCCTTGAATTTACTGGCTGCAACCGCGGCTTTCACGCTTTCACCGCCCAATTCATATTCCAAGACCTTGGCTCCGTTGAGCCAATGTTCGACGTGATTGCCTTCGACGAGGACCCGCGCTTGATTCCACTCCCCCACCGGCTTGATCGTCCGGTTGGTGGCCGGCAGCACATCGTAAAATGCCGCGGTCTGCCACTTGGCGCCGCGCAAGGCGTCGGCATGTTGAGAATCGTCGATCAGTTGATATTCGTGCCCCAGGGCGCTGGCGCGCTCTTCGGTGACAAAGTATTTCAGGCCGCTGTTCGCGCCCGGCGTCAGCCGCCATTCCCATCGCAGGTCAAAGTCAGTGAACTCCGCGTCGCTGATGATGTCGCCCCCTTTGCCCACCCGCTTCAAACAGCCATCCGCCGCCACCCAACCCTCTTTGATCGGCTCATGGCTGCTAAAGTGGCGCCAGCCATTGAGCGTTTTGCCGTCGAAGAGCAGTTTCCAGCCGGCGGCCTTTTCGGCGGCAGCCAGTTCGTTTGCCGAGGCCGCCTTGGCCGCGATCATGGCGGCGAAAATCACGACCATCGGGAAGCGACCGGGAACGCGGAGGAAGGAATAGCGGGGCATAGGTTCAATTCGAGCATGGCGAGGCTTTGCGGTAGCAGACTCCCCGGACCGTAGGCCCAGCCAATTTCATGTTTCTGAGTTCAGTATAGGTGTGGTTTTCGCCGTGTGAAGCTTTTTTAAACGCAAAACGTGAAGCCGAAAACCTTCAGCTAATTCTCCGCCCGAGGTGGCGGCATGTCGCGGCCCAGGCGGAGGTATTGCCAAATCGCATCGATCTGTTTTTCGGCGTCACCATCGAGCACCTCTGTCAGCGGACTTCTTCCTTCATCGAAGTAAACCGGCATTTTGGTTTGCGGCTCGATGCTGGTGGGGCTGCGAAGCCAGCGTCGATAATAATCGGGCAGCAAGCGCTCTGCCGCATGGGCAAAATTGATTCCTTCGCTCTCGAAGACTTCGGTCGCCGGTTGCGAGCCTACCCCATGGCAGGAGACGCACGAGAAACCCCGGGCCTTGCCAACCAACTGCTGACCGATGCGGGCCAGCTCCCGGTCGATCGGCGGCTCGGGGGGCGTCTGCGGCGGATAGCCGTGTTGCGCGGCCAGTCCGCGCGCCAGCAATTCGGCGCGCGACTTGAAAACCGGCATCCGCGCTTCCAGCCAGATTTCGCCTCCGGGATGTTTCTCGGCACGGGGCTTATAAGGAATTGCTCCACCGATGAATCGGGCGGCCCACTCTGGTTTCAATTTGCCGCCTAGAACTTCCACCGGTGGCACGCCGTCGATCTGCCCGTGGCACGCGGCACAGTTCAGGGCGCGCGTTTGGCGTTCGGCGAATTCGGCCGGAACATGACCCGCGAGCGAAGCGCGGTCCGTGCCGCCAAAAGCCTGTAGCGCTTCCCGCTCTTCCGTGGTAAAACCGAACTGTGGCGCGTGGGAATCGGGCTTCGCTTCAGCCGCTAGACACCCAAGCTGCCACTTGGCCGGCGCCAACTCCGCCAGGCGCGGGGCGGAAAACTTGTTTTCCAGTTTCAAGTCGTGGCAATTCAAGCAGCCGGAGGTTTGCACAAGACGTTTGCCCCGTTCGAGCGTCGCCCGGTCTTCCGGAGCTGCCTTGCGGCTGGGCGGGTCTGCCGCGGCGAGGAGGAAGTCGGCCAGTTCTTTCGCCTCCACCGCGGCGAGATTAAAGTTCGGCATGCGGATCCAGGCATAATGCGCTTCGGGCTTGCGCAGGAATTCCGCAAGTTTGCCCGGCGAAAACTTCTCCGCCACGTGTTTAACGGAGGATTTCCCAGGTTCATTTTCCTTTGCTTCCGGCGGCGTATGACAGCCGCCACAGTGCAGCTTTTCGAACAGATTTTTCCGCTCTCCGTTTATCGCGGGCGCGGCGGTATTCTCCACGGCCCGGGAATCGGCGAAGGAGGCCTCGGTGCTTGACTTGAGCGAAGCCAGAAAGGCAGCGATGGCCTCCGCGTCGCGCGCGGCTTCTTGACCGCGCAAAAGCTTGGGCATGTTCGCGGAGGCGCGTTGCGCTTTCGGGTCAAGAATCCAACGAGCCATCCAATCGAAGTTCCGGCGCGAGCCGATACCCTCGAGGTTCGGCCCGTCCATGCTGAGTTCGGGCAAGCTCTCGTTTGAGAGTTTGTGGGCGTGGCATTTGGCGCAGCGATGCTCCAGGAACAGTTCCCGCCCCAGCCGCAGCCGCCCGGCTTCTTGCAGCGCGGGGGTGTCCGTGTGCGTGAGCATGGCAAGCGGGATCGGGCTCGTGTTGGTGCCTTTCTCCGTCGCCGAAAGCCTGACCCACGCGTCGCCTCGCGGGGGACTGGTGAAAGTGGCCTGCAACGGGTTCGGCCCTTTGTTCAGTCGCACCGGCGCGCTTAATGCTGAAGCGCCGCCGCTGCGGCTGGTCTCCAATATCACCTGGCCATTAATTTCCAGTTTGAAGCCGCCGCTGAGTTCCGCCTGGAACACAAGATCGCTGCGAAGTTCGGCGTTCAAGAAACCCTCCCAAACCGCGCTGAATCTGCCAGCAGGCAAAAAGGGCGTCGGGGACTTTCCGGCCTCGACGTAGAGCCAGACGTTGGGCGCGGTGGTCGAGTCGGCCGCGGGCGCGGCGGTATCGAGTGCGGTCACGGTCAAGGCCAGGCCCGGCCCGGCTTTTTCGGCAGCTCGAACCGTGGGCGCGGCGAGGAAGAGCCAAACGCTGGCCAGTAACCCGCCGCCGAGGCCAACCAGAAGCGCTAGCGGACTGACCGAAGTTGGAACAGTCGCTTTGAAGCCATGGCCGCAACGCCAAAAACTGGCGGAGCAATAACGCATTTTCTAAGGCGAACAGAGCTGGCAGCAATCCATCGCGAGGCAAAACGAAAAGGCGCGGTCGGTCTGCCGGCGGCATTCACTGGCGCTGCCGCGGCACCGGGCGATGGCTTTATACCAGGATGTTTCATGGTTTGCAGCGTCGTTTGACCGGATTGAGCGCCGGGAAATTCATGAAAAGTGAGGGGGCGAAGCGGGCGGGGCCACCGTGGCGCAACCGGCCAACAGCCGCTTGGGAGGCATTGACAATCCCGTTGACGCGCCGCCGCGCTCTGATAGGTTTTGCCTATGAATTCACGCGATTTTCGATTCGGCAATGGGTGGTCGGGCGGTTTTTTCTATCGCCTGACGAGCCGGCGATCGAGGCGGCGTTAAACCGAAACGAATTGCCTTGCCGCAGGTTCGCCACCTGCGGTTTTTTTTTACTATGATCGTTATCCTCAAACCCAACATTTCAAAAAAAGACGAGACGGTGGTGGTGCGTGAGATCAGGAGACTCGGCTACAAACCCCACGTGATACACGGAGTGGAGCGCACGGTCATCGGCGCCATCGGCGA
>WNFI01637827.1_pt1 | contig 10747 bp, 10 predicted proteins | sample 5400471 | NCBI WGS metagenome assembly WNFI01 (sample SAMN13153348, study PRJNA577476) | soil metagenome | isolation source: 100 cm saprolite on Douglas fir-dominated hillslope | place: USA:California | collected 2013-09-17 | reverse complement strand
GGGAAATAGCGATAGACCGTGCCGGTGGCGATGCCGGCACGCGCGGCGACCGGCGCGATCTGAACCGCCGCCATGCCGCCCTCCGCCGCGGCCTCGCAGGCCGCCGCCAGGATCGCGTCGTGGCGGGCGGCGAGCTTGCGGACAACGTTTGCCGTTCGGCGGTAGGGCATCGCGAATCTCGGAAGCAAAAAATGAAGCATGATTCACGAGGACGCAACTAGTGATCCGATTCCGAAGTTCGTAAGCACTCGCGGCACGCACGGTGTGCGCGAACTTCGCGTTCGGGGCACTAGGCGGCGCCGTGGCCGCCCCTCCCCCGCGGTGGTATCCTCGCCCGCCAAGAGGGGCTGAAAGCCAACGGGAGAAGACATGCGCGCTTTGCGGTGGGTGCTGACCTTGACCGTTCTCTTTGCCGCCGCCACCGCGCACGGCGCCGAGGCGGTGAAAATCCGTGCCAGTTGGATCGTGGCGCCGTCCGACTGGACGCCCCTCCTTCCGGAGAAGCCCGAGCTGATGAAGAACAACGGCAAGAGCTACGTCTTCGAACCGATGCGCTTCCAAGGCACGCCCGCGGTCATCACCGCGCTGGCGAACAACGAGATCGAGCTCGGCAACCTCGCCTTTTCCTCGCTCGCGCTCGCGATCGAGAATGCGGGGTTGGAGGATTTGCGCATCGTCGGCGACCAGTTCAAGGACGGAACCGAAGGACACTATAGCAACCAATTCTTCGTGCTCAGGGACAGCCCGATCCAGAAGGTCGAGGATCTCAAAGGCAAGATCGTCGCGACCAATGCGGCCGGCAGCGCCGTCGACATCGCGATGCGCGCCATGCTGCGCAAGCACGGCCTCGAGGACAAGCGCGATTATACCGTGGTGGAAGCGCCGTTCCCGACCATGAAGGCCATGCTTAGCCAGAAAAAGGCCGATCTCGCCTCGTTCGTGGCGCCGTTCTCGTTCGATCCCGAACTCAAGCAGATCGCGCGGCCGCTGTTCAGCCAGCGCGACGCGCTCGGCCCGACGCAGATGATCGTGTGGGTCGCGCGGACGGGCTTCCTGCAGAAGAACCGCGCCGCCATGGTCGATTTCTTGGAGGATTCGGTGCGGGTCGTGCGCTGGTACCTCGATCCCAAGAATCACGACGAGGCCGTGCAGATCGCGGCGAGGATCACCAAACTGCGCCCGGAACTGTTCGCGGGCTGGCTCTTCACCAACAAGGAATATTCGCGTAGCCCGGATCTGCTGCCCGATCTTGCAGCGCTGCAGTCCAACATTGACGTGCAGCGCGACCTCGGCTTCCTCAAGCGGCCGATCGACGTGCGGACATACACCGATCTGAGCCTCGTCCGGGAGGCGGCGCAGCGGCTGAAGTGATATGGAGTTCCGCCGAGTGGATCGGCTTCGTACGGACGTCATGGGATAGCAGCCGCGAAACCGGATCGAGGAGATGAGAATGCCGCCTGTCGCATCCGCCGTCGGCCGCACCGCAAGGCCGAACATCGATCCCGCCGAATGGGAGCAACGCGTCAATCTCGCGGCGTGCTACCGGCTGATCGAGCATTTCGGCTGGACCGATCTGATCTATACCCACATTTCGGCGCGCGTTCCCGGCGAGCCCGGCCATTTCCTGCTCAACCGTTTCGGGCTGCTGTTCGATGAGGTGACGGCCTCAAACCTCATCAAGGTCGATCTCGACGGCAATCTCGTCGAAGAGCCCGACGCTCCCATGCACAAAGCCGGGTTCGTCATTCACAGCGCGATCCATGGCGAACGCGACGACGTCGATTGCGTCATTCACACCCATTCCAAGGCCGGCGTCGCGGTCGCGGCCATGAAGGATGGGCTCTTGCCGCTGAGCCAGCATGCGCAGCTGTTCTATGGGCGCGTGAGCTATCACGACTACGAGGGGCTCGCCATCGACATCGACGAGCGGGCGCGGCTGGTCAAGGACCTCGGCGACAACCCCGTGATGATCTTGCGCAACCATGGGCTGCTGGCGGTCGGAAAAAGTCCCCGTTCGGGACGGAATGGCCGGGCCTGCTGCGCAAGCTCGACCGCATCGATCCTTCGTATCGCACGTGAGGGCGTTCGCCGGCTGATCGTATCGTAAAGGGCTCGCAAGGCGCGGCAATTCATCCGCCCGCTTGCGCCTTCTCGCGCGTGGCCTTGAGCGAGATGGTCGGCGTGAGCACCTCGGGATCGACCTTGAGGTGGAGGATCGCGGGCTTGCCGGATTTCTGCGCGGCTTCGAACGCCGGAAAGAAATCCGCGGTCTTCTCCACCATCGCGCCGTAGCCCCCGAAGGCGCGCGCATAGGCCGCAAAATCCGGGTTCTTCAAGCCAGTCGCCACCACCCGGCCGGGATAGTGGCGCTCCTGGTGCATGCGGATGGTGCCATACATGCCGTTGTCGACGACGACGATGATCACCGGCGCCTCGTATTGCACAGCGGTTGCGAACTCCTGCCCTGTCATCAGGAAATCGCCGTCGCCGGCAAACGCGATGACCGTGCGCTCCGGTGCCAACCGCTTCATTCCGATGGCCGCGGGTACTCCATAACCCATGGAGCCCGAGATCGGCGCGAGCTGCGTGCCGTAGCGGCGGTAGCGTGCGTAGCGGTGCACCCAGATGGAGAAATTGCCGGCGCCATTGCAGATCACCGCATCGGCAGGGAGTCTTCCGCGCAAGCCCACGACGATCTCGCCCAGATTGACCGGGCCGGGCACCGTCGTCGGTTTATCGGTCCAGGCAAGGAAGTCGGCGTGGGCGAGCGGGGTTTCGCTCCGCCAGCTCAGTTCGTTCGGCGGCTGGAGCCCTTCGAGCGCGGCGGCGAACGCGGTCGGCGTGGCGTTGATCGCAAGCTGCGCATGATAGACGCGACCGAGCTCTTCAACGCCGGGAAATACGTGCACGAGGGTTTGGCGCGGCCGTGGAATGTCGAGAAGGGTGTAACTCTGCGAGGGCATTTCGCCGAGCCGCCCGCCCACGAGCAGAATGAGGTCGGCGCCCTTCACCCGTGCGAGAAGCTTGGGATTGGGGCCGATGCCGAGGTCGCCCGCGTAGCAGGGATGCGCGGGATCGAACAGATGCGCGCGGCGGAACGTGGTGGCAACCGGCAACGCGAAGCGATCGGCGAACCGCGCGAGCGCCGCGCACGCGGTCGCCGACCACCGGCTGCCGCCCAACAGCACGATCGGCCGCTCGGCCGCCCACAGCAGCTTCTGCAGCCGGCTCATGTCGCTCGCGCCGGGCCAGACCTCGACCGGCTCGAAGGCCGGCGCGTCGGGCACGGCGACGCGCTCGACGAGCATGTCCTCCGGCAGCGCGATGACGACCGGGCCTGGCCGGCCGCCGGTCGCGGTGTAGAAGGCACGCGAAATGAGCTCGGGGATGCGGGCGGGATCGTCGATCTCGGTCGCCCATTTGGCGATCGACCCGAACACCGCGCGGTAATCGAGCTCCTGGAAGGCCTCGCGCTCGCGCATCTCGCGCGCGACCTGGCCGACGAACAGAATGAGCGGGGTGGAATCCTGCCGCGCGATATGCACTCCCGCCGCCGCATTGGTGGCGCCGGGCCCACGCGTCACGAAGCAGATGCCGGGCCGCCCGGTCGCCTTGCCGCAGGCTTCCGCCATGATCGCGGCTCCGCTCTCCTGCCGGCAAACGGTGATGGCGATATCGCGGTCGTGGAAAGCATCGAGCGCCGCGAGATAGCTCTCCCCGGGCACACAAAACACATGAGCCACCCCGTGAACGACGAGCTGGTCGATCAGAACTTCGGCGGCCGTCCTTGTGCCGTCATTGGCGCGCATCACGCGTCTCCCGTGGCCTGCCGCTCGCTTTACATCATGCCGCAAGCGCGCGCCGGGAGCAAAATCGCGTCACCGCGCTGGCGGACGGCGGCTACGCCCCGCGACAGACGCGCCTTATCAGCAAATGGCAACGATCGTTCGCTGGCGCACCCACACCCTCACGTCGCCGGCTCGACCGAGACCACCTGGAAGGTGTGCATGTGGCCGTCTTCACCACGGATCGAGACGTATTCGCCGTTGTGAAACGCGTGGTTGCCGAAACGATAGCCGGCCTCGTCGTCGTCCTCCGCGGTCTCGTCATAGTCGAACACCCAGCGCGCGTGCTCGACGCCACCGGGCTTGTGGACCAAGCGGCCGAACTCGTCGTCCTCGCCATCCCAGAATCGACGCACGCCGCAATGTTCACGGTATTTCCGCCAAAGCTCGACGTCGATGTGTCCGTCGGCGTCGAGTGGAGCGACGAACTCATAGCCATGCTCGTCCGAGCCCGAGGGAAATTCCTTCGAGCGGGCGAGATTGAGCCGGATGCGCTTGAGCACATGCGGTAATTGGGTCATGACGGGCCTCCTCGATCGGGCGCAGGGGCCATGGCCAACAGCATAGCACCACGAACGGTTCCGGCCTCGCCGGCGTTAGCGCGGCTCGATGCCGGACCACGGCATACCGGCGATGCCGCCGCCACGGAGTGCCAAGTGGATGAATGACAGCGACTGTCAGGAGGCGGTCTTCGCGCTGCTCGCCGACACCGCGACTCATGGCGGCGCGGCGGTTACGCGCATCGACACCCATGCCGCCTCGGTGTTTCTCGCTGGCGACCGCGCGTTCAAGGTCAAGCGCGCGGTGCGCTTTCCCTTTCTGGACTATTCGACCCTCCCCAAGCGCAAAAGCGCCTGCGAAGCGGAGCTTCGGATCAATCGGCCGTTCGCGCCCGAGATCTACCGCCGGGTGGTGGGGATCACGCGCGAGGCGGACGGCGCCCTCAAGCTCGATGGCGCCGGCGCGGCGGTGGAGTGGGCGGTCGAAATGCACCGCTTCGACGAGAATGCGACGCTCGACCGGCTGGCGGCGGCGGGCAAGATCGATGCGGCGCTGTCCGACGCGCTCGGGCGCGCGGTGGCGGCGCTTCACGCCCGCGCCAGCGCGGTCGAAGCCGAGCCCTGGATCGCGGCGCTCGCCGACTATATCGAGCAAAACGACGCCGCGTTCCGGGCGGTGCCCGACCTTTTTCCGCCTGCCGAGGTCGAGCTACTCACCACGAAGAGTCGCGCCGCTCACGCGCGCATCCGTCCGCTCATCGTCGAGCGCGGAGATCGGGGGCTCGTTCGGCGTCTCCATGGCGACCTTCATCTCGGTAACATCGTGCTTCTCGGCGGCCGGCCGGTCGCATTCGATGCCATCGAGTTCAGCGCGCTGATCGCGTCCGGCGACGTACTCTATGATCTCGCCTTCCTGCTCATGGATCTGGTCGAGCGCGGTCTCGAACCTTCGGCCAACGTCGTCTTCAACCGCTATCTCGCCGAGACCAGGCGGACCGAGGACCTCGACGGGCTCGCGGGCCTGCCGCTCTTTCTTTCGATGCGCGCCGCCATCCGCGCCAAGGTGACGGTGGCGCGGCTCGAACATGCCGCGCCCGACGAGATCGCCGCAACCAAGCGCAGTGCCCGCGCATATTTCGACTTTGCGCGGCGGTTCATCGAGCCCAGCGCGCCGCGCCTGGTTGCGGTCGGCGGGCTTTCCGGCACCGGCAAATCGGCGCTCGCCTACGCGCTCGCGCCGCAGCTTGCGCCGGCGCCGGGGGCCGTGGTGCTGCGCTCCGACGTCGAACGCAAGATGCTGCTCGGCAAGGACGAGCACGAGAAGTTGCCGGAGGATGCCTATTCGCCGGCGGTGACGGCGCGGGTCTACGCCACCATCGCCGACAAGGCGCGCCGCGCGCTTGCAGCCGGCCATTCGGCGCTCGTCGACGCGGTCTTTGCGCGGCCGCAGGAGCGCGCGGTCGTGGCGGCGTCCGCCGAAATCCTCGGCGTGCCCTTCCACGGCCTTTTCCTCGCCGCCGATCTCGACACGCGTGTCGCCCGCGTGAGCGGGCGCGGCCGCGACGCCTCCGATGCCGACGCCGCGGTCGCCCGCCGCCAGGAGACCTACGACCTCGGCGCGCTCGATTGGACGCGCATCGATGCCTCCGGATCGCCGGAGGAAACCTTCGCCCGCGCGCGGGCGGCGATGGGGCAGTGAGAGCATGACCGGCGACGCGGCACGCAGAGCTGGCCACCGCCGCGGCGGCGTCACGGTCTGCGGCGCGGCAAGGATACGCTAGGCACCATGGCCGTCGACCGCCGCAAAATCGCCATTGCCATTGCCGGCTTCTCGACCTTCCTCACCCTCTATTCGCCCCAGGCGCTGCTGCCTTCGCTGGCGCGTGAGTTCGGGGTCGGCGCCGCCGAGATCAGCGCGATCATGACCGCAAGTACGCTTGCCATCGCCTTGACGGCGCCGTTCACCGGCGCAGTTGCCGACGTGCTGGGGAGGAAGCGCGTCATCGCGGCTGCGATGCTGGCGATCGCCCTGCCCATGGCCGGTGCGTCACTCGCGCCGGACGTACAAGCGCTCATCGGTTGGCGCTTTCTTCAGGGCTTGCTGCTGCCGCCGATCTTCGCGGTCACCGTCGCCTATATCGGCGATGAATGGCCGCCGGCGCAGGTGGCGGGCGTCGCCGGCATCTATATCGCGGGATCGAGTCTCGGCGGATTCTGCGGCCGCTTGGTTCCCGGCGTGCTCGGCGATCTCATCGGCTGGCGCGGCGCCTTCTTGACGCTGGCGGGCTTGTCGTTGATGGGCGCCGTCGCGCTCGCGCTGTTGCTGCCGCGGGAGAAAGGCTTCGTTCGCTCGCAAGGCCTTGCCGCCTCAGCGCGGCAGATGCTGCGGCATCTGAAAGATCCACAGCTTCTCGCCACCTACGGCATCGGCTTCGGTGTGCTGTTCAACTTCATCGCGGTGTTCACTTACGTGAGCTTCCATCTCGCCGGGCCGCCCTATCACTTTTCCTCGACGCTGCTGGGCGCGATATTCGTGACCTATCTCGCCGGCACCGTGATCGCGCCGATGACCGGTTGGATGACGGCGAGGCTCGGCCGCCGGCGCTTCATCCTCGCGGTCATTGCCGCGTGGATGGCCGGCGCGGCGCTCACGCTCGCCCCGCCGGTTCCGGCGATCATCGTGGGGCTGACGTTTTGCGCCGCCTGCGGCATGCTGTGCCAGACGATCTCGACCGGCTATGTCGCTGAAATCGCGAAGGAGGGGCGCTCGTCCGCCGTCGGCCTCTACGTGACATCGTTCTATATCGGCGGCAGCATGGGCGCCTTCCTGCCCGGGCTTGCCTGGGAGTGGGGCGGCTGGCCGGCCACGATCGCCATGGTGGTGGCCATGCTCGCCATCATGGCCATGATTGCCGCGCTCGCCTATCGGGATGCGACGGCTTAGGGTCGAGCTTCGAGGAGGCCGAAAGGGAAGCGAATGACTGCGCCGAGCCCAAGCCATTTCGATTTTCTGCAATCGATCGATACACCCACGGTATGCAACCTGGTCGAGATCGTCGCTCCCGAGCGTCGCGGGTTCGGCTACACCGTCAGGCACCTGCATTGCCCGTTTCCCGAGCTTGCGCCCATCGTCGGCTTCGCCAAGACGGTGACGTTCAAGGCCAAGGACGCGGTTGCGCTCGGGGACGCCGGCTACATGCAAAGGCGGCTTGATTATCTCGACTATGTCGCAGCCTCGCCGCGGCCGAGCATCATGGTGATGGAAGACCTCGACGGCGAGCATGTGGGCTACGGCGCGTTCTGGGGCGAGGTGCAGTCGAACGTGCACAAGGCGCTCGGCTGCCTCGGCGTGGTCACCAACGGCTCGATCCGCGACATCCCGATGATCGCGCCGGGCTTCCAGATGCTGGCCGGCTCGATCGTTCCCTCCCACGCCTACGTCCACGTCGTCGATTTCGGCATCGACGTGAACGTGCACGGCATGGCGGTCAAGAGCGGCGACCTCGTGCACGCCGACCGCCACGGGGCGGTCGTCGTGCCGATCGACAAAATCGACGCCATGAAGACGGCGCTCGACGGGCTCGCCGCGCGCGAGGCGAAGATCATCGCGGCGGCGAAGGCCGGCGGCGGCGTCGCGGCCATCAAGGCGGCGATGAAAAGCTAGGGCGCCGATGACCGCGCGTGCCATCCAGCAACAGGACCGCGCCGAGACCAATCCGGCCTTCAGCTGCCGCAAACTGAAGCTTGGAACCTTCCAGACCAATCTCGACAGCGGCTGCGTGATGTCGGACCTCGACGGTCGGCTCGACATCACCTGGCCGACGACGCTCGGTCTCGCCAGGCTGGCCGAAGAAATGGATTTCGAGGCGCTGGTGCCGGTCGCGCGCTGGCACGGCTTCGGCGGCGCCACCAATCCGCAAGGGCGAGGCTTCGAGGCCTACACCTGGGCCGCCGGCATCGCCGCTTCCACCGCCAAGGCCGGGGTCTTCGCAACCTCGCACATCTCGCTCAATCACCCGATCGTCGCCGCCAAGCAGTCCACGGTCATCGATCATATTTCGGGCGGCCGTTACGCGCTCAACATCGTGACCGGATGGAATCAGCCGGAAATCGACATGTTCGGCAGCCCAATGATGGGACACACCGAGCGTTACGCCTGCGCCGAGGAATGGCTCGCCATCGTCAAGCGGCTGTGGACCGAGGACGACGCGTTCGACCACGAGGGCAAGTTCTACAAGATCACCAAAGGTTACCTGCAACCGAAGCCGATCCAGCGACCATATCCCGCAGTCATGAGCGCCGGCGCGTCCGAGCGCGGCCGCCACTTTGCGACCAAATACGCGGATCTGGTCTTTACGGTCATTCGCACCGGCGGCCTCGAGGAATGCCGCGCGCACGTGCAGGCCTACCACCGGCTGGCGCGGGAGGAATACGGCCGCGAGGTCCGGGTCTGGACTGTCGCCAATATCGTGCAGGGCGAGACGGAGAAAGCGGCGCGCGATTTCTATCGCTACTACGTGCACGAGAAGGGTGACTGGGAAGCCGCCAAGAATATGATCGACACGTTCACGCTCGACATCAATGCCCGGATGATTCCGACGGAGCGGCTGAAAGCGTATCAGGAGGCATTCATCGCTGGCTGGGGTGGATTCCCGCTGATCGGCACCAAGGAGCAGATCGTCGAAGGATTGCAGGCGTTGTCGCGGGCTGGTGTCGACGGCGTTCTGCTGTGCTGGCCGCGCTTCGAGCAAGGCATGCGCGAGTTTCGGGACGTCACCTATCCGCTCGTGCGGCAGGCGGGATTACGGGACTTTGGCTGAACCGTTGCCGCGCGGCCGGGGGCAACCGTTTCGGCGATGACGCGAGGTGCAACATGGACACTCACGACGACGTTGATCTTTGGCACGCGCTTTACCGCCTCGAGGCGAGATATTGGCACGAGATCGATTGCAATGGCGGACACCGCGCCCACGAATATTACCTGCCGGATGGCGTGATGGTGGTCGGCCACAATCGGTTTCAAGGACGCGACAAAATTCGAGAGTTCTATGCGTGGCGTGAACGCCAGGCCACGACCGCCATCAGCAGCGTGAAGACCACGCGCCATCTGATCAACAATCTATTGGTCGAATCGAGCGGGGCGCGGCGCGCGAAGGTGTTGGGCATCATCAGCTTCTACGGGGCTGCCGTGCGCGCGCCGGCGCCGCAATCCAAGCCGCCGATGCTGATCGCGGACCTGATCGCCGAATGCGTGCTGGGTGAAGACCAGGGCTGGCAATTCCAATCGCACATGTTGCAACCGGTATTCATGAGTCACGAGGCCCCGCCCTCGATGGCGATCGACGCACGCCGCTAGGCGGCCGGCCGCATTCGCCTTCGCATTGAATGCGATCGGCATGACGGCATTTCGCGCCTACGCGCCGCTTTGCCTCCTAACGCGCGCCAGGCTAAGGGTGACGCGATGAAAGACGCGCGCGGCCTCGATGTGACCACCGATGACGCAACTGCCGTAGCGGCGGCGGACGACTTCGCCGCACGGTTGCTGCGTCTCGATCAGGGCGTCGAGGCCATTCTCGACGCCGCAAAGCGCTGGCCCGAGACACCGATCGTTCAACTCTACGCCGCGACGTTCTGGCTCTACGGCCAGACCGACGGCGCGCTTGAGACCGCGGCCGTCCACCTGCGCGCGTGCGACGCGCTCGCGATGAACACGCGCGAGCGCGCGCTCCATCGGGCGCTCGCGCTCTGGCATGGCAATGACAATCTGCGCGCCGTCGAGGCCATGGAGGCGATCACCACCGAGTGGCCGAGCGATCTCTTGACCGCCAAGATCGCAGAGTTCCTCTATTACGTGCTTGGCCAGCAATACATGGGACCGCGGTTTCGCGCGCACATGCGCCGCCTCGAAGGCGCGCACGCGGCGGATCCGGATTTTCTCGCGATGACGGCATTCGCCAGCGAGCTGTGCAGCGACTACGCCGCCGCCGAGGCGGTGGCGGAACGCGCGCTCGCGATCGAGCCGAGAAACCCGTGGGCGCAGCACGCCCTCTCCCACGTTCTCATCCGCCAGGGCCGCGTGACGGAAGGTCTCGCGCGCCTGGAATCATTCCTCCCGCTGCTTGCGACCTGCGGACGGCCGATCCATTGTCACGACGCTTGGCACCTTGCCCTCCTGCATCTCGAAGAGCTCGATGTGGCCGCGGCGATGCGCGTCTTTCGCACGCACATCTGGGGCATCACCCCGGACTTCGTGGTCGAGCAACTCGACGCCATCGCGTTGCTTTGGCGCATCGAGATGGCCGCCGGGCCCATGGATGCGCAATGGCCTTCGATCGCCGAGCATATCGCCGCGCGCGCGCTCGAGACGTTCATGCCGTTCATGAACGCGCATTACGTCTACGC
>WNFI01542407.1_pt1 | contig 10747 bp, 8 predicted proteins | sample 5400471 | NCBI WGS metagenome assembly WNFI01 (sample SAMN13153348, study PRJNA577476) | soil metagenome | isolation source: 100 cm saprolite on Douglas fir-dominated hillslope | place: USA:California | collected 2013-09-17 | reverse complement strand
GTAGCCGGGGAACATTGGGGCGCTCAGCAGCCGACCCCTGCCGGCCCGCACGGACCATACGCCGATCTTGGGCAGGAACGGGTGAAGCCGTCTGACCGTGAGTTGCTCGTAGACCATCTCCTCGCAGTGGCTGTGGGTCCACAGTACGTGCCAGGGCTTGGCGGCCAGGGAGAGCCCCGGCGGTGGAGAAGCCAGGGGGGCGCCCCTGTCAGCGAGGCCGGGACAAGTCGTGGCTGCCGTCAGCAAGGCTTCGCCCCCTTCGGTTTTGTCCTGCCCTCTGCAGGCCTGAACCTCGAACCAACATCAGTCGTCCAGTGCGGTGCCCCCGGGCGGCTGCCGGCGCCGGCCGGCTCCAAGACCACCCGACCGCTCAGGGCTCCCGTTCCGCAGCATCTCTCTGTCCAGGACGTCCGAGCCTCAGGTGCGCCCCCTCCTTCCAGCGTCCCTGACCGCTACCGCTCGGCAGGGCCCGAGCCGCGGCTCCCTGGCCGCGAGGCGCTGGAGAGTAAGGGCAAACAGGTCTGCGGTTCCGAACCTCGGACGTCCTCGAGAGAGAGTTGCCGACGCCGTGCCTGGGTTCGACGGGCTCCGTCGATCTCGCAGAAGTGGGCGACGGAAAGCCCAATTCGAAGGTGCCAGGATCGAGAGGGCCAGGTGAAAGTCGCCGTGCGACCGGCGCTGCCGGCAGACCTGCCAGAGCCCGGTGATGCCGGGGCGCACGGACAGTCGCCCATGCCGCCAGGGGACGCATAGCTGGTTCTCACGGAAGGGCGAAGGCCGGGGGCCCACGAGGCTCATTTCGAGAAAGAGCACGTTGATGAGCTGAGGCAGCTCGTCCAGGTTGAGCACGCGCAGGACGCGTCCGAGGCGGGTGACCCGCGGGTCCTGGTCTAGCTTGAACTGGGGCCCGTCGACTTGGTTCTGCGACATGAGCTCGCGCTGCTGGGCCTCGGCCCCCGCGAACATGGTCCGGAACTTCAAGCATTCGAAAATGCGTCCGGCCTTGCCTTCGCGTCGGTGGCGGTAGAAGACCGGCCCCCTCGATTCGAGTTTTATGAGGAGGGCGGTCAGGAGAAGGACCGGGCTCAGCACAAGGAGGCCCAGGGCGGAGGCGGTTACGTCGAACGCGGACTTGACGTACGCATAGCTGGCCGACCAGCGCCGCCTCCTGACCTTCACCTGCGAACGATCGAGGCTCGTCGCCGTGGTGGGCTCGTGTCGCGGGCTTGGAGTCGCCGCCAGGCCCGCCTCGCTGGTGGCCCCGAAGACAGCCCGGTGGCGTAGGCTCAAGCCGGGAGCGACCACCGAGCCCGGTCCCACCACGCACTGCGCCACCAGCGCATCCCTCTCCACCCGCGCTCCCGCCCCTATGACCGCGGGCCCGACGACCGTCACGTCGGGGCCGATCACCGCTCCGTCCTGCAGGACGATGGGGCCCAGCAAACGCGCCGAGGGATGGATCTGGCACCCCCGACCGACCTCGAGCCAACCGTCGTCCGTGGGCCGACGCCGGGAGAAATAGTCGAGCACCACCCGCTCGGACAGGCCGAGCAGATCGCGCTCCTGCGAGAGGTCAAACGCTCCCCCGACGATGGGGACATCGTTGCTGGGTACGCCGCGTTCAGCAAGGGTGCGACGGAGATCGCACAGGGACCCAAACGGCAGGTCGTTCGCTCCGCTGGTGCACGCGACGGGTAGCAGGGAGCAAGCTACCCCCGAAGTGAACACCCAAGTAGCGGAGTCGTAATAGCGTTGGATGCGGCGGACCGTGCCATCCGCGTCGAGTTGAACGCGCTCGGTTGTGCCACCGGGGTGAGCCTCGAGGGCGACCAGATGGCGCACCCGCTGGGGACCGGAGTCGCTCTCCCGCATGAGGGCGTTGGGTTCGAGGCCCGTCGACGGAAAGCACCGCGGGTCTACGAGCAACAGCCAGTCCGAGGGCTCGTAGTCGGCGATCCGGGCCGCGAGCTCATGCGTGGGGACGATCGCGTCGACCCGAGCCCCGGCGTCCTTCATGCGCTGCTCGTAGTCGGGCGCGGGCGGGAAATCAGTGGCGATGGTGACGTTGGAGTGACCGATCGACAACAAGTACTCGCTCAAGTAACTCAGCACCGTGGCCGGGCCCAGCGGGGCAAGGAGGAGCGAGGCCGGCCCGCTAGCACCCCGCAGGTAGCCTGGTCGTGAGTCGAGAAGAATCGCGAAGGCCTTCATGTGAAGCTCTTGGATTCTGCCAGGCGTTCGGAGGGAACGCTGAAAGACGACTACGAGACCGCGGGGCCCGCGTAGGTCGCGGTCGAACCCGCACTGTGAACGCGCCGTCCCAGAGACGTGAGCATCGCGCCCGGCTCGGGCCGCTCCTCGGGACTCACCACATTGTTGAACAGCCGCGCTACGGGGGGAACCACCGCACCATCCCCCACGACACAGCCGTGCACCACGGCGCCAGCCCCTACCGTGCAGCCGCTCCACACCGCCGAGCGGGCGACAAGAGCGTCGCGGCCCACGGTGGACTCCGCGCCAATACTCGTGGGCCCCACGATCGTGGCCCCGGCCTGGATGCGCGCCCGCGCACCAACCTGCACGGGCCCCACGAGGAGCGCTCCCTCCTCGACCCACGCGCTGGGGTGCACGAGCGACTCGTCTCCGTGATCCCGGCCCTTCTCGGCCAGCCGCTGTACCATCCACTGGTTCACGACCATGTAGGTCTGGGCGTTGAGGACGTGCGGGCAAAAGCCGTCCGCCTCGTGGGTGACCACACGCTCCCCGGCGCGGTGCAGCTTCGGGATCAGGTTCTCCTTGATATCCTGAAAGCCGGTATCGGGGATGTGGTCGAGCACCCGGCGCTCGAACACGTACACCCCGCCCGGGCTCGGAGGGGCGGAGGGGGAGCTCTCGCGGTGGACCACCGCGGTCACCGCCGCCCCCGAGTCGCAGTGGGAGGCGAGGAGCTCCTCAAGGTCCACGGTCGGAATCGCAGTACCGTCGACGATCACGAGGATCTCCGACGCAGTGCGCAGTCCGGCGTCACGAACGCACCCGGCCGCGCCGCGCGGTGTGCCGTCGTGGTAATAGCTGAGCTCCATATTCAGCTCGTCGCCGCTTCCAAGCGCGGCTTCGATGGCGCGCGAGGTGCCGTTCGCACAGACGGTGGCGGGACGCACCCCCCCCTGGCGGAGCCAGCGCAGCGAGTAGGAGATGAGGGGCTCCAGGGCCACCGGAATGAGGGGACGCGGCGCGAGCTTCTCAAAGCTGGAGCCGCTCCAGTTGTGCGTACCCGCAAGGACGACAGCGGAAAGACCACGCGTGCTCATAGGTCCCGAACCTCCCCCCCTTGCCGCCGACAACGGATACAAGAGGCTCGGTGTCTGTGCACACTGGTACACACCCTGTGCGACTGCCTCGGGGTCGAAAGCTGCTTGTCCTCGTTGGTCATATTCCCCTCAAGTTCACTAAGGATCCGTGTCCCGCGCCAGCGGCCGCGTACATTGCCCATCCCTTCGGAAGTTAAGAGGAGCGACGGGGAGCTTCAAGCGGAGGGTCGCCGATACTGCGATCGGGGAATCCCTGAAACAGGGATCAGGCGGGCGGCAAGGCCCGGGAGGTGTGCCTAGCCGGGAACAGACGGGTGGGTCGCCCGGCCGCCGGCCCGGGTCGCCGGAGATGGCCCAGTGAGAGTCTTGGGTAACACCATACGACCCTTGAACGCCAGGAGTTGCACCGCCCCCCCACGGCGTCGATCCCCGTCGCCGCACCCCGTTCCGACGACCGGGGACCCTACTCCGCCACCGCTAGAAGAGCAGGGTCGTCGCGCTCGCCACGTTGGAGTACGGCCCGAGGTTGCCGGCGGCGTCGGTCGCCCGCACACGGTAGCTGTAACTCGTGTTCGCGGCCAGCCCTCCGTCGTTATACATCGTGCCCGTGACGCTGCCGATCTGGGCAAAGGCGGTGCAGGCGACACCCTGACAGCGCTCCACCACGTATCCCGTTACCGCGACGTTGTCCGTTGCCGCCGTCCAGAGCAGGTTTATCTGACTGTTGCTCGCCGCCGCCGCGGTCAGGGCGGCCGGCGCCGAGGGTGCCTGCGTGTCTGGTGCCGCGGTCCCCCCTTCCCAGCCCGCGAAAGTAAACTCCTGCGTATACGCCTCGATCCCGACATCACCGGCGCGTTCTGGAAGACCTCCAGGGTGTTGCCATTAGCGGCCAGCCGCCACTTGTCTCCGGAGACGATCAGGGGAGTGAAGGGCCGCACGGCGGGGAAGGTCCCGTCTGGGTTCATCTTGTAGATCCCCGAGAGGCTCGGGTTATCGGCGGCAAGGAACAGCAGCCACCCTGTCGGCCCGGTGTTGGTGCGGTCGATTCGGACGCTGGGCCCACCGCCGCCCTGCGCCACCGTCCCCAACGTGACCTCCGAATACTGCTGAGCCAGCGGCATGATGCTCCATACGCCGGAGGCGTTGTGACCCGAGTCCTTGCCGATGGCGAGACCGCCCGCCTTTCTGAACCCCGCGTAGTTTGGCAATGGATACCAACGGTCTCCTTCGTCCAGGGGATCCTCGGCCCCGATGAAGTTCGAGGAGGTCCAGGTTCCCGAGGGGACGGGAGCACTGCTACACGACCACGAAGCGATCATCGCGTCCGTCAACGACGGCCCCGCCGTATACGCGAGCATCCCGGCCGTGCCGGTGGAATATCGCGGGGTGCTCGGCCCGGAGTTGTAGATGAAGTCGCGCACCCCGTTCTTGAGGCCAGGGAGGATCGCGGACGCGGTGTAGCTCGTTCCATTCGCGTCGACGCGATACAGGTAATTGAGCCCATTCGTTCCGCTCGCCCACCAAAGATAGTGGCTGTCGATCGATGGCCCGGACGTCTGGACGCGAACCATCGGTCCCACGTTGTTAATGTAGTTGACGACATTCCCGACATGCCCGACCACGATTTCCGAATAGTGGTCGGCGGGGACGACCGCGGTGGTGCGGGCACCCGCGTGATCGGGCCCGAAGCGGTCGGGGAAGGCTCCGTTGAGCTTCTGGAACTGACCGCCGTTGGGGGAGAGGGATGTGAGCGCCGCCCAGGCACCCCCCTCGGAGAGCGGATCCTCAACACCGACAAAGCTGGAGGACGCGATAGGCCCCGCGGCCATCGCCACGACCCCCACGAGGGTGACGACGAGGACAACGCCCACTCGTGGTCCCATCCTGCGGTATTGGCGTACCCTCGTCTGAAGCTCAGCGAGGTTCATCGGAGCCGCCTCCTGCCTGAGACACGTGATAAATCACCCGCGGTTCGCGAGTTCGCGGGTCAAACGGATCGGTCACTGCCCGCGGTCGCCATGCCCATCTGTCCAGAGCCAAGCTAGGAGCGGGGGCGGGAAACCTCAAGCGGACGGTCGCTGAAAGTACGATCCGGGAATCCCTGAAAACCACCACCGGGAGGCCGGTGGCCCCGAACGGCCTCTCCCCAAGCTCCTGGACCACTTCGACTTGCCGCCCAACACCCGCCTTCGCGGCCGAGGCGCTACGGCGCGACCCCGCGGAACCGATCCTCTTCAGCCGACGCCCCCAGCGCCAGGTCGGCGACCGCCCGCAGTCGTCTCTCGCGGTCCAGCATCGCCTCCGTCGGCCGGATACCCACGGTCTCGAACACGGTGCGGAGGCGATAAACCCAGTCGTGCCGTAGCGCGGCATGCCCCGCGTTGTCTCGGCGGATCCTCTCCAGTCGCGCCGGGTCCCCATCGAGCTCGACCAAGACCCGGCCCACCTCCGGCGAGTCGAAAGGCAGCGCGATCAGGGCGTCGGGCCAACCGAACTGCCTCTCGAACTCCGCGGTGCGCGGCGGCTCCCCGAGCATGACCGCTCCTGCGGCCGCCCCCTCGTAGTAGCGCCCGGGGACCTCGTCTCCGCCCATCATCAACTCGGGTTCGTTCGCGCGGCCGCGGTTGGCGATGAAATACCGACTTCGTTGAAGGAGGCTGGCGAGAAGAACACGATGCTCGCCAGCATCATCGACGTGGAACGTACGCTGCCTCTGCCCGTCGCCGCTCGCGGCCACGGTGTCGTAGTAGTAGAAGATCCGACGATCGCGGGCGAGGCTCAGGAGCGCCTCATGTGTAACCGATGATCGCCGTCCGATGTTGCACACGTCGATGGCCCGCGCGGGTGGCTCGGGAAAGGGCGAGAACCGGAGTACGTCGGCCGCCGCTGGGAGGTAGCTGCAGGGGCGTCCCACGATCCGGGCGACCTCGCTGACAACGTGCTGGGCCCCTACGAAAACGTGATCGAATTCCGTGAGCAGCTCTAGCAGGTAGCCGGGCAAGAGATGCGGCCAAAGCTCGTTGATGAAGCAGGCGGCCACGCGGCAGCGCCGGCGCCAGTCGGGGATGGTGGCCAGTGCGAACAGCTCGTGAGCGTGGTTGAAAACGGGAAAGAAGAGGTGGTAGTCCCGCTCAAGCCTCACGGTCGCGGGCCGGGGCGCGCACGCGCGGGCGAAGCGCCGGGATCCCGTTGCGAGACGCGCGAGCTTATAGACCCGCCGAGACAGCTCTAGTGCCCGGCGGTCGCCGACATCAACCCGGTCGGCTCCCGTGACATCGGCGACAACATCCTCGAACTCGTATTGCAGGCAGAAGCCGACAAGGTCGGCGAGCCGGCGCATCGACATGAGGAGCACACTCCCGCCACTCCCGGCGACGAACCGCGCGCCGCCTCGGCCTGTCCCCGGAGCCGCACGGGCACTTGCCTCTCGACCCGCCCGCCCAGCCCGCGCCCTCGTGGTGACACAGCCCCGCACCGCAAGGGCCGAAGCAAACACCGTGCCATCCAGATAGGCGACGCATGTATTGGGCCTCCATGGAATATCAAGCGCGCGACAACCGCTGAAGGTCGCGACGGCTGCCACTCTTGAGTACCGGCGTGCTACATCTACCGAGGCGGCCACCCTAGACCAGCCGGACGTTTCGATCGGGCCCGGCGGGGGTGCGGTCGGGCACCCTCTCCTCCCGCACGTCAGTTTCGGGGAATTCCCGACCCTACTTTCCGACGTCCCCCAATGGCCACAGCCCCACCCAGGTTGCTAACTTACAACGGGCGAGAAGTCTCTGACCGCTTGGGAGGTCTTCTGGTGGGCCAGCGACGCGGGCGAAGACGTGAACAGCGTTGCCGGTTGCGAGTCCCCGCCGTGGGGGACGAATGGCTCGCAACCAAGGGCCTGAAGGTCCAGATGCAAGGCCTCGATCAATGAGTCATCCCGGAAGGCACACATCCGGTGCCACGACCTGCGCCGACTTCCTCGTTATTGGCGGGGGGGTGGTGGGCTTGAGCATCGCGCGGAGTCTCAAACGACGGTTCCCTGACCAACGTGTGGTGCTGATCGAGAAGGAATCGGTTGTGGGGACCCACGCCAGCGGACGCAACAGTGGAGTACTGCACGCCGGGTTCTACTACACGCCGGACAGCCTCAAAGCCCGCTTCACGCGACGGGGCAACCAGCTGCTGGCTGCCTATTGCGAAGAAAGGAATCTAAAACTCCACCGCTGCGGCAAGCTGGTCGTCGCTCGTGACGCCGACGACCACCCGGCCATGAACGAATTGCTGAAGCGGGGGCGTGCCAACGGCATCGAGTTGCACGACATCTCGGCCCAGGAGGCGAAACGCATCGAACCAAGAGTGAACACCTTCGAGCGCGCGCTCTGGTCTCCAACCACGGCCGTGGTCCATCCGGCCGAGGTACTCACCGCCCTCGCCGCAGACGCCCAGGTCGAGGGAGTGGAGGTGCGATGTGGCACCCGCTTCCTCCAAAAACGCAAGCATCTCCTTGACACTTCCACGGGCGTCTACGAAGCGGGTTATGTCGTCAACGCGGCCGGGCTGCATGCGGACGTGGTCGCCCACGCCTTCGGTATGGGCGAGTCCTACGGCATCCTGCCCTTCAAGGGCCTCTATCTCTACGCCGACAATCCTTGTGGAGGGAGCAATATCAGGGCACAAAGAACTTTCGGCTTGGCGAGTGCGGCGACATAGTGCGCCGCCAGCTCGGTTTGCTTCTCTCTTCGGACTGGGGATTCCACCGTCTGGCCGCCGAGGAACTGTGGAAATACTCGAGGATGCGTCTGGTGAGCCTCGCCTCCCAACTGGTGGACGGCGTCGCCGAGGGCCGCTTCCGGACTTGGGGGCGGGCCGGTATCCGTGCCCAGCTCCTCAATGTGAACTCCAGGCGGCTGGAGATGGATTTTGTACTGGAAGGCGACGATCGCTCCCTGCACGTGCTGAATGCCGTGTCGCCGGGATTCACCTGTGCCCTCCCCTTCGCAGACTACGTAGTCGCCCGGATTGAGGGCCATCTGCAGGGCGGGGACGCCACGGTACACGGACGGGGGGCGGCCACCCACCCAGGGCCAGCGGGCCAGGAATCGCCGAGGGGTCCGGTCGCTCCATTGGCGTGGTCCGCATTGCCGCAACCGCTTGTATGAGTTCCGCTTCTTCCCCTGACGACGTCATTCGAAATAGCGAGCTAGGAAAGGCAACGTTATGAACACGGTCTTCTTCGATTCGAAGATGTCCGACGAAGCCCGCCGCCGGTGTCTCTACGGAGGGCAGTTGTTCGTTTACTCCCCGACCTGGAGCTCGCTCGAACTCTGTCGCCTCGCGCGGGAGCTGGCCGCCGAGGCCTTCGGATCGCTCGATCCCCAACTTGCGCAGTTCAGCCTCCCGGTCGAGCGGTACGTAGAGATCCTGGCTGCTCTCAAGCCCAAGTTCATTCACCACCCTCGGTGCAAGGAGCTTCTCCCCCGGATTCTCGATGAGCTTGGCTGCGATCTGGAGAAGACCCATTTCGACATCCCCCGGCTGCGGACCTCGACCCACGGGGGATACCTGACGGCTGGCATTGCCTACGCTTTCACCCCCCACCGCGACACTTGGCACTCGGCCCCGATGTGCCAGATCAACTGGTGGATGCCGGTTTACGAAATCGAGCCCGCCAACGCGATGGCTTTCCATGTTCACTACTGGAATCGTCCGGTGCGCAACGGATCCGCGGGCTACAACTATGCCGAATGGAATCGAGAGAGCAGGTGGAGCGCCGCGCGCCACGTCAAGACCGACACGCGCAATTGGCCGCTGCCGGAGGAGCCTCTGCAACCCGATCTCCAGCTCCGTCCTATCTGCCCGCCTGGCGGCATCGTCGTCTTCTCGGCTGGACACCTCCACTCCACCGTGCCAAACGTGTCGGGACGCACGCGCTTCAGCATCGATTTCAGGACCGTCCACCTAGACGATGCAACGAAGGAAACCGGCGCCATCAACGTTGACTCGGCGTGCACCGGCACCACAATGGGGGACTACCTCCGGTGCACCGATCTCCAGCACTTTCCTCCAGAGCTGATCGAGAGGTACAACGCTGGTAACGTCGCCAGACTCGGTGCCTCGCCGTCAAACGACAGACAATTCGCAGGCCTGGACGACCTGACCGTCAACCAGGGGAGTCCGTCTCCCTGACCCCTCGTTCCCGGACCTCGCAAAGCATTCTGATGAAACCTGCCCTCTGTTCCCCGCCTCCCGCCGAGGCGACCGCCGTTCCGCCCGGGTACCCTCCGGGCGTGCGAGCGGATCCGTCGCTTTGCAGCCGGCCCGTCGCATATCGGCGATCGATGAACGAAGAGGAGCGGCAGACTGTGGCAACCGGGGACACCTCCAGCGCCGGTATCGCCCGGAATGCTTTCTACCTCGTCGTCGGGCAGGCGACCACCACCGCGCTCGCGATCGTCCTGAGCGCCGCGCTCGGGCGGTCATTGGGCCCGGGAGACTTTGGCATTTATTACCTCATCACCACCATGTCGGCGTTCGCCGCCTGGGCTCTGGGATACGGTGCGCGCACCACATGGCTCGCGGTCTTCCTGATCCTCGCCGGCCTGCCGTTGTTCCTCGCTCAGGGCTACGGCATGGTGTTCCGGGCGCGCGACAGAATGGGTCGAGATGCCACCGTCTCCATCGCCAACAAGGCGGTCGCTCTTTGCGCCACCCTGCTTGCCCTCGCCCTGGCCCAGGGCATCCCGGGGGTGATCCTTGCCCAAGCTGTGGCCGGTGTAGCGGGACTCGCGGTAGCGGGCAAGCTCTACCGGCGGATGGGCACGCCACCCCTCCGGGTCTCGGTCGAGACGGGCCGCGAGCTGCTGGGGGCCGGCCCCCCCCTCCTGGCCATGGCGGCGGCGGTCTCCGTGCAGCCCTACTTGGACGCGATCATCCTCTCCAAGATGGTCCCGGTCGCCGCGGTCGGGTGGTACGGAGCGGCCAAGAACATCCTGGGAGTGCTCATGGCCCCGGCCTTGATCCTGGGCGCGGCCGCGTACCCCCGCATCGCCCGAGCGTCGGTGGACGCAACGGCGCTCCGGCAGGAGGTGAGGTCCGCCTTCCGGCCCCTGTTATGGCTGGGCGCGCTAGCCGGCACGGGCACCTACCTGTTCGCGGGAGCCGCCATCGATTTCATTTACGGCTCCCGGGGATTCGAGCCGGCGGCGCTGATCCTCAAGGTTTTCGCGCCCGGGCTCTTTCTCCTCTTCATCGACATCCTGCTCGGAAACATCGTCTACGCCTCCGGGGGCGCGACCGGTTTGGCCGTCGCCAAGGTCGCAAGCGTGGTCGTGGGAACCGCTCTGGATTTTCTGCTGATCCCGCTGTTTCAACAGCGCTTCGGCAACGGCGGAATCGGGGTCGTGGTGGCCTTTGCTCTCAGCGAGTTCGTCGTCTTCGCCGGA
>WNFI01567086.1_pt1 | contig 10748 bp, 10 predicted proteins | sample 5400471 | NCBI WGS metagenome assembly WNFI01 (sample SAMN13153348, study PRJNA577476) | soil metagenome | isolation source: 100 cm saprolite on Douglas fir-dominated hillslope | place: USA:California | collected 2013-09-17 | reverse complement strand
CAAAGGTGTTTATTTAGAGTGACTGCACTGCATAACAGTTCACTGAGTTCAGTGCGTCGAAACCGGAAAAGAGGTGGAATGATTTACAGTGGCAGTGTGGGTGTGGTTAGCACAGCTACCGCATTCGCAGGAGCCAGCAGCACAGGAGCAGCTGTTGTTGCCAGCAGGGCCGCAAGAGCTGGTAGTAAGAGATAATGATGATTCAGTATAGGATAATAGGACGAGGGCGAAAGAGTGCGAGGGCCTTACGAGCAGTTCTCAGCACAGGAGCACGCCATCGATGTTTGTGTGAGGGAGATTTTTCTTGGAAGGAAGATAGTAGACGCGAGTCTGGGGAGTTGGGTTGGCTCTCAAGAGGGCCTTATATGCGCCAGAAAGGGTGCGATGACATAATGGGGGGGAAATAGGAGGTGGAAGAGTCGGCCCAGGGCTGGGTCACGTTTTCGATGATGACAGCAGGGTCCAGTTCCTTGTTTTCCACCCGCTCCTTCCTCTTCCTCACGTTCACTGGTCCTATCATCCAAAGGGACTAGTAGAGCAGTCGGGCACTGATGTATTTAAACTGACACCTCAATAATCGCAACAATAGACTCCCTTCTGACTACATTTCCTGTGTGCCTGCCTGTGCCGTGTAAGCACGAGCTTCCCTTTTCTCTCCTTCACGCTTCTTCTCTTTCTCTGCCACCCTACGAAGACCGACGTGTATCGAGCAGACTAGCCGCCGTACGTTGATCCCAGCCGTTTGTGCATTGTCCACCCCCCTCTGTCAGTTCTCTAAATCTCTTTCCTCGTTACATCCGAGTCTTGCACCACCACCATTCACGGTTCCATTCACCCCCATCTAAGACCTGGTTGTTATCGGATTCATTGTCGTCCAAAATCATCGGCCGACAGTTGAGAACGAATTTATCGTCGAGGATGTGGATAAGCGGACTATGTGGCCCAAGTCCGTTGTTAGTCGGCCGTGTTTTATGAAACATCGAGAGTAGGGGAGTGTACCTCGGGCACTGGGAATTGCGGCCAAGTTTACCTTGGCTCGGAAGATCGGTAGTAGCAGTAGATGAGCAATGAGTCATGGAAATGGGTGAGTATTGACGAGGATCTGGATAAAGACAGACGTTGGAACGCGGCGTACTGGTATCATGATATTTGAGGGCCTCCTAGGATGGGAACAAGTCGACACATGAGGCAAGTGCCAAGAAGTGCTAAACTGTGCCGAGCGGCCATCAAGCGCACTAGGAGCGCTAGGCGACGAGTAAGTCACTGTATCACTCCACGGTCCCTTCTCATTTGGACGAGTAGTACCAGGCCGCTGGCCGTATCAGTAAACCTGCAGTAACCATTTTTGGACCTGTACAAGCTTGTGCAAATAAAGCCGGAAAGTACCGAAAGTGCCAAAGTATTGTAAAAAGTAAAAAAGCCGAAAAACGTCATAAATTTCCCAAAGGTGGGCTTATTTTGCTTACAGCATGAGTCAATGTTAACTTTTTTACTTATTTACTTGCCCGATGAAAAGACCGAAAAGATTTTGCACAATTTACTGTTACCCTTAGGGATAAACACCATTGCAGAGGAACTTGTAACCGTACATACGAAGTGAATCAACATCACAGATCATAAAGCACGGTCCGAGATGACGATACACTGGCAAACGTGTGAGTAAGTCCAGAATCTAGAAAAGCGCCTCGTCACACACCACTGACACAGCCCAATTATCCTGCAGAATGGCAAATCACAGGCACGGGCCGGTCTGCTTTCCGGCGGGCATCAACGAACGGGATGAATGCGTTTTCAGCACCTCTTGCAGAATACGAGAGCTCTTGCAGCTCGGGTAACAGATCCGTGGGTGATTCACCTTCACCCGGTTGTAGAGAAAGAGAGATTTGGTCAACGAGCTCATCGTCCACGCGAACGGTCTTCACGCTGTCAAATGTCCCAAGAAGCTCATGCCATTGTGTACGGTCGGCTTCATTATTCCACTCTGAAGATATTAAGTGCCTCCTGTATTCGACAGTAAGATGCTGCACCGTAGAGAATACCGCCCTGAGCGGGCGCAAAACTTGTGCTGTGGATGCTACCTGCCAGTCAAGGTGTCTGCCGCCGATAGCCAAGACAAAAGTATACATTCTGGCTCCCTTATGAGGGTATGCCATCACTGTTAAATGATCCAAAAGGAAAGTGAGTGTGGCAGTATCGAGCCGGAGGTTCTCTGCGGTGCCCATAAACTGCTGGAGGTGTGGGATGGAATAGGATAATTGATTGAAGAAGGAGACTTGAAGCCTCTCGAGTAGAGGAACGGTGAGCCAAGGAAGAAGCAGTTCCAAGTAAGCACTGGCACCTTGGAACCCAATCCAGCGGAGGTTAGGAAGCGTGACGCGCGATACGATTGGCGTACGAAACAATTGCCTTTCAATGTTACGACTGGGGAAATGGGAGTTAAAAAGGATCCCGAGTATCTCGAGCTGAGGCATGAGTGAAAGCCGCTGCAGTAAGGCATTCGGATGGAAGTAAGCTGACGGTGGGATCGAGTTGAGCGACAGAGTGATGAGGTTCCCCATAGTCGTGAGCAACGGAGATCCGATTGGAATCGCAAAGCTCATCAGCACGAGGTGGCATAAATGGGGTGCTCGAAACGCTTCCGGAAGGTTCAAGTGCGTATTGTGCTCGATCGAAGGCCTCCGATGCCGTTGATGTATGATAGACAGGTATTCCAGAATCGGAAATTCCCCGTCTAGGGCCATAATGAGCTTCTGCAATATCGGAATGGGCTTCATGACGCGGATGCGGCGCACGCGATCACGGTGCTGCAACGCAAGTATAATCCCCTGTTCATCTGCTGCCGTGATGTCACTATGTTGGTCAAAGTAATCGACGATGAGGGGAAGCGGGGGCGAATGTGCTAGCATATCTGCTACTGGGGTCCCACGTGCACAGACAAGGGAAAGACGGAGGTGGGATGCGGACACAAGCACGAGGTATCGCCATTTACGACAAGTGTGCGCAAGCGTGAACCACCATCGTTCACGGTTCCATTCTCCTCCATCTAGGAACTGGTTATTGTCGGCCTCGCTTTCATCCAAAATTAGCGGCCGATAGAGAGAGAATACACGAAGAAGGGAATCATCGTCGAGGGTGTGGATAAGTGAACTATGTGGTTCGTTGTAAATTGGCCATGTTATAGTATTTATAAGGAGCTGATAAGACATCGAGAGGTTGGAACGTACCTCGTGTGCTGGGAATTACGACTAGGCGCACCTTGGCTGGGCTTTCTGTTGAACGGGAGACCGATGGCGGCAGTAGACAAGTAGTGAGTCATGGAAATGGGTGAGCGTTGACAGTGATAGAGTCTGGCCTAAGTTGAAGACAAATGTTGGAAGGCCGCGTATAAATATAGGCCTCATGGGAACAGGTCCGAGTTGATGGATGGGGCTAGAGGCGATATCCTGTGTCAGCGCATCAAAGAAATTCCCTGATACTGAGACACACTGGAAATGCTAGGACCAGGATCCTATTTTTCGATCTAGACCCAGGAGACCATGTCAAATCTTGACATGGTCCTACCACAAAACCGTTATATTTCAATATAGATATCAGCGCGCGGCGTCACGGTACCGGATTGACGCATATCTCTGGCATTATTAAACGAGACTGAAGCCCTAGGCTTCACTGTAACGGAGTCCCGAGCATTCGAACCTGTTTGTTTTAGTAGCACAAAGTTCTAATGACATCAGCAAAATGTCAAATCATTTTCTGGCTTTTCCGACTTTTTGACTTTAATAAGCAGTGAGAAGGGTAGGATGAAGATGGATGGGCAGGCTGGGAATGGCTCCGTGGCTCCGCAACCTAAAGCCATAGCGGCAGTGCCACCGGATCAGGCGTTGCTCCATGTGAGGTAGTGTGCTTGGTTGCACGGGGTGGTAGCCAGAAAAAGGGGTGTGCCCGAGCATGGTAGGATCGTGATATTCAGTGCATCGACTGTACGTTATTAGGTAGGGGGTGGTCAATGGCAGGCGGGAATTGCCGGGAAAACTGGGAAAAACAATGAGTACCGTGACCTGCCACAAAATGTTGTGCCATCCCCTCCTTTGGCAGAGAGCATCCCATCATTACCGGAATTTCCGCACTGGAGGCAGGGCTATGTGCACAAACTCTGTAGTGATGCAGTTTGGCCTCCTCCGCTCCACTCCGACCCATCCATTTGTGACCTCAAATCCTCAATCCATGCAAATTATCACGATCGATCTGCATTTTTTTACAGAACGCACGGAGGTATACTAAATCAAAGGTGAGTCTTTTACTTCTGTGCTCGACCGCAAACTAATCTTATTAAGTTGCGGACCTTCGGTGCCGCACTTGCATCATTCACGGTTGATGTAGCGCTGAGAAAATGGATGGCGGGAACACAGGTGAATAGTCTATCCATACATCACGTCCCGTGGGCACTCTTATCCTTTTCTCCTCAATCTAGAAAAATAAAAAGCATGCCGCCTGTCCTTCATTATTTACCTGGCAACTCCACACCTATCAGAAAGCGAGATAGTCACCCATGTACCCCGATCTCCACGGCAAGTCCTCCGTCCCTTTGCATGCGACCATGTAGAGTGCATACATCACATCTGCTGGGCCGTGTCGCTACGGAAAGCTCATTCTAGAACTCGAACACGAGGGAGAGAACTACCACGAAACTTATTAATGCCATCGTCGCTGGTCCGTGTGTCACATTGTGACAGTTCGGATGCACTGCAAGTGCATCAGTGAATATATATGGTACAAACTTCGGTTATCCACCCATGCACCCTTTTTTTTGTGGTACTCGAGCTCGACGATGCGGGTTCAAGTACAAGATGAGCACGAGATGAGGACGTCATCGTATCTTGGACAGATCCCGAAGCGTGCGTACGTTGTGATGGGAAGAACCGAGGAGGTAAACAAGGGAGATAGTAGGTAAGAGAAGCACAGAAGACCGGTATGGTCGCGGAGGTTTCAAGGGAGTCGGCTGCGCTTCAACGCAGCTTTTTCTGTTTGTTTGTTTGTTTGTTTGTTTGTTTTTTCTCGTTGGGCAATCCTGCAAGTGAGGCCCCATGCGGTGTGGGCATCTACACTTCCGAGTCGCACGTTCGGCTATTCAGATGGGCTTCCCGTGCTGCATGGCTTCGTTTCTCCTTGCCCATAAATCCCCGTGACGCATTCTTGACTTTCTTCCCCCCATTCCTTTGGCGAAATCCGGAGTACCACGGCCTGTGCACGGTCTGGAACATGGACGCATCCTCGATGCATACCCTGTATGGCCTCAAAGTGTAATTTTTGGGGGCACGTAGGCTTCGCGCCTACTGTTTCATACCTGTTCTCTTGTTCTATTCTTTCTCCCTGCTTTCCATCTCTTGACATGTTTCTCGGTACGATACTATCTCTTCACCCATCTCATTCAACCTTGTTAGCGTTCCTCTTCAATTAACGCGTGCCTCTTTTCCGATCTTGTTACTATACGATTTCCTCTTATAGCCGTGCCACTTACAATAGCAAACGCGACTACGGTAAAGTCACCACATTTGATTCCGTGCTTATGTTCTTGTTATTTGACTCAGCTCTTTTCTTTCGTATCACGACCGTCTTACTATACAAAAAGGCCACTAAATTGTCATCCAGATTGTGTTCTCGAAACGCTCTCCTGATGTGCCGTCTCGCTCCACTTATCCCGCTCGACTCTTTTGTTTCTGCTGCGCTTTACTCTTGCTACTAGTTTTGACGTACTACCCCTTGCCTTTACCTGTAACCGTCACAATCCTTCCCACCCGCTCTCCCCACTCTCCCCACGGGTCGAACCTGATCCTACTACTAGTTGTGCCTGCTCCTTATAGCTATCTCCAGCGAGTCAGCTATGTGCATGACCCTCTCACTGGCGGATGAAGAAAGGGGGTCCACTGAGTTCGATAACTATGGCACGGATCATCAAGGTGACGCCATGGTCGGTAATGATGTTTTTTTCTATTTCCTTCCGCCTAGATTGGAAAGAAGTAGCTGACCAGCCTGGTCGGGTGCACGCAGGACATTGCTATCGACGACTACGATGACCCAAAATTTGACCCCAAAATGCCGTCAACTACCTTCCGTGCTTGGTCCATCGGCCTCATGTGGACTATTCTCATTCCCGGCGTGAACCAGTTCTTCTTCTTCAGACATCCCACCATAATCATCTCTCAGGTTTGTAGATTTCTGCGCATTCGAGTCTCTTTCTTCGGGCCCCGTTGCTAAATTGAATCCTGCGAGATAAGTTTTTACCCCAGGTGTTGAGTTTCCCCATAGGCAAGGCTTGGGCTCGCTACCTGCCAAATATTTCCGTCTTCAGCATCCCGCTTAATCCTGGGTCATTCACCATTAAGGAGCATGTCGTCATTACCATTATGGCTGATATCGGAGATATACCTGCATACGCTGTGAGTGTCGCCCGAACTTGGCAAATCATGTCAGCGTTATTCTATTTTGTACAAGTACTTACGACCTCCTTAGACCGGCACTATTGTCACTCAGAAAGTCATTTACAATCAGCATGTCCCATTCGCCTGTAAGTTTTTGGGTCTTCAAGTTCTTTTGGTCATCCTTTCGCTTATTAATATTTTTCTCTCGATCTGTAAAATAGATCAGTGGTTGTTGATGTCAACCCAGCTGGTTGGCTTCTCAATTGGTGGGATTTGCAAGCGCTTCCTTGTCACACCGCCATCTATGATTTGGCCTAATAACCTTGTGACGGCAGCTCTTCTCAACACATTACACGCCCGCGAGACCTCAGGCACACACACACAGGCGCGCGGTGGCGCTTCTCGCGAGCGCTTCTTCTCCTACGTTTTCGTCGGCTACATCTTCTACAGTCGGTCATTTTCTCCTTGGAAGCTTGCCCTTCTGCCGCGGCCCTAATTTGTTATTTCTCCTCATTGTTTCTCCTAGACTTCTTTCCATCTTATCTTTTCACCGCTCTCTCGAGCTTTTCGTGGGTCTACTGGATAGCTCCGAACAATGCCAAGGTCAACAAGCTCTTTGGGGTCAACCATGGTTTGTCCATGGGTATTCCCACGTTCGACTGGGGCCAAATCGCATCCAACGGTTCCCCGTTTCCCATCCCTTGGTGGGCTGCGGCCAACATTGGCTTCACCGTCGTATCATTCTACTGGTTCCTCCTGCCCATTCTCTACGTGAGATAATCCTGCTTTGCTTTTTCTTTCGCGATTCTGGTTTATCTAAGTATCGCCTTTTGCCAGTACACTAATGTTTGGTACAGCGCTTGCCTTCCCTTGGTGTCCAGAATCATATTCGGTAACACGGGGAAACAATATGACGTCTCTCGGATCATCAACTCCGACTTCTCATTCAACCTCCAGGCTTACGAGGCTTACAGCCCCGTCTTCCTTCCCGCATCTTTCGTAATTTTCTACGGGCTTTCGCTTGCATCCATCACGGCCACCATTACACACACCTTCCTCCACTACCGCAGACTGGTCTGGAATGAGGCTCGTCTCCCGGTCTCGAAACGATCTGATATCCACGCCCGCCTCATGTCTGTGTACAAGGAGGTCCCGGATTGGTGGTACTTGTCAATTTTCGGTTCGTGCCACCTGTTTCTGATGTAAAGAATACTGATATCTTTTTAGTGATCATGTTTGTATCCGGTGTCGTTGTTATCGAGGTGTGGGATACGGATCTTCCGGTATGGGGATTCGTGCTTGCCCTCTTGATCTGTATGTTGCCTTATTTTCTTTATCCTGCGCTTTCTTCCCCAGTTTAACACTCGTTTCATTTTAGCCTTTGTGTTTACTGTTCCTATTGGTGTAATCGAGGCCATTACGAACCTGGAAGCTAGGCTCAACGTCATCACGGAGCTGATCATCGGATACGCAATTCCTGACCACCCAATTACGATGATGTTGTTCAAGACATGGGGTCATGAGACCATGATTCAGACACTTGAAGTCACGAGCAACTTGAAGCTCGCCCACTACATAAAGATCGCGCACCACACGACGTTTTTCTGTCAGGTCATTGCTACAATAATTGCTGGCACCGTGCAGCTTGGCGTACAGGAGTGGCTGTTCTCCGATATTGAGGGCCTCTGCACTGCCGATCAAAAGGATAGCTTTATTTGCCCACACAGTAGCGGTTTCAGTAGCGCATCAGTTATTGTGAGTTCGTCGTCGTGTAGTATGAGCGATTTTGTTGCTGTTGCTCAATGTTGTTATCACGTTGCATAGTGGAGTGTCATTGGGCCACAGCGTTTGTTCTCGCCCAGTCAGCTTTACTTCGGCCTCGTCTTCTTCCTTGTCGGCATCCTTGCATCATTGTTCCAGTTTATTTTGTACAATAAGTTCAAAATCGGCTTTCTCAAGTACATCAACTTCCCCATCATCTTCATGTGCGTGAACATCGTGCTTCCCGGCACGCCCCTCAACTTTGCGCCCTGGGCGATCATCTGCTTCATTTTTAACTATATCGTCCGTCGGCGCTACTTTGATTGGTGGGCCAAGTACAACTGTGAGTTTTTTTTATTCTAATGCTATCGAATAGATTTCTTTTCTGACGCGCGATCGGCATCGGTTCTCGGGGTTGCTTTAGATGTGTTGTCCGCAGCATTGGATGGAGGCTATGCATTCGGTGTCATCATCGTCTTCTTTACTCTACAATATCCGAAAAATGGCATGATTGGCCTTGACAGGATCCAGAAGTGGTGGGGTAATACCGTTTACATGAAGATGGCTGACTATACATCAGGAAACCTGACATAAACTTTTTGTACTTTTTTTGTCTTTTTCAAACTTGCACAAGCTTGTAAAAGCTTGTAAAAGCAGTTAAAAAGCTTGTGCAAGCTTATACAAGCCCAAAAAGTTTATGTCAGGTTTCCTGATGTAGGGGAGTGCCCTTTAAGAGCCTTCAGGAAGGCGAAAAGTTTGGCCCAACGAGCTGGTAAAAGTCGCCGTTGTCCAGGGAAAACAGCCTGAGATCCACAGTCCATATTTCCTCTCGTCAATTCCCGCCTCCCTCTTTTCGGTCGCACGTTTTTCGGTGGTTACTGTGAAGGGGGTTTAGTGAGCCCATGCGTGTTGCATTAGCATGTACTATAATATAAAGGGCGACTTTATGTTGCCTTCTCACAGCATGTAACACCCTCAAACAGCAACTTGGACGACTCGGAAGTCCGCGCGACTACTCACTCCCAACAGGTTTTATTCGTAGGAATTTTCCTAATTTGCTGACGGCCCGGCCCCCGGCATTACCCGAGTTCAACGTTCAACACGTGACATCGCAACGATTGCCCTTTGCCCTGCAACTCTTCTGCCATCACTCCTCCGCCACCGCCCTCCACTATTATCTTTCCACTTAACGAGCGAATTGGTGATTTTCGATGTAAACATGATGCCGGAAGAAAGTGGCACTAGCTGAGGTCCACGCATGGCTCGTCTACATTCTACAGCGCACTATACACTCCTCCTGTAATGTTCTCAACGTGAAAAATGGCCTATCCGGCAATTAATCTTCTACACAATCTATTCTTTTTTCCACTGACGCGACGTAATTGTGTCGGATTTGCTTTTGCTGTTGAGGGAAGACAGTGGAAGAATTTGGCGGAAAGACTGCGGTGGACATATTGATACTGTGCAGTGAGAATAACAGTGAAAAAACTCAAGAACAAAGCAGATAGGCAAATCATCCATGGCACCGTACCGTGTAGACTTCAAAATCGCAGCCGGGGCGGCAAATAACAGAGCAGGAAAAAAGCTACGGTAAGTAATAGTCCTGTCAATAGCATCTTGCCTTGATCAGGTCCTTTGGGCCCACTCTTCCCAGTGCACATCTTTGAGGACTCGGGATGTATGTCCTTTGATGATCCGCGACAACGACACCCCGATATCCCACGTTTCTCCAAGCCTCGCTCCTACCTTACCTTGATCTGCGCGAGTTTTGTGCAGCCCGCGACTTGTGGCTCGTCTTGAATTTTCTAGGGGTATTGAAGTGATGTTCCTCTCCTTGTCCTGTTTTGCTGCCTCTGCATCGTGCTCTTATAACCCCTCACCACTTCCCCTTGCACGGCCCCCTCAACTTAAATCAGCTGTCCATCTGCAGCTTCTACCGCCCACCCCTGGTCCCAACGAGGACCGATGGTATATTCCCTGTGAATTCGGGGTTGCGAGCCTCACCGCACTGCGTCCCGCCTCATTGGGTGTATCTTTGGTCTGCGTTTCAGGGACCACAGGCTTGTGGCGAGTCCTAGCTGTGGATTACTTTGCCTTCAGAATCCACCACTGGCTCATTTTCTGAAGTGGCATTGAAATTGGGAAGATATCGAAAATGGGGAGGTATCCAGGCGCGGATATCAAGTCCGGATTGATTATCTGTTGCATCGAAGTGTGTGAGTAGCCTTTCATGGATGAGAAGAGACAGGGCGACGAACGTGAGCAGTGGGTAAGTCAGAGTTGTTCATCGTGTGATGTGGGGAGTACTGAGACTGGTGGGACACAAGGGCGGGTCCCGATACTGAAGATGTTGTAGTAGGTGGGTAGTGATTAGATTGTGGAAGTGCGTGCGTGCGGACGAGGTATTTTCATGGAGGATCTGGGTTGTGTGAGAATACTAACTTGATGGCGGCATCGCTTGCGAGGTGACATTAGCGTTCACAGTTTCGACAAATCATCAAATCACACTTACTTTCATGAGGTTAGACCGCCATTTCCTCCCCTTCCCGCCGTACACTGGGCTTTGGCAAT
>WNFI01541995.1_pt1 | contig 10748 bp, 14 predicted proteins | sample 5400471 | NCBI WGS metagenome assembly WNFI01 (sample SAMN13153348, study PRJNA577476) | soil metagenome | isolation source: 100 cm saprolite on Douglas fir-dominated hillslope | place: USA:California | collected 2013-09-17 | reverse complement strand
AACGACTAACCCCCGCAAAATGGCAAACGAGAGAAGACTGCGAATCAAGACACTGGTCATGGTCTTGGCAATGGTGGTGTGCGCCAATGCCGGGGACCTGATGCTGAAGCGCGGAATGTCGCAGATCGGCGCAGTGCAACTGACGGCTTCGGGACTCGCGCAAGCGTTCCGGCTGACGGTGGCGAACGGGACAATCTGGGTTGGGATTCTGTTTCTTACCGGCTTCATGGTGAGTTACATGACCGTGCTGAGCTGGGCCGACTACAGTTACGTCATGCCCGCGGGTGCATTTGGATATGCTTTACTCACGCTGCTGGCGGTTGTTTTTTTGCACGAGTCGGTTTCGCCGCGGCGCTGGGTTGGTGTTGTGTTGATCTGCGCGGGCGTGCTGCTGGTGGGGCAAACGAAACCACGGACGACCGCAGTGGCGAGTGAGGCCGTGGCTTAATGCGCGTCATTCTTGCACTTGCGGTATTAATTTTTGGCAGCACGGGAGGCGAGATCGCCATCACGCACGGAATGAAGGCGACCGGTGAGCCGGCCCGATTGCGGCCGCTGGAGTTACTTGAGTTCCTGGGGCGGGCAGTGCGCAATGGTTGGTTCTGGGCGGGCGCGCCGCTGATGGCACTGTCCTTTTATTCGCTGCTGGTGTTGCTTTCCTGGGAGCCAATCAGTCTGGTGATTCCTGCATCGGCGCTCAGCTACGTTGTCGGTACACTCGGCGCCAAATACGTCCTTGGCGAGCAGGTGAGCGCCGCGCGGTGGGCGGGCGTCGTGCTGGTTTGCGCGGGAGTGGCGCTGGTTGCGGCGGGTTAAGGGCCTGGCCCGCCAATTAAATCTTCAACAGTAATTTAGAAAGTAATGATAGGGTTTAGGGAACGGATTGGTGGCGGTGCGGGAATCCAGGTTTGCCTGCGGCAACCAATCAAAACGAGGTGGCATCTGACTCGGCACGTCAGTTTGTAGATCAGAATTCCTGCGTGACGGACAGGATCCCTCTGCACTGATTTTGGCCATGCGATGGGGAGTTGGGGCGACTGGAATGCTGTTACATACGCTCTATTGGATCTCGCTTGTCCTAGCGGCCGCGCCGCTCGCTTATTACCTTCTGTCGTTGCACTGCGTTGTTAGCTATTTCCGCGAGTTGCGGAAATCGCCTCCCCTGAAATCTTCGTATTCGCCGCCCGTGAGTATTCTCAAGCCTGTGCGTGGCGTGGACCGCGAAGCTTATGAAAATTTTGCCAGTTATTGCCGGCTCGACTATCCGGAGTACGAAATCATTTTTGCTGTGGCCGATCCGGATGACCCTGCGGTGCCCGTGATCGAGAGATTGCAGGGTGATTTTGCACGATGCTCCATCCGGCTGATTAAGGGTGCGGAGCGAATTGGAACGAACAGCAAGGTGAACAGCCTGTGCCGGCTGGTGCAAGAGGCAAAATATGATCTCGTAGTGATGAGCGACAGCGATGTGCGCGTCGATCCTGATTACCTAAGGGTAGTTGCGCGCTGGTGGCGCGAAGGCTCGAGGACAAGATGCAGTTCGCTTTCGGCTGGACGATGGCGACAACCAAGAGACACCTGTCGGAGATTGGCGGCTGGGAAGCAATGGCGAATTATCATTCCGATGACTTTGAGCTAGGAAACCGAATCGCGCGCCGTGGCTATCGCGTGGAATTGATGCGCAAGCCGGTGTGGATGGTGTTTCCACAAGAGACGATCGGGCAGTATTTTCGACACGAGCTCCGCTGGTCGATCGGCTTGAAGAATGTGCGCCCCACTGGATACCAGTGGCTGATGCTGACCCACGGCTTGCCCTGGGCACTGCTAGCGGCGGCATTCGCGACCCGAGCCGGATGGGAGGGAATCGCGGCGGCGCATCTCATCGCATACCTTGTATTGCGTCTCGGGCTGGCTTGGACTACAGGTACTTGGGGTTTGGGCGATACCGGAGCATGGAAGAAATTGTGGCTTGTTCCGCTGCGCGATGCCATCAGTTTCATCGCTTGGGTGGGTGGGTTCTTTTCAGAACGGATCCTGTGGCGCGGTCTTGCCTACCGCGTGAAAAATGGCCAACTCTTCCCAATGGCAAGTGCGAGCCTCGTGAAGGAGAGCGCTGCCCGAGGATTGAGCGCCAACATTACGAATTCGGAGAATATAACCTAAGAGAGTGTGAATTTGCGGGGACGCAGCACGGTCCGCAATTCGCCTTGGTGGAAAGCCCATTCTTTCGACCGCAGTTCTTCTCTTCGCTCTTGCCCAATCAAGAGATCTCGAGCCAATTTCCCATTGTCTGACAACCTGTTAAAGTGGCGTGAGAAGTGAATCGGGTGCGAAACTTTTGTCGATGACGAGTAGACCCGCATGATGGCGCACTACGCGATGTGGCGGGACGCAGTGCTCCTGCTGGCGGCGGCTCCGCTGGTTTACTATGCTTTCGCAACTGCAGCGGCGCTGCGGTTCTTCAGGCTGGAGCGCGCGCGAGTCCTGCCGAATTACACTCCTTCCGTAAGCATGCTCAAACCGGTGCGTGGCGTTGACTTCGGATCTTACGAAAATTTTGAAAGTTTTTGCCGGCAGGAATACCCGGACTACGAAGTCTTGTTTGCGGTGAACGACGACGGAGACCCCGCAGTGCCGGTGATCCGGCGAATCATCGCGGAATTTCCCGCGAGGAAAATCCGCTTGCTCGTGGGCGCGGAGCATCTCGGCGCAAACCGCAAGGTAAACAAGCTGGCGCGGCTCGCGCGGGAAGCGCAAAACGATGTGCTGGTATTGACCGATGGCGATGTGCGCGTGGGGCCGCGCTATTTGCGTGAAGTTGTCGCGCCGCTTGCCGACCGACAGATCGGCGCGGTGACTTGCTTCTATCGAGGGATCGCCCAGAAAAATCTCGGCGCGGAAATCGAAGCCGTGGGCGCTTCGAGCGATTTTTTCGCCGGAGTGCTGGTGGCGGGATGGACGGAAGGAATCACCTTTGCGCTGGGAGCTTCCATCGCAACGACCAAGGAATGGCTCAGGAAGATGGGCGGGTTTGAGGCCATTGCCGATGCGCTTGCGGATGACTATGAACTGGGCCACCGGATCGCCAAAGCGGGTGGCGAGGTCGTTCTATCACGCGAAGCAGTCTGGACCATGTATCTCGCGCAGACATTTCGCAGCTTCTGGGACCATCAAGTGCGCTGGGCGCGGACGGTGCGGTTGTGCAGGCCTCTGTCCTACGTGGGGCTGCTTTTTACACAAGGACTGCCCTGGGCTCTGCTCGCGGCATTCGTCGCCCCGGCTAAATGGATCGGGGGCGTCTATCTGCTTCTGTACTCGATCCTGCGTCTTGCGATGGCCTGGACTGTGGGGATTTGGGGCGTCGAGGACGAAGTCCTGCGCCGAAAGATATGGCTGGTGCCGCTGCGGGACGCGATCCACTTCATGATTTGGCTCGCGAGTTTTGGTTCGAATCACATCCGCTGGGGCAACGTCGAATACGTGATTCGCCAGGGCCGAATGGTGCCCATCGCCGGCGGCGAGAGGGCGGCGTCAAATCCCGCGGAAGACGCTCCGCGATCGTAAATTTGGGGCATCGTTGTGCCACGTGCGCGGTTGACGACTGCGGAAAACCCGATTAAATTAGATAGGTAGAATCGTGGCTGCGCCGATCATCGGGAACGCGCTGCGGTTCGTTTTTTTCGTCGCAACGGGTGGGAGATCGTCCAACGGTAGGACTCCAGATTCTGGATATGAGTTAAATTGAGTGATAAACCGTTTGGACCGTTGCACTTACGTCAAAAATAAAGTCTCTCAGATTGCCCCTTCGATTGCCCCACCGAGAGTGGTGGAATTGGCAGTCGCGCCCGGACTCAAAATCCGGTGACCGCAAGGTCGTGATAGTTCGAATCCTGAAACAAAAGAGCGCGTCAGCCTTTCTCGTACTGCCGGACGGCTTCATGAAGCAACTCGGTCAGCAGTCCTTTGTTGTCATCAAAATCCTTCGCAGTCAGGAAGACCCGCAAGTCTTCGTTCTTCACATCCGATTCAAGTCCGCTATCTTGCAGCCGCTTCAGCCATGGCTCGGTTGTACTGAGAGCCTCAAACTTCACCCTTAGCACTGATTTTCGAGGCTTGAAGGTGACAAAGTTCCCCGCTCGGATTCCATCATTCAGCCCAATGTAGTATTTGTTGTAGCTTGGTTTGCGGGGGACAGTTGCAACTTCATTGAGTATCGCTATGCATTTATCAGCGAGTTCCACCGTGCCAGTACTCGCACGTGAAATCCAATATGCGCGGTCCGTGGCCTTCTCCTTGAGTTCGGTTGTTTCATCCGTGCGAAGGGTTCTACTATCGAGAACCTTCACGAAGTTCAGTACCAGTTTGCCGTCTACCTGCAAGGCGTTCACTTGTATCACCACGAATGGCACAGAACCGCTGAAAAGGCTGATGACATTTAGAAATCTGGTTGTAACATCTTCGGCAATCAGTACGGCGCAGTGCTCATATCCCGGCCACTTCCTGCGCTCTATGTCCCAATACTCAATCGTTCGTATCAGGTGACTCTCATCCGTGCTACCAAGCATGAGTTCCACTTCGTACCTCTTGTCTCCCGAATCGTCTTCGAGTAGCAGGTCAAGTCTGCCTGCTTTCTCCTGTCGCCGCTGCCGCTCAATAATCGCCACGTCGCCCAAACGAAGAATAGTCGGGTCGCTTTCGATATGCTGTTCCAACCAGCTTTCGGAGACGCCTGCCTCTCGCAGGCTGATAGGCACTGACTTGGTGACTTTTGGTGCTTGCTCACTCGGTGCGGCAATCGGTGAAGACATACGCTCCTCCTAAGACAATACAGAAGCCGATCTAGATTGCTGCGCGGTAGAACTGAATCGCGCCCTTTAACTGGAATCTTTTGGAGCTTTTATTTCTTTTCTAAGGTTGCGATCAATCGGGATTCAGAGCCTGCTTGCACGGTGATCTCGCGGGACCAGTCTTTGTAGTCCGATTGAGACACACGAATTGTGTGCTTCCCGGCTGGTAGTTTAAGGTTGGCAGGAGCATTGCCTATGAACACGCCATCGGCGTAAATATCTGCCCCGTCAGGATTGGTCGAAACAGCCAAAGTAGCTGTCCGTTCGCTCGTCGCTTCCCCGCTTCCTTTCACCGCAGGGGGCGTCGTTACAACCGTGGTGGGTGCAACCATTGGCGCTGGCTGACTCGCAGCCTCCATCGGCGCGCCTGTTAGTCCAGGAGCAAGATTCTTAGTCACCGAGATTTTTTGCTTTGTGAATTCGTACTTTCCTTGTTGGGGGTCTACGAGCGTCATTGCGCCGTGACCTTTCCAAGCCCCTGTCTTGATGTCCACGCGGATGAAGTAAGTCTGTCCGGCCTTCGCATCCAGATCAATTCCCGTCGATTTATCGTTCGAGGTGACACGGTGTGAGCCTGCCGAAACGGTGACCTCGACGGCATCTCCGTTGTGAAGATGAGCCACATCTATTTCGTCCACGAACAGCGGCGGTTTCAGGGCTGAACCCTCAAACCTGTGCGGACGATAAACGTAGATCGTGGCCGTCGAGTTCGGTTTTTGGTCCTGTGCGAGAATGTTCACGGGGAGCACGAGTAGGAGCAGTGACATGAATTTCTTCATTTTGGTCCTCGCTGGTGTGAAATTTAGAGTGTGTGACTTAATTCTCCATTTTTCACACACTGAACTCGAATCGGCTAGGGGATATTTGGCCCTCGTTGTCGAACGAGGTAACTTCGGGTTGAAGTGGCTTGCTGCTAAATCCGGCGAGGCGTATGATGCCCGCCAAATGGTCGGCAAGGTCACTGCGGAAAGACTGACAGCCTTCTAGGCCAAGACGGCAGGCGGCCCTTGGCGACGGTCTGGTAGGCTCAATATGCGAGAGGCACCTGAAATGGCAGAACCCGTACACAATAGGACGCGAATCTACTGCAACTCCTGCAAACAGGAAACTAATCACGACCTGAAAGGCGAGCATCAAACCAAGTGGTACGATGACGAATCGGGTTTCGGTGAAATCATTGCCTATCGACTATGGATTTGCATGGTTCCGATCCATTGGGCTGCTCCAGCATTCTCTTGTCAGTCACCGCGTTAATGATGAACGGCAATACGAGTTCATCGGGGAAGTCCCAATCGCCGTCTATCGCTGCCCTTATTTCCATATCGACCGCAACCTTGCGGAGCTTCGCTGCTATCGTCGTGATCTTCATTGTTCCGACCGCCTGCCGAGATTAAACGCCTTCCGACATTCGCGCCTATACTTCGCGCTCTCTATCAAAAACTTCGCGGCATTCCTTCTCGAACAGCCTTCCCTACGGTGTAGGTGGAAACAAGTCTGGCCCGAATTCCTATAGCACAACTTCTTCGAAGGTCATCTTTGGGTTTTCAAAGCTGTAGTCGTTGAACTGGCCTACGATCTAGGCTTGGGCTTCGGTCAGTTCGATGTTCCCGTGCTCCGTGGTTGGCTTCACCTTGGGCATGCGGAGAGATTATCACTGACGGCGGGAGATGTGGTAGACTGACTCCGTTGGAGACCCATTTTCTACTACTACTCCAATTCTCGGGGCTACCCCAGACCGTAGCCCATCTGTCACCGAGACGGCGAAACTAGCGTTATCCCATGCCCCAGACGGCACATGCGGATAGCCGGAACGCAAACGTTCGCCAAACAGCAGTCAATGAAGTTGCATCAAGGCAAGTTCCCTCATCGCCTTCCGGCTGGCGAAAACTACGAGGGAGGAATTGTCCTGATGCTCGCACCCGAGTTTTTCAGCAAACTCCATCTAAACGGCTTGGAAGTCGAAGGACTGTTGTTCAATGTCTTGCTGTTCTTGCGCTTCTGCGCCAGCGAACTGAAGTCTCTAAGTCGGTTGTTCCGTCGTCGGGCTAAACATCCCTCGGGACTCAACCGCACGGCCTGAGATAGAATCGCGCTCCATGACAGAGATTCGGATTGTTCTATGCCCATGACGCACTTTGAGCGTGTAACCGTTTGGCTCACCGCAGCAATTTTCGCCGCTACCGCTGCCTCCGCTATGATTTTCTATTTCCAGTGGCAAGAGATGCGAGGAGCTTCCGACCAGACCAATCAAATTATTAAAGAATCTGCCGAACAAGTAAGAGCGACAACTGACCTCGCTACCGAAGAAAAACGGTATGCGGATACTGCCGAGAAGACACTCGCGGCGACGATAGTTGCTGACAGAGCTTGGCTTGGAATTTCTTTCAAAGTCCCACCATTCGACCCCAGCAGGCCAGGAGCGATAACGGTCATTGCTTCAAATAGCGGGAGAAGTCCGGCGCTCATAACCCATTTCACGGTCCAAGAATACGAGTACGAAAAATTCCCCAAGAATCCGCTTTATGTCTCCCACAGCTACGGAATGACAAGGCCAAGCCAGTCGCTCCTCATGCCCAATACTCAGATTGCAGCCCGTTTTCCGACTTCGACCCTCAACCAAGAGACAAATCAAGCCATTCAAAGTGGGAAAGTCCATCTGTACGTATACGGCAAGATTGAATACACCAACGTCCGCACCAACACGCGGCACATGACCTATGATTGCGTTTACTGGCTTCCCACAATGGGCGAGTTCCAAGCCTGTCCCGAGTATCACTATGCAGATTAGCGTGGAGTACGAGGAGCGTGAACGCCGTGCAAATATAGAGGCTCTAGTGTTTCCCCTTCGCCTTCGCTGCTCTAAACTTTGCCCACCGCTCTTTTGTTGCCTTCGAAATCTTCGCTCTCGCCGCCGCAGACATTGTCCGTTTCTTCCTACTAATCGGTTGATCGCTGCTAGCTACTTCACGGCCTAGAATCTTCATCGCTGCACGCACCGCATCCAACTGTTGCCGCACCTTATCCGCCTGCTTCTGTAACTTCGCTTCTTCCTGTCTCAATGCCGCTACGATGTCCATGAATCCTCCGGGCGGTTAATCTACCACAGCCGGACTCGCTGGGCTGGAAGTAAGGTCGTGAAGGTTCGATTCCTTTCTCCGGCACCACCTCAACGGTGTGAACTGAAAAGTTAGCTTCTGCGCCGCAGCCACGTAAGCCCGGCAGCTTGTCACTAGCGTGGAACACACTGAGTGTGGTGATCACGAGCTGATCGTACCGGGACTCAAGGTGCAAAGCTGGTTCCTGAAACGTTCGGGCGTCATGGCCAGGTATTTCTCCATCGAATCCAACCCAATTTCACCCAGATACTCCGAGAGAGCCGGGAGCATACGTTCTACGTTAATTTCCTGTTTATACCAGGTGGTTAGGCGATGGACGGCAAATGAACACCTCAAATCATGAATTCGGGGTTGGTAATGTCCACCGTCGTGGCGCACAATTCCCGCGTGACGGCGTATCCTGCGGAATCCTTTGTAGACGGCCACGTAGCCTATAGCTTTACCGGACTTAGTGAGGAAAAGATTTCCACTTTGATGTTGCTTTCGGGCGGGTGAATGCAAGTAGACCCGGAGCAGTTTATGGACATCGCGCCCGATGGGAATGCGTCTCGAATTGTCAACACCCCTGCGACGGAGGACCATCACATTCTCGTGCAAATCGACATCGTCACACAAAAGCGTCAGCGCCTCACTAATGAGAACTCCCGTTCCGTATAGGAACTTTAGCAGGGTGCGAAACGTGAATGAATCGATCACACACGAACACCTACTTTGACTGAATCGTGTTGCTCTCAGGATTCGTTGGAGTTCGACGAGAGAATAAACGTACGGGCGAAAAGTTCGCGGGCAACGCAGACGAGGCGCGGGCATTCTCAGAGTCTTCAGTTGCCCTCGGAACTTCCAATACTCGAAGAAATTCCTGAGCATTCTATATTTCTGAAGCCATGTGTTGTTGCTTGAAGACGGTCGTCCACTCAGGAACGAAGATATCTGAATCTGCTTAATGGAGGTTAGGGGGATATCTCCAACCCTCCGAGCGAAAACGCGAAGTGTCGCAGTGGTCTGAGTGTAGTGCAACCCGGTAGCTTGTTTTCTTTGGACGTATAATTCGACAGCTTTGGAAAGTTTCATAGTAGGCCGCTCAAACCGAGGTCGGCCACCTCTCGCAAAGACTCCATATCGCACCTCGCATATATCCTTACCGACTGAAGGTCATGGTGGCCAAGGAAATTGCTGACCTCCCCCAGGGACGCGCCTTGATGTAGGAGGCGGGTGGCACAAGCATGACGAAGCGAATGAGGTCCCTTGGGCCGACAATTTATTCCCAATCGTTCGAGGCGGATACTCGTCATCGCCCACAGGGAGGTGCTACAGATTGGGCGAAAGGGCGGGTGCAGTGTTATGAAAAGATGGGGGGAGGAGCAGATTGGCCTCGCTTCCGTGATGTACCTCAGTACGGCGTCCCCCACTTCGCGCTGGATGGGAAAGCGTTGAAAACGGCCACCCTTCAGGCGTCTTACGTCAAGAGTCATTTTCGGCCAGTCAAAATCGGTCAGAAGGAGGCGCGCAACCTCATTTGCGCGAAGCCCGTACACGGCGAGCAAGTACAAAACTGCGCGTGCGCGGATGTCAGCTGTCCGTGATCCGCAAGTGGCTCGCAATAATCGCCGAACTTCGTGCCATCCAGGTCCTTCCGACGCGGAACGATACCTCGACACCGAGGGACCTTTGATTCCTCTAGCGACACCTCTAGCACACCAGTGGCGATCCTCCGCATGCTGGAAGAACGACTTGAGGGCAACAGCAGCGGCTGCGAAAGTTCCGCGACACCATCCTTTCTCCCTTCGAACGTCAAAAAACTTGTCAACATCATCGAGGCACACGGTGCCAAAACTGCGGTGTCTCTTGGAATACCACTTCAGGAACCCCCTCAGCATTGAACTGCGTGCTCGTATCGTTTCATTACAGAGTCCCCGCTCCCGCAAGAACTGCGCATAACTACTCAGTTTGTTAGCGAAAGGTGGCGCTGTTGGACGTGGCAGCTTCAAACTCCTAAGAAAACGCAACCACCTCTTGGCAACCCGTATGAAATAAGGTTCTGAGGGGCGCTGCGCAACAGGAACACTCCCCATGCCGCGACGATTTCGCGAGCTGTTAGCGACTTTTTGTATCTCACGGAGCCGTAGATCGCGCAGCTTCTTGAGGCGAAGTAACCGGATTACCCGAATAAGAACGGGAGCAATTCTTTTCAACCTAAACTGACTTGCCCCTTCCTGTCGTAAGTGCGATAGGAAACGCTCCCGGTCTTCGAGCAAAGGAGCCGCCAGGTGACGTTCAAGGGAGGACCGCTTCTTGAGGATAGTTTCAAGCACCATTTGATCCCCCTGATGGGTCACGGCCGCAATTGGCGTGGGCTTCGTTCGTACCGTTGGACGGCGAAAGAAATGGCAATTGTTTTCGACATTCCGCGTGGACTAACCGCTGATTTCTCTCTGGACCTGATCGTTCATGTACCGGGCAGAGACGTAATGTTCTCAGTTCCTGCTCTCCCGCAGGAATTTCATCGATTGCTGATCTTTATCCAACATTCGGAAAAACGCTACACACTGCTCGCACTTTCCTTCGTTTAGGTGCTCAACGAATCTCGCGGCGCTCACTTTGCCGAATTGCCGGCAAGGTTTCAGGTTGGGAGAACTTCGCAGGACTGCCAACTGTTCTTCGGTCAATCCGTGATTTCGCTTTTTGCGTGGCATTTCTTCTTCTATTTAGAGTCCTAATTTGAATCCTCATCGGACTTCTTTCTTCGGCGGTGGACCGCTACGCAATACCTTGAGGCGCTTCACGA
>WNFI01346164.1_pt1 | contig 10750 bp, 7 predicted proteins | sample 5400471 | NCBI WGS metagenome assembly WNFI01 (sample SAMN13153348, study PRJNA577476) | soil metagenome | isolation source: 100 cm saprolite on Douglas fir-dominated hillslope | place: USA:California | collected 2013-09-17 | reverse complement strand
GCTTCTCGTCCGGCCCGAACATAAAGACGACGTGCCTGCTGCGTGAGCCCGCCCCACGGCACTGTCAAGCCAAGTGGAAAATACTGAGCTGAGCGCAGGCCAAATGGGAATCGACATTATTTTATTAGCCGTGAGTGGGAAATTCTTCGGTCTGTTTCGCCAACTTGACAGTGTCCTGCCGTAGCCGCCGCGCTCGAGGGCAACGACACGGTAGCAGCGAGCTTTCACCACCTCAGGTGATATCGACAATACGACCGACATGTGAGAGACAGAGCTGTATATAATTGGAAGTAGAAGTTGACATCTCTTAATGGATATTGAATAGACAGAGCTGTATAGGAACTAAAGCAGCTCTCAAGTCTTCTAAATTCAAAGTATCCTGGCTTGGACGGTCCAACCGTATAGAGCTCCATTGTGAAAGTACATCGAACCAAAGATCGAAAACCAATCTCAGCTCGTCTAGCCAGTGCGCGCGAGCGCATAGATCGGACTGCTTACGAGCTCTTTTCCCGACACGGTATCCGTGCGGTGGGGATCGATACCGTCGTCGCGCACTCTGGTGTGGCGAAAATGACGCTGTATCGGCACTATGCGTCCAAAGACAAGCTCGCGCTTGCTTTCCTCCGCCGTCGCGAGGAATTATGGACTCGGGCTTGGCTGCAGGAAGAGGTGGAGCGCCGGGCTCAAATACCAGGCGAGCGCCTGCTTGCCGTGTTCGATACTTTTGACGCGTGGTTCCGTCGGTCCGATTTCGAAGGCTGTTCCTTCGCGAAAGCGCTGCTCGAACAGAGTGATCCATGGCACCCCGTACGAACTGCGGCGGTGCGCCACATCGAAACGATCCGCGCACTCCTAAGTCAGTGGATTGAAGACGCGGGCGTGCGCAACCCGGATCGCTTCGCAAGACAGTGGCAGATCCTGATGATGGGATCGATTATCGCCGCCTATGCCGGCGATCTCAATGCAGCAAAGCGAGCCCGGGAGCTGGGGGTGCTGCTCCTCGTGCGCGAGGGTGTCGCGATTGGGAAGAGATGTCGGGCGTGAGTTCACACATAACCGTCCAAGAGACCCGCGTCGCGCTGCTTGATAGCGAGCGCCGGGTGCTCGAGCGGATCGCCAGCGGCGCGCCGCTACGGGAGATTCTCGAAACCCTGGTTCGGCTGATCGAGGAGCAAGCTGACGGTATGCGCTGCGCCGTGCTGCTGGTGGATACCATGCAGCGGCGACTCAGGTTTGCCGCTGCGCCGAACATCCCTGAGGATTACAAGACGGGCATCGACTCATTCCTGCACATCGCGTCCAACATGGCCTCGTGCGGGACAGCGGCGTTCTTGCGTAAACCGGTGTACACGAAAGACACCGGAGTTGATGCGCTTTGGGAGGATTGCCGCGACATCGCGGTGCGCAACGGCCTACGCGCGATCTGGTCCACCCCGATTCTTTCGGACGACAACGCTGTGCTCGGGACATTTGCAATGTATTACAACGAGCCGCGCCTGCCGTCAACGGATCACATCCACCTGATCGACATGGCCACGCAGATGGTGCGCGTGGCGGTCGAGGCGAAGAGCAGCGAGGAACTGCTGCGGACGGTTTTCGAAGGGGCGCCGTGTGGTATGGAAATCACCGACCTTGCAGGGAATATCGTCCGGGTCAATCCGACGTTTGCGCGGCTGGTGGGCCACACGCAAGCGGAGCTGCAAGGCAAGACCATCGTGGACGTCACTCACGAGGAGGACTATCCACAAAACAAGGCGCTGATCGACGAGCTGCTCGCGGGCAAGCGCGAGGCCTTCGTGATCGACAAGCGCTATCGCCGAAAGGACGGCCAATTAGTCTGGGTGCACAATACCGTGGCGCTCCTGCACGGTCCGACGGACGAGCCTCGCTACATGCTCGCACTCATCGAGGACATTACCGCGCGCAAGCGCGCGGAGGAGGCGTCGCTGCAGATGGCCGGCGAGATTCAAGCGTTGTCGCGGCAAAAGGAAGATCACCTTCGGCTTGTCATCGACACGATTCCCACGATGGCCTGGAGCGTTCTGCCTGACGGCGCCGTTGATTTTGTCAATCAGCGTTGGCTGGAATATACGGGCCTCTCTTTGGAGGAGGCACTTGAAGGGTCGACTCGCACAGTTCATCCAGAAGACCTCCCGAGCGTAATGGGCAAGTGGTCTGTGGACATGGCCGCTGGGGAGCCGTGTGAGTATGAAATGCGCTTGCGCCGCGCTGACGGGAAATATCGCTGGTTCCTTGTACGCACCGTACCGCTGCGCGATGAGCTGGGAAATATCGTCAAGTGGTATGGTTCGAGTACCGATATCGAGGACCGAAAGCAGAGCGAAAGGGCGTTGAAGGAAAGCGAAGAGCGCTGTCGTCTGGCGCTCGATGTCGCGGCGATCGGTACATGGCGGCACGACTTTGAAACGGAGATCGTCCATCTGGATGCGCGCTCCCAAATCATTTGGGGCTTCGCCCATCCAGATGTTAAGCCCGCGGACATGATCGCCCGTATTTCTCCCGAGGAGCGCGAGCAATTACAGAATCGATTCGACTCTGCTGGGGCCGAGGCTTTTTCAAGCGAAGCGCAACTCATTTTGCCGGACGGTGAACAGCGGTGGATATCTCTTCGAGGAAGGCGTTTCTTCAAGGGAGAAGGCGCAACACGAGAAGTGGCCCTTTCAATTGGTACGTATCATGACATCACACGTTTAAAGAAGTCAGAGCGAGCGCTGCAGCAGAGGGAGGCCAATCAGGCGGCGCGAACGCGCGAGCTCCAGCTCGTTATCGATGCGATTCCGCAACAAATCTGGAGTGGCCCGCCGGACGGTACACTGGATTTTTGCAACGCAAGGTGGCGCTCCGAATTGGGCCTCACCCTTGAAGAGCTGCAGGGGGAAGGCTGGCAACGCATGTTGCACCCGGACGATCGCGAGCGTGTACTGCTTGCATGGCGCGAGTCCGTAACGCATGGGACTCCCTACGAACAGCAGGAGCGCCATATGATGGCCGATGGTCACTATCGTCGGTTTCTCTGCCGCGGCGTACCGTTTCGTGATGAGGGAGGGAGAATCCTAAGATGGTACGGAACCAATACAGATGTCGAAGAGGCTAAACGAGCTGACGAGGCGTTGCAGCGCAGTCAAGCGTATCTGGCAGAGGCACAGCGATTGAGTGGAACGGGCAGTTTTGGCTGGAATATCTCGAACGGCACCATCTTCTGGTCGACCGAAACATTTCGGATATTTCAATGTGAGCCAGACATTCAACCCACTCTGGAGCTGGTCATCCGACGAACTCATCCGGAAGATGTTGGTTTGGTTCAGGAGGTGATAAATCGCGCGTTAATCGATCGGAAAGACTGGGGCATCGAGCATCGGCTCTTGATGCCTAATGGTTCAGCCAAATATGTCCGTGTCGTAGCCCATGTAATGACCAATAGTGCCGGCGAACTGGAGTATGTCGGGGCGGTGATGGATATTACTCAGACGAAGCTGGCATTTCAGGAAATTCAGGCGCTAAAAGATCAGCTCTACAAAGAGAATCTGGCACTGAAGGAAGAAGTCGACCAGGCATCGATGTTCGAGGAGATCGTTGGTTCGTCGGACGCGCTGAACCGCGTATTAAGGCATGCGGCAAGGGTGGCGCCGACAGATTCCACTGTTCTCATCAAAGGCGAGACCGGGACGGGCAAAGAATTGATCGCCCGGGCGATTCATAAGCGATCACCACGTTCCGCTCGCGCGTTCGTTCGAGTGAATTGCGCGGCCATCCCGGCTTCGCTGATTGCTTCGGAACTCTTCGGCCACGAAAAAGGGGCCTTCACCGGGGCCACCCAACGTCGTCTGGGTCGCTTTGAATTGGCCGATGGCGGAACAATTTTCCTCGATGAGGTGGGCGAACTCCCTGCGGACACCCAGCTTGCGCTACTGCGCGTACTCCAAGAGCGCGAATTCGAGCGAGTCGGAGGCAGCCAACTCGTTTCGGTGAACGTGAGGGTGCTCGCCGCAACGAACCGCGACTTGCAAGCCGCCGTTGACGCGGGCACGTTCCGGATGGATTTGTTCTACAGGCTGCATGTCTTTCCAATCCAGATTCCTTCGCTCCGCGAACGTGTTGGGGACATTCCCATGCTCGTCGAATATTTCATTGGGCGATACGCAGGCAAACTCGGAAAGAGGATCAGAAATATCGAGAAGAGAACGTTGGAGCTGCTTCAAACATATCACTGGCCAGGCAATATTCGCGAACTGCAGAACGTGGTTGAACGGGCGGTAGTCCTGCGCGACAGCGAAACGTTCTCGATCGACGAGACTTGGCTACAACATGAATCGCCCACGCGCCCCGAGCAATTCCTTCCTCTTGCGGCTTCACTTGTTGATCGGGAACGGGAGATGATCGAATCCGCGTTGGCGGAAAGCCGGGGCCGAGTCTCGGGCCCAACCGGTGCAGCAGGCAAGCTTGGAATACCGCGGTCCACACTCGAGTCCAAAATCAGAAGCCTGAGAATCAACAAGCATCGCTTCAAATCTTGATAAGGCGCCGCAAGGGCACTGTGACCGATGCGGTGTGACGTGGCCATATCGTCCCCGGAGTAGTCCGCTCTCGTTTCCTGGCAGCGCCTAAGCTGTACGGCGGAATCAGTCCGCTACTCAGGCCTCCCTTCAGTAGTCTCTCAGATTTTCTTTACCACTTTCGCGGCTGCTGTCGACCCGTGGTGACTTGCTGGCGGATTCCTCCAGTGATCAAGTGATCGTAAAAGGACTGCGCGACTTTTTCGCTGCGATAGAGTAAGTATTCAACTTTTTTGCCACAGCCGAATTGACCACCGCCAAACCAAAAGTGGCAGATGCGCAGTTGTCGGCATTTTCACGAGAACTCACCAATTGGCGAAAACTCACCACAGCGTGCCCACAGAAAGACCTGTGCATACAAGCGACTTTGAAATGGCATGCGTATTGCGATCCGTTGAGCCGGAGTCGCGAAATGTTAAAAATCGAAAAGGAATCAGACGGGCGCGTGTCGATTCTCCGGCTCATCGGCCGAGTGGAATCGGAGCACATTGGGGAGGTGGAAACGCTAATTGCATGCAGCACACAGAAACTTGTGCTGGACCTCGAAGAGGTAACACTGGTTAATCGCGAAGTCGTGGTTTTCTTTGGAGTTTGCGAGGCTGCAGGCATAGAGCTTCGAAATTGCCCCGCTTACATTCGAGCCTGGACACAAAGAGAGCAGAAAAAATAAATTTTGCTACGACTACAACCGGGCTGTACTCGTTGACGGTAGATCGCACGGTTGGGGAGTTATTGCACGAACTATGCCGAGAACAGAAGCCCAGCTATACGAACTAGTGATGCGTGACGCCAAGGACAACGTGTTCCTTGTCGCCGTCCGGCAAGCCATCGATACCAGGCTTCTCGTCGTTGAGTTCGACGCTGGTCGAGGACCGGGTTCGCATCAAGAGCACACCCTGACGATTTCCGTCCGCGATGCCCCCCTTGCCGTCAAAGCCGACGGCATCCCTCACGAATGGCTTCCGGTAAGCACCGGTTTCATTGACACCCGCTTTTCGAAACTGGTCGGCGGGCAATTGGCCGAATTGGTTAAAAAAGCACTCGAAGTGGGGAGATTCATTTGACGGACGCGATCCAATGAAAGCACCCATCACAGCAAGTGCGCCGGCGTCTTCAGAACCAACCCGGAGCCAGGCATCAAGAGAACGGATTACACAGTGGCGCCACATGGCCGTGACCATCGCCAAGCGACATCCCAATTGGGGCACTGTTGAGATCGCCATTAAAATTCAACGCTCCGCTGCAGGTCGAAAACGGGACGGTGTGTTGACCTATTCTCTGGACAACATCGCGAGGAATATTCGTGGCGCCATAAATTCTCGTCAGAATTCTGACTAGGCTGGAGAATTATCTCGTTATGTGGAAGGTCAAGGTGATGATGTGCAGAAGCTACTAAATGGCGTCTTCGACAACCGGGACACGATGCAGCGGGAAGCCTGGATAGATGGCGAGATGGCGGCTCAGTGGCCTGCGGCCATGTGCGAAGATATGACGCAAACACTTTTGCCATGGGAACGCGAGGTACTTGAAAAGCCTTGGGGCTTTTACCCGAATCCGCCTCACGCGAAGTAGGCGGTACTATTGAGCAATCAGTTAAGAATTCTAATAGTCGAGGATCTTGCGCACGACGCTGAGTTGATGTTGAGAGAACTCCAGCGCGCGGGCATCAGGTATCACGCGAACCGGGTGGAAACCGCTGAAGAGTATCGGCGGGAACTTGAGGCATTCCAGCCCGATGTGATCTTGTCCGACTTTACCGTGCCGAATTTCGACGGCATGGAAGCGCTTCGGATTGCCAGCCAATCCTACCCCCACATCCCGTTCATCTTCGTGTCCGGCACCCTCGGTGAGGAGGATGCTGTTCGCGCCCTGAAAAACGGCGCGACTGACTACATTCTGAAGAACAACTTGCTCCGTCTTCCTGCCGCGGTGGAAAGGGCGAAAAAAGAGGCCGAGGAGCGACATTCACGCCGGGCGCTCGAACTCCAGTTGCGTGAGAGCGAGAAGCGATACCGCGAGTTGTTTCAAAGCAATCCGCATCCGATGTGGGTGTACGACATCGGGACGCTGCGTTTTCTGGCCGTGAACGACACTGCGGTGGCACGCTACGGATTCAGCCATGAAGAATTTCTGGCGATGACCATCAAGGACATTCGCCCCGGGAAAGACCTCCCCCGGTTGCTCGATCACCTTGAAAAACCGCTTCCATTGGTCAACAAGCCGGAAATCTGGCGACACCGATCCAAGAGCGGTGAACTGGTCGACGTAGAAATCGCGTCTCACGATCTTGTGTTGGAAGGCAGGCCAGCCCGGATCGTGGTGGCCTACGATATTACCGAGCGCATCCAGCAGCAGGAGAAGATCGCTCGGCTGAGCCGAGTTCTAACAATACGGAGCGCCATCAACTCGGCCATCGTGCGCACCCATGATCGCCAAGCGTTGTTCGACGAGGCGTGCCGGATCACGGTCGAGGAAGGCGGATTCACCATGGTTTTAATAAGCATGGTCGATCGGAGCGTGATGAAGATTGTCCCGGTCGCGTCGGCAGGCGTGGATGAGGAACTTATGACCGCCATCAAAGGCCTCTTGTCATCTAGCGAGAGCGCGTCGAAAACCATGATCGGGCAGGCGATCAGGGAGAAGAAGATCGTTGTGTCCAACGATTCGCAAAGCGACCCCAAGGCTTTATTGGGCAAGCAACATGGCGAATCCGGAGTTCGCTCGTTGGCCGTACTGCCGCTGCTTGTGTCGGATCAAGCGGTGGGCGTTCTCGCGCTATATGCCAGCGAGCGTGAATTCTTCCATGAAGAAGAGTTGAAGTTGTTGACGGAACTGACCAGCGACATATCGTTCGCGCTGGATCACATCGAAAAAGAGGAAAAACTCAACTACCTCGCCTACTACGATGTGCTCACCGGACTCGCGAACCGCAGCCTGTTTCTCGAGCGGGCGGCGCAGTGCATGCGCAGCGCGGTCAGCGGCGGCCACAAGCTTGCCGTGTTTATCCTCGATCTGGAGCGATTCAAAAACATCAACGACAGCCTCGGCCGGGCGGCCGGCGACGCGCTCCTGAAGCAGGTGTCGGAGTTTTTGTCGCGCGCTGCGGGCGACCCGAGTCTGCTAGCGCACCTGGGTGCGGATCACTTCGCCATCGTCGTACCGGAGTTGAAGCAGGAAGGCAATATCGCGAGCCTGCTCGAAAGGAAGATGCGGGCGTTTCTCAATCATACGTTCCGCCCGAACGATACGGAGCTCCGGATAGCCATCAAAGTCGGGGGCGCGATATTCCCGGATGACGGTGCCGATGCCGATACCCTGCTACAGAACGCCGAGGCCGCGCTCAAGAAGGCCAAGGCGAGCGGCGAGCGCTACCTGTTTTACACGCAGAGGATGACCGCAACGGTGGCCGGCAACCTTACCCTGGAGAACCAGTTGCGCCAGGCGCTCGACAACGAAGAGTTCGCGCTCCATTACCAGCCCAAGGTGAACCTCGTGAGCGGCAAGTTGACCGGCGCCGAAGCGCTGATCCGATGGAATGATCCGCGCACGGGCCTGGTGCCGCCAGGCCGCTTCATCCCGATTCTGGAAGAAACCGGATTGATCTATGAAGTGGGACGTTGGGCGTTGCACAAAGCCATCGAAGACTACCTGCGCTGGCGCGCCGCAGGTCTGGCTGCCGTTCGCATCGCGGTGAATGTGTCGCCGCTGCAACTGCGCAATCACGGCTTCATCGCCGAGATCAAGCAGGCAATCGGGGTTGGCGCACATGCGGCGGCCGGCCTGGAGCTGGAGATCACAGAAAGCCTGATCATGGAGGACGTCAGGCACAATATCGCGAGCCTGCGGGCGATTCGCGCCATGGGCATCAGCATCGCCATCGACGACTTCGGCACGGGCTTCTCATCGCTCAGCTACCTGGCCAAACTGCCGGTGGACACGCTGAAGATCGACCGCTCGTTCGTGATCGACATGTCCACTGGGCCGGACGGACTGGCGCTGGTATCCACCATCATCAACCTGGCGCATTCGCTGAAGCTCAAGGTGGTGGCCGAAGGCGTCGAAACCGAGGAGCAGTCACGCCTGCTGCGGTTGCTGAAGTGCGACGAAATGCAGGGCTATTTATTCAGCAAACCGCTGCCGGGCGAGATCTTCGAAACCAGATTCCTGGCCCCGCCTCTCACCGGGTGACAAACAATGGCGCGGGTCTTCTTCCGGCATAGGCAAACTGCCGACAATTTCAACGCGAATTATTCGGTGAGTGGCCAATTGATAATCAAGTGACCACTGGTGTCTTTATTTGGGCGTGGCAGTGCTGCCGTAGGGCTCAATAGTTCCGGCAAATTTAACCGTAGACGGAGTGGAGAAGAAAATCCCTGTTTTTCCCGACAAATTCCCTGATAGGCCCGAATTAATTCCCTGTTCCGCGTCGTGCCTGGAGACGGGTTCGCTTGAGACTGCCACTACTGCCAAAGAGTCAGGAGTGAAATGGCGGAATTCTCCGTAACGCGGATGATCCCCGAAAAATTGGCCCTTTGCGTCGGGAAGATCCGGGAGAAGTCGCGTAGTCCTTCGGAGCTTCCTCACGGCTTGTGCGGGCCGAGGTCAGCGCGTTGTGACCAACACTTCGGGCGCTCAAGCGGTCGTGAGAGGACTACGCAACCTTTTCGCGGCGACAGAGCAAGCGTTCAATTTTTGGACGACCTGATTGAGCTTCGGCAACTGGATCGACAGGTGCAAAGTTGTCGGCGTAATAGCGAAAACTCACCAATTGGCGAAAACTCACCACGACCGGCCGGCTGGAAGACCCGTGCATTCAAGCAACTTGGGAATGGCATGGGTATTGCGAAGTAATACGTCGAGATCGCAAGATGTTAAAAATCGAACAGGAGTCAGAAGGAGACCTCTTGATCCTCCGCCTCATCGGGCGAGCCCAGTCGAAACACATTCGGGTATTGAGGACGCAAATCGGAAGCAACTCGCAAAAACTCGCGCTCGACCTCGCAGAAGTAACGCTCGTCAATCGCGACGTTGTGAGTTTCTTTGGACTTTGTGAGGCCGCGGGTATTGAGCTGCGCAATTGCCCGTCTTACATCCGGGCCTGGACCCACGAGGAGCAGGAGAAGGACGGAGATTACACATGAGCGGGAGATCCGGGGATCACCAAAATATTCGCAGCGATATGCCCGTCGAGAATACGAGCGGGAGCGGTCCGGCAAGGTGAGAAGCAGGGTTCAGGGAGTTGTCGGGTTAGAGATGGACAGAATTGACTAGTGAGCGAACGCCTCAGAATACTTATCGTCGAAGATGTTGCGGCCGACGCCGAACTCGAAGTGAGGGAATTCCGGCGTGCTGGAATTGCTTGCGACTTCCGCCGGGTTGAAACAGCCCAGGCGTATCGACAGGAGCTTGACGAGTTCGATCCTCAAGTGATCCTGTCAGATTTTTCAATGCCTCATTTTGACGGTATGGAGGCGCTTGCTATCGCGAGGCAATCGCATCCCCATATTCCGTTCATCTTCGTGTCGGGCACGCTTGGCGAGGAGTATGCCGTTCGCGCGCTCAAAAACGGCGCGACTGACTATGTCGTCAAGAGTAACTTGATCCGGCTGCCTGCCGCAGTGGAGCGCGCCATCAATGAGGCGCAAGAGCGCCAGGCCCGCCAGGATGCCGAACGTGAGCTGCGTGAAAACGAGGCGAAATACCGTGGACTCATAGAGCAGGCTTCCGATGGAATCTATGTCACCGACGCAGACGGAAACTTTCTGCTATTAAATTCCCACTGTTGCAAAATTCTGGGATATGCCAAAGACGAACTGATCGGCCGGCACGTAACGGAAACTTATCCTGAGAACGACAGGTGGGCGTACCCCGAGCGCGCGGAATCGGTCCGCTCCGGGGCGTTGATGCGATTCGAACGCATGGTAAGGCGCAAGGACGCGAGTGTTATTCCGGCAGAGTTCAGCTCGAAATTGCTTCAGAACGGCAACTTTCAGATTATTTTTCATGACATCACGGAGCGCCGAGCCCAGGAGCAAAAAATCGCGCGGCTCAGCCGCATCCAGGCCGTACTGAGCGGCATCAACTCGGCGATCGTCCGCATCCGCGACCGCCAGGAATTGTTCAACGAGGCCTGCCGCATCGCTGTAGGACATGGCGGATTCAGCATGGGGTGGATC
>WNFI01128995.1_pt1 | contig 10750 bp, 7 predicted proteins | sample 5400471 | NCBI WGS metagenome assembly WNFI01 (sample SAMN13153348, study PRJNA577476) | soil metagenome | isolation source: 100 cm saprolite on Douglas fir-dominated hillslope | place: USA:California | collected 2013-09-17 | reverse complement strand
GTCGTCGGCACATTGTGGTCGGCGGTCGCGACGATGGACTCGGTGCGCCACGGCTTGCGATGGGCGGCTTCGAGGCCTTCGAACGCCTGCGGGCTCGTCACCTCGTGGACAACGTGACGGTCGATGTAGATGAGCGCGGTTCCGCCGGCCTCCTCGCGCACGAGGTGCGAGTCCCAGAGTTTCTCGTAGAGGGTGCGGGCGGGCATGTGACGTCGGAGGCAAAGGAGAAATTATAGCTGCGCCGGGCCGGCATCGATTGTAGGATGACCCGCATATGGCCGATCCCGTCGTCGAGCTATCGCAGCTCTCCCGCCGCTTCGGCGCGAAGGAAGCGCTCTCCTCGGTCACGTTGTCGCTCGCGCGAGGCGCCGTCTATGGGCTCGTCGGGGAGAACGGCGCCGGGAAGACGACGATCATCAAGCACATCCTCGGGCTCCTCAAGGCGCAAGGCGGCTCCGTGCGCGTCTTCGGCCTCGATCCGGTCGCCGATCCCGTGGGCGTCCTCTCGCGCACCGGCTATCTCTCCGAGGAGAACGACCTTCCCGGCTGGATGCGCGTCGACGAGCTGATTCGCTACACGCGGGCGTTCTATCCGAAGTGGGACGACGCGTACGCCGAGGAGTTGCGCCGGGCGTTCGCCCTCGATGTCGGCGCGAGGATCGCGAGCCTTTCCAAGGGGCAGAAGGCGCGCGCGGGGCTCCTCGTGGCGCTCGCGTATCGCCCGGAGCTGTTGGTCCTCGACGAACCCTCGTCCGGTCTCGACCCGATTGTCCGGCGCGACATCCTGGGCGCGGTGATGCGCACGATCGCCGACGAGGGACGCACGGTCCTCTTTTCATCGCACCTGCTCGACGAGGTCGAGGAAGTCGCCGACCACGTGACGATGATCCGGGCCGGGAAGATCGTGCTGAGCGCGCCGCTCGCGCAGATCAAGGCCGCGCACAGCGCGGACGGCCGCGAAAGGACGCTCGACGAGATCTTCGTCGAGCGCGCCTAGGACCTTGCGCGGCGCCGCCCGAGCTATCGGCTGGGAGCTGACCCGCCACCATCGGCTGGGACTCATCGTCCTCGCCGGTTACGTCCTCGGCTTCTGGGTATTCAGGCGGCTGGTCTTCCCGGAGGCGGCGCTGCGGTTCGATCCGCCCAACGAGATCGCGGGCCTCTTCATGGCGCCGCTCATGATCGCCTTCCTCTTCTTCGTTGGCGCCTTCAGCTACGGGCTCTCGGGCGACCTCGGCGCGCGCGAGTCGACGTTTCCGCGGCGGATGTTCGTGCTGCCGGTTCGCACCTCGACGCTCGCGGGATGGCCCATGCTCTACGGGACGCTGTCTTCGGTGAGCCTGTGGATCGTGGCGCTGCTGCTCGCCCAAGCCTCGGGCGGCGTCAAGGGCGCGCAGCTCCCATGGATCTGGCCCGGGCTCGCGATCGCGGCCTTCCTCGCGTGGATGCAGGCGCTGACCTGGCTCTCGTATCCGCTGCGCGGGATGCGGATCGTCGTCGCGATCCTGGTGCTCGTCGTCAGCGATGGCACGGTGGTGCTCGCGATCGAATTGCACGCGAGCGAGGCGACGATGGTGGCGATCCTGGCGCCGCAGGTGGCGGTGGCGTATGTCATCGGGTATTTCGCGCTCCTGCGGGCGAGGCGCAGCGACGTTCCGGATTGGAGCACCCTCATCCCGGCCTTATCCCGAGGCAGAAGGAGCGAGTTCCGGTCCCCCGCGCGTGCGCAGGCGTGGCTCGAATGGCGCAGGCACGGGCGGTCGCTGCCGGCGATGGCGCTCTTCGTCGTGCCGTGCGAGCTCGCACTCCTCTTTCTTCCCGGCAACGACCACGCCGGGTTGGTCTTCTTCATCCTCTTCGTGGTGCTCGTCACTTTGCCCGCGATGGCGATGATGGCGGCGCCAGCGCTCGCCGTCTTTGGGACCCACTCGGCAACGCGGCCGATGTCCAGCGCGCGGCTCGTCGCGGCCAAGCTCGAGATGACGCTGTGGAGCACGGCGGCGGCGTGGGCCCTCACGGCGCTCTTCGCCGCCGTGGCGCTGCTATGGTCGGGCGCGATGTGGGTGGTCTTCGAGACGCTGCGCGATCTGGAGGAAATCGCCGGCCCGCTCCGCGCGACGATCGTGGTTCTCTTCTTGATCGCCGCGTTCATCCTCTCGACGTGGAGGAACCTGGTGCAGAGCCTGTGCATCGGCCTCACGGGCCGGCCATGGATCATCCGGTCGAGCGTCCTCGCGGGCCTCATCCTGGTGACTTTCGCGTTCCCGATCCTGTGGCTCGTCGTGAGCAACGAGTCGGTGCAGCGTTTCGTCTGGGATTGGCTGGCATGGATGCTCGTCGCGCTCGTCTGGCTCAAGGTCTCGGTCGGAGCCTGGGTCGCGGTCCGGCTGCATGACCGGAAGGTGCTTGGAGATCGCGCGATCGTGACGGGCGTGATGTCCTGGCTCGTCGCCGTCGCCATCGTCTACGGCACGCTCACGTGGATCATGGGGTCGCCGATCTTTCCGTCCTATTTCCTCGGCGCGATCGCGATCCTCCTGGTTCCGCTCGCCCGCCTCTCCGCCGCACCGCTCGCCCTCGCGTGGAGCCGGCATCGATGAGCCGGCGCACCCTCGTCATCGGCGCCGTGCTCTGCTGCCTGGGGCTTCCCGCGCTCGCGGTGCTGATCGAGTACCTCGTCCACGTTCCGAGGAGCTACGACCCGTCGAAGCCCACGCCGCTGGTCATCAGCATGCACGGCGCGATGAACTGGCCCGCGTGCCAGATGGAGATCAGCCAATGGAACCGTGTGGCCGACAAGCACGGCTTCCTGGTCGTTTACCCCGGAGGCGAAGGCGGCGGACCGAAGATCTGGCTCAAGCCGCGCGTGGATTCCGCTTTCATTGCCGCTCTCCTCGACAAGCTGCAGGCTGCCTACAACATCGATCCCGCGCGGATCTACGCCAGTGGGCTTTCGAATGGCGGAGAAATGTCCTTCGTGCTCTCCTGCACGCTCTCGCATCGAATCGCCGCGGTCGGCGCGGTGGGCGCGGCCGAGATTCTTCCCTGGGAATGGTGCACGGATCGAACGCCCGTGCCGATGATCGCGTTCCACGGCACGGCCGATCGAGTCACGCCTTATCACGGCGGGAAGACGTTCGTCGCCCCGGATGCCTTTCCGGACATTCCGGACTGGACCGCCAAGTGGGCGCGCCGCAACGGCTGCGCAGCGACGCCGGTCGAATCAGCCATCGCGTCCGATGTCTCGCGCCGGGAGTACCGCAGCTGCGCCGGGAACGCGACCGTCGTGCTTTACACGATCGAGGGCGGCGGGCACACGTGGCCCGGCGGTATCCAGCTATCCGATTGGCTCCTCGGCCCCACGACGCGCAGCATCGACGCGTCCGAAACGATGTGGGCGTTCTTCCGGGACCATCCGCTGCGGCGCTAGGCCTCGAGCGGATCCGGATCCTCCAGCTTGCGGCCTTCCCGCTTCTTCGCCTTGGCCGCCTTCGCGGGCACCGCCTTCACCTTTTCCTTCACATCCGCATTCTGCGCACGATGCCTGAGCGCATGATCGACCAGCACCAGCGCCAGGAAAGCCTCCGCGATCGGCGTCGCCCGAATCCCCACGCACGGATCATGACGCCCATGCGTCTCGATCGTCGCGGCCTTGCCCTCGACATCGATCGTGCGCCGCGCCAGGCGGATTGAAGACGTCGGCTTGATCGCGATCGACACGAGGATGTCCTGGCCGGTGGAAATGCCGCCGAGGATCCCGCCCGCATTGTTGGAGAGGAAACCCTCGGGCGTCATCTCGTCGGAATGCTCGGTGCCCATCTGCTCGATCGAGCGGAAGCCCGCGCCGATCTCCACGCCCTTCACCGCGTTGATGCCCATCATCACCTGCGCGATGTCCGCATCGAGCCGGCCATACAACGGCTCGCCCCACCCCGGGGGAACGCCGGAGGCGACCACGTCGATGCGCGCGCCGCACGAGTCGCCCGACTTGCGCAGCTTGTCCATATACGACTCGAGCAGGGCCACGGCATCGGGATCGGGTGGGAAGAACGGGTTGTCATGCACGCCGTCCCACGACTTGAACTCGATCTTGTTCGGGCCGAGCTGCGCGAGATGACCGCGCACCTCGACGCCGTACTTCTCGCGTAGCCACTTCTTCGCGATCGCACCCGCGGCGACCGCAGGCGCGGTGAGGCGAGCCGACGAGCGCCCTCCCCCGCGCGGATCGCGGATGCCGTACTTGCGTAGGTACGTGTAGTCGGCGTGGCCGGGGCGGAACGACTCGGCAATCTTGGCGTAGTCCTTGCTGCGCGCGTCGGTGGTGCGGATGAGGAGCGCGATCGGCGTCCCCGTGGTGCGACCTTCGTGCACGCCCGAAAGGATCTCGACCAGGTCGTCCTCGCGACGCTGCGTCACGTGACGCGACGTGCCGGGCTTGCGCCGATCGAGGTCGGGCTGGATGTCCTCCGCCGAGAGCTCCATGCCGGGCGGGCACCCGTCGACGACGCAGCCGATCGCTGGACCGTGCGATTCGCCGAAGGTCGTGACGGTGAAAAGCGTGCCGAGGGTGTTGCCGGACATGGAATGCAGTTTACTTGATCAGAATCGCGCGCAAGCCACGCACCAGGCGGCCGATGCCTTCGGTCACCGTATCCTTCTGCAGTGCGCCGTAGGCAATGCGGAAGTAGCAGCCGTCGGACATCCCGAACGTGAAGCCCGGAAGCACCGCCACGCGGTATTCCCGGATCAGGCGCTCGGCGATCGCCATCGGATCCATCGACGTATCGACCTTCAGGAAGCAATAGAAGGCTCCGTCGGCCACAGGCACGTGCACCCGAGGCGCCAACGTCGAGAGTTGCGCGAGGACGATCGCGCGGATTTCGGCCAGCTCGCGCACGTAGGGCTCGCAGTAGGAGCGCCCCGCATCGAGCGCGGCCATGGCGGCGACCTGGGATGCGACCGTCGGGCAGATGAGCACCGTGTCCTGGATCTTCGCCATCGCCGCCTCGAGGTGCGTGGGATAGGTCACGTAGCCGATACGCCAGCCGGCGAAGCCGTACGCCTTGGAAAGCGAATGGATCGAGATCGAGCGCTCCTCCGCGCCGGGGAGCGATCCCGGCGAAAAGTGGCGGGCCGAGCCGTAGGTGAGGTACTCGTAGGTCTCGTCGCATACGTGATAGATCCCGCGCTCGCGGCACAAGGCGTCGAGGTCACGCAGCAACGCTTCGCCGTACACGGCGCCGCTGGGATTGTTCGGCGTCACGGTGACGATGGCTCGCGTGCGCTTCGTGATCGCCGCGCGCAGAGCGTCGACGCGCGGCTGGTACGCCTCGTCGGTCGCGACGCGCACCGCGGCGCCGACGCGATTCTCCGCCAGCAGTTTGGCGGCGAGGCGCTCGCGCAGTTGCGGCAGGCCCAGGCCATGCTGGTATTCGTGCGTCGAAGGCTCGGCGAGCGCCCGGCGCACGGCCGCGATCGCCGCTTCCGGCGGTCCGTAGTGCACGACACCCTGGCCGAGCGAGATCGTTCCGGGAGTTTCCTCGGCGATCGCGGCCATCGCTGGAATGATCGGCGCTTGTACCGCGTCCATCCGGGTGGGATGCCGCACCGTCTACCGCCTACTCGATCACTTCGTCGGCGCGAACCAGGATCGACTGCGGAATCGCGAGGCCGAGCGCACGCGCGGTACGCAGGTTCACCACGAGCTCGAACGTCGTTGGTTGCTCCACCGGAAGCTCACCCGCATCCGCGCCTTTCATGATCTTGTCGACCATGGCCGCCGCGCGTCGCAGCCGATCAAGCCAGTTCGAGCTGAACGACAAGAGGCCCCCGGCTTCGACGTAGAACCTATCGCCGTAGATGCCTGGCAGCCGGTGCTTGATGGCGAGCTCGGCGAGATCGTGGCGATAGCGGCCGGTTTCGCCATCCATCGGCACGATGAGTCCCTGGGCGCCGTCCTTCCTTGCCCGCTCGAACGCACCTTCGTACGAGGCCCGGTCGGAAACGTTCGCGATTATCATCGTCATGCCGAGGGCCCGCGCCGCGATTTCGTAAACGCCCATGACATCCGGTCTCGTGTTGGAAGGCGATGCGAAGACGGCGAACCGCTTCACCGACGGGACGGCTTCGTGCAGGAGCTCGACGTGCTTCCCGATCTGTCCCGGCACGAAGGTCGAGATGCCCGTGATGTTGCCCCCCGGCCTGGCGAGGCTCTTGACGAACCCCCGGGCGACAGGATCGGGAACGAAGGTGAAGACGATCGGCGTGGAATCGATGCGGGCGTCCCTCAGCGCGATCACCTCCCGGTCGCCGGTCGTCACGATGATGTCCGGCGCCGCGCGCTTCAACTCCGCGACGAGGCCCGGGAGGCTCGCGGCCTTGCCGTCGCCGAAGTAGCTCTTCGTCTCGAAGTCGCGGCCTTCGACAAGCCCGAGGCTCCGCATCGCCTCGAAGAATGAATGCCACCGGTTCATGCGCTCGCGCAGTGGAATGCGCGGGTCGGTGCCGATCGACAACAGCGCGATCCGGTAAATGCGTGCGCGAGGCTGCGCCCGGAGGGCGAATGGCGCCGCGAGCACGGCGGCGATGAGCTGCCTGCGACGCAAGAGGTCAGGCCTTCGGCGCATTTTTCGACGCCTCCTGCGCTCGCATCTGTCCCCGGAGCCGCCACGCCATGAAGCCGAGCGCCGCGACCGCGAGCACCAGCACCGCCCAAAGCGCCGCCTTGCGCGGACTCATCTCGCCGAGCATGCGGCGCATCGGATCTTCTCCGCGCGTCGCCACGGGTCCCACCGCGGCCTCGGGAAGCTTCAGCTCCGCGCGCCGCTCGTAGCCGGGGATCAGCTCGCTCACCGCGAGGAACGCGCGCTTCGCCTGCGCATCGCCGAACGCGAGGCTGTAGGGTCCGGGGCCGCGCGCCACGAACACGAGTTGCGCCGGGCGCCACTGCACCTCGAGCGCGGGCATCGATGCGCCAATGCCGGGGCTGCGGGGATCGAGGCGCATCACCCAATACCGGGCCGCCGTCGGTGCGATCTCGAGCGGCGGCGACTCGAGCTCGGCGCCCTCGCGCGTGAGGCGATAGAAAGTAGCCGAGGCGACGCGCCGCCCCGGACCGGTGTGCGCATCGCGTGTCTCGATCGTGAAGGGCGCGATCGTGTTGGGCTCCGCGGGCATCACGCGCAGCCCTGTGACAGGCAATCGAGCGCCGAGATCGACGACGTATTCGCCCGGCTTCGTGCCCGCCGTCGCGGTGACCCTCTTCACCGAACGCGGAATCGGCGACACGACGTCGCCCGGCTGAGCTCTCACCGACCGCAGCGCGAAGGCGGCGGGTTCGCCCGTGATGCGCAGGTATTTCGCCTTGAGGGATCCGGTCTCGACGCGCGGTTGCGAGAGCACTTGACCGCCCTGCTCCAGCCGCAGCAACGCCGCGCGCGAGGCCACGTGCCGCCACGAGCGCAGATCATCGCTCGCTTCCACGCTCACCCGCACGACCTGGGTGCCGGGACCGACCTCCCAGTCGACGATCAGTGCGCTCACCGGCTGTTCCATTTTCGTCGCATCGACGAGCCATGCCGAGGGACGCGAGGGCGTGGACTTGCCGTGTGCGCGCCCCTGCACCGAGATGATCGTGCCGCCGCGGTCGCTCTTCACCATCACGTCGAGGTTGTCGGCGGGAAATCCCGGCGGCGGCGGGGCGACGGGAAATAGCGGCAGCTCGATCGTGGGCGGCGCCTCGCGAAGCGCCTCCGGATCGCCGGCGAACGCGACGGGCAGCGCTTCGCCGTTCGCGTTGAAGACGCGCAGGTCGCTGAGATCGGGACGGGCGTCGCGATAGACCTCGCTCGGCAGCGTCAGGCGATTGAGCGGATCGCGGCCGGACACCGTGACCGGCGCGCTCGAACGGAAGTCGGCCGCCTCCTGTGCCGCGGCCAGCGATGTCGCAAAGGCGATCAGCACGATCAGGGCGCGATTCATGCGGCCACCTCCTCCTTCCTCTTCGGCGGCACCGGCGAGAAGTATCCGATCACCAGCATCAGCACGCCGACGCCGATGAACGACACGATGCGCTCGATCCCACTCAGGCGCTCGAGATCCACGAGCACGAGCTTGACGACGACCACGGCCATCAGCGCCGCGCCCGTCATCCACACCGCACGCCGGGCGCTGCGCGTAGCGTAGACCATCGCCGACAGCGCGAGGAAGGCCCAGAACACGGAGAGCGAGGCCTGCACGAGCACGGAGCTGCCCATCGTGTCGAACCCGTAGGGGATTCCGGCCCAGTGGTGGATCGTGCGCAGCAGCGCGGCGTTGAGCCAGAGGAACACCAGGCCCGACGCGGCGACGATGCTGAAGCGTCCCCGCAGCCAGCGCGGCGGCTCCAGCCCCTCGCGGCGCATGGCCAGCCACAGCGACACCACGGCGATGATCGCGAAGATGTGCGCGAGGTCGAGCGCGTTGAGCAGGGGAATGTAAGGCAGCGGATCGCTCCGTCCGCCGTGCGAGAGGTTGACGCGCATCGACCATAGCGCGATGAGAACCGTGAGCGTCACTCCCCCCGCGACCAGGTAGGCCCACTTGTGCGCCGACACCGGCCAGAGGGAGCGCCCCTTCGCGCTCGCCATCGCCAGCAGCACCGCGGCGAGCACCGTGATCCGCGAGGCGAGTGCCCACGCCGTGCCGCGCTCCGTGTACTCGGCGAAGATCCACTCGAGCTCCAGGCCGAGGACGACGGCGAGCGCCACGAGGCCCATGGCGTGCATCACGGTGAACCACCCGCCGTCCTGGTCGAAGGGCGCGCGCTTGAGCCAACCGAAGTGCACCGCGAAGGCGAACGGCCACGCGATCCATCCCAGGTCCGCCGCGGGATTCGAGTTGTCCAGCAGCGCGTAAGCGCCCGTGGCAACGACGAGGACGATCGGCAGCACGCGCAGCGGCCAGCGCGCCTCGCGCCAGTCGAGGCGCGTGTCGAGGGCGCAGAAGATGAGCGGCGTCGCGGCGAGGAAGATGAGCAGCGAGGTGACCGCGTACTTGCTCGGCACGAACTCCTGCAAGTCATAGATGCCGGCAAAGAGCCACCACGCCATTCCCCAGAGGAAGATCAGCGGCGCGATCGCCTTCTCGCCCTGGCTCGCCACGCCTTCGCGTCCCAGCAGGCGATTTGTCCAGAGGCCGGCGAAGGCGAGGAGCAACGCGCCGATGCACGCCGCGTTGGCAACCGGGATCTCCTGCGGCAGGTTGGGCAGCGCCTTGATGAACGCGAGGCCCGCCGCGCCTTGCAGCAGGATCCCGAAGACGCGCGCGAGCAGACGCTTCTGCCGCACCCCGACCCACACTACGGCCGCGCCCTCGAGCGCCCATGCGGCGCTGGTCCAGCGCGCGTCGAGTGCGAGCGGGATCGCGAGCGTGGCGAAGACGACGCCCAACGCAAGGAACGCCTCGCTCAGCAACGTCCAGCGCTCCTCCCGCCGGCGCTGCAGCACCGCGGCGAGCGCGAGGTAGACGATCGCCAAGGCGATGCTCGAGAAGGCGAGCCCGAACTCGGTGTCGCGCATCAGTCCCGCCTGCAGCCCGAAGGCCACCGCCGGATTGCCGAATACGATCATGCCGTCGACGAAGACCCGCGCCCCCGGCGATTGCTTGCGTGCGAAGAGCACGGCGACGACAAGGTAGACGAGGAAGAACGCGATCACGAACGGCTCGGTCGTGTCGAAGTACTCCGGCTTGTACGAACGCAGTCCCCACGGGAGGCCGATGAGGAAGGTGAAGATGAAACCGACGAGGTTGAGCGGACGCCACGCCTTGAACCACGCGACCGCCACGATGCCGAGGTTGAGCAGCAGGTAGTAGCTGAAGAGCATCACGTGACTGCCGCCGCCGGTCGAGGCGAGGATCGGCGCGAGGAAGCCGCCTGCGGCGCCGATCACGGCGAGCGCGAGCGAGTCCTGCGCTACCGCGAGGAACGCCGAGAAGGCCGCGATCAGCGCGAGCAGGATGAAGGCCATTCCCGCCGGGAGCAGGTGATAGAGGCGCAGCGCCCCGAAGATGGTGAGATACAGGACCGCGATCCCTGCGCCCTGCAGGCTCAACGCGTAGCCCTCGCGCCGCAGCCGGAGTCGCCATCCAAGGACGAGCAGCACAAGGCCCACCGCGGCCACGCCCGCGACGCGCAGTTCCACCGGCACCATGTCGTGCTCGACGCCGTACTTCACCAGGAACGCGAGGCCGAAGAAGAGGATCACCAGTCCAACCCGCACGATGGTGTTGCCTCCGGTGAAGAAGCGAACAATGAAGTTCGGCTCGGACGGTGGTGGCGGCGCGGGCGGGGCTCGCTCTTCCCGGGGTCCCCCTTGGGGCAGGGATCCAATGGCAGAGGGCTGGGGAGAGGGTTGGGCCGAAACCGCGACTGCCGGTGCTTCGAGAACGGCGGGTTCGACGACCGGCTCTGCCTCACGAGATGGCTGAGTCGGAACCTCGCCCTCTTTCGGCTCGATGCCGACCTTCGCCTCGATCGCCGCGATCCGCGCCTCGATCGCCGCCAGCCGTACCGCGAGCGACGGGTACACGATTTGCGCCGGCTTGGCGGCGGACGGCTGCGCCGGCGACGTCGCACTCCCCGGCGAAGGCGCTTTCATCGACCGCACGATGATCCCTGTGAGCCAGCCCACGAATCCCAGCACGACTGCGCCGGGCCAGCCCCACGCGGCCGCGCCGATCACGATCCCACCGATCAGGAATGCCCAGATCA
>WNFI01024330.1_pt1 | contig 10750 bp, 13 predicted proteins | sample 5400471 | NCBI WGS metagenome assembly WNFI01 (sample SAMN13153348, study PRJNA577476) | soil metagenome | isolation source: 100 cm saprolite on Douglas fir-dominated hillslope | place: USA:California | collected 2013-09-17 | reverse complement strand
GGACTGCGTCATTGATAATGGAGCCTATTTGGAGCTGTTGGCATTGCGTGCGACCGTCGTTATGTGTGAACATGAACATCCGAGTCATTCTTGGGTCGCGGCTAACTGTTCCATAGAGTTGAAAAAGCAAAAGCAACCTTATACTCAAAGTCAGTCAAACGAATTTGGCAATTTTCCCGGGACTCTCAAGATGCTGAACAGGTATGAGCTTCAAGGCCTACTTATCTACCCTTGGGTGTTATGTATTTCAAATCACGAACGTGGACTATGGGGCCGAGGGCTCTGTGTGCTATGATGATTGAGGACAGCAAAATTACTTTTGTCGTCGGTCGATCTTGTTAGCAACCCGACCTGCCATCCCCGCGGTTAGTCACGGCTGTCGTGTCGACATCCGTCCGCAATGCTTGAATTCCCATAACCGGAGAGTTACGCGATTGTATATGCATGTTGGAATGCAGATAATGCTCTTTGAGGAAACATACAAAACAGGCATGTACGTCGTGACCGAAGCCACGACCGAAGAAAGCCGCGTTAATGCAAACAACATCAGAAATGGATCCCAATGCGAGCGGCGAGTGCCTCTTTAGCAGGATTCAATTTCCCGCCGTAGCAAACAGCTGGCCGGAGAAAAGGGCCCGCCTTTATTGTATTACAGTATGTTGATTTCGAAGCAACTTCATATATTTTAATCTCCGTCTTAGTTCTTTGTGTGGCTCATTCCTGGAAGGGAATAACCAAACATGGCAATTCACAAGTCAACGACTTTGATGGGTCCCAATGCGCATAAGTGGGTCCTATACCGCCTTTGTTGCGTTGGAGGCCAAATTCTCACTTAAGACACTTCCCTTCCTGAATGGCCCTTGACGGAACTGCTCGTGTCTGCTTATGCTGGTCGACCTTACTATCTCTACCTGAACTGCAACTTCTAGAAGCTGGTCTTGTTGCCTTCTGTCCACATTCGCGTTATACGAGCCCATTTAAACGTTAGGGGAAAAACAGCGTCATGAGTTTCTGGCGGTTCTGGCTTTGGCTCGTTATTTTCAATTCGTTTGGTCTTGCAGTTATGGCGTTGAACATCTCCTACACCGTGCCGACGCAGTGCGATGCTCTCACTGTGAGTTGGATCGGTGGACAGCCTCCTTTTCGTCTCATGGTTATCTCCGTAAGTCATGCACCTGATCAAGAAGAAGGAAGCTTTCCTGATGTTTTCTTAGGTATCGAATGCAGAGTTTTCATTCGACATTCCCGAAAATGCTTTCAATGCTACGAGAGGCTCATGGTCTTTCACGTTTCCTCTCACCGTTGCACAAGGAGAGAAAATGATCATAGCTGTATCTGATGCGACTGGGATCGCAGTGGGTGAAACTACACCATTATTGACAGTAGGTAAGATCCATCCCCGTCTGATTCAGTAGTATATACTCATCTTCATGATAGGTGCCTCTAAGGGGGGGACCTGCAACACGCAGCCTGCTCAATCATTCGAATTCGGCATTCTTAGAGGGATGCAGCAATGTGCGAACTTCACAGTTTCGGTTTACGAAGGGGCTGTACAGGTATGATCTGAAAGCCGTCATCTTTCAAGTAACTTAGGGAGCTTGGCTACAGCCTGTCTATCTTTACGGTCTGGTCCTAGGAAGCCAAAGCTACATACGAGCACCAGCGATTAATTCGTCGTCCTACACAGTGCCTCACTTGGATTTTCCGGCCGATACGAAGATTGTACTCACTATGATAGACTCGCTCGGGCGCTCGGGCGGGTCCTCAGGTATCCTAAGCGTCCAACCATCGAATGACAGTTCGTGCCTTGGTTCCTCCCTTCCCTTGTCTTCGACGCTTTCGACTTTGGGCTCCTCATCGAGCACCACCTTATTGGCTTTCTCAACTACTACCCCTGTACAGTTTCAAAGTAGCCCTACGCCCTTACCAACTTCGACATTATCGGGTTCCACTTCAACACCTATCATTTCTGGTGCTACTCAGGCTTCTCATACTAAGATGATTGCGTTCTCAATCGCTGGAGGGGTGATAGCTTTGATGGTGGCCACATTAGCGATCATAACGTTCATCCAAAGAAGGGCACACCACCAACCTCGAGTACATAGGCATGGAAGGCAACGGGGTCAGAAGATCGAATCTATTCATCCAAGGATTTCTGAGTCGTCCGGAGACGATCACGCTCATTTTCAGGACCTGCTTACCCGCCCATACACGCTGCCGTCCACTTCATCGGAGTCGCGTTCCCTGCGTAGTGCTTCTCTGCATCGAAATTACCAGAGCTTGCAGATGAAAACGCGGTGGAACGCTTCAGATGAAACAGTTCTATCATTGCCCTTTCCACCTGTCCGTTACACCGACAGACTCACTCAACTCAGAGCCCTTGTGAGAGAACCAACAAGAAGATTTCGGGCTATGACTCGCACGTCCCAAAGATCACGGAGTTCCCGAGCTCCGACATACGTTGAAGTTCCACCAACCCCGGACATACCTCCCCCATATGCAGCAGCAACTTCCCAACCTTCCCTCCCCTGACACTCTCTGGTATTGATACAATTGGACTAATAGCTTTAACGGACAAACGCGTTGTCGATCATTCATTTCATGAGTCATTTACGTTGTTAGAATTAGGATGCCGTTCTTTTTTGTTCTTCTCTATTCAGTCTTCGCTCATTTTGTACTTTCCAGAAGCGCCTATGTTGGAAGGAATTGCAATCATTCAAACACTCGCAGTGCGTGTGACCCAATCCTCCGCGGAAGGTGATGTCAAGACACGATGCTGAGGTACGCATTCTATAACTGAGAAGCCATGACTCTACAACGGTGAAGATAAAGACCAAGCAAAGAAGGGGAAAACCCCTCGATCGCCCCGGGGAGTATAAATACGCGTGGAACACGTAATGTGCGTGAGATATGCATACGCATAATCCCGCAAAACCCGATTCCCCCGCTCCACCTCTTTAAACTCGAGTACCGACGGGTTGCGAAGGAATACCATATACCAAGAAAGAATGTAACCGTGTTAGAGTTAACAGTGCTTCTCATGCGATACGCGTTCGTGTGCTTGCCAATCAATACTCCATCTAGTTGCGTGTCTTATACTCTTCCCTGCTGGCTAGCTCCTCTGGGCCGTTGGCACCGCCGTCCGGGAGGGACGTACCGCATCACTCTCTCGGTGTTTTAAAGAAGCAATTTCCTTTCGAATACCGACAATGGTGATCCGGATTCTCACGGCGCTGATTCAATCGCAATAGATACAATAGAACCGGCCAAGTCTGTGATTCCCATCACATGATCTTGTCGCAAAGCGGACGGATGTTACATACCTCCGTTTAAATCCGTCAACAACTGTTACGGTAACTTCCGGGTGCTGAGACTTTCTCACCCATCTCTCGTTTGAGTTCTCACCAACGATAACGATGCTCACCACTCGCGGTGTTGCGCGTCTAACCCGCAAGGCCGCGCAGGCTAGCCGGGCCAATGCTGCCTTCTTTTCTACCCTCCCTGCTCTTGTTCGTGCTGCCCAGGTTCCAGTAGCGCAGCGCCACCACGGCGTCCAAAAATCAAATGTCGCTCAACCAGGTCCGTGATGTTTCCTACATGCTATCGCACCCCGCCTCCAAAATTTACGAAAATATGTGGTAGTGCGTACCTATGCGACCGAGACTAAGAAGAATATCGGCTCCGTTAAAACCGTTATTGGTGCTGTCGTTGACGTTCAATTCGAGACCGATGACCTCCCGCCAATTCTCAACGCTTTGGAGGTTCAGGACTTCCAAGGTGGTCGCCTCGTTCTCGAGGTTGCCTCCCACCTCGGTGAGAACAGTGTCCGCACCATTGCCATGGACGGTACGGAAGGTTTGGTGCGTGGGCAAAAGGTCATTGATACCGGCGCTCCCATTATGGTCCCCGTCGGTACCGGCACCCTCGGTCGTATCATGAACGTCATCGGCGAACCTATTGATGAGCGTGGTCCCATCAAGGGTACTAAGATGTGTCCTATCCATGCTGACCCACCACCATTCGTTGAGCAGTCCACCACTGCCGAAATTTTGGAGACAGGTATCAAGGTCGTTGATCTCCTTGCTCCTTATGCTCGTGGTGGCAAAATCGGTCTCTTTGGTGGTGCCGGTGTCGGCAAGACAGTGTTGATTCAGGAACTAATCAACAACGTTGCCAAGGCTCACGGTGGTTTTTCTATTTTCTGTGGTAAGTTCTATTTTTTTTTTTTCTCAGAGTTCATTCTATCCATTCTGATGCACTATAAGGTGTTGGGGAGCGTACCCGTGAGGGTAACGATCTGTACCATGAAATGATTGAGACTGGAGTCATTAACCTCAAGGGTGACTCTAAGGTCGCTCTCGTCTTCGGTCAAATGAATGAGCCGCCCGGAGCCCGTGCTCGTGTCGCCCTCACTGGTTTGACCATTGCTGAATACTTCCGTGATGAAGAAGGGCAGGATGTGTTGCTATTCATTGACAATATTTTCCGCTTTACTCAAGCCGGCTCTGAAGTATCTGCCTTGCTCGGTCGTATTCCATCTGCTGTCGGTTACCAGCCAACTCTGTCCACTGACATGGGTGGCATGTTCGTACTCGCTTATCCTTAACCTTCATCTCACGTGGCTTATATATATCTTTTCTCTCAACAGGCAGGAGCGCATTACTACCACTAAGAAGGGATCCATTACCTCCGTCCAGGCCGTATACGTGCCTGCTGATGACTTGACTGATCCTGCACCGGCTACGACTTTCGCTCACTTGGACGCCACCACTGTGTTGTCTCGTGGTATTGCCGAGTTGGGTATCTACCCTGCCGTCGACCCTCTTGACTCCAAGTCTCGCATGTTGGACCCCCGTATCGTGAGCATGGTTCTCTTACACGCTGAGAACTCGTCTTCACAATCCTTTCGTATAGGTCGGCAAGGAGCACTATGAGGTCGCCACTGCTGTACAGAAGATCCTCCAAGACTACAAGTCTCTCCAGGTTCGTTACTTGGTGGCATTTTTTCTCTTTACTCTCCTGAACTATGTTCTACTTGTAGGATATCATTGCTATTTTGGGTATGGACGAGCTGTCGGAAGAGGATAAGCTGACTGTCGAGCGTGCTCGCAAGATCCAGGTGCTGTTCCCATCTTTGTGCCTAAGGCTCTTATTAACACGAGCTACCCCAGCGTTTCATGTCGCAACCATTCCAAGTTGCGCAGGTCTTCACCGGTTATGAGGGTAGACTCGTTCCTCTCAAGGATACCATCCGCTCGTTTAAGGAGATCCTTATCGGACTGCATGACTCTCTTCCTGAGGCTGCTTTCTATATGGTCCGTTTTGTTTATTTGCACCCTTTTCTTCACCATGGTTTCTAACATCAGATTTCTATACCCTAGACCGGAACAATCGATGATGCCAAAGCCAAAGCTGAGCAGCTCGCCAAGGATATGGCTTCATAGACACGTAAATTGTTGGGCATTACCAGCCTTTATGTGTGTATCCCGTACGGAAGAGAAACATCGTTTTCTTTCTTTTGTATTGTTGCGTTCGTCGCCATCGCTGCGCTTCCGCTTTCCCTCATTCTCTAAAAAGAAAGCCCTTGTCGTATCGTCTCTCCCTTTACATGATCCACTCAATGAAATACGGCCTGGCGTCCTGATGTCGGGATGTCGGATGACCGACGACCGCGCAGCAGTATTCAGGAATCAAAAGGACTATCAACAATATTTTAATTGCACTTCTGGAGTTGCCAAAAAACGTGGGAATGTGACCGGAAGTAGTGTCGCGAAGAAGCAAAAATGGTTCCTGCGAGGATTGAACTCGCGACCCTTGCATTCAAGTTTTCACATAAGTACAAAGCACTACCACTGTGCTAAGGAACCGAACCAACTAGTGGTTCAGGGGTAGCAACCATAACGTATTTCAATGACGTCGTCACACTGCGATGATGGAATCGTAGACTTGACGGTATACTACATCATCTGTTTGATGCCTTTTGTGTCTGAGTCGCCGCCAGAACATGTCATATATCGACTGCCTTGGTTCTGAGGCCTTCATTCGACTCTGAACGAGATTTTGCGGTCTAGACACTGCATACACGCCTACACGCCAGCCCATCAACAGCATTGTAGCCCCGGAGTGCTCGCTCGCAACACCCGGACTACTGCCACGGCCCGGTTCATATGGCCCAGTCCCAAGGTGTACACAATAACCATGCACTTTTGGATGTACGGAGTCATGGTGCGCTTGAACTTTCATTAGATACCAGGCTCGAACTTCAATGGATCATCTGGCTCTTGCTTTGTCAGAATGACTCTTTCAATAACCATATGCCTAGTTTCCTATTGATCCGTTGGGTTGCTCAGACATAAACTGCAATGAACACGAACACTTGTGCTCATTGGTAATGATCAGGTGATTCGGGGACTGCCGCCTGTCGGCACTAATACGATTCTACGGACTTGCAGTCTCAGCAGTAGGTTGCTCGTTACATGCTCGCTCTCGAGCATGCAATACTGGGCGCCCCTAGCTCTCCAGTATTAACTCTACCGTTACCACTGTGCACCGTCGCCGTAAGTCCGGCCTCAATTGTTATGTATGACACCTTAGCTCCTCCGTAGTTGTATGCGTCTGGCGAGACGGTTCTGCTTCTTGATGTGGTGACACTCCGTTTGATCCGCGTTCTTACCCTAAATGATGCTTTTCCTGGTGTTGAAAATTTGTTGATTTCGGCACTTGATGTTGAAACTTCTGCTTGTGTACGGATACTTGGCGCGTCCCAAACACGAGTAGCCGTGTGGGCGATTTAGGCCGATGCTACATCTGTATTCTCAGATCATATTGTGGTTGGACATATTGGGGGTGTCACATTAAAGAGGTTGACTACTGCACGCGAAGTTCCTGTGTGGACCACGTTATGGACTCAATCGTATGAGCACAGTTTATGATCCCTACTTGCCACCCTCGATTCTGAGCATGAACATAGAGTCCCTCTGCCACGATATGTCGCCCTCTCTCCTTCGATAAGCTTTATTGCGTCTGCGTCTGAGGTGAGATGCCCTCATCTTGGCGCCATGCTACTCGTCTCAATCAGTACAAACAGGAAGATCGGTCTGTTCGCGTGCTCTCAATCAAAAGCTCCCACGAGGTTCAGAGTATTAAACATCCTCATCCAATCATTGGCTTACAGTGGCGAAAACCCAGAGGCAGACACTCGTCAGTCTGATACCCACCTGATTCAAGATGTCACCCCATGACAGTTTTCTACGTCTTACCCCATAGAGAAGACAACTGTCTTTATACATTCACATCTGACTCAGTTCTACGCGTTTTTACTCCTGTGATCGATGCCCCTAATCGGTTGCAGTTGCAGGCCGCTCTCGACCGGTGGTGCTTCATAGATGACAATGATTCCGACGACGATGATATCGAGAAAAGTGGCCAATTCCAGTCTGATAATCATTACAATCCTGGCTCCTTCGCCTTTCCCATATTCCCTTTGGATCGAGATGTTCTGCGTCAAGCCCTGCCCCCGAGGGAGGCCCAGTCGACATCAACAGAAACTGAGAGTGGGCATTCCAGGAAATTGAAGGAGTTCGCAGAAGAAGATTGGGAATTGTTTGGCTTTATCGGTCGGAATGGTGCCTTCATGGTTAAAGCCTTGACTGTGGGTGCTTTGTGAGGAACCAAGATGGCTGATATTTATGTTGTTGGTAGAATCTGGATAAGCGACCGCCTACTCTACTGCGGCACTTCACCATGGCGCACCTACGTGTTAGCTCCCTGAATCCGTCCGGGCAACTTATCTTGGTATCATCCTTAAATATTTTGAGGCCAATTCTCTTATCTTCGTTTCCATTACGTTCGCATGAGCTTTTGCCTCTCCCCTTTGTGGATGGTGACGAGCGCTCAATTCGCCGAATTGCCCGGGGTGCGCGAGAGACAGCTGAGAGTACATTCCCGATTATTGGCTTTACGAGAACACCAGACGGCTCTGCTGTGGCCTCTCTGAGAAGCAACGGTGGGGGGGAGATTTACCTACGAGACAGGTTGGGCAGGGTAACTTCCACTGGATCGTGGGAAGGGGTAGGGAGCATTGCGCTATTCGACGGAGGTATGCATTCTTCTACTTCAATAAGATGCTCGCCATTGAACTTGCTTGATGCAGGCTCAAGCATCGTGATCTACCATGACTCTGTGTTAACTGTGCACACGTTCTCCAAAGGCTCGTCAACTGTGCTCGAGTCTCTGAGTACTTCTCATACGCCTCCATCTCAACCGTCTCTAATTATTTTGCCATCCCATTCACTGATCACCCCCATTCTCAGTATCACCCCTACATCGATAACCACGTTCCACCTGCAGCGAGGAGAAAGTTCCACCTTAACGCTCCACTCAATATCTTGCCTTCCCCTGCCTTCTAACCCTGATTTCATCCTTCCCGTCGACTCTATCACACGGGCCCACGGACTTCCAGAAGCCTCTTCTATTTCTCCTTCCTCTCCTTCCCTGTCTCCGACCATCCCCCTTGCGCCTGCCCTCAACCAGTCAAAGATGGAGCTTGAGCATGACGTTCTGGTAAGCGTATTGGATGGTCATCTTGCGTTCTGGATGCCAGATAAGGATACTCGCAGCGGATGGAGATGCACCGGGTCCGTCAATACGAACAGGAAGAACATTCGAATGGCTCGTTGTAGTTCCGTTAAGAAGACCGCGATAGGTAATCTTTCTGCCTTCGTATGCTGTGAAAATCGGGGATCATGACCATCGCTTCCCAGTCTCTTCTGATTTTGACTTAGAGACCCTGACCATTTGGGATTCGAAAGAATCAGAGTTCTCGTCAGGCTTAGAATTCAGCCATGCATTCGACGAAACTGTGAATGATCTTGACTGGACCTCAACTGATTCCCGAGATGCTCACTCTATCCTGGCTGTCGGGTTTTCACACCGAGTTGTCCTCTTGGGTCAGCAGCGCATGACATACTTTGATCAGGAATGGGCTTGGAGAATTATCACTGAGATAGATACTCTTCAGTAAGTCGTTCACATTGTGTCCTCATGTTCGATTTCTGATATATGTGGCAGATGTACACCATATCCGATCAAAGACTTCATCTGGTTTGCGGGCGGTTCGTTACTGGTCGGCGCCGGTCATCAAATTCTTCAATATGGAAGCCTTCCGTTCACTTTACGAGGCCCAGCCGAACAGCGCGCACCAACACTCTTTGAAAGAGTCGCGCGTCAGAATGGCCCATTGCCAGACTACCACCCTCAGAACCTCTTGCAGTGTCTGCTTTGGGGTATGATGAATCTGGCATGTGCGTGTGTTGATGCTGATCTGGATTCTCCAGCTAAGTTGGAGTTGGTCAAGCAAATAATCGTCAAACTTGCTTTCGCATTGGAGGCTTCGCATGCATCCAATGGTGAATTTATTTGGACACAGTTTCCTGTCTCTGAATACACTGGCGTTACGACACGACAAGGGGTGAGCCAGCTTGCTGAAGGTTCTGAAGATTCGCTGAGCATCATCCAGACCACGGTTCAGAAGAAGTCGCAGTACTCCTATCTCTTCGTAGACTTGGTCGAGGAGCCCGAGAAGTATGAAGTCAACAAGGCTTCTTGTTGCACCTAACACTTGTTTTTTTTTTTAGCTCGGCAACTACTTTCGGTCCAGTGCTGGTCTCCAAGCTCATTGGTAGACTAGAGGAATCGCCGTTGCCTAATCTCAGCCCGAATGAGATGGCGCATTTGACTATCCTGATTCAGACTACATTGGAGGTACACAAAGGTCTCCCGCAATTCTCCTTTCCATCACTGATTCGCTGGCTTTGTGACTAGGTGGAACAGCAACGGAGATCCTTGGACGCCAATGGTCTTCGGTACCTCCTCTCCATGCGGTCTTTCTACATAATCAATTCCGGACAAATCAACATCAGTGCCGGTCAATCTGTTCGGCTTAATCTGAACACTATTGGAGTTCGGCACCGCATTCGATATCGAGATATTGTATGGGCGTTTTTCAGTGAGAGTCAAGAGATCCTTCTGGACGCCTCAACGAATGCATGCGGGGGGAGGATGGTGTGGAACGATGCTCGCGCCTTAGGAGTATTCCTCTGGTTACATTCTACTGAGGTTGTGGTGAGCTCACAGTAGTACTCAACGATCAGCGCCATTCTGAATGCCGTGGTGACTTCAATGCAGAAGTCTCAAGCGGAGGTTGTTGCACGTAATCAGTATATGAGCGGGGACGATCGCGATCCAACTGCCTGTTGTCTGTTCTACTTTGCCCTTGGTAAGGTGAAACTCGTCCACGGGTTATGGAAACAAGCTGCCTGGCATCCTGAGCAGCAAGCCATGCTCAAATTCTTGTCGAACGACTTCGATGATCCACGATGGAGGACCGCCGCTCTTAAGAATGCTTTTGCTCTGATGAGTAAGCAGCGGTATGGTAAGTTGCGCCCATTGGTACGAAGTCCATTACCTTAGCTTTTTCAGAGTATGCCGCGGCTTTCTTCCTTCTAGGACGGAGTCCTAAGGATGCAGTGGCCATTTGTATTAAACAGCTTCAAGATTTCCAGCTAGCGGTTGCTCTTGCTCGCATAGTCGAGGACGGTGATGATGGCCCCATACTGAAAGATATCCTCATGAACACTGTCGTCCCAATCGCCTTGAAAGATGGGAATCGTTGGCTCGCCTGCTGGGCATTCTGGAAGCTGAAACGGCGCGACTTGTCTGTCAGGGTATTATTGGTGAGTTGAATAGGTTG
>WNFI01707857.1_pt1 | contig 10751 bp, 8 predicted proteins | sample 5400471 | NCBI WGS metagenome assembly WNFI01 (sample SAMN13153348, study PRJNA577476) | soil metagenome | isolation source: 100 cm saprolite on Douglas fir-dominated hillslope | place: USA:California | collected 2013-09-17 | reverse complement strand
ACTCGGCATTATCAGTGGTCGGGATGGACCACGATATTGACGAACCCGCCCGGGCGCGTCTGCACCTCGGCCAGCGCCTCATTGATCTTCGCAAGAGGATAGGCGCGCGTGGCCAGCTTGGTCAGATCAAGCATGCCAACCTGCGCCATCTCGGCCATCGACTGGCCCTCCCCCGTCGTGAACCAGTTCGAGCCGCGGAATTGCAGGCGAGCGGTCATAAAACGGATCGGTTGGATTGCGAGCGGCTCGGTCAACGCGCCGATATTGACTGCGATCGCGCCGCGCTTCAGCCCGGCAAGCGCCTCCGCGGTGTTCGCTGCGGCGGCACTGCGCGCGGAGCAATCGATGAGTACGTCCACGCCGAGCTCCTCTGTATGCCGTTGCATCCAGGCCGCGATCGGAGCATCGCCGAGCGCGAGGACCTCGATACGGTCAGGCGCCAGCGCTTTCAATTGTGCAAGCACGTCACGATTGCGGCCAAGGCCGAGAATGCGCGTCGCTCCCATGGCAAGGGCGAGTAATGTCGCGCCGACTCCCAGCGTTCCGGTAATTCCGTTGATCGCGACCCAACTGCCGCCGCGCACCTGGCCAAGACGCAGCGCCGCGTACGAGGTGCCGAGGTAGCCGAAGCGCGCCGCCTGGTCGAATGTCACTCGCGGCGGCAAATGCACCAGCCGCTGCGGGGATGCAGTGATGTACTCCGAAAAACCGCCAAACGGATAATCCAAGAGCTGACGCGTCGAATGAGGAAAAAAACCGAAATAGCCTTGGAAGGCAGCAGCGCTGCACAGCATCGGCTCGCCCGTGCGGCAATACGAACACATCTCGCAGGAGAGCCACGGATTGACGTAAACACGATCGCCCACGGCGACGTCGGTGACCTCACTCCCGACCTCCGCGATCACGCCGGCGGCGTCGAGCCCAACGCTCGCGGGCAACGGCGGCAGGTGATTCCACAGCCGGCCGCTGAAGATCGCGTTCATGTTGGGAATGATCCCGCACGCCTTCACCCGAACCAGCACATCGCGCGGACGTAGCTCCGGAATTTCCACCGTATCGATCCGCAACGGCTGCCCAGGCTCATGCAGGCGCGCAGATCGCATGGAAGCGACCATCGATTTTTCTCCTGTCCGCCACTGAAAATTAGATCGGCTGACGGTCAAAAGGACAGCGAAATCCGAAGACCGGGGATAGCCGCCGAAGGTCCAGCCACTTTTCCCATCTGCTGCGCGTTGGTGATTGGTTCCTGCTGATCCATGGTTTGATGCTCCGGCCGTCGCCACCATTGCCTGCGGCAATAGCAAGCGGCCATCATCAGCGTTTAGCTGAGCTACTGTGATTTATCTCACCCACTATCGCCACTGAATCCGCGATGATGGAAAGGCCGCATCAGGTCCGGTCCGGCGTTCGCCCGTGGATGTCCGGTCGTCAACTCAGTAATGGGAGAGACGAAATGGCAAAGAAGCGATCCAAACGCGCATCGAAGACGTCACCCGCGAGAAGCGGACGCAGAGGCAAGGCACGCGCGGCAGCCGCGGAAGCCAAGCCGAAAGGCGTGGTCAACGCTTGGGAGCAAGATCCCGGCGACGGTGCACAGCCGAGCGGAGGCCAGGTGATCCAAAGGCCGGTCCCCGTTCTGAGAGAGGAGCCCTTCTCGATCCGAATTGTGAATCGCGCTTCTGCTCCCGAGGCTAAACCGCATTCGCCTGGAACCGCGGATTTTCGCTACTGGACTGCCGCCGAGGCCTTGCGGCAAGTTCTTCCATGGTTCGGCCGCGGGAAGAACGGTCTTTTCCGGTGAGAGCCCGGACGTCGTGTGCCACGAGCTCGGGCACGCCATTCTCGATTCGCTCAAGCCGCAATTGTTCGACGCCGCGAGCATAGAAGTTGCCGCCTTCCACGAATCGTTCGGCGACATGAGCGCGATTCTATCGGCGCTTCAGCTGCCGAGTCTACGCGAGGGAGTACTGGCGGAGACCGGCGGTGTGCTGCACCGCGCTTCGCGACTGTCACGGTTGGCGGAACAGCTCGGCTGGGCCATCAGGCAATCGGTTCCTTCCGCGGTCGAGGCCGACTGCTTGCGCAATGCAGTGAATACCTTCTTCTACCGGGATCCCGACACGCTCCCGACCATGGCGCCGGCGACGGCGCTCAGTTCGGAGCCGCACTCCTTCTCGCGCGTCTTCACCGGCGCGTTCTTCGAAGGACTGGCCGGCATGCTGGCCATGAAGGATACGAAGAACGAGGCTGCGCTGCTGCAAGTCAGCCAAGATATCGCTGTGATTCTGGTCGGAGGCATCCGCGCCACGTCCGTTGTTCCGACCTTTTTCAGCCAGGTTGCCGCCACCATGCTCGGTGTTGCCGCCACCCAATTCTCGGCTCAAGGCTACGAGGCGCCGCTCCGAAGCGGGTTCGTCCGCCACGGTATCTTGGCGCCGTCGATGGCAGTGGCCGCGACGCACGCGCCAGTGCGCGCCGCGGCCCTCGCGGCAAGCACGGAATCGACGACGCTACCGAGGCTGCAACTTTCCGTGGCCGAGTATGGCCTCGGTGTCCCTTCCATCGTGGTCTATGCCGCCGCGGAGCCGAAGCGCCTAGAGGCTGCCGGCGCGGCGCTTGCCGTCGGGCCGGCGCCCGCGCCGGCCCAGGATCAAGCCGCCAAGTCCTTCTTCGAAGATCTGCTGCGACGGGGGCGACTCAAGGTCGCGAAAGCGGGCAAGTCAGCGGCCGAAGTCGTACGCTCATCCGCTCCGCTGACCCACGAAACCCATACCCACGAATTGCGGCGCGAAGGACGGCAGATGGTGCTGCGCCGGGTTCGCATCGACTGCGGGGGTTGCCACCGTTGAGAACGCACTCTTGGGACCTATATGATGGGCGAGGGGAATTCGGGGGCCGAAAAATGGCGGGCCAATGCCGCGCATCGAGGAAAAGGCGCTGAAGACGGAGTTAGCTAAACACGGCTTCGAGTCGGTCGCGGTCAAGCGCGAACTACCGGATGGACGCCTCGAGGTCGACGCCAACAAGCTCCACCCCGTCCATGTCGAGGGGGGCGAAACGATCTACGCACCCATTCCGGTGTCGTTATCGGTCGCGCTCGATACACGCGGCGGTGTCAAGTCGATCGAAGGCGGAACGCCCAATCCGGCGGCGGTCGCCGACGCCGCGCGCTACGTCAAGACGCTGCGCGAGAGCGGGCAGCTGGCCGCCGCTGGGGAGCAACAGCTGGCTTCAGGGCCAACTCACCAGATCGAGCGCGACGACCAGGGCCGGCAAGTCCTGCGTATTGGTACTGCTTGCGATTTGGATTTTGCGACCGCTCTTGCCCGCGCTTGCATGGGCCGGTGTGCTCGCCCTTGCAACGTGGCCCGCCCGCGAATGGTTGATCCGCAAAGGTATGAACTCATCGAGCGCCGCGATTTCACTCACGCTGCTCGTCGGTATTCTGATCGTCGGCCCGCTCATCGTCCTGGCCATTGCAATGGCGAGGGAAGCCCTGGTCGTCGTCCGAACGCTGCAAGAGCTTAGGGAAGTTGGACTGGGCACGCCGGTCTGGGTGCCGCAGGTTCCCTTTGTGGGCGAATATATGGCGTCGTGGTGGCAGGATCACCTGGCGGATCCGGACGCAGTCAAGGAGCTCTTGGGGCGAGCCGAATCCATGGACTTTATTCACTGGACGCGAAGTCTCGGCAGCGAGGCAGTCAACCGTTTGGTGATCTTGGCATTTACGTTGCTGACGCTTCTCTTCGCCTACCGGGATGGTCTAGCGATCACGAGCCAAGGCCGAATCATCGCCGATCGCCTCTTCGGGCCATCGGGGGAGCGTCTCGGCGAGGAAGCCATTGTTGCAATTCGTGCAACGGTCAATGGCCTTGTTCTGGTTGGATTGGCGGAGGGAGCAGCGCTCGGATTCGGCTATGCGGTGGCGGGCGTGAGCCACGCCGTTCTGTTCGGCTTCGCGACCGCGCTTCTCGCAACGGTTCCATTCGGAGCGACGATGGTGTTTGTGATCGCTTGCTTCACCCTCGTTATGCAATCCCGCATCACCGCGGCCGTCTTACTTTTTGTGTTCGCGTCAATCGTGGTCTTCGTCGCGGATCATTTCGTCCGCCCTGCGCTGATCGGTGCGTCGACTCGCCTGCCTTTCCTGTGGGTTCTCCTCGGCATCTTTGGCGGCTTGGAGACGTTCGGCCTGATCGGATTGTTTGTCGGACCAGCGATCATGGCCGCTGTCATCGCCATGTGGCGGGAGGGCGCCAAGCCGGACGTACGGGCCAGCGCCTGAGGGGCAGGAGAGCCACGCGGCCCTTCTCTACTCAGGGTTTTCGGAAATTCTGACGCAATATCCGCTTTAGCGCAGCATTCGGTCATACCGCCAACACTCGGCCTCCGCCGGTTCGTAACCGACAGCGAGCATAGTCGTTCGCACCCAGGCCGAGGTGGCGCTGGCTATGCAATCCCAACCATACCGCCGGCCATTTGCGCAAGATTGGAACGGTCACAGCAAAAATCGTCAAAGCAGGCCGAAGTGCTGTGCATTAGGCTACAGCGGAAAGAATCACGGCGGTATCGGGGGCTCGAACACGCCGAGCGAAGACGGTGCGACTCAATGGGGGCATTCACCGGGGGCATGGAGATCTTGCCGCGCATTTACTCGCATGCGTCTGGAACAAATTCGACGATCCCTCCGTTGACACGAAAGTCCTCTTCCACACGAACGCCGGCGCATCCGTTTTAGCGGATAGCATCGGCCTGGAGACTCCCGATGGCCCGACCATCCTCAGTGGCTCGCAAGGGATTGGAAAAACATCCGGTGCCGGCCAAGACGACGATCACGCTTCATGTCAACGGCGTGGAGCGCAAACTGGCAGTCGCGCCATGGACCACGCTGCTCGACGCGCTGCGCCTCTATCTCGACCTCCCCGGGACCAAAAAGGGCTGCGACCACGGCCAATGCGGCGCCTGTACTGTTCTGCTCGACGGCCGGCGCGTCTACTCATGCCTCACGCTCGCGGTCATGAAGGATGGCGCACAGGTCACGACGATCGAAGGCCTGGCGCAAGGAAGCACGCTTCATCCCTTGCAGCAGGCCTTCATCGACCATGACGCCTTCCAGTGCGGATACTGCACCCCCGGCCAGATCTGTTCCGCCGCCGGGCTGATCGCCGAGGGCAAGGCGCACACCGCCGATGAAATTCGCGAGCTGATGAGCGGCAATATCTGCCGTTGCGGTGCCTATCCCAACATCGTGGCCGCCATCCAGGACGTCATGTCCGGCAGAGCCACGGGGAAATCGGGGGAGGCGAAACGATGAACAATTTCGGATATACGCGCACAAGCGACGTCGCCGACGCCGTGCGCCAGATTGCAGCGGACCCGGGCGCGAAATTCATCGCCGGGGGTACCAACCTGATCGACCTGATGAAGGAGAATGTTGCGCGTCCATCGCGGCTCATCGACATCACGCATCTGCCGCTCAACAAGATCGAGGAGACGCAGGACGGCGGCTTGCGGATCGGCGCGCTGGTTCCCAATAGCGATCTCGCCTATCACCCGCGCATCGAGGCACGCTATCCATTGCTCAGCAGCGCGATTCTCGCCGGCGCCTCGCAACAATTGCGCAACATGGCCTCCACCGGGGGCAATCTCCTGCAACGAACGCGCTGCTTCTATTTCTACGATACGACCACGCCGTGCAACAAGCGCGAACCGGGCAGCGGCTGCTCGGCGATCGAGGGGATCAACCGCATGCACGCGATCCTGGGGACGAGCGAGCACTGCATCGCCACGCATCCCTCCGACATGTGCGTGGCACTCGCCGCCCTGGAAGCGCGCGTGCTGGCAACCGGCAGAGACGGCCAGCGCAGCATTGCGTTCGCGGAATTCCATCGCCTGCCCGGCGATGCCCCGCAAATCGACAGCAATCTACGAGCGGACGAGATCATCACGGCAATCGAGTTGCCGCCCAAAGGCTTTGCCGCCAACTATACCTATCTGAAGATCCGCGACCGCCTGTCGTATGCGTTCGCCCTGGTCTCAGTCGCGGTCGGTCTCGACATCGAGGGCGGCACGATCAAAGAGGCACGCCTGGCGCTCGGCGGCGTCGCGCACAAGCCGTGGCGCGACCGTCAAGCCGAAGCGCAGCTCAATGGAGCGCCGGCCGCGCGCGAGACGTTCCTGCATGCGGCTGACACCGTGCTGCGAGACGCACGCGGCTTCGGCCACAACGACTTCAAGATCGAGCTGGCGCGGCGCGGCATCCTGCGTGCGCTGACCCAGGCGGCGCGGGGAACTCCGCAGTCGCAAGCGGACAAACGAATCAAGTGAGCGAGGTAAAGCGCCATGACCGCAACCAGCTACCTCGGCAAGCCGACGTCTCGCATCGATGGGCGCGCGAAGGTTACCGGACTTGCGAAATACGCCGCCGAATATAACGTGTCCGGCCTGGCGCATGGTTGCGTGGTGTCGTCCGCCATTGCCAAAGGGCGGATCAAGCGCATTCATACCGCGGATGCGCTGTCGGTCGACGGCGTGCTCGACGTGTTCACGCACGAGCATCGACCCAAGCTTGCGTCGTCGCACGAGAAATATACCGACGAGGTCGCGCCCACCGGTTCGCCCTTCCGTCCGCTCTATGACGACAAAATCCTGTTCAGCGGCCAGCCGGTGGCGCTGGTCGTCGCGGAGGAGTTCGAGATCGCGCGATTTGCGGCTTCGCTGATCCGCGTCGAATATGAGCGCAAGCCGCACGTCACCGACTTCGAGGCGCAACGCAAACGCGGCGCGCTCTCGAAGCGCGACCCGGCCCAATCCGTCGCGCGCGGCAATCCCGCGCCGGCGTTTGAGCAGGCCGCCGTGCGGATCAAAGCGGAATATCGCATGCCGGTTGAGCATCACAATCCCATGGAACCATTCGCGGCAACGGCGGTGTGGGAGGACGACGACCGCATTACCGTCTTCGACAAGACGCAGGGACCCCAGAACTGCCGCAACTACGTTGCCGGCGTGTTCGGGATGCCGCGTGACAAAGTGCGCGTGCTGTCGCCCTACGTCGGAGGTGGATTCGGATCCGGATTGCGCCCGCAATATGAATTACCGCTCGCCGTGCTGGCGGCGCGCGCGCTCAAGCGCTCGGTGCGGGTGACGCTGACCCGCCAGCAGATGTTCACGCTCGGCTATCGGGCCGCGAACGTGCACGAAATGACGCTTGCAGCCGATCAGGACGGAAGCCTCACCTCGTTCCGCCACGAGGCAGTCTCGATGACCTCGCAATTCGAAGATTTCCAGCGCAATTTCGTCAACTGGTCGAGCCTGCTTTACCGGTGCGCAAACGTCGATCTCGGTCAAAGACTCGTCAAGCTCGACCAGAACACGCCCTGCGACATGCGTGCGCCGGGCGGAGCGGAAGGCGCCTATGCCATCGAATGCGCGATGGATGAGCTCGCCTCTGCCGCGGACATCGATCCGCTCGAGCTGCGGCTGATCAACTACTCGGACAAGGACCAGATCGAGGATCGGCGCTATAGCAGCAAGCAGCTGCGCGAATGCTATCGACAGGGCGCGGAAGAATTCGGCTGGTCCAATCGCAATCCCCAGCTACGCTCGATGCGGGATGGCAATGAGCTTATCGGCTGGGGCATGGCGACCGGCATCTGGGAAGCGATGCAGATGCCCGCGAGCGCCAAGGCGGTGCTGACCGCCAATGGCAGCGTCGAGATCGCAAGCGCGACCGCCGATATCGGCCCCGGGACCTATACGTGGATGACTCAGCTCGCCGCCGAGATGCTCGGGGTCCCTATCGAGAATGTCACGGCCAAGCTCGGCGATTCGGCGCTGCCGGATGCGCCGGTCGAAGGCGGATCGTTCACCGTCTCATCGGTCGGCTCTGCCATTCACGCGGCCTGTCGCGCCGTCCAGAAGGAGCTGCTCGGACTGGCGCAGAAGATGGCACGATCGCCGCTCGCCGGTGCGAAGCTCGACGACGTGGTGTTCGCCGAAGGCAAGATCCGGCACAGGGACGACGAGAGCCGGGAGGTCTCGGTCGCAGACGCGATGCGGGCCGGCAAAGCCGACCGGATCGAAAAAGAAGCCAGCGCCGTGCCGAACGAGCGCAGCAAATACTCGCATTCGACGCATTCGGCGGTGTTCGTCGAGGTCAAGGTCGATGAGCAGCTTGGCGTCATCCGGGTCACGCGCGTGGTCAGCGCCGTGGCGGCCGGCCGCATCCTCAACCCGAAGCTCGCGAGTAGCCAGATTCTCGGCGCCGTGGTCGGCGGCATCGGCATGGCGCTGCATGAGGAGACCGTCACCGATCACCGGTTCGGGCGCTTCATGAGCCATAATCTCGCCGACTATCACGTGCCGGTGAATGCGGACGTGCACGCGATCGACGTCATCTTCGTCGAAGAGAAGGATGACGAGATCAATCCGCTCGGTGTCAAAGGCGTGGGCGAAATCGGTATCGTCGGCGTCGCGGCGGCCGTGGCGAATGCGGTCTATCATGCGACCGGCAAACGCGTGCGCGATCTGCCGATCACGCTCGACAAGCTGATGCGGGATTAAGATTAAGGTCGAGACTTGCGCGAGCGGCTTCCGGCCCCGGTGATCTTGGCAGAGGGCCTTTGCTCCACTGTGCTGGTCGCTGCCGCTACCTCTTTCGCAGGTACGGTCATCGCCTATAGAGGCCCATGATCGCCGCCTTGGCGAGCGTATTGAAATGCAGTTGGAAGCCGATGACCGCGGCTGAGGTATCCGCCGTCACCGGCAGGCTGTCGGTCCCGACAGCGAAAACCGTGAACAGATAACGGTGCGGATGGTCGCCGGCCGGTGGACAGGGACCGCCATAGCCAGGCGTGCCGAAGTCAGTACGGGTCTGCAGCGCTCCCCGTGGCAGCTGCGGGGCCTTCGGATTGCCGGCATCGACGGCAAGCTCGGTAACATTCGGCGGGATGTTCACCACCAGCCAGTGCCAGAACCCGCTGCCCGTGGGCGCATCCGGATCGAGGCAAGTGACGGCGAAGCTCTTCGTGCCGGCGGGTGCTCCCGACCACGCCAGATGCGGCGATTGGTTGTTTCCCGCGCAGCCAAAGCCAAAGTCAGCGGAGAGAATATGGGTGTTGGCGAGATAATCGCCGTCCTTGAAACTGTTGCTCCTGACCGTGAATGTCATGCGTTCTCTCCATCGTGTGCCCCTGACAAAGCGAAGGTGGCCGCCTCTCGCTCCCCTGCGTGCGCGTAGGTGACGCCTGTCTTTCAATTCTTCTGCAGGAAGGCAGATAAATCGTAGTTGAGCAGATCGCCGATATTGGCAAGCTCGATATCGGCCGGTGGATACTCGGCCAGTGCCTTGGAGTCGAGCGCATAATGACCCTGTTTCGGAAACACGGTCGTCACGCTTTCACCCCAGAATTTTTTCACCGCGGACAGGATTCGCAATTTGTCGTCGATCAGGACGTAGTGGTCCGCAGGGTAGAGACGTGCCACATCGTCGAGCTCCTGCTCCTTGTGGATGTAAATGAGGACGCGATTTTCGAATAAGTGCCACAGACCGGATTGTTCCACCTTGCGCGGCTGGAACACGGCATCGCCGTCGGAGAGGATGACGACGGCCCCCCATTGCTGCACGTGCCTCACGGCATCCAGCGCGCGAGGATAAAGGCGATCGGCGAACGGATAATCGACGAGCCAGCCCGACATCCGCAGCACCTCCGGACGGTGCAAATCCTCCGTCCGGTAGCGCTCCAGCGCGCCGAGGTAATCGGCATATCCGAGTTCGCTCCTCAGCTGCTCAAAAATTTCCCAGTACCGGTCGCGGGTCGCGGCGCCGTAGGTTTGCTCGAGGTGCTCGCTCAGATGGGCCTGCACGCGATCGTTGTCGATGAGCGTATTGTCGACGTCGAACAGGAAGACGATCGTTTTGTCCATCGCATCCCAGCCTGCTCTTGCACGCCCTTCAGTTCTTCTTCCCTTTGCCGAGCAACTCCTTCGCGACCTCGGCGACGCGCTCGGGCTCGAACCCGTATTTTCGCAGCAGCTCCTTGAGCGGGGCCGACGCGCCAAATGTCTTCATGCCGATGACGCGGCCCGACCTGCCGACATAGCGTTCCCAACCGAAGGTCGAGGCCTGCTCCACGGCGACGCGCGCCGTGACCTCGGGCGGCAGCACGCTGTCCTGATACGCTTGCGTTTGATGCTCGAAAATATCCCAGGACGGCATCGAGACCACGCGCGAGCGAATGCCCTCCGCTAGTAGCTCCTCGTGGGCATTGACACAGAGACTGACCTCGCTGCCAGACGCGATGAGGATCACCTCCGGCTTTCCCCCGGGGGCATCGGCGAGCACATAGGCGCCGCGCGCGAGGCCAGATGCAGGCGCGTACTTGCTGCGGTCCAATGTTGGCAGCGGTTGACGCGACAACGCCAGCACCGCCGGCTCGTGCCGCAGTTGCATGATGTAGCGATAGGCCTCGACGACCTCGTTGGCGTCCGCCGGCCGCAGCACTACCAAGCCGGGTTCGGCGCGGAAGGACGCGAGCTGCTCTACCGGCTGATGGGTCGGGCCGTCCTCGCCGTCACCCATGGCGTCATGGGTGAACACAAAGATGGTGGGCAGTTCCATCAGGGCCGACAGCCGAATGGCCGGCCGCGCATAATCGCTGAAGATGAAGAAGGTGGCGCCGAAGGCGCGGAGCTTCGACAACGAGAGCCCATTGACGGCGGCGGCCATGGCGTGCTCGCGGATGCCGAAATGC
>WNFI01474645.1_pt1 | contig 10751 bp, 7 predicted proteins | sample 5400471 | NCBI WGS metagenome assembly WNFI01 (sample SAMN13153348, study PRJNA577476) | soil metagenome | isolation source: 100 cm saprolite on Douglas fir-dominated hillslope | place: USA:California | collected 2013-09-17 | reverse complement strand
CTGTACCATTTGCTGCCATCATATTATCTCCTGACTAACTGTGATTTTTATCCATTTTTAGGGTCTATCACGCGTTCAGCTAATATATGGTATATTCTTAACGCGATGCTAATATCCTGTAGCATAACACGTTTTGTACAGCACTCAAAGTATAGAGGGTGTAGTTCATGTTTTTGCGTCTCAAGACACGCACAGCACTATCTGTGGTTAGTAGTGGTCGAGCTTGCCTCGACCATCTACCTGCTCAGTATAGTACCCACGCTCTGAGATATCTCTTTCTTTGTCTATGCATAATCTGTATCTCCTCATGTGGTCCAGGCTCTAGCCCCAACACGCAGACAACACCCACTTCACAGCCAATCGTCATTACAGCCTTACCAACCACGGCTCATACCGCCACCCCAACGCAAGCGCCCACCTATCCCGTACCACTCCAACTAAGTAGCGATCCATACACTGGTAATAATGCAGGTCAATCCCAGACGGAAGTCGAACCGGATGTGTTTGCCTATGGCTCGACGCTAGTGGCAGCATTTCAAGCCGGTCGCTTTACTGATATTGGCGCAGCTAACATTGGTTGGGCAACGTCGATAGATGGCGGCCTAACCTGGAAAAACGGTTTCCTGAGCGGCACAACAAAATTGGCAGGTGGGCCTTATGACCGCATTACAGACCCTGTAGTTACCTACGATGCCGCACATCATACCTGGATGATAGCCTCGGTCTCACGTTTGGTAGTGAATGGCAACCTGACAGCTCCTTCCATACTGGTGAACCGATCCACTGATGGAGGATTGACCTGGAGTAAGCCCGTAACGGTCGCGGACGCAGGCAACAATGGTATCCTCGACAAGGACTGGATCGTTTGCGATAATACGTCGAGCAGTCCGTATTATGGACGCTGTTATATCCAATGGGACGACTTCCGTAAAAATGACCTGGTTCTCATGAGCACCTCAACAGATGGAGGAAAGACATGGAGCAGCGCAAAGACTACTGCTAACAGTGCATCTGGTATTGGCGGAGAACCACTGGTACAACCAGGCGGGAAGGTGATTGTGCCCATCAGTAGCGGCAATGAAAACTCCATCCTGGTTTATACTTCAAGTAACGGTGGGAACAGTTGGAGCAACACAACGACGATTACAGGAGTAACTTCTTACGCTCCAAATGCCTATTACCACGATAACATTCTTCTCACCTCCGGAATTGATGGGACCGGCAAAGTCTATCTTACCTGGGTCGATTGTCGTTTTGAACTGCATTGCAATGGCAATGACCTGGCTATGACGACCTCGACGGATGGCGTCAACTGGACGGCAATTCAGCGTATTCCCATTGCTCCTGTGGCCAGTGGCACAAACTACTACGTGCCTGGTCTCGGCGTGGATCCAACTACGTCCGGCAGCACGGCCCACCTTGGACTGACATACTACTATTATTCCGCGCATTGTTTTAGCGCCTGCCCACTATACGTTGGCTTCGTGTCTTCCATCAACGACGGGAGCAGTTGGAATACAAAAATACAGCTAGCCGGTCCTATGCTTCCCTCCTGGATCGCCTCGGGAAATAATAAAGTAGGCGACTATATTGCGACGGCCTTCCTGGGCGGAAAAGCCTATCCTGTGTTTCCTATTGGTTATGCACCAGCAAATGGGCATCTCAATGAAGCAATGTATACACTGATGGGAGGATTGAGCGTGTAAACATTGTGTGGGTAAATTGAGGTGAGAGTATCGGGCCAGGGCAATCTTTGTGAAGATTGTCCTGGCCCAATGGCTTAGACATTACGGTTATGCGCCCAGAATTCCAATAGATCGCTCTTCGTCACGATCCCTTCCAGGCTACCGCCAGTCATTACAGCCACCGCCGATTGCCCACTGCTGAACAGGGTGTAGGCTTCTTGCGCAAGTGCATCGGCTGGTAATTGGGAGAAGGGTGGACCTTGTAAATCATGGACAACGGTTGAGGCCAGGGGCTCACCGCTGGCAAGGTGACGGAGTAATAAGTTCTCAGTGAGGCTTCCCACCATCCGCCCGTTCTCCATGACAGGTGTTTGACTGATACCATACCTGCGTAGTAACTCAACAGCATCAGCAATAGAGTCTGTCGGGCTGACACTAACGACGAGCGGCATAGTACGCATATGGCTGCGGCGATAGGTCAGGACATCGCGCAAAGTTGGTTGAATAGTCTCGGCCTGCACCAGCATGTCATTCTCACGCATCCACGTATCATTAAACAGCTTGCTAAGATAGCCGCGTCCGGTATCGGGGAGTAGGACTACCACCACATCATTGGCAGTCAGGCGACGGGCATAGATGAGCGCGGCACCCAACGCTGTGCCAGCGGAACCTCCCGTGAGAATACCTTCCTCTCGCGCCAGGCGACGTGCCCAATAGAACGAGGTGCGGTCATCAACGCGGATAACCTCATCTACCACCGAGGGATCGTAGTTATGGGGAAATAATTCCATACCAATCCCTTCGACCATATATGGCTTGGGAGTATCGCCAGAATAAACAGAACCAGGAGGATCGGCGCCAATGACTTTCACCTGGGAATTTTGCTCTTTTAAGAAACGTGCTGTGCCAGAGATAGTACCGCCAGTCCCAATACCAGCGACAAACGCGCTGATACGCCCGGCCGTGGCACGCCATATCTCAGGGCCGGTGGTAGCATAGTGCGTCGCAGGATTAGCAGGGTTTGAGTATTGATCAGGACAACAGGCCCCCGGGATCTCATCGGCCAGCCTATGAGCTACATTTTTGTAGTGTTCAGGTGAATCATGCGTGACACTGCTAGGACAAATAACCACCTCGGCTCCATAAGCACGCAACAGGCTGCGTTTCTCTTCGCTCACCTTGTCAGTCATCACAAAAATACAGTGATAGCCCTTAATAGCAGCAGTAATTGCCAGGCCATGCCCTGTATTGCCACTTGTAGGCTCAACTATTGTGCCACCCGGTCGCAGCAAACCGCGTTTCTCGCAATAGTCGATCATCGCCGGTCCAATGCGGTCTTTCACACTGCCGCCCGGGTTAAACATCTCCATTTTCGCCAGGACCAGCGGAGGAACATCGCTGACCACGCGACTCAGACGTACCAACGGCGTATTGCCCATAGTCTCAAGTATAGACCTATAGTAGTGCATCTCACCCAGTGGGGGTTCTATCTTATCAGTCATAGTGCTACCTAATTCCTTTGGTTTACATCTCTTGTATGTTGTGCAAGGCTGCATTGCCCGCACACTCTTTGCATGCAACAGTATAGCACATCATATATTGTTCTATTTATTTGTCATCACTATCCTGATCTGGTCTGGGGATAAAGGAAGATGATCGGTGCCAAAGGGGAGATGGATTTATAGAGAGTACCATCCCGCTCTTGCTTCACGATTTGAGGAGTGGCCACAGTTGGAGAACCCCGTAACTGATAGCTATTGCCCAGCACCTGGACAGCCTGCTCTTCTAACAACTGTGAGGCCAGACGATGCGCATCACTGCCGTTATATGCTGCGGCCGAAGCCGTTAGCTTCACCTGAACTGTCACAATATCGGCCCGTGCACCAACCAGCTTATCTGTGGATACTGTAGTGGTATAAGCCGGTTGACCAGCTATGACTTCACCAGCATGGAGCTGCTGCGACAGTTGCTGTTTCGCCCATTGTTGCAAATGCGCAAGCAGGGAACCACTTACACTATCCACGTCAGCCTGCGCTATCACGTGGAATTGATGAGCATCCACTCCGCCACTAAATGCAGCTGGATTACTCACAAAGAGCCCGCCACAGCATTTGGTACTCACGGCATACGCAGGGATATTGCCTGCACTGCCAACATCGACGGCCAACGCTGAAGCAGAGATTGAGCCATACTGTCCATCTTGCCGTCCTGGCACATCAACCGCCTGCGTAGTCTGCACCTGTACACCGGAGACAGTGGTAAATGTCACCCCAACGGGTACAGAGATAGTTGTGCTGCGACTGTTCTCGAAGAGCAGATTCCCTCCCGCCTGTACTCCCGCAACAGTTGTTGTACCAGTTGTCGCAATAGAGCGACTCTCCGCCTGTGTGGTTTGCAGTTGACGATCGGGGATAACGCGTGTCGACATATCAGCAGCCTTCACAGAAGGTGAAGCCGTTAGCAAGTATGTGTCATGCAAGGCCCTGCTTTGTGCCATTACTGAAACAATGGCGGTGGGATCAGCACCCAGGACAGGAAAGCCTACAGGGAAGAGGCTGATACCCATGGCGCGAGGAACAAGCAGCAACAGGATCAGGACGATGGGCACAATTATGCTTGCCATCAGTGGCAGTGTCTTGCGCTTACGCGGTTTTTGTCTCGGATCAGTCGTGTGTCTCAGGTTGCCTCGTACAGAATTGGTATTGCGTTGTTTGTTTCGCACGGGAAGCTGGTGAGCAACAGGATCGCCCCGGCGCGGCTCCAACGTGGGAGGTAGCGGAGAGGGAGGGTCCAGGGGCAATAATGGAGTAGAAAGCGGGCGTTGAGGGAGAGGGTGAATTTCATCTGCCTGTATATCGACATCCAACGAAGTTGGCGATCCCTGCATGGCAGCCAGAAAAGCCTGGCGCAACTCCGCCACGCTCCTAAAACGATCTTCGACACGTTTGGCCATAGCCTTCTGGACAACAGCAGCAAGATCAAGAGGGATGGATGCATCATGATCACAAGGAGATGGAATAGGATCAGATAGCTGCATCTGGATAACGCGAACTTCGTCAGGATCATCATAGGGAAGTTCACCAGTTAGCATTTGGTAGAGCAAGACCCCCAGGGCATACATGTCGCTCGCGATCGTAATAATACCATACGTTTGCTCAGGCGCCATATAATGAGGGGTACCGGGAACTTGCTCCAGAGGAATAGGCTTGCCTGCCTGCTCGAACTCAGCCTGGCGTGAAGTACGCACCAGGCCAAAATCAGCCAGGTAGGCATAGGGAGCGCCACTACGACGTTGCTCAAGTAAAACGTTTGAAGACTTGATATCACGATGAATGAGTCCCTCATCGTGGGCATATTCCACAGCATCAAGGAGTTGCTGATAGATAGTAGAGACCTCACTCAGATCTGGCAGGCTGCGACGCAAGTAGCTGGTCAAGGTACCGCCTTCAATAAAAGGCATAACCAGGTAGAGGATACCTTGTTCGTCTCCATATTCAATTAAAGGCAGAATATGCGGGTGATGCAATCGCGCTATGGTACGAGCTTCACGCACAAAGCGGCGGCGCATATCACGATCGGTCGCGTAGTTACCAAGGATGACCTTGATAGCTACGCGCCGATCGAAAGCAGTACGCTGTTTGCCCTCGTAGACGGCACCCATGCCGCCCACGCGAATACGTCGGATGACCTCATAATTGCCTAGCTGCTTGCCTTCCAAAGCCAGCATCGTGTGGGTTATCTGAGTGTAATCAGTCGGCAGCGTTGTACCGTTATTGCCGGTAATATCAATCTTCCCAACCTGGCCCACACCCGGCTGTTTTTCTAGCAATGTCATCGCATCATTCTTCTTGAGGCCTTTCATATCTTTCGCCAGTTGAGTTTTCTGCGCATCGCTAAACTGGTAAACCCAGATGCCTTCAGCCTTGACAAACAGAGAGAGGTTCCCCTGGCGATCGGTTGTGGTCTGGGTTATACTCGTCACTATGTTACCAACCAGGCTATAGCTTGAGCTGAGGTCCTGGAGAGCTTTGTTCTTGAGCAAATTGGCCGCAATCGTCTGCGCCCCAACTTGATCATAGGCTTCTCCTGCGCAGGTGGAGCTAACCGTTACTGTGACCGAGGACACCCTATCACCTACATTATGATCTGTAACCACTTTCGTCATACAGGTTGGTTTAGCTACAAATTGTTCATTCGTATGCTTCATCCCATTGAGCGTTGACTGGGCGCTTTGCGTGAGTGGCTGCTTAAGAGGGGTAGATGCGCCATCGATATCACTCTGCTGAACCGCCGTATAATGTTGAGGGTCTTGCCCACCAGAAAAGGCACTACTAGTTACAAAGACAGAACCAGACCCACAACACTGCATTAAGCTAAAATCATGATATCTGATATTACCCCTCGAGCCACTTGTAATCGCAGTAGCGGGTACCGTTATTTGGCCGTAGCCAGTTGCAGGGCTGCCAGCCGGAATAATGACCAGGCTATTATTTGCGACTTGCACACCGTTCGCATCTGTAAATGGCGTTCTGGCAGCAACGGTATAAGTTGACCCGTTGCCATTGTAAAAGGTTAACAGTCCTGTAGCTTGAACAGGTTGGGTATCTACAATACCTGTTGCCGATACCGTCTTCGACTGTGCAGGTGTAGTATACGTCAATTGACGCGCCTGCACCTGGCGCTTGGCACTATCCGGCGTGCCCGATGTCACACCTGTAAGCACATACGTATTTAGCTCATCTGCGCTCTTAGGTGTAATTGTGAAAGCAGGGCTATCAATATTCCCCATCCTCTACGTCGACGACGTCCTCCGCCACCCGTATTACCTCCACCGGGAGGATTACCACCAAGCGCGGCCAGGTTACCAGTATTGGCCTTGCGCCCTGGCGATACCGGCGTTATCCCGGCTGTGGGAGGTACAACGACAGGTGTCTTGCCCGAATTTCGTCGCGATACCGCCGCCGGAGGAGCCGCCGCTGTACTGTAGTCATCACCAGTTTCAGAATCATCGGAAGGGGGGAAAGCAATTAATTTTACAGTATTTCTCTTGCGCGTGGGAAAGGTAATAATATCTCCGCCAGGAACCGGCTCGGCATCATCGGGTTTTTGTTGAGGTGGCGACATTGTATCTTGTGCAGGGCCACTATTGGCAGACGAACTATCACCTATAAGCGGTACTGCTGTTGAAGCAAAAGACACATCATCATCCACAGCGTTATGCTGTGCAAAAGGTGGCAGGGCAGTATCGTCATCAGGGGTATGGGTAGGGGCATTACCAGAGCTTTGCACAGGGCTACCCATACTCATGGCAGCAGCATCGGCATTTGGATGCAGTTGCTGATTATCCGCTGCATCCTCACTGTCTGTCTCTGCAAACAAAGGAGCAGGGGGTATTTCCGCATTGAACGCTGGTGCTGGATCAAGTTCGTCAGCTGCGTTAGGAACACTGCTCATCGATTGCAGTTTCGGTTGGCGTCGACCAAAGAGCCGTCTGCCGCTTCCGGCGAACCTCGAAGCCTCTTTTTCATCTCTGAGCGACTTGCTATAATTCTCAAGCGATGTAAAGTACATAAAGCGGCGCTGGCGGGCAAATTCAGCAGGGCCGGAGCCATAGGGAGCAACAATTACAAGCTTTGCCTGAAGTTTGTTGCGCATATTTTTCAAGCCATCGAAATCCACAGGTAGATGAAATGCTTTATTCTGGTTGGGCAGTACAATGGCTATCTGCTCGCGCCCAAGTTTCTCTTGTGTCAAAATGGCGGCCAGTACACTCTCCCTATCGTCAGTGGGGGCAACATAAATAACACCAATAGTTGCACTGCGGGGGTCATTCCCTCCCAGCAGGTCCGAGCCGTTTCCCTGTCTCATCGTCGTATCCCTCTTCATCCCTTAGAGTTGCTTTTCCTTGCAATTATGCTGCCATTTTACACTATATTGGAGCATCTATAAAGGGATTTAGGCAGCTTTCTTTCTACAAAGATAGAACGTAAAAAAGAATGCCTTACGTGGAAATACACACTGCCAGGCTCCTGGCACTCTCTATAGTTTTAACACGTAGCAAAAGTGATTTAAGCATCGACATAGATATCAGTAGTTTTCGGCTTATAAATATGGGCATGAGCTTCAGCTACCGTAACAGGAGCAACCACCATATTTGTCCATAGTGGCATGATATTCCTGGTATAGTGGTCGTAACAATTCTCTGGATAACAGTGAGATGGACTGCCATCAAGGCGATAAATACTAATGATTAGATCTGTGGGCCCGTTAAGATACGTGATATTCCAGTTCGTTCCGCACTTTGGTGAGTACCAATCTTCCACCGTGACAAGTGCGTTCGTTGCCAGTATTCGTTGCGTACGTCGTACCTATATTTGTAGCGGCAAAGAGGATCAACAGCAGCAACACAGACATGACTACAAGGTACAATCCCCGCATAGAAACCTCCTTTTCGCATAAGAATAGGGACCGCACATAAGGGTTGGAATGCTGCATACAACTAATTGGCGCTTAAACGCCTGGCACATGCACAATAACGAACCTGATTTGATGGGGATCCTTCGGCAAAGTAGTGTTGTTCGAGCTGGGGAGCTGGATGCTTATCTTTACTACTCCTAATTGCTTCTGCAATATATTCAGGGCCCCTTGTTTGCTCTCACCTACGATAAGATTCGTTAATTTCTGTTGCCATCCACTACTAAACTTGAAAACCCAAACCCCTTCGGCTTTGATGAGTAAGGTTGTTATCCCCCCGCTCTTATCTATCATCGCTGCCTGGGTGATGACAGCAATAACGTTTCCTACCAGTGTGTAGTTAGGACCAAGATTTACCGCTTCGCGACTGAGCAGAGTCGTTACTATCGATTGAGCAGCACTTTGATCATAAACTTCTCCCTTACAGAGCGCAGTAACGCTCACCGTAACATTTGTCACACGTGCGCCAACCCCAGAGTCAGAAGTGACAGTAGGCGAGCATTGCGTTGGACTGACAAAACGCTCATTAGGAGCAAGTTGGCTCTGTAAGGAGGTCTGTGTACGTTTAGTAAGAAGCGTTTCGAGCGATGCTGCGGCGGTATCAATATCACTCTGCTGCACATAGGTATAAGTTTGTGGGTCCCGTCCTCCTGTAAAGGCTGTTAAATTTTGGGCTGTAATACCAGGAGCACAGCAATCTTGATAGAGATCTCCCGCGCTGATATTACCGCTGGCGCCCACATCGAGGACATGGACAGCAACATTCGCCTGTCCAGGTCCCTGGCTGTTAGCAGGCGCAACGGTTACAGCTGCATCGTTTGTGATCCGCACACCATGGGCATCGGTAAAAATTTTGCCTGCGGGAAGAGTAAAAACTACACTGCTATTGTTATGCAACCTTAATGTGCCAGTAGCATGTGTACCTGGTATTTGTCCATTGCCCGTGGCACGCACAGTCTGCGTCTCAGGCAGGGATGTAATGGAGAGAAAACGTGCCTTGACCTGATGTTGTGAAATATCTGGTGTACCGGTAACCGCGTCAATAGTATAGACATTTTGCAAATCTTTACTGGCAGGGGTAATAGTCACAATTGTTGTAGATGGGGCCGCCGAGAAAAATGGCTTAAAAAGATTCGCATACCCACCCGAAGCAATGCTAGCCAGTACCAGTAACAAGAGCATGACAAGCACAGCAATAGAAATGAAATAAGGTCGCTCAAAGCGTTTGCGTAGAAAGACTCTAGCGTCTCTACTTTTTGCTTGCTCCCTGGGCATAGGAATTTCTGCTGCCCGTTTAGTGACAACAGATCCCGAAGCATCCATACTATTGCGTATGGCAGCAGGCCGAGCGGCATCTCTTTGTCCATCTATAGTAGCCACACCTGGCACCCTATCATGTAGTTCCGGGACAGGTATCTTGTTCGTTGTCTTGTTTGAGAGTACAGGTACGGGTACTTTGTTCGTTGTCTTATCGCGCAGTTCCTGTATAGGGATTTTCCTCGTCACTTTGCCTGGCGGCTCTGGAAAATCATCGCTAAAGTAGCTTGGGCTATTGATAGCGAAGGATCTGCTAACGGACGTTGGTGGCGAAAAAGGTACCAGATTTATTGAAGCACCTGGCCTGGAGGCGCTATCTATGCCCTGTGGAACGGCCATCTTGTAAGGCGCCTGAACCGCTATACGCACATTGCGCCAGAACTCTATTGCATTCGGAAAACGCCTGCCCGGTTCCTGAGCCAAAGCAGTCAGAATAACATCATCAAGAGACTTTGGCAAAGCTGGATTATGACTACTTGGGAGGGGAGGAGGCCCCTGTAAAGCGGGACGTTCCAGGTCCGCCAAGGAACGTTGAAAAGGAACTTTACCAGTACATAGTTGATAAAGAATGACCCCGAGCGCAAAGATATCGCTAGCAGGTTCTACGTACCCCCGAAATTGTTCAGGCGCCATGTACTCTAGAGTACCGGCCTGACCAAGTGTATAATGCGCGGCATCTATCTGCACTGCCAGACCAAAATCGCTTAGCACAACCTGTTCAACGCCACTAGGAAGACGGCGAAAGAGAATATTGAGCGGTTTCAAGTCGCGATGAATAACACCATGCTCGTGGGCATACTGAACGGCGCTGCACAGTTGGGGAAAGATAAGAAGCGTCTCACGCAGAGGATAGGGTTGATCAGGTATAAGTCTATGCTGGAGGTCTCCCCCTTTGGCGTACTCCATAACGATGTATGGAACTATCGAGCCATAATTTGCATCAAGCAGTTGCAGCTTCATGTCGTCATAGACTGACAATATATGTGGATGGTTCCAACCAACCACCTGTGTTGCCTCGTTTAGAAAGCTATTGAGCGTCTTCTGATCAAGTACATCCGATTTGATAACCTTAATGGCGACCTCGCGCTTCTCCCGCTCGTCCCATGCCAGGCATACATCGGCCATCGCACCGCTTCCTAAAAGGCCTATCAAGCGATAGCGTTGACCTAGCTTGTCTATGGCGTATCCGTACCGCCACAATCGCATAGCCATTCCCCCTATATGTATTTGTTAAACAATAGAGTAGCCTTGCATGGATTATCTCATAAGCGAGAA
>WNFI01452059.1_pt1 | contig 10751 bp, 14 predicted proteins | sample 5400471 | NCBI WGS metagenome assembly WNFI01 (sample SAMN13153348, study PRJNA577476) | soil metagenome | isolation source: 100 cm saprolite on Douglas fir-dominated hillslope | place: USA:California | collected 2013-09-17 | reverse complement strand
CAGGACGGCGAGAACGAAACAGAGCAGCCCGATCATTCCACCAGCTTAGGCGATTCCATCACGTCATCAACTCGGATAAGGTTTTCGGTACACACAGCCGTTCGCGGCGATCGTGCTGCTTGCCGCAATCAGTCTCAGACTCGCGCCGAGTTCGCACTGGAACAAGATGGTTATGGGCGATGAATGGCTCGAATGCCTTCTCTCTATTCCCATCATCGCGATCGTGCCCTTCGCCGTCATCATCGCGGCGGTGCGAAGAGCTGCGCCTACAAATCTTGCCCGTACAGGTGCTGTCGCCGGTCTCATTGCAGGCGGCGTGAGCGCGATGGCCTATGCGCTGCATTGCACCGACGATTCATTACCGTTCGTTGCGGTCTGGTACGGCGGCACGATTGTGCTGTGCACCTTAGCAGGCGCAACACTAGGACCGCGGCTGTTGCGTTGGTAAAGGGACGCGTCGCGCGGCGTCACGTCGGCGTGAGAGTGTAACCGGCAGGCGATTTGGTCCGAACTCATTATTAGAAGCGCACAGAACGCGCTTCCAACAATGATGGAGCTGGACCATGTTAAAGAAACACCTTCTTACGATCTCACTCTTGCTGCCGCTGATGGCGATATCTGCGACGGCCTACGCGGGCTCGACGATCACGGACAAGAGCTATTGGCCGAGTGAGGCCAGGCGAACCGCATATGGCGTAACTGCCCCGCAAAACAACCCAAGCTCTGCGTTCGCATTTTCGGTAGTGACACCGCCTTTCCAAGCCTGCGCCGATGGCCGATGAGGGTGGAAACGTTCGACGCTATCACGGCGGTCCCAAATTTCCTTGGTGAATCGCGCCAACGAGTAATGCCTTGGCCTTTCCCGTCAGGACGTCTTCGTCGAGTGTTCATCGAAATGTGAGTGTACGACTGCGCAGCTGAAATCTGCGTAGTCGCAGATGCAGTTGCTCCATCGGCTAAATGAATTTCTGGACCAGTGAGTGGACGCAGAATACCGCTCGTGGATTGCCGTCACTTCGGAATTGTTTGACGAACGCGGTCACACGAAGTGCTCGTCCAAAATCTCGATGTCAGCCTCGATCGATCCAGGAAAATATAACGCATTCAAGTCTCGCTCGCTCGACAAACCAGGCGGTCACAAAAGAGTGAGGCCTGGTGGTGTAACGGAGCGTGCGCAAACAGCGAAGTTTCGAGCGTGTACCGAAAGCGGTGTGCTGACCAATCCAAATGGAGAGAACTAAATGTCTGTTAGATCCACGGTAAGTGCGTCCGTCTCGCCGGCGCCGTTACTACGGCGCTTGCATCAATGGCTGCCGCGGCACCGCTGACTAAGGAAGCAGGCGAGGCCGCCGTCGCTGCCATCATCATTCCCTTCAAGATCAAATAATGGACCAGTCTACCGGCTAGAAAAAGGCTCAGAACGTATGTGTCCGATGATGCAAGGTACAAGCTCAGTGCAATGGGATTGGCTGTTGCAAGGCGGCCCGATCACATGGCTCGTCACTTTCTTGGCGCTGACTGCGGTCGTTGGGCTCATTTTGGCCAGTATAACGTTGGTTAGAGCGTCGGCCGGATTTGTCGGCCGACGCTGGCGTGCGCGCAGGGTATGGGCCGCTCGGCCGAGCCGGCCTCAAGCGTAACCAAGTTCAGACGGGAAGTCTCTTTTCCGTTGGGCCCCGTGCATTCCGCCCCTATCGAGGTCAACTTTGACAAACAGCAACTCCGATTTCCCGCCCGATTCTATGCTGCAGGGTAGTCCGGCTGTGCCAGCGCCTCGCTGGCCGGCATCCATTTCCGTCGTCTTTCATTGGCTTGCCATGGCAGCGATGTTCGGTGCCCTCGCGGGCGGGCTATTCGTGCACCGGCTATCGTCCTGCTGCGATGTTGCATACAGGCCGATTTACAACTTGCATGCATCACTCGGCTTGATTGTGCTCGCGCTGGTTGGAGCCAGGATCGTGGCCCGCCTAATATGGCCCTGGCCCGGATTGCCCTCCGATATGTCGCTCTGGCAAAGCCTTCTCGCCGAGGCGACGCACATCGCTCTGTACGTCCTCATGATTGCCCTGCCGTTGGTAGGGTGGAGCATCATATCTGCCCCGGGTTGCTGCTATGCTGCTCCATTTGTATTTAATACGTTCACCCTGCCCAGGCTGGATTCTACTCCGTTCCCAGATCGCGCTGCTGCCTTTGCGGTGCATTCGGCGCTTGCCTGGATAGCGATGGGCGCTATCGCCCTGCACGCGGCAGCTGGCTTTCTGCACCATTTTGTTTTCAAGGACGACGCGCTCGCCCGCGTCATTGTCGATCTCCGGGCGATGCGCAGCGGCGGGAAGAGGCTGGCGCGACTCTGTTACTGGAGCCGGCTGGCCGGTTTGCGGCATCAGAGGAAAAGAAAGATGACTTTGAACAAAATGTCGAAGACCATCAACGTAGGCATTCTTGCAGCCCTTGTTCTTGCGTCAAAAACGAGCGGCTGGTTATTCCGACGCCCAAACTGGACGGAATTCCTGCCGGCATCGACACAGTTGCGCCCAACCCCTCTTAAATTCCTATCTGCATTCGCCCATCGAATGTCGATACTATTGCCAACTGTTCCGACGTCAGCGAGCGCCCGAAAAGAGTACGGCGATATCATACTTGGCCTTTCCTACAACGGTAAGGAAGTACGCGCGGCCGTGTTCAATGAGAATGAGGTGCGCGCCGCAGCAGGTTTAACGATGGCGCTGGGCGCGGTGGCGTTCGTATACGCCTACTTCGCCAAGGTGTACGTGCCGATCCAAATCGTTACGACGGTATTCTTCTTCGAGTTCCTGATCCGTGTGACGATGAGTCTCAAGTACAGCCCGATGGGCATGCTCGCGCGCTGGATGACACAGCGCCAATCGCCTCAATGGGCCTCTGCAAAGCCAAAGCGATTTGCATGGACGCTCGGCTTAGTCATGTCGCTGGCGATGATGGTCATCACCAACAGCGCTATACGCGGCGCGCTGCCCCTTACGATCTGCCTGATCTGTTTGACATTGATGTGGCTGGAATCGGTGCTCGGCTTGTGCTTGGGCTGCGAGATTCACGGCTTGATGGTCCGGCGCGGCTGGGCTGCGAAAGATGATGCCTTCGAGGTCTGCGCGCACGGCGCCTGCACCATTCAAGCAACACGCTGACCAAAGCACAAACATGAAACCGGACTACATCTCACGTCTCGCCCAGCATGAGCGCATCGTCGGCATAGACCGGCGGGTGCCGGTGCTCGACGGTTCGATGTTGCGCTACATTAACCTGGACAACGCTGCGAGCACGCCGGTGCTTCACGAGGTGCTGGACACCGTCAATCGCTTCATGGACTGGTATGCGTCGGTGCATCGCGGCACGGGCTTCAAGAGTCGCGTGGCTACGCAAGCCTACGAGGATGCGCGCGCAATCGTAGCGCAGTTCGTCGGAGCAAATCTACGCGAACAAGTCGTCATCTTCGGCAAGAACACGACCGAAGCCATCAACAAGCTGTCGTACCGGCTACCGCTGGTGCCCGACGACGTGGTGCTGGTCTCGCAGTTGGAGCATCATAGCAACGACCTGCCCTGGCGGGCGCGAGCCCGCGTCGAGCACATCGGCGTCGACGCGGTCGGTCGCCTGGACGAGGCTCATTTCGATCGCTTGCTCCAAACGCATGCGGGGCGGATCAAGCTGGTTGCCGTCACCGGCGGCTCCAACGTCACTGGTTACATGTGCGATATTCACAGCTTGGCGGCGAAGGCGCATGCGGCCGGGGCGCAAATCTTGGTGGACTGCGCTCAACTTGCGGCGCATCGGGGCATCGATATTGGCACGCTCGACGATCCGACACATCTAGACTACGTGACGCTCTCCGCGCACAAGATGTACGCGCCGTTCGGCACCGGTGCCTTGATCGGCCGACGCGACACATTCGAAGGCGGCGAGCCGGAATATCGCGGCGGCGGCACGATTGAGTTCGTCTCGCTCGATCGCTTCAGCTGGGCCGATACGCCGGATCGCGACGAAGCGGGGACACCCAATGTGGTAGGCGCGGTGGCTCTGGCCGCGGCGATGCAGGCCTTGAAACGCATCGGCATGAACCGCATCGTCTACCACGAAGCCGAGCTCACCGCCAACGCGCTGGAGCGCTTGGCACACATCAATGGCCTGCGCATCTTTGGTAGCGCGGATCCGCAGCAGGCCGCCCAGCGTCTGGGTGTGATCGCGTTCAATCTCGAGCCGCACTCGCACGCCCTTGTCGCGGCTGTCCTCGCAACGGAATTTGGCATCGGCGTGCGAAACGGTTGCTTTTGCGCACACCCCTATCTCATGCATCTACTCGGTTTGACACAAGATGAACTGCTGCAGGTCCGCATCAGCATGGAGGCTGGCGATCGGAGCGCCATGCCTGGCATGGTGCGCGTGAGCTTTGGCATGTACAACACGATCGATGACGTGAACATGCTCGCCGAAGCGCTGGGAAAGATCGCGCGCGGCGAATACCAAGGCAGGTACACACAGGAGCGGGCCAGCGGGGAGTATTCGGCGCTAGGCTGGTCACCAGATCTGTCCACACACTTCACCCTTTCGGGGGCACCTCGATAAGCCCGTCCGGAAGGTCTGGCGCCAATGGAACGCCACTCATCTTGCCCGTCGGCGTACGGACAATCAGAAGGACCGGCGGGTTGTTCGGTTGAGCCGGCCGGACGGTGAACAAGAAGCGCGCCGAGCGGATCTGGCGATGTGAGGGGCTAAAAGTCCCTGCCAAACGGCCAAAACGTTGGCGTCTCTTGCGACGGGTCGCTGCGTCCGTCTGCGGCCGGAGCGTCCGAATCATGTGTGGTCCCTATTACTTCGTCGCTGACCGCACCCCCGACGGAAAGGCATTCCGAGTGCCGTCTCGTCGACGACTTCAGCTGTGAGAGCCTGGCGATCGGTGTGGCGCAGAAGCTCAAGGCAACTGACGTCATCGAGGCGCTCTGCGAGCTGTTCGTCTCGCGCGGCATTCCTGCGCACAGGCGGTCAGACGATGCCCGAATTCGTTGAGAGCGCTGTTCGTGAGGGGATCGCCGCCGTTGGCGCCCTTACATTGACCCCATGGGAAACTGGCTATTGCGAGAGCTTCAACGGCAAACTGCAGGATGAGCTGCTCATCGACGAAATTCTTTATGCATTGAAGGAGGCACAGATTGTGATCGAAACTGGCGGGACCACGACAACACAGCGCGTTCACATTTATCGTTGGAATATCGACCACCGGCACGCCAGGCGCTTGTCTGGCCAGCCTCAAAACCGGTGGCGCAAACGCGAGCTCTAAACTAACGTTCCAAACGGATCACTTCGTGGGGGCCGGTCAATAAGCATGTCCTCATTTTTGCATCCACTTCGACGTTACTCCAAGTCTTCGTGCTATACCGGTACTATGCGCCGGTTTTCAAGTTTTTGACGCTCACCCTGGTTGCTAACGTTGCGACGGCGCTCACGATGAAGATTCATTGGAGCTGCTTTGTTCGTTGCGATATGACCGAATACCACCGTCAACACCGTGTTGATATTCGTAGCGGTTCTGGGAATGACTATAAGTCCGTATCTGTTTTTCTGGCACCCCGGGAAGTCGAGGAACGTATCAGGTTAAGGTCCGCCGTCCGCTTCGTCCTGCAGCGGTCACTCGGAACTCGACCGCATCAAAATCGATACGATTGTCGGAATGATCTTTTCGAACGCGATTGCCTTTTTCATCATCTTAACCACAGCCGCTGTTTTGAACGCTGCACTGCACAGCGCAGGGATTGCGGGAAGAGCTGCGTCCAATGACTTACTGTTCCTTCCTGCCGGAAAGCTTTTGCAACCACATGGTTGAGATCTTCACGCCGCTGCCGAATTCAGCCCGTCTTTGACTTTGGTTGCCTTAGCGAAGGCCCTTATCATGTCAGGAGACCGTGCGGCCGAGACGTTCAGAAGCGTGTCCGTTCCGGGATCATAGGCAAGAGCAATGATGCGGCCGTCTTGCTGGATTGCTCCGGCGGTTCGCATAGCACCGACGCCGAGAAGAAGCACAACCGCGAGTGCCACGCCGCCAGGAGCACGCGCAAAACCGATAAGCCGTCTCATTGGTGTCCCTCGTAGAGTTCCCTTCGCATCAGGTTGGAGGGCGGGCCGCCGATCGAAAGACGGCCGTTCCCGTCTTATGTCATTCACTTCTTGTCAGCCTCCGAAGGCATGTCCTTTTTCTCCTGGTCGCCTGGGCGGGTGTTGCTCATCATGTTGCTGTACTGATCCATCAATTGACTCATCTGACTCATCATTTTGCTCATTTGCTTCATCATGTTCATCATCCCTTCTTGGCTGCCTTGCGTCATGCCGCCTTGGCCCATCACGCCGGCCGGGCCGCCCTGCATCATGCCGCCCGGACCCGTCATGCCGCCATGGTCGCCTTGCATCATGCCGCCCGGACCCATCATGCCGCCTTGGCCGCCTTGCATCATGCCCATCATGCCGCCTCGCATCATGCCCATGCCCATCATGCCGCCTTGGGCATGGAGGGACGGCACTGACGCGACGCTCCCGACGAGAATGGAAGCAAGCAAGAGCGCTGTCGTCGATTTACTCATGGGAACCTCTGCTTTCGTTAAGTGATCGAACCTGTTTGATCTGCGGTGACCATGGCAGCAGCTTGAGCCGCTAATTGTTGGCTGGCCCATCTTTGCGAGGCCGAGCGCGGTCGTCGTTTCCGCCGCGTTTTCTGCGTGAGTTGACATCGTCTCACTGGAGCCGCCTTTCATATTCATGCAGAGATCCACACATTGTGCACTCCCTCGTTCGGGGGGTAGCATCTTCTGATGCTCTAATAGGAAGTTCGGATGAGACCGGCTGGTCGTTACAACAATCACCGTACCGTGATTCCGGGATCCGGTGACTGGCGGCCTTTAAGCTGCCGGTGTTCGCCGCAGCGACACGCCCTCCATGGGGACTGTCGAGAGGCAGTTGAACCATCACGTATTAACGAACCGCTCGTTGAACATGATGGCGAATTTGTCTTCAGCCACTGAGAAGCCGGGATAGTCAGCACGATCGTTGTCAAGTAAATAGGCGATCCACTCAATCGTCATAGGGCGTCCGCCTGAAGAGTGCAGGCTGATTTCCGGACTCGCTCCAGCAGACGCAATTCTTTTCTACTTCCCGATTTTCCTATCTTTGTCACTTGAATGGCTGTCACGCTTGCCCATCAACAGCATTGGCATGCAGCAGAAGATAAGAAGCCCGATTAAGGGACCGCGCCTATTGCGTTGGTAAAGGGACGCGTCGGGCGGCGTCACGTCGACGTGAGCGTGTAACCGCGAGACGATTTGTTCCGAAGTCCTCATTAGAGGCGCACATCATGCGCTTCCAACAATGATGGAGCCGGACCATGTTAAAGAAGCACCTTCTTAAGATTTCACTCTTGCTGCCGCTGATGGCGATATCTGCGACGGCCTACGCGGGCTCGACGATTGCGGACAAGAGCTATTGGCCGAGTGCGGCACAAACCAGAACTGGGAGCTCGCAAAGCGATTTGAATTCGGCGCTTGCCTACGACCGAACAGCGTCACGTTTGCAGCCCGCCGCGAATGCGAACGACGGTGGATCCATCTGGCATTATGAGGGCGGCCCAAAATTTCAGGTGACGCACGCTGGAGGCAGGTAATATCAAGATGCGCAACGGCCAAAATGCACGCGCATCATCGGCGATCGTGTAGTGAGCTGATCTATTGCAGAACCGGTAGCGGATAAGGATCAGCCCCCCGCACCGCTTCACGTTCATATTTACCAAAACAGAAAGAGCATTCTCATGGCATTAGGTCATCGCAACCCAATCACCGATCTACCGCGCTGTATCTTTTTTCGGAAGCAGCAGTTGCTTCAGGTATTGCCCTGAACTGGAACTGGTTGACGGCCGCCGGGCTACTTCCCATCGTGGCATTTCTACCGTCATGTTGATGATGTTCATGTGCGTGAGGCACGGGAATCGCAGGTCCGATGAAGAAACGGCGCGGCCGGAAAAAACACTGCCGTCTCGGTTCTCAACATCGTTAGGTCCGCAAGCCATGAAAACATTTCACACGTTTAGTGCAGCGCTCATTGCTGGGGTCCTTTGGAGTATTTCAACGACGGCGATTGATCTTTATCGACATCATCGTGCCTGTCGCGTTCAAGACGGATGCCTGAGAACGGTGACCTTGGACGTCGCACGAACAGGCGGAATAGGGGCCATCCGAGCTCAGTGCGTCGAAGTGACGGACTATTCGATCGAGTTCGTTGCTGAGGTGGACATGACGGCGAGCATACTCACCCGCTCGTCTTGACCACACGCGTCCGCCAGAACCTCGTTGTCGGAGACAACTATCGCCTTTGCTATATCACCGAGACCGTCCCGGCGTAGGGGATCGCGACGTGTAGCCGCGGCTCATTCAAGGTGAGACACTGAAATCGTTGCCCATGCGCAGATTTGACGAAAAGCGTGTGGCAGTGTTTTTAGTTGACGCCTCGGGGCGCCTAACGCATTTCGCTGTAGTGGTTCAAGCTTCTAAATTTTGCGAACCGTACGGCCTCCACAGGTTCAGCTCTTCGGAGTCGACGGAAAGCCGGCCTTAGTTGCCGCATTCGTCAGGTCTTTCACCTCCGCCCGCGCATCATCGAACACAACGAGTGCCGTTTTGTCCTTGGACGAAACCGTAACTTTCGAGACGCTGGAAACTTCTCGACCGTCTTTTTGACCATAAAGGGGTCATCCGAATCTCCGGAAGCTGTTGCCTAGGATGAGAAAGAGAGTGACGTCGGTCGGTCACTTCAGCTCTCGCGTCCCAAGACCCGAAAGCCGGGCCTCTGGATCGTGTTGATCAGATGGTCTTCTTCAGTGGATTTCGGATCGAACAGCACGCGCGCTTGCCGCCCGCTGTAGGAAACGGACGCCATTTGCACTCCGGGTTCTTTTCAACGAGGGGTTTGATCGTTATTTGCGCAGGCGTCGCAGCCTTCGATTTTGAAAATGGCAGTCTTCATCTGGCGCCTCCGTTTTTGCTGTCGCGGGTCATTTCCAACGTTAGCCCTTGAGGTTACCTCCAAGGTCAAGCGACTCGGGCCCGGAATTTTGTGACCGGTTTGGAGTCGCCGGGGAGGGCGCCAAAAGAGACCGACAGCCATCGGGTTGGCTGTCCCCGGTATGCCCGCGGATCGCCTGGTAAGACCCTGGTCCTTAATCATCTTGTTCCTGGTGATGATTCTGTCCCGGATGATGTTTGGCGCGAGAGCGCTGCGAAGCCTTCTCGGGACAAATTGTCGTCGGGAAGGATCTTTTAAAAATTTGAGGGGCGATTGAGATAAATTGTGCATCGGGACCACGTGGTGTCGCACGCCGCGATTTGGGTATCTCGGGCTGAGATCGCAATCGGCGCGCGATGAAAGCCGAACTCAAAAAACGCTAGAATGGTTATGCAGCTAATGCACTTGCAAAATCACGGGAGGGGTTTAGTCGTCAATGTGTGTCGATGAGGTGGAACGTAGCAATTCGCTGAGGTGCTAATCCGTCTCTCTTTTCGCCGCTTCACGCCAATCGCGGAACGGGTGTCTCGATCAATCGCAGGCAGATGGGTCAAAAAACCGTTTGGCGCACGGCGGCGTAGTCCCCCACATTATTATTCGATCGTCGCGTCCACGGGTCGGAGAATTTGAGTCCCCTGCCGCAAAAGACTTTTGCAACACTATCGGCGCAAAGCGGATATTGAGGTCTATTCAAAGGCGGATCAGTTTGGCTTTCGTATGCTGGAGCTGCCCAAACTACCGGCCGAGCGGGAGAAGCGATGCCCAATCAGCACTTAAGTACGGTTCCGATCGGCCATGTTGTACGAAATGAAGTACTGCGCCGCTGATAAGCGTTCTCTAGCCAGTAGAATTCGGCTTCCTAGTGCGTTCAGTCCCGATATTAATTCCCTTGTTTTTCAACAGAGACGTATTTCCACTCCAGCTTCGACGGAACCGCTATCGAAAATTCTCCGGCACCTGAAGGAAATAGCGCGCCAGATAGTCGATCGAGATTCGGCCGGGTCCATAAGCCATGATCCCGAGTGCCATCGCTGCCCAAGTGATATGGACCGGCCAGCCATCGGGCACGGTGAGTTCGACGATCGCCGTCATGAACAGTAACCCGAGCGCGGCAAAGCGGGTGCCAAAGCCAAAGACCAGCAGAACCGGGAAGAGGATTTCTCCCGAGCCGGAAAGGAACGCCATCACGGTGGGCGCTGGATAATGATAAGGGCCGCCAGGCAGGTGCAGCATGAACTCGTCGGTAAAGAGGGTAACCGCGGTATCACTGAGCCGCAAAAAGCCGCTCCATTTGAGGATGCCGGAGCGCCAGAACGGCACCGCCAGCGCCACGCGCATCACAAGCTGGACGAAAAAAGGCTGTGCGATCGCTTGAACGAGGTGACTGCCCTTGTCGGCCAGCAGGACGACCGGCCGGAGGGGTTCGCGAGCCTCGACTTGCTGATCAATGACCATCATGCTTCTCCAAGGGTGGCGCCAATGAATGCGCCCGCCTCGATCATGCCGGCGATGCTCGAGGCAATGTTAAAGGAGGGCGAAGCCGCCAGTGCCGACGCGCAGGCCTCGCCGAGTGATCGCCTTGAAATCAGACAGGTGAGGAATACGGCCCCGCCCGGTGGAAGGTGCCGCACGACGACGTCGAGATCGGGCCTGGTAACCAAGGCATCTTCCGGCGTAGC